>Ga0207703_10000752_pt1 | contig 31960 bp, 28 predicted proteins | sample KBSSwiS12_FD_184304 | JGI IMG/M metagenome (GOLD analysis project Ga0207703, IMG submission 184304) | Switchgrass rhizosphere microbial communities from Kellogg Biological Station, Michigan, USA - KBS Switchgrass S1-2 (SPAdes) (version 2) | ecosystem: Host-associated > Plants > Roots >...
GATTATCTCAGCCCGGAGGAATATGAAGAGAACATGCCGCGATCATCGCGGGGGTTAACCCCCGCGATGATCGCGGCCAACTAGGGCTGTCACCCTTTGCCGTGTCTCAATCGAAGGGTGCACTTCACGTGCAATAACCCCTAATTAAACAGCGGGAAACAGCACGCGTCACCCCCATTGCCGCTTCGCGCCGGCCGTCGACGACATGCCCCTCACGTCCCGCGCGCCCAGGAAACGCGGCAAGATCGGCCTCGCCTCGCGCCCGAAGATCGGCAAGAGGTGTTCCACCGCGCGACCGATTCCGGTTTCGGGCGCGATGCTCTAAAAAGGGGACATTGGTCAGCCATGACAAAGCGAATATGGCCCCTGATCGCGATGGTCGCCGCCCTGTCGCTGTCGGGCTGCCTCAGTGTTCCACCAGCCTACAGAGTGTCGGGCGCCGGCTGCACCCCGAAGATGGAGGCGCCTGCGCCCGCCCGGGATGCGATCTATTTCGTCGCCCTCGGAGACCCCGATTGCGCGGGCGACAATCTCGTGGCGCTGTCGGCACGGCGCGGCTCTTTTCATAACCTGCACGAGCAGGCGATCGAACCTGTCCGCTACGGTTTCGCCACGCACGGCACAGAGAAGGCCCCAGTGCTGGCCTTCGCCGCGAAAGATGCGTGGGACGACGGGCTGCGCCAGTCGCTGCAAGCGCCGCCCCGGCGCATCCTTCTCTATGTCCATGGCTATAACAACGGCGCCACCGCCGCGCTGTCGGCCGCCGACCAGATCGCCGCCGCCGCGCGTTTTGACGGGCCCGTGGTCGCCTTTATCTGGCCCTCCCAGCATGCCGTGACGAAATATACCTGGGACGAGGAAAATGCCCGTTGGGCGCAGGCCTATTTCGACGATGTGCTCGTCGATCTCGTGCGCCAGATGCCGGAACGCGAAGTGGTTCTGGTGTCGCACAGCATGGGCACGCGTCTCGCGATCGACGGGCTGCGTCACCTGCAGACGACCAACCCCGACCTTGCGGACCGCATAAGGACCGTCGTGCTCGCCTCGCCCGATATCGACCGGGAGGTGTTCGACCATGATCTCGCGCCGGACGTGGTTCGAAAGGGCCGGCGCATCGCGCTGTTCGCCTCGGGCCATGATCTGGTCCTGCGGTCGTCATGGGGCGTGCACGGCAACCCCCGTATCGGCGATCTCGGCTGCGTCTTCCGCCTGCGTCGCCTCGAGACGATGCCGTCCGATCGTTGTTATCCCGGCGCCCCGACATTGCCGGGCATGCCCGCGCGCGCGGCCGATTTCACGGTGATCGACGGGACGGACATCACCGCCGGTCTCGGCCACCGCAACCATATCGAGACGCCGGAGGGGCGCATGGCGCTGCGCCAGTTCCTCGCCGAGCCGCCCCGGCTTCCCCCGGCGACGGACGGCAGGATCGTCCTCGCGCCGATGACCTCGCCGGATTGCACCAGCGGGCGCACCCGCCTGGGACTCAAATTCTCCATCGCGCGGTGCGACAGGAAAACGCATAGCGGCTCGGGGGCGCCGGCGGGAGCACGTGATTGAACCGCGCCTGCTCCACCGTCACGCCCGGCTTGTGGAAGATGATATATTTGCGGTCGTCACCCAGCTTGTCGACGGGGACGGCGATGTCGGGCAGGGCTTCTGCCTGCTCCACCGGCGAGGCGGTCTGCGCGGAGAGTGGCGTGGCGGTCGCCGCGAGAAAAGCCGCTGGAATCCATTGCCCTTGCATCGATGCCCCCTCCCGTGGGGCCGGAGGATAGCGCGGATTTGTTGGGGGGCAAGGTGAGGGGGCGATGTGGGGTAACCGCACGTCGCACTGAAATTCTAGCGCCATCAGGGCGATCTGACACGACGGTCACGAGGTCCAAACAGTCGCTCTGGCTTGGCAAAAATCCACTTTGGCGCAGCGTCGTTGACGACTTTTAGAGCCCTGTTATGCTAGGAGCAGCGCGAAGTTGAACTGACGTCGCCCTGCAGGCGGGTAAGGCCGGTAGGACGTTTGATCTTGAAGATGCGGCCTTACCCGCCTGCAGGGCGACGTCGTGTCGCCGGCGAATTTTCATTCTAGAGTTGGCATGGCGGATACGGTTCGCTTTCTTTGCCGCTCTATTTGTCATTTTGAAGCTACTCCTAGAGACTATTTTGGGTAACGGCCTGTTATGGCTCGCGGGGCTCGATCTTACTCCGTCATTTATAGCTCATTAGTTCTAATCAATCTAGTATTTTTTTGGCTTTTCAACAACAATTGTCTCATCCCATAAGAAGTATAATTAGTTCTATGGTTGCCCGTTTGCAATTATCAATTACTAAATTACGCTGAAACGTGCAGGACATACCCAAGTAAAATGTCCAATTAGATTAGTGGGTAACTGCACGTGTCACCGTCATAGCTTTGGGCGCATCACTCTCCCATACGTACGATATCTCGTGTCACTTGCCTTCGTTCGTTCCGGCTATGTAGTCGAGCCAGTTCACCTCTTCGCTGCCATCATCATCTATCTCGATCGCGTTATCGAGATTGTCGAATAAGATTAGGTTGCTGCACGTGTGGCGGGCTGACGGCGCAATCAGGCCATCGATTCCGAGGAAAGCGAGTGCCGCGCCGATCTCCTGTGTTCGAGATGGCGGAGCTTCACCCATCGCGGCATAAGAGCGTTCGGTGTAAAGTTGAGAGTCAATGCCGAGTGTTGCTAATGCTTCCGTATCGAGCGTTACGATGTCGGTAGCACGCACTATCAGTCGATGCACGGCAATGGGTTTCGACGGGCGAGGCACGAGCATGGAAAGCCAACTCGCGACCTCGATTATTGCGCCCTGTCTTTCCAGGCTCGTGTAGAGGACAGGTACAGACTGGTAGGTCGAGGGTGGCGCCCAGCGGCCGCCGTTGTAAGAGAACGCGATCGGATCTTGGTTAAGACGGGTGGCCCGCCATACGATACCCTCGAACGAACGCGTCGTCAGATCTGCTAGTAGATCAACGAGATCGGGGTCGTGCGGGCGGGCTCGGTTTTCAGGAATAGACACCATCCCGCATCCGCCCGACGAACGCGATAATTTCGTCAATCTTGCCGTTCTTTATGAGGTCGGCTGGCGACTGACCACCAAGCAGACGTTGGCGTGCGAATAGAAATTGGCGCGCCTCATTCGGTTCATAGAAGTCGCTCAACTGATCAACTATATATTCCAGCTCAAGTAGATCTTTTTCCGTGTCGGAATGGGGGTAGGCTTTTCCTTGGTTCCAGCGCGAAACGGTCTCAGGTCGTGTTCCTAAGAGATTAGCGACATCGACATGACGCATGCCCCCCTTCTCGCGAAGCGAGTCGAGTTTACGTGCAAGGGCAGTCATGGCGCTATCCTACTTTCTGCTCTCATCGCTACCAGGATGTTCAAGCTCATTTTCCTTCCCTTTGTTCACGCGAAAGCGGACATTGTGCGATCGATGCCGGCTCATAAGATTCTGCCATATGCGCGAGCACGCCGCGCAAGCGGCCCATGCTGCGATGCCTTTTTTGCAGAGTTTCCAGCAATGTTGAATCAGCGAGTTTAAGCGAAGCAGCAGCGGCTAACGCGTCCGAGCGCGGACGCAGCGCGCCGTCCATAAAGACACTTACGCGCTGCCCAGCCGGGGTTGCGCTCAGTGCTTCCACTTGCCGGGCATGAGTATAGCAATAGTGGCGGGCCGGATGTTCCAGCATATCACGAGGTCCGCGTGGGCAACAGCGCGGATCGCGGCAAGCGTGCTGGCCCTTGACCCGGGTCGAGTGGTCGAGAAACGTCGCCGCCTGCTCTCGACTTACCAACATGTCGAGCCCTTGCAGATAAACACGTGGCGATGGCGTACGTGGAGTGCCGCTGGGAGGGCGACGCCAGCCGGACGCTTTGAACCCTTCGAACATCATGATCCCGTGCGCGATACCCCCGACCGCACCGAAAGCAAGCGAAGCGAGCGACGGCAGGCCCGCGACATGATCGCTGATTAAAGGAACACCGAGATTGTGAAATGCTTCAGCCGCTTCAACATACGCGCGAACCTTCTCGCCAGTCGCATCGGCTCCAAAATTCTCAATCTTAAGCCAGAGCGCATCCATCTCGATCCCGCGCAAGCCCTCGACCAAAGCGTCGCGCTCACCACTGTTGCGTAGCAACTGCATCGGTACCGCGAGCGAATAGACGACGCCCTTGCTGTCTGGCAGCAGCGAACGCAAACGCCTTGCGACACGTCGATCAGCATCGAACCATGGGTCGTTAGCGCTCGTTAGCAAATGGGTGGGCGCTATTATAGCCGATAACCCGTAGTCACTCACAAAGCCGGCAATCTCGTCGGCGCGCCGCATACCTTGGTCACCGACATAGTCGGTAATCGTAGCCTGACGACCGAGTCCCCAAGGAAGGCTTCCCAAGCCGCGGCTATAGCCGCCGACAAAAGCCGCAGGTTGTGATTTAGTGTCCAGAACCACGTCCAGCCCTCTGGCCGACGCCGCCGTTATTAGTTCACGGTGTCTGGCAGCGTGTTGAGCTTCGATTACTAGCCCAAGATAAGCTTGCTCCCCCTCTGCTAGCAGGCTTGCGACCGTAACATGATCGTTGCGCCCAACCCGGAGATAATAGCCAAGTCTCGCCGGTGACGGACGTAGCCGCTGAGGGCGGGGAAGCTGAACGACATTCGACATGACGTTTTCCTTGCATTGTTCATTGACTATATACTTGACATTTTTCTTGTCAAGGCTCGAAACATAAGTGGAACATGTACAATCGTCGGAAACCGGGAAAGCAGGGTCCCCTACATCCCGATTCACCCACCCCCCAAAACCCGCCATAACCACCTCGCTCTTTCACATCGTCCGCCACGTTCAACACCCGCCCGCGCGCCGTCGGTGGCTCGGCCACCGCGCGCGCGGGCCGCGCATGCCTCACCTGCTCCCCACCTGCTCCGACCTGCAGGCGCACCTGCTCGGCACCTGCTCCGTCACCTGTTAAGTTGGATGTGAATCGCGCCCAAACATCTGACAAACAACGATAAGTTGGAATTCACACCACCGCAAAAAAACATCCACCTGCTCAAGCAGGTCGGAGCAGGTGAAACCCCGCTTACGCCCCCACGTGCTTTTCCCGCACACCCATGCTATATACGCCCGAACGCCGCGCTCCCGCGCCGCCCCCAGAACCGGAATATCATGCCCTTCTCAACTCTCCCGGCGCCGCTCGCCGAGGCGCTCGCCTCGCGTGGTTATGCCGCGCCCACCCCCGTCCAGGCCGCCGTCATCGAACCCCAGGCGGAGGGGCGAGACCTCATCGTCTCGGCCCAGACCGGCTCGGGCAAGACCGTCGCCTTCGGCCTCGCCATCGCCCCGCAACTGCTCTCCGACGAAGACGGCAAGCTGCCGCGCGCCGCCGCCCCGCTCGCCCTCGCCATCGCCCCCACGCGGGAACTCGCGCTGCAGGTCAGCCGCGAGCTCGAATGGCTCTATGAGAAAGCCGGCGGGCGCATCACCACCTGCGTCGGCGGCATGAACCCGTCCGAGGAACGCCGCGCCCTGTCGCGCGGCGCGCACATCGTCGTCGGCACGCCGGGGCGCCTGCGCGACCATATCGAACGCGGCGCGCTCGATCTTTCCGCGCTCCAGGCCGTCATCCTCGACGAGGCCGACGAGATGCTCGACATGGGCTTCCGCGAGGATCTCGAGCAGATCCTCGACGCTACCCCCGATCAGCGCCGCACCCTGCTGTTCTCCGCCACCATGCCGCGCCAGATCGTCGCGCTCGCCAAGCGCTACCAGCGCGACGCGCTGCGCATCTCGACCGTCGGCGAGGATCGCGGGCATGGCGACATCGCCTATCAGGGCGTCACCGTCGCCCCGTCCGATATCGAGCATGCCGTGGTCAATCTGCTGCGCCTGCACGATGCCGAGTCCGCGATGCTGTTCTGCGCCACGCGCGACAATGTCCGCCATCTCCATGCCAGCCTGGTCGATCGCGGCTTCGCCGCCGTCGCCTTGTCCGGCGAGCACAGCCAGTCGGAGCGCAACGCCGCGATGCAGGCGCTGCGCGACAGGCGTGCCCGCGTCTGCGTCGCGACCGACGTCGCCGCGCGCGGCATCGATCTGCCGACCTTGAGCCTCGTCATCCATGTCGAGCTGCCGCGCGATGCCGAGACGCTCCAGCACCGCTCGGGCCGCACCGGCCGCGCCGGCAAGAAGGGCACCGCCGTGCTCATCGTGCCCTATCAGCGCAAGCGCCGCGTCGAGATGATGCTGAAGGGTGCCCGCATCGCCGTCGAATGGATGAACGCCCCGACCGTCGACGACATCCGCCGCGCCGACCGCGGCCGCCTGATCGAGGCTTTGCTCGCCCCAGTCGAGGTCGATGAGGAAGACCGTTCGCTCGCCGCCGAGATCATGGCCAAGCGCAGCCCTGAGGACATCGCCGCCGCGCTCGTCCAGGCGCATCGTGCGAAGCTCCCCGCGCCCGAGGAAATGGTCGACCAGGGCGCCGCCGGCCCGCCCGGCAAGGAGCATCACCGCGCCGGCTTCGACGATGTCGTGTGGTTCCGCATGGATATCGGGCGGAGGCAGAACGCCGACCCGCGCTGGATCCTGCCGCTGATCTGCCGCCGCGGCCACATCACCAAGAACGAGGTCGGCGCGATCCGCATCGCACCGAACGAGACGGCTTTCCAGATCCCCAAGCCGATCGCCGCCAAGTTCATGGCCGCCGTCAAGCGCACCATGGGCACGGAAGCCGAAGGCACCGTCCAGTTCGAGCAACTGCAAGGCGACCCCCGCCACGATCCCCGCGGCGCCCATGCCGGCGGTGGCAACGACACCGGCCGCCGCCCCAACGGCCCCGCGCCGGTACGCCACAAGCCGCGCCCGACGCTGCGGCGGAAGTAACCTAAAGCTCCTCCCCGGCACGGGGAGGGGGACCATGCGAAGCATGGTGGAGGGGGGGCGCCGCGAGTGTCCCGCTCCTGGAGATCCCCCACCACCACGCCGCTACGCGTCGCGGTCCCCCTCCCCGTGCCGGGGAGGAGCTAAGAAGGGCTGAACTGGACGCGCGGGACCCATCCCGCTAACGCCCGCCCCATGACCGCACCCCAACCCAAACCCTGGATCATGGCGATCGCCCCCTATGTCCCGGGCCGCTCGACCACCGACAACGGCGCCCCCGTCGCCAAGCTCTCGTCGAACGAGAACCCGCTCGGCACCAGCGAGCAGGCCAAGGCCGCCTTCCTCGCCCATGACGGCGACCTCTCGCGCTACCCCGACGCCTCCGCCGCCGAGCTGCGCGAAGCGATCGCCGCCCATCACGACCTAGACCCCGCCCGCGTCATCTACGGCACCGGCTCGGACGAGCTGCTCCACCTCGCCGCCGGCGCCTATGCCGGCCCGGGCGATGAGGTGATCTTCGTGCGCTACGGCTTCGCGGTCTACGAGATCGCCACGCGCCGCGTCGGCGCCACCCCGGTCATCGCGCCCGACCGCGACTATGCCACCGACGTCGACGCCATCCTCGCCGCGGTCACCGACAAGACCCGTGTCGTGTTCATCGCCAACCCCAACAACCCGACCGGCACCTTCGCCGACAAGGGCGAGATCGCCCGCCTCCATGCCGGCCTGCCGCCGCACGTCATGCTGGTGCTCGACCAGGCTTATGCCGAGTACCTCACCACCGAGGACGATGACGGCGGCCTCGACATGGCGCGCGACCTGCCCAACGTCATCGTCACCCGCACCTTCTCCAAGATCCACGGCCTCGCCGCCGAGCGCATCGGCTGGGGATACGGGTCCTCGGACGCGATCGCCGCGATGCACCGCATCCGCGCGCCCTTCTGCGTCACCACCGCCGGTCAGCAGGCCGCGATCGCCGCGCTCGGCGCGACCGACTTCATCGCCCATAGCCGCGCCCACAACCTCCAATGGCGCGCCTGGCTCGCCGCCGAGATCGCCGCGCTCGGCAATGCGGGTTTACGCGCCGTGCCCAGCCACGCCAACTTCCTGCTCGTCCTGTTCAACGGACCGGTCAGCGCCGAGGCCGCCTACAAGGCGCTGATGGCCAGGGGCTATATCGTCCGCTGGCTCCCCGGCCAGGGCCTCGCCAATGGCCTGCGCATGACGATCGGCACCGAGGAGGAGACCCGCGGCCTCGCCGTCGCGCTGCGCGAGATCGTCGCCGCCTAGGCGGGCGTCCCCGTCTCGCGGCGCAAGGCTTGCGCGCCGATAATATTGTTGCTTGATATAGCAATCAAGGCGACAATGCCGCAAACCAGGGAGGGGCTGATGGCAACCGATCCGCGCGCGATGATCGATCGTGCACCCATGTCGCGATTCCAGTGGACCGTGGTCGCGATCATGGTCGGCCTCAACGCGCTCGACGGCTTCGACGTGCTGTCGATCAGCTTCGCCTCGCCCGGCATTGCCAAGGACTGGGGCATCGATCGCGGCGCGCTGGGCTTCGTGCTGTCGATGGAGCTGGTCGGCATGGCGGCCGGCTCGTTGCTGCTCGGGGGCGTCGCCGATCGCATCGGGCGCCGGCTGACCATCCTCGGCTGCCTGGTCGGCATGGCCTTCGGCATGTTCGGCGCGGCCTCGGCGCATGACGTCACCACGCTGTCGCTGTGGCGCGTGGTGACCGGCCTCGGCATCGGCGGCATGCTCGCCTCGACCAACGCCGCGGTGGCCGAGGCGGCCAATGCCTCGCGCCGCAACCTCGCCGTGGTGCTGATGGCGGCGGGCTATCCCGTCGGCACGATCGTCGGCGGCCTCATCTCGGCGCGCCTGCTGGCCGACCACGGCTGGCCCGCCGTGTTCGTGTTTGGCGGCATCGCCACGCTGTGCTTCCTTCCGCTGGTGCTGCTGTTCGCGCCCGAATCGATCGCCTTCATGATGGAGCAGCGCCGCCCCGACACGCTGGTGCGGGTCAATCGCGTGCTCCGCCGCATGGGCCATGCCGTTGTCGACGCGCTGCCCGATGTCGCGCCCAAGGCGCCGCGCGTCCGCATCGCGGCGCTGTTCACGCCGGCCTTCGTGCCGCTGACCATCGCGCTGACCATCGCCTATCTCGCACACATCATGACCTTCTATTTCATCGTCAAATGGATCCCCAAGATCGTCGTCGACATGGGCTTCGCGCCGCCGCTCGCCGCCGGCGTGCTGGTCTGGACGAGCATCGGCGGCGCCTCGGGCGCGTTGCTGTTCGGCCTGCTCAGCGTCCGGCTGCGGGTCTATGCGCTGACCATCGGCGCGATGCTGGCGTCGACGCTGGCGATCATCGTCTTTGGCCGCGGCCAGACCGACCTTGCCTCCTTGTCGTTGGTCGCGGCGATCGCCGGCTTCGCCACCAATGCCGGCGTCGTCGGGCTCTATGCGCTGGTCGCTTCGGTCTTCCCGACGCAGCTGCGCGCCACGGCGACCGGCTTCGTCATCGGCGTCGGGCGCGGCGGCTCGGCGCTGGCGCCGGCGCTGGCCGGCCTGCTGTTCAAGGCGGGATATGGCCTCCCGATCGTGGCGGCGCTAATGGCGATGGGTTCGCTGGTCGGCGCGATCAGCCTGTTCAGCGTCAGGCGGCGGCTACACGCGACGCCATGACGAGCACCAACAGGGAGCAAGGGATTTGACAAGCGCATCGTCGGCGGCCGCGATGGACGAGGTGACGACCGGCAACCTCGACGCGCTGGTCGGCTATCACCTGCGCCGCGCCTTAGCGGTGGTCGGCAACGACTTCGCCCGCGCGCTCGACGGCACCGCGATGCGGCAGGTGCCGTTCGCCATCCTGGCGATGGTCGAGGCCAATCCCGGGATCAACCAGGGCGCGGTCGGTCGCGCGCTGGGCATCCAGCGTGCCAACATGGTCTCGCTGATCAACGAGCTGGTCGATCGCGACCTGCTCGACCGCCAGATCGCGCCCGACGACCGCCGCGCCTTCTCGCTCAGCCTGACGGCGGCGGGCAAGGCGATGTTCGAGGATTGCCTGGCACGGATCCACGCGCATGAGGATCACCTGCTGTCCGACTTCAGCGCCGCCGAACGCCGCACCCTGATCGACCTGCTCGGCCGGATCGAGGCCAGGGAGCGCTAGGCGACGGGCTCGTTCACGCCGCGCCGTAGATCAGCGCGTCGAGCGCGACGACGATGTCGGTCACCGCATCGACGTCAAGCGCCGGGCTGCCGCGCCAGCCGTCGAGTAGCGCGCCGCTCTTGAGCCGGCGCAACTCGGCGGCGATCGCCGCGCGGGTGCGGTCCACGACGTCATAGGCGACGGTCCCTTGCGGGCTGGTCTCGGTCATCTTTTCTCTCTTCCTGACTCCCCTCCCTTGTCCAGGGAGGGGCGAATGTGGTCAGATGGGATAGTGTCCCGGCACGGTTTCGATGGTGACCCAGCGCAGTTCGGTGAAGCTGTCGATGCCGGCCTTGCCGCCGAAGCGGCCATAGCCCGAGCCCTTGGTGCCGCCGAACGGCATCTGCGCCTCGTCGTGCACGGTGGGGCCGTTGACATGGCAGATGCCCGACTTGATCTGCCGCGCGACGCGCAAGCCGCGCGCGGTGTCGCGGGTGAAGACGGCGGCGGACAGGCCGTATTCGGTGTCGTTGGCAAGGCTGATCGCCTCGGCCTCGTCCCTCGCGCGGATGATCGCGACGACCGGGCCGAAGCTCTCGTCGCGGAACAGCTTCATCGCCGGCGTCACCTTGTCGATGACATGCGCCGGCATCAGCACGCCGTCCGCCGCGCCGCCATTGACCTGCGTCGCGCCGGCGCCGAGCGCATCGGCGATCAGCCCCTTCACATGATCGACCGTCTTCTGGTCGACCACCGCGCCGAGCGGGGTCTTGCCCTCGCGCGGATCGCCTACGGCCATCGTGCCGACCTTGGCGGCGAACTTTGCGACAAACGCATCGGCCACGCTGTCGACGACGATGATGCGCTCGGTCGACATGCAGATCTGGCCTGAGTTCATGAACGCGCCGAACGCCGCCGCCTTCACCGCCTCGTCGAGATCGGCATCGTCGAGCACGATCATCGGCGCTTTGCCGCCCAACTCCAGCAGCACGGGCTTGAGCTGCTGCGCGGCGCGCACCGCGATGATCTTGCCGACCGCGGTCGAGCCGGTGAAGTTGATGCGCCGGACATGGGGGTTGTCGATCAGCGCGCCGACGATCTCGCCGGCATCGGACGGCGCATTGGTGACGAGGTTGACCGCTCCCTCGGGCAGGCCGGCCTCGTTGAACGCCTCGACGATCAGCGCGTGCGTCTGCGGGCATTGCTCGCTCGCCTTGAGCACCACCGTGTTGCCGCACGCCAGCGGCATGGCGATGGCGCGCACGCCGAGGATGATCGGCGCGTTCCACGGCGCGATGCCGAGGATCACGCCGACCGGCTCGCGCAGCGCCATGGCGATGCAGCCCGGCTTGTCCGACGGGATCACCTCGCCGCCGATCTGGGTGGTCATCGCCGCCGCCTCACGCACCATGCCGGCCGCCAGCATCAGGTTGAACCGCGCCCAGCCCTCGGTCGCGCCGATCTCGCCCATCATCGCCGCGACGAACTGCGGCGCCTTGGCCTCCAGCGCATCGGCCGCCTTGTTGAGCAGCGCACGCCGCGCATTGGGGCCCAGCGCCGACCAGGCCGGGAACGCCGCCGCCGCGGCATTGGCCGCCGCATCCGCGTCCGCCACCGTCGCCGCGCCGGCCGTGCTCGCCACCTCGCCCGTGACCGGGTTGCGACGCTCAAAGGTGCTCAGGGTATCGTGGTGGCGCCCGCCAACGAGCATCGAAACCTGCATTGCCATCTCGGTCCTCTCCTTAATTGCTATGTCTCATAGCCTATTTGGGAAAGCCGCGCAATGGCGGAGGACAGAGTCGAACGGGCCAGGGCGAGAATCGTGGAAATGGCGGCCGGCAATCGAGATTGCCGGCCGCCGACCATGGGAATGGCGAAAAGGCGCGTCCCGCCGCCGCCATTGCTGACCCCGGTATAGTTGAGGAACGCCGCCCCCGGCAGCAGCTGGATGCTGTAGTTGCGCAGTGCGGGGTGTCGGCCTCGAGCCGCCAAAGGTTCGCCCGCCATGATCAGGCCGCGGCTGCTCCTTTATTGAACGGACACGTTCTATTGTGTAGCGTGCTTCGTCGACTGCAAAGGGACAAGACCAACGATATCGGGAGAGCGGGTGTGGAACTGGACAGGCGGAATCTGATCGCCCTCGGACTGGCGGCCGTCGGGACGGTGAGCCCGCCGGCTATGGGTCGCGGGGCGCTGACCCGGCGCTTCGCCATCCTCGACTTGCGCGTCGATGGGCTCACTGAGCCGCTCGCCACCGGCGACCGCGTCCCCCATTTCTCCTGGAAGCTGGCCGGTTCGTCGGCGGGGCTCAGGCAGAGCGCCTATCGCGTCACCGTCGCCCGCTCGGCGGTGGATCTGGCGACCGGCCGGAATCTGGTCTGGGACAGCGGACGCGTCACATCGGCGGAGACGTTCGACATCCGCTATGGTGGGGCACCCGCGGCGCCGCGCACGCGCCTGTGGTGGCGCGTGGAGAGTTGGGTGGCCGGGGAGCAGCGATCGGTCGCCAGCCGCCCGAGCTTCTGGGAGACCGGCCTGGTCTCGCCTTCCGACTGGTCCGCGCAATGGCTGGCCTGCGAAACCGCGACCGCCCGCCGCGATCGCGAAGCCGGTCTCCACTGGATCACGGGCAGCGGCATGGTCAGGGTCGATCAGGAGCGCGCCTTCCGCACGGTGCTTTTGGCGGACGCGCCCGAAACGGCGGAGTTGCTTGTCTCCGGGAGCCATGTCGCGGGCGTGTGGCTCAACGGCCTGCCGCTGGTGGCGCAGCAGGATGACCCGGTGTCCTGGACGACGATGGCTGTCTATCCTCTGCCGCTGCTCGCCGGGCGGAATGCCATCGCGGTAGAGGTAAAGCGGGTCGGCGGGTTCGGCACACCCCCGCCGATCCTGGCGGCCATTGTCCGCCGTGGACCGATCAGCCGGGCGACCACGGCGGAGGGCTGGAAGACGAGTCTGGCGGGTGCTGCCCAATGGCGCGAGCGTGATTTCGACGATAGCGGCTGGGAGCCGGCCATACCTGTCGCGACCAAGCCGGTGGGCGAGCCCTGGCCGACCTATCCGGCGGTCCTGCTCCGTCACGATTTCAGGGCCAAAGGCGCCGTCCGCTCGGCGCGCCTCTATGCGACCGCGCTCGGCGTTTACGAAGCGTGGATCAACGGACAGCGGGTCGGCGACGCCCGCATGGCGCCGGAATTCACCGACGCCCGCAAGCACATCCTGTATCAGGCCTATGATGTGACCGCGCTGGTGCGCGGCGGAGAGAATGCGATCGGCCTGTGGGTCGGTGACGGCTGGTACGGCAGCGAGTACAGCAACGGCAGCCGCTTCGCCTTCGGGCCGGCACCCTGCCGCGTGCGCGCCCAGCTCGAGCTCGGCTATGAGGATGGCTCGACCGAAATCGTGGAAACCGGCGATGGCTGGGCGACGGCGCCGTCGCCGATCCTGTCCTCCGAAATCTATGATGGCGAAATCTACGATGCCCGGCTCGATCAGCCGGGTTGGGCGACCGCGGGCTTCACCGCCGCCGGCTGGCGGGCGGCCGATCGCGCGGAACCGCCCGCCGTGCCGATCGAGCCCCAGCGCTGCCCGCCGATCCGGGTCACCAAGGTGCTGCAGCCGGTAAAGATCAGCGAGCCATTGCCCGGTGTCCATGTCGCGGACTTCGGGCAGAATTTCGCAGGGTGGCCGCGCCTGCGCGTCCGCGGTCCCGCCGGCACCCGGGTGGAGTTGCGCTTTGGTGAGGTGCTGAAGCCTTCGGGCGAGGTCGACCAGGCGAATCTCCGCACGGCCTGGGCGCGCGATATCTATATTCTCGGCGGGCGCGGCGAGGAGGTCTGGGAACCGCGCTTCACCTATCATGGCTTTCGCTATGTGGAGCTTCGCGGGCTGCCCGGCCCCCCGGACGCCGACACGATCGCGGGGCTGGTCGGCCATACCGATTTGCGCATCGCGGGCGCCTTCCGTGTCGGCGACCAGGTGATCCAGCAATTCTGGCGCAATTCCGTGTGGAGTCAGCGCTCGAATTTCTTCGGCCTTGCGACCGATTGTCCGCAGCGCGATGAGCGGCTGGGCTGGATGGGCGATGCCGCGGTGTTCTGGCCGGCCGCCGCCTATAATATGGACGTGGAGGCCTTTACGGCGCGCGTGATGACCGACGTGCGGCACGGCCAGAGCCAGAAGGGTGCGTTTCCGGACGTGATCCCTCCGTTCCAGCCGGGGCTGTCCCTCTCCTCACCCGGCTGGGCGGATGCCGGGGTGATCCTGCCCCATACGGCCTGGCGGCAATATGGCGCGACCGGTGTCGTGACGGAGAACTGGGATGCGATGGAGCGCTATCTGGCGCTGATCCTGGCCAATAATCCCGATCACCTGTGGAAGAAATCGCGCGGCGCGGACTATGGCGACTGGCTCGCGGTGGATGCGAAACAGCCGGGTGACCCGACCACGCCGAAAGACCTGATCGGCACCGCGTTCTGGGCGGCCGATGCGATGATGATGGCGGAGATGGCCGAGGCGATCGGCCGCCCCGCCGATGCCGCGCGCTACCGCGCCTTGTTCGAGAGCATCCGCGCCGCCTTCGTCGACGCCTATGTGCAGGCGGACGGCACGATCGGAAACGGCAGCCAGACCAGCTACGTCCTTCCGATCCGCTTTGGCCTCCTGACGCCCGGCGCACGCGCGGAGGCGGGCCGCCGCCTCGCTGCCGACATCGCGCGCCGGGGCGACAGGCTTTCGACCGGTTTCCTCGGCACACCGCACATCCTCGACGCGCTCGCTGCGACCGGGCAGGAGCGCGCCGCTGTGACGTTGCTGCTTCAACGCGGTTATCCGTCCTGGGGCTATATGGTGGAACAGGGTGCCACCACGATGTGGGAACGCTGGAACAGCGATCATGGCGACCTGTCGATGAACAGCTACAATCATTATGCGTTCGGCGCGATCGGCGCGTTCCTGTACCGCCGCATCGCCGGGATCGATCCCGCGCAGCCGGGCTTTCGCCATGTGCGCATTGCCCCGATCTTCGACCGGCGGCTGAAAGGGGCCGGTGCCGACTATCATTCCGTCATGGGCCCGATCCGCACCGATTGGCGCTACGAGGGCGATGGGCTGCGGCTCGATGTGTCGCTGCCCCCCAATGTCACGGGCGAGGTCACGCTGCCGGGGCGGGCAGGGAGGATTCGGCTCGGCCGGCAACCGCTTACCGGTCGGGCCGTGACGGCGCGTGGCGCTACGACACAGGTCCGGATCGGCCCCGGTGACCACAGTTTTGTCGTTACCGCCTAGCGCGATGCGTCGCGGCTCGACGGCACTCAAGGCTTCACTTCCGGCGAAGCGCCTGCCACCAACGAGAATCGACGAGTGAGGACATGCATCACGGATATCACGCGCGTCTGCGATCCGATCATCAAGGGCGGCATGCCGGTGACCTCGTCCAGCGAGTGCCGCGAACGGCCGTCCCCTCCACCCTGCCAGCTGCCTGAAGGAATGGACCATGGCCTATGAAACCATCCGCTACGAGGTCGAGGCCGACGGTATCCTCCTCCTCACGCTCGCGCGACCGGACAAGCTGAACGCCTTCACCGTCACGATGTGCGAGGAGTTGGTCGATGCCTATGGCCGTGCCAGCCGGGACGATGCCGTGCGCGCGATCGTGGTGACCGGGGAGGGAAGGGCGTTCTGCGCGGGGATGGACCTGTCCACAGGAGGCAATGTTTTCGGGCTCGATGAGACGCTGACGCCGACGATGGCGGACCTGCGCGAACATGGCGACGAACCGGAGATGCTCCACGGCGTGCGCGATACCGGCGGACGCGTCGCGCTTGCCATGTACAATTGCCTCAAGCCCATCATAGGCGCCGTCAACGGGCCGGCGGTCGGGATCGGATCGACCATGCTGCTGCCGATGGATTTCCGGCTGGCTTCGAGCAAGGCGAAATTCGGCTTCGTGTTCGGCAAGCTGGGGATCACGCTGGAAGCATGCTCGTCCTGGTTCCTGCCACGCATCGTCGGGATCGAGCAGGCACTCGAATGGGCCTATCGCGCCGAGATTTTCGATGCAGCCGAGGCGCTCGCAAAGGGCCTCGTCCGGGCGGTGCATCCGCCTGAAACGCTGCTCGAGGAAGCCCGGACGCTGGCGCTGTCGCTCGTCGCGAACCGCTCACCCGTGTCGATCGCGCTCACTCGACAGATGCTCTATCGCAACAGTGCACAACCGCATCCGTTCGAAGCGCACCTGACGGAATCGCTTGCGATGTTCTACACCAGCGCGACGGACGGCAAGGAAGGTGTGCGCGCATTTCTGGACAAGCGCACGCCGGAATTCGCCGGCAAGGCATCGCGGATGCCGCCTTTCTTCCCCTGGTTCGAGGTATAGGCGATGCGGCCGGAATTTCTGCTGCTGGCCGCTGCCGCGGCTCTTGCAGCCCTTGCAGGGTGTGCGGGGACGGGCGGTCACCCCGCCATACATCCTCTGGCCGCCGGCGTACGCTATGTCGCGATGGGCAGCTCGTTCGCCGCCGGACCCGGCGTGACGGTATCGGCGGACCAGCCGCGAAATCGCTGCAGCCGGTCGGCCGGCAATTATGCGCATCAGCTGGCGCAAAAGCGTGGTCTGCTACTCACCGATGTCAGCTGCGGCGGCGCAACGACCGCCCACCTTTTCGGATCCTGGGGCGAACTCGCACCACAACTGGACGCGGTGACCGCGGATACGCGGCTCGTCACGGTGACGATCGGCGGCAACGATGTCGGCTATATTGGCGGCCTGTCCGCCGCGTCGTGCCAGGGTCGACCGGGCTGTCCTGTCGTCCCGCCGCCCGGCGAGCAGGCATGGCAATTGCTCGAAACAGCGATGCGGCGCATCGCCGGCGAAGTGCGCCGGCGCGCCCCGGAGGCCCGGCTCATCTTTGTCGACTATCTCACGATTCTACCCGAACATGGTGTTTGCGCCGCGACGCCGGTTTCGCGCGAACAGGCGGAAACGAGCCGCGCCGTGGCGCGCCGGCTTGCCGCCATCACCGCGCGGATTGCGGATGAAAGTGGTGTCGAGGTGTTGCGGAGCTCGGCGCTGTCCCGACGCCATGATGCCTGCAGCCGGACCCCCTGGACGAATGGCTTTCCATCCCGCGAGGTGCGGATCAACGGCGCGCCCTATCATCCCGATCTGGCCGGCATGACCGCCATTGCGGAGGCGCTCGACCGAATGTTAACGCGATAGGCGCTAGCCGATCGCCGCTGCGGATCACACCTTCGATATTGCCACGCCCGTGCCGTCGTCGATGTCCATGAGGGCGCCGGCGAGGATGAGGATCAACCGGCGGCTGGCGCGGATAGCCATGCGCGCGCTTCGGCTTCGTCGAAAAATACCTTGACCCATGGGCTGTCCGCCATGCGATCAGCCTGAAGTTTGTTCAGCATTCTCACCACCAATATCGCCACCCGCCCGGTCGGCCGCATCGCCTCGTCGTCCGACAGGGCAGCAAAAGCGACCGCGACCTCCTTGCCTTGCAACGACATCTCCCGACTGTCCGACAAAATCGAAAGCGTGGGGTATATAGCCCTTAATCGCCGAAGCGTGGCGCTCAACTCCTTGCCGAAGCGCTCCACCTCGGCGACGTCCCAGAAGCCGGTGCACCGCGTGGTCAAGATCCGATTCTGCTCGTCAAATTCAATCTGGTACATGCCCTCTCCCCACCAGTAATCCTTCGCGTCCTCGACAGGACGCGTGTATGTGCGCGTTTCCCGCATCGGCCGGGTCGAGCCGGATCAAGTTCGGTCGGTTCAAAGACGAGCGGTCCCTGATGACAGAACGATGCCCGGGGGCGGTCACTAACGCACTATTTGGAATCCGCCAATTCCGTGGCGTATTTCAACCGGAGACCTCGACCGTCGCCAACTGACGTTTGAGAAACGTGCGGGCGTCGTCGCGTGGCTGTTCGCGCCGCCGACCGCGCGACATTCATATGCGCAAGCGCGTGAAATATGAGTAAAGGCGGCGTCACGCCGATGACCAGCCGGTTGAGCGCCCCGAGATGAATCCCGCCATAGCCAATACCGGGCAGGATCGGTCCGCAGACGGGGAACAATAGGCCAAAAATCGTCGACGGCGTCTGCCATCTCTCCCGACTTGGCGCTAGAGCATCGCGTTCGAAACCGCGATCGGTCACGATGCTCCAGATATTTGTTGTCGCATCGTTTTCGCTGAAAACCGGTTCCCACTTTTCAGCACGATGCTTTAGCGCAACAGCGATCCGCCATTGACGTGGATCACCTGCCCGTTGATCCAGCGGCCGTCCGCCGACAGAAGCAGCGCGACCATCGCGGCATGGTCCTCGGAACTGCCGACCCGCGTCGAGCGCCCCGCCGCAAGGAACTGGTCGATCAGACTCTGCGGCACCTGCCCGCTGGCTTCCAATTCCCTCGTCATGGTGAAGCCCGGGGCAATAGCGTTTGCCGTGATCCCTTCGCGGCCCCATCGTGAGGCGACATGCCGCATCAGCGCCTGAAGGCCGCTCTTGGCGACGGCATAGGATGGTCGTTCGGCTTCCCCCGCATCGGCCGCGCTCGAACTGGTATAGACGATCGCGCCGGACGCGCTTTTCAGCAAATGCGGCAGCACCGCGCGCGTGCACAGCAAATGGCCGCACAGATTGACCGCGATCGTCCGATCGAACACCGATCCTGCATCGGGTTGTCCATCACGGCATACTCGGCGGGGCGATACCGGCACGCTCGCAGGCGAGCTGGAGCAGCGCCGAATAATCCTTGTCCGCATATCCGGTGGCGCGCGCGCCGCCATAGACGGCATGCGCCGCCGCACCCATGGGCAGCCCGATGCGCTGATCGGCGGCCGCGTTCATCGCCAGGCTCAAGTCCTTGAAGGCAAGGTCGATGGTGAAGCCGGGGGTGAGGTCGCCCTTCAGCGCCTTGTTGACCATCAGGACATGGAATTGGCCATTGCGTGCCGTGGTGGCGCCCGTGACGTCGTGCATCGTCTGAATGTCGAGCCCGAGCTTCGTCCCCAGCGCGAGCGATTCAGCGACGATCTGCGCTGTCGACAGCAGCATGAAATTGTTGATCACCTTCATCCGGCTACCCATGCCGGGTTTGCCGCAACGGAAGATATCGGTGCCCATCGCCTTCAGGACGGGTTCGATCCGCGCGAAGGTGTCGTCTTCCGCGCCGACCATGAACAGCGATTCGCCGCGCTCGGCATGAATTGACAGACGTCCGATCGGTGCGTCGGCAAAAGGCGTGCCGCGCGCCGCACAGGTAGCGGCGACCAGATCCGTCGCCTTGGCGTCGATCGTCGAAAGCTCGAGCAATACGGCGCCGTCGTCGATATTGGCCAGCACCCCGTCTTCGCCCAGCACTACCGCCTCGACATGCTGGGTCGCGGGCAGGACGGTGATGACGATATCCTGCCCGCGGCTCGCTTCCGCGACGCTGGCCGCCTTGCGCGCGCCGAGTGCCGCAACGCGGTCCATCTTCGCATCGTCGATGTCAAAGACAGTGACGGCAAAGCCCTTGCGCTGCAGGTTGGACGACATGGGCAGGCCCATGGCGCCCAGGCCGATAAAACCGATCCTGGTGGTCATTGGATGTCCTTCTGTTTCGCGGGCGGCGGTGCCTGCGTTGCGGATGAATGATCAAGGTGCTCGGCGACCACGCCACTTTCGACCAGCTCGGCGAGCGACGACGCATCGATACCGAGCAGATCGCTCAGCACCGCGCGCGTGTCTTCGCCCGAGCGCGGCGGTGCGTAGCGATAATCGGGAGGGGTGCGCGAGAATTTGCCGGGATATCCAAGCACCCGGACCGGCGTGCCGTCCGATCGCGTCATCGTGTGAACGAGCCCGCGCGCGTCGATCTGCGGATCGGAAAGGATGTCGGGAATTTCGTTGACGCGCCCGCCGGGCAACTTTGCCGCCTCCATCGCCGCGATCAGATCTTCCGATTTCCAGGCCGCGACCGCCACGCTCATGATTTCCTGCAAGGCGTGGCGATGGGTACTGCGCCCGGCATTATCGACGAAACGCGGATCGTCGGGCAGATCGGGCAGGCCAATCAACGCGCAGAAGGCGCGGAACTGCCGGTCATTGCCGAGCGCCACCAGCACATCGCCATCAGCACAGGCAAAATCTCGATAGGGGACGGTATTGGGGTGCTCATTGCCGAGCCGTCGCGGCCGTACGCCTCCATTGAGATAATTGGACGCCTGGTTGGCGAGCAGCGACACCTGCGTATCGAGCAGCGCGATATCGATCTGCTGGCCCTCGCCGGTGCGATCGCGATGCGCGAGTGCGGCGAGGATCGAAATCGTGGCGTAGAGCCCGGTCACGAGATCGCTGATCGGAACACCGACCTTCATCGGGCCGCTGCCCGGCTCGCCGTCGGGGCGCCCGGTCACCGACATGAGGCCGCTCATGCCCTGGATCAGAAAGTCATAGCCACCCCGATGGCTGTAGGGCCCATCCTGACCGAAGCCAGTGATCGAGCAATAGATCAGGCGCGGGTTGATGGTCGACAGCGTCGCATAGTCCAGGCCATATTTGACGAGCCCGTCGACGCGGAAATTCTCGACGACGATATCAGCGCTGGCCGCCATGCGTCGGATTAGGTCGGCGCCGCGTGAATCCGCCATGTCGATCGCGACCGATCGCTTGTTACGGTTGGCGCAGAGATAGTAAGCCGAATCGCGTGATCCGTCGTCAAGGAAGGGCGGTCCCCATCTGCGGGTATCGTCGCCCTGGCCGGGTTGCTCGACCTTGACCACTTCCGCGCCAAGATCGCCCAAAATCTGCGTACTCCACGGCCCCGCCAGCACGCGCGAGAGATCGAGCACCTTGAGGCCGGCCAGCGGCCCGTGCGACGCGTCGGACATGCTCAGCGACCCTCGAACGTGGCGGTACGCTTGCCGAGCATCGCCGCCACGGCTTCCTCATGGTCATGGGTGTGGTGGGCGAGCGCCTGATAGGCGGCTGACAGTTCGAGCAGCGGGGCGAGCTTCATGTCCTGTCCATCGCGCAGCAGCCTTTTCGCGAGCCGGGTGGCATGGCCCGGATTGGCGGCAATGCGCCTGGCGATATCTTGCGCTTCGGCAAGCAGCATGGCGGCCGGGACGACCGCGCTGACCAGGCCATATTCCAGCGCGGTTGCCGCGTCGATCATGTCGCCGGTCAGCGTCATCAAGGACGCGCGCGCCATGCCGATCACGCGGGGCAGCAGCCATGCGCCGCCATCGCCCGGAACGATGCCAAGCTTCACAAAACTCTCCGCGAACCTTGCCGAGTCTGCAGCGATACGGACATCGCACATGCAGGCGAGATCGAGTCCGGCGCCGATCGCGGGCCCATTGATTGCCGCAACCACCGGCACTTCGAGTTCGTAAAGCGCCATCGGAATGCGCTGCATGCCGTCCCGATACGCGTTGCGCAGCGCATAAGGCGATCCAGCAAACATGCCCGATCGCGCGGCCATGTCCTTGACGTTGCCGCCCGCGCAGAAGGCCGTACCCGCACCGGTCAGGACGATCGCCCGAACGCTCGCGTCGCGGGCAATGTCGCGGCAGAAAGTTTCCACTGCCAGGACATCGTCTGCGGTCGAAATCGCGTTGCGCTGGTCGGGGCGATTGATCGTGGCGGTAACGACCGGACCATCGCGTTCGATCACCAGAAATGGGCCCATCGTCACTCTCCCGCCTGCAAAATGCGTTAGCGGCTACCCTATGCAATACGCAATCAGCTTGCTAATATCGATCGAGGTTAAAGTGATACCGAGAGGATATCGTGGATCTTCGCCAGCTTCGCTACTTCGTCACCCTTGCCGAAACCCAGAACTTCCATCGCGCCGCAGCGCGCCTCAACATGTCGCAGCCACCATTGACGGTCGCGATCCGCAAGCTGGAAACGGAGCTGGGCGTGCGCCTGTTCGATCGCGGCCCGCGTGGCGTCACGCTTACGCCGGGCGGCGTCGCGGCACTCGGCTTCGCCCGTACGGCGCTTGCGCAGGCCGACCGTTTTCGCGACGCGGCGCGTGAAGGAGCGGCAGGCGAACGGGGGAGGCTGCGGGTCGGCTTTGTCGGCTCGGCGACCTTCGATCTCCTGCCCCGGATCATTCCCGCTTATCGTCGGCGATACCCGGCGGTCGAGCTTGCGCTGGAAGAAGCAACCAGCATCGATATCGTACGTCGGCTTTGTTCCGGCGACCTGGACGTGGGGTTTCTCCGGCTGCCGCTGCTCGAGATCGCCGCGGTCGACACGCATGTCGTGGACCGCGACGAGCTGCATCTCGCGGTGCCCGCGGGCAGCCGTTTCGAGCGATCGGCGCCCATCCACCTCGAGGCGCTGGCACAGGAGTCATTCGTGTTGCAGAGCAAGATCAGTGTACTCCATGCGATTACATTGATGGCTTGCCATGATGCGGGTTTCGTGCCGCACGTCGCGCAGGAAGCCGCGCAACTCAACGCGATGCTCAGCCTCGTGCGTAGCGGTCTTGGCGTCGCGCTTGTTCCGGCCCGTGCCGCCAGCGCCATACCGGTCGGCGTTCGTCTCGTGGCCCTTGCCAAACGGGTGGCAATCGAAACCGGCGTCGCTCTTCCGAAGGTGGGTGCCGCGCCACTTGCCGAGAATTTCGCCGCGATCGCTCGCGCCTAGTGATAGCTCTTGCATATCGAACTCTGATAAATTGATATTGGACGGCATGAGCCTTCCGGAGCGATGGCAGGTGGGCGCGGCAGCGGCCGGCATGCAGAATTGAGAAGCGACCGAGCGTGTTCGAAACATTCAGTCTTGCGACGATCCCGCCAGAGGACGAGGCTTTGCGCGCGCCGTTGCGCGCGCTGATCGCAGCATCGATTGCGGACCTACCGCTCGATCGGCGTGCGCGGTCCTGGCAGGGCTTCGACGCCGCGTTCAGTCGCATGCTTGGAAAAGCGGGATATCTCGGACTGACGATCCCCCAACAATTTGGCGGGGGTGGCCGGGGGCCGTTCGCGCGCTTCGTGGTGGTCGAGGAATTGCTGCGCGCTGGCGCTCCCGTCGCGGCACATTGGATCGCCGATCGTCAGAGCGCGCCGCTGATCCTGAATTTCGGCACCGATGCGCAGCGCGAACATTATCTGCCGCGCATTTGCCGCGGCGAGGCATTGTTCTGCATCGGTATGAGCGAGCCGGGCTCCGGGTCCGATCTCGCCAGCGTTCGCACCCGCGCCACGCGCGACGGGGACGGCTGGATAGTCGAGGGCCAGAAGATCTGGACGACGAACGCGATGCACAGCGATTACATGATCGCACTCGTTCGGACGTCGGGTAGCAGCACCGATCGGCAGGCGGGCCTGTCGCAATTGATCATCGATCTCAAGGCGCCCGGGGTGACAATCCGCCCGATCGTGGATTTGACCGGCGATGCACATTTCGCCGAGGTGTTCTTCGACAATGTCCGGTTGCCGGGCGACGCGCTGGTCGGCGCGGAGGGGCAGGGCTGGGCACAGGTCAATGCGGAACTCGCCTTCGAGCGCAGCGGCCCCGAGCGCATCTATTCGAGCGTCGTCCTGTTCGATGCCTGGAGGCGGCACCTCTCGACGATCGGGCGGCGGGATAGTGCCACGGTGCGCACGCTCGGTGCGCTTACCGCGCGGCTGGCGATCCTGCGCGAAATGTCGCTGGCGGTGACCGCGCGGCTTGCGTTGGATGAGAGCCCGGTGGTCGAAGCTTCTCTCGTCAAGGATCTCGGCACGACCTTCGAACAAGCGGTACCCATCGCGATCGGCGATGATCTTGCCGCCCACCCTGACGAGCCGGTCGATGAAGCGCTGTACCGCACGCTGCTGTACGTCACGCATATCGCGCCGAGCTTTTCGCTGCGCGGCGGTACGCGCGAAATACTGCGCGGCATCATTGCGCGTGGGCTGGGATTGCGATGATGGAAGAACTGGTGGGGCCATTTGCGCGATTGATCGAAGACGTGTGTCCGCCGGCGGTCGTCAGGGCGATCGAAAACGGCGCTGCCTGGCAACCGGTTTGGGCCGCCTTTGCGGAGTCGGGCTTCCTCGATGCGCTGGTCGAGGAAAGCGCGGGCGGTGCGGGGCTGACATTGTCCGAGATCGCGCCCTTGATCGAATTGCTCGGACGCCATGCGGTGCCGCTCCCGGTTGGCGAAACGATGGTGGCGCGGGCCTTGCTCGCCCGCGCAGGACATGAAGCCCCCCAAGGCCCGATCGCGCTTTCGAGCGGGACACTCCCGGTGATCGCAGCCGGGATTGCGCAAAGCCTGCTGGTCGCCACCGAGGGCGCCGACATGCTCGTGGCGAACCCGCACGGAACGGAAGGGCGAATCCCGATCGCTGGTGCAGACCCGATGCCATTGCGCAGCGTCGCCGCGGTGCTGCGTGCGCTGCAGATCGCGGGCGCCGCCGACCGACTTCTCGAGAGCACTGTTGCCTATGCCAACGAGCGGCAGCAGTTCGGCAAGCCGATCGGACGGCAGCAGGCGGTGCAACAGCAACTCGCCGTGCTGGCCGAGCACAGCGTCGCGGCGCGCATCGCCGCTCGTTATGGATGCCGGTCAGGCCCGATACCCGATCTTCGCGATGCCGCCGCGGCCAAATATTGTACTAGCGTTGCGGCCGTGGAAATTGCGGCAATCGCCCACGCGGTTCATGGCGCGATCGGAATCAGCGAAGAGCATGACCTGCAATTGGTGACGCGCAGCCTGCATGCATGGCGCCTGTCCGATGGCTCCGAATCCTATTGGGCGGAGTTCCTCGGCACCCTGTCGTTCGACGACTCGATCTAGCCGGTTACCTGCTCGCGGCGGAACGTTCGTGCCGGTTGCGCGAAGCCGTCAATAACCGTCAACGCGTCGGAGCGGGAAAAAAGGTAGGTGGCAGGCTGATGAGCCGGGCGGCGGTTTCCACCACCCACCAGGCCGAAAAGAGCAGGGCGGCGAGGGCGAGCAACAGGAGCAGGATTGTGAGGAGGGTGGTGACGGCATCGCGGATGCCTTCCGTCGCCGCCTGGTCGGTTCGGCCGCTGGGCTGTGCCAACGTGCTTTTGCCGGTCATTTCATCTTCTCCAACCCTGTGCCGACCACCCGATTTCTTCGGGCTGGCTGCACTTGGTCCAGACGTTACGTCGCCCCGATCGGCATTGTCAATATGCGTCGATTCATGGTCAATGAGCTACGCGATATTCTATTATATGAGAAAGATCGCCTCAGCATTGGCTATTTCTGGCGCGTGAAGTGGCGACGGGCGAGCGGGCTTGCACGCGACAGGATGACGACGCGCAAGCTTTCTGAGCCGATGCTTCGTCAGGCGAAGCCCGGGTCCATCGACCCTGAGGTTTGCCAGGCGATTCGCCGCAAAAGGGGCGACGCCGGCCAAAATCGATCAGGCGATTGAAATGACGGTCTTCGTGCCAATTGACTCTCGCCATTTCGATAAGTAAGTACACACTTATATATAGCAAGGGCGAGGCGGATGGCCGGGCCCGATCTGGAAGTTGCATGGGAGAGAGAGTGATGAACGTGATGACTCCGGCAGTCGCTAAAGCCTGCCCAGCGCCAACCGAAGGCGGAGCGCCGATGCTGCCGATCACCGACAGCCAGGCACTGCGGGCGGCGCTGCGAGATGCCAACCTGCCGACCCTGTTGATGGTTTATACGACCTACGCCCAGGACCGCGCTTATCTCGACAGCTTTTCGCCGTACCTGACCGGGCTTTACGGCGCCGATATGCCCACCAGCATCCCCGACGACATGGCGGAGGATTTGCGCCATCGTCTGTTCGCGCTGCTCACCGACCCCAATCCACCGGCGGAGAAGCCGGTCGATGGCGAATTCCTCCGCCACATGATGGGCGTGAGCGTCGGCGAAGAAGTCGGTCCGGCGTTGGTGCCTGTGCTGTACGACCAGATGGGCTTTGAAAAGGCGGTGCCCCGCAAGGATATTCCTGGCCGTGCCTTGCCGCCCGCCGATATGGAGGTGCTGGTCATCGGCGGTGGCATGAGCGGTATCGGAGCCGGGGTGAAACTGGCGGAGGCCGGATATAATTACACGATCATTGAGAAGAACCCGGATCTTGGCGGCACCTGGTTCGAAAACCGCTATCCCGGCGTGGGGGTCGACACCCCCAGTCACTTCTATTCCTATTCGTTCGAACTGAACCCCGAATGGAGCCATTATCATCCCAAGGGCGCCGAGATTCAGGCCTACCTGACCGGCGTTGCCGACAAGCACGGCGTACGCAGCCACGTGATCTTCAACACCCGCGTCGTCGGGGCGAGGTGGAACGAGGCCACTTTCAAATGGCACGTGCAGTTGTGTGACAAGGACGGCGAGACCAGTGAAAAGGTGGTCAGCGCGGTGTTGCTGGCTCATGGCGTCCTCAACCGCTGGAAGATGCCTGACATTCCCGGCCTTGAAAGCTTTGCCGGGCCCAAGATGCACACCGCGGGATGGGATACTTCTGTCGATCTGAAAGGCAAGAAGGTGGCGATCATCGGCACCGGCGCGAGCGCGGCTCAGCTGGCGCCCGCGATTGCCGATCAGGTGGCGGAGCTGACCGTTTTCCAGCGATCAAAGCACTGGGTGCTCAACAATCCGGACATCAATACCGGCGTGAACGACAACGTTCGCTTCGCGTTGCGCATGATCCCCCACTACAAGGAATGGTTCCGCTTCCGCGTCTACTGGTTCACGGGCGATGGCCTGTACGGCAACGTGCTGATGCAGGATGACTGGGCCAACAAGGACGTCTCGATCTCGGCCCAGAATGATGGCGCGCGGCAATATGCGCTCCGCTACATCCAGACCAAGCTGGCCGGGCGGCCCGATCTGATAGAACAGATGACACCCGATTACCCGATCTTCGGCAAGCGCATCGTGCTGGATGCCGATGGCGGTTGGCTGGACACGATGCTCAAGCCGAATGTCCATCTCGAAAGTCGCGCTATCGATCATATCGAACCGAAAGCGGTCGTGCTGAAGGACGGCACCTCGATCGAGGTCGACGTACTGGCGCTGGCGACAGGGTTCGAGATTACCAAGGTGGTCGGCTCGCTGGAAATCGTCGGCATGGGCGGCCGCCGTATCCAGGAAGACTGGGGCGAGGACGACCCCCGCTCATATCTGGGCGTGATGGCGCCGGGCTATCCCAATTTCTTCTTCATACTTGGCCCGAACAGTGCGCCGAACCATGCCGCCGGCGTCAACATGGTGCTGGAAGCACAGGTGAACTGGATGGTCGAGACTCTCGATCTGATGGTCGCGGAAGGAACGCATTCGGTCGAGCCGACCATGGCGGCCTACCAAAAATGGAATGCTGACGTCGAAGAGCAGATGAAACACATGGTCTGGTCCCATCCCAAGGCCAAGAGCTATTACCTCAATTCGGCAGGGCGCAACGTGATCTCATGCCCGTTCCGGCTGGCCGATTACTGGAGCTGGACCCGCCATCCGGATCGGCGGGCGCTGATACTGTCCTGACGGATCTCGGCAGCCTCATTCACGCATTTGCCCATAAGCGTGGCGCTTGTGCCTTGCTTTGCGTTGGCAGGGCCGGCTATTCAGGACGCAAATAGCCTGCGCGCGGGCAATAGGAGATGGGACATGCCTGCCAGCCTGGAACAGATTGTCGCTCGCCTCGCGGTACTGGAGGACGTGGAGGAGATTCGTCGGCTAAAGGCCCGATACCTACGTGCATGCGACCTGAAGCACGTCGAGGAGGTGCGCGACAGCTTCCTGCCCACCGGCGTGCGCATCGCCTATCAGGGATTTCCGGTATTCACCGATCGTGACGCGTTCGTCGCGGTGTTTCAGGATATGGCCTGCCAGCCGGGCGTGTTCGATATTCATCACGCCACCAATGCGGACGTCGAAGTGACCGGCCCCGATACCGCGCGCGGGCGCTGGTCGCTCAATTTTCGCACGATCCTGACCGGTCCGCGGCAGGTGACGCGGCTCGCCGTCGAATATGATGACATCTATCGTCGTCACGAGGGACGTTGGTGGATCGCCGAATCCGTCAGCACAATTACCTCGCTGCTGACCGAGGAGATTGCCGAGGACGGTTCGACAAAGGTGCTGGCGTTCGGCGCGCCGCCCGCGGCCTAGGCACGCTGCGTCTGCATTTGCGGACAGTTTTGAATGGCGGAATGGGGTGGCGTGATGGGTGACGGATCGATCGAGCAGACCGACATCGTCGTGATCGGCGCCGGGTTTTCCGGCATGTATGCGATCTGGCGCCTGCGCAACGAGTATAACGTTATCTGCTTCGAGGCGGGCGATGGTGTCGGTGGGACGTGGTATTGGAATCGCTATCCCGGCGCGCGGGTGGATATCCAGAGCGTCGAATATTCATATGGGTTTGATGAAGACCTGCAGCAGGAATGGCACTGGCCGGAATATTTCTCCGCCCAGCCTGACATTGAACGCTATGCCAATCATGTGGCTGATCGCTTTGACCTGCGCGATTCCATCCGTTTTTCCAACCCGGTGGAAAGCTTGCGTTTCGATGCGACGGCAAATCGTTGGCATGTCCGCACTGCCGGGGGCGATCATGTCATCTGCCGTTACGTGATTGCCGCGACGGGTGCGCTTTCCGTGCCCAATACGCCGCCATGGCCAGGCCGCGATACCTTCCGGGGCGAGATCTATCATACCGCCAACTGGCCGCGCGAAGGAGTCGATTTCAGCGGCAAACGTGTCGGCTTCATCGGCACGGGTTCGACCGGCATCCAGGCCATGCCGATCATTGCGGAACAAGCCGACCATCTCACGGTTTTTCAGCGTACGCCGGCTTTCTGCATGCCTTCGGGCAACAAGCCACTCGAGCCCGCGTTCGAGAAGCAATGGAAGGACAATTATGCGCAACGTCGCCAGCAGATGCTGAAGACTTACGGCGTTTCGCTGATCGAATATCCTGAATTTTCCGTACATGATTGCACGCCCGAACAGTGCCAGGAAATCCTGGAAAAGGCGTGGAATTCACAAAGCGCATTCCAGCTGCAGGTGGCGTTCAGAGATGTGATGACGGACCTCGCCGCCAACGAGGTCGTCGCGGAGTTCGTCCGCAACAAGATCAGAAAAGTCGTCCATCACCCGGCGACGGCGGAACTGCTTTGTCCGAAAACCTATCCGATCGGTGGCAAGCGGCTGTGCATCGGCAACGGGTATTTCGAGATGTTCAACCGCGACAACGTCACGCTTGTCGACGTAAAGGCCGATCCGATCGTCAGCTTTACCGAGACCGGGCTGCGCACCGCGACGGTGGAATACGAGCTCGATGCGATCGTTACCGCGACCGGGTTCGACGCCGTCACCGGCTCGATGAGCAAGATCGATATCGAGGGACTCGATCATCGCAAGCTGGCCGACAAATGGGCGGAGGGGCCAACCACCTACCTTGGGGCAATGGTGGCCGGCTTTCCTAACCTGTTCATGATCCACGGCCCGATGACGCCGGCGGCGCAGGCCCAGATGATCACCTCCGGTGAATGGCAGGTCAACTGGACGGCGGGCGTCATTGCCGACATGGATCGGGCGGGTTTCGCGCGAATCGATACCACGGATGAGGCCGAGAAATGGTGGGCCGCCGAAGTCGAAACGGCGTCGGCCGCAACCGTGCACAAGCTGGCGGACTCCTGGTACAACGCCAGGAACATTGCCGGGAAGAAGGGCGGCTTCATGATTTATGTCGGCGGCTTTCCCCGCTACGCCGCGATGAGCGAAAGCGCGGTCAGCGATGGGTATAGAGGCTTTGTGCGGAGCTAAGGGCTCATTGGCCGCAGTTGCACCTGCCACCACGCATCAATGCGCAATGGTTCGATAAACCGATACGCATTTTACGTCATTTGGCTGCCGCGTATCGAATAATGCGTCAAAATTTATGCCATCGTTGCCGAAAAATGTATCCGGTTTGACCAAGATCAATTCCCCTGTGCCCTGACACGCGCACCTTCCCTGCGACCTTCCGAAGGACAGGAGCCTCGCATGGATATTGCTGCGCTGGCCTATAGCGTCATTGCCTCGACAAACCCGCAGGAATGGGTGCGTTTTGGCGAAAACGTCGCCGGGTTTTCCGCCCATGCCGTTCCAGGCGGCATTGCCTTGCGCATGGACGAGCGTGCCGGTCGATTGTTCATAGAACAAGCCTCTCAGGACCGCTATTTCGCCAGCGGCTGGGAAGTGCGATCCCGTCGCGAGTTCGATGCCGCGCTCGCCGAGCTGACCGCCAGGAACGTGACCTGGCGCCGTTCCACAGAAGCGGAGCGCGCGCTGCGCCACGTCATAGATATGGCATGGTTCCTCGATCCTGCGGGCAACCGCCACGAACTGGCCTGCGGTTATGTTGCAGCGTTTGAGCGGTTCTGCTCTCCGGCGGGCGTACCTGGCTTCGTTACCGACGAGCTGGGCTACGGCCATATCGTACTGCCCGCGCCGAACTTCGATGAGACGCGCGACTTCATGATGGACGTGCTCGGCTTTGGCGTCAGCGATTTCATGGTCCACCGGCCGCTGGGACTCGGTGGCCCGGAAATGCGCATCGACTTCATGCATTGCGGCAATGGCCGTCACCACAGCCTGGCCCTGTTTGAGGGCGAAGTGCCTTCCGGTTGCGTGCACCTGATGGTCGAGGTGGGAAGCATGGACGAAATAGGCCGAGCCTATGACCGGATGCTCGCCGATGGCGTGCGACTCATGGCTACGCTGGGCAAGCATACCAACGATCACATGACCAGCTTCTACGTCGCCACTCCAGGCGGCTTCGCCCTGGAATATGGCTATGGCGGGCGCACCATCGATTGGGATCGCCACACCCTGTTCGAGAGCACGAGCGTGAGCCTTTGGGGTCACGATTTCAGCGTCGGCTTTGGCGCCGACGAACAACGTGACCTCCAGCAAGCTGCGAACATCGCGGCGTGATAATCACGGAGACGGATCATGGCCTTCGCGCAGACCCTTACGGCCCACACTACTGCCATTCCCACCCAGGAAGATCTGGTGGCGCGTGCCGCCGCGATGGTCCCCGTGTTACGAGAGCGGGCGCCACGGGGGGAACGCGAATGCAAGGTGCCCGCCGAAACGATCAGCGATTTTCAGCGGGCCGGGTTCTTCAAGATTCTGCAGCCAAAGCATTATGGCGGCTATGAGCTGAATCCGCAGGCGTTTTACGCGGTGCAGATGAAGGTGGCCGAAGGCTGCATGTCGTCCGCATGGGTACTGGGCGTGATTTCGGTGCACAACTGGCAACTCGCGCTGTTCGACCCCAAGGCTCAGGAAGACGTGTGGGGCGACGATCCTACCACCTTGATTTCATCGTCTTACATGCCCCGGGGAAAGGTGACGCCGACCGAGGGAGGTTATCGGTTGAGCGGCCAGTGGGGCTTTTCCAGCGGTGTCGATCATTGTGACTGGGCCTTTCTTGGAGCGGCGATTACCGACCCGGAAACGGGCAAGCCGGATTTCTGGACATTCCTGGTCCCCCGCGGCGATTTCACGATTTTGCCGGTGTGGGATACCGTTGGACTTGCGGCGACCGGCAGCCACGACGTCGTGGTGAAGGACGCATTCGTCCCCGCTTACCGCACGCATCGATCCAAGGATGGTTTTGCCGCCACCAGCCCAGGGCTGAGGGTCAACGACGCGCCGTTGTTCAGGCTGCCATTCGGGCAGGTGTTCGTTCGCGCGGTTTCGTCCTCCTCCATCGGAGCGTTACAGGGGGCACTCGACCTGTACCGGGAAGCGGGTGCCAGGCGTGTCAGCAACAATGACTTTTCCAGTGCCGCACAGGATCCCGACACCCAGATGCTGATCGCTGAGGCGGCCAGCGCGATCGACGAGATGAAAGCGATTCTCAGCCGCAATTTCGACGACCTGATGGACAAGG
>Ga0207703_10000755_pt1 | contig 31919 bp, 25 predicted proteins | sample KBSSwiS12_FD_184304 | JGI IMG/M metagenome (GOLD analysis project Ga0207703, IMG submission 184304) | Switchgrass rhizosphere microbial communities from Kellogg Biological Station, Michigan, USA - KBS Switchgrass S1-2 (SPAdes) (version 2) | ecosystem: Host-associated > Plants > Roots >...
CAGGAGGAAGCAGCAGCCGAACAGGATGGCGAGAAAGGACCACTGCTCCATCAGCATCGGGGTGCGTCGGCCGGTGGGCGGCGCGTTTCCGGGGGGCGCAGGATCGGCACCGCGCCCCGACAGTAGCCATCGCCTCGCGATTGCGAAGCCGGACAGGGCACCTGCCTGCGCCGGGACCGGACCATCCGCCTGCGGCAGGTTCCCTGGCCGGGTCAGACTGCTTGTTTCACCCATTGCCATTGCGCCCTGACGCAACCCAGTTCGCGCCTTTGTTGTGGGCAAAATGTTGCACCGCACAACGATATTGGCAAGCCCATCAGCACTTTGGGGCATACCTATTCGACCAAAGTCGGGCACCCGCCTCAGTGTCGTGCGCGCGGGTTCGCGCCAATGGCTAATTTACATGGATTTCAGCAGCTTGGGGCATGCGCGGGGACCGATGGCGCATCGGATTAGAACTGATTGCAACAGGCCGACGACTCCGCATCTGCACACTGCATGCCGGTCAATGCGCCAATTTGCGTACCCGGACGGCTGTCCGTTCGGCAATCAGCCAGCTGCAAGCAGCCACTGGACGGCCTCCTCGCCGAGTGCCTTGAGGGCCGCCTCGTCCTCAGCCCGGACCGCTGGAGCAAACTCCGGCGCCTGCCGAAAACCGACCACGACCAGCGGCGCGGCGGCACCCGTGGGCCAGGCCACGGCAATGTCGTTGGTGAGGTTGGCCATGCCCTGGCGGAAGCCGGTCCCGGTCTTGTCGCCGGCTCTCCACGCCGCGGGCAGTCCGGCCCGGATTCGCGCCATGCCGGTGGTGGTCTGCGCCATCCACGCGAGCAGCACCGCGCGGCTCTCCCGCTTGAGCACGTGCGAACCGAGGACAGCCGCCGCGGCATGCGCGATTTCGCGCGGCGTTGCCGTGTCGCGCAGCTCGCCGGGCGGCTGGAAATTGAGTTCGGGCTCGACCCGGTCGAGCCGGCAGCCTGGCGCACCGAGGCGGCGCCAGAACCGCGTAAGTTCAGCCGGTCCGCCGATGCGCCGCAACAGGAGGTTCGCAGCCAGGTTGTCGCTGGTGGTCTGGGCCGCCTCCGCCAGTGCCAGCACCGTCATCCCGCCTTCGCCGGCGTGGCGGGCGGTGACCGGTGAGCCGGGCAGCAGGTCGGCCGCACCGAACCGCAGCACGTCGGTCGCGCCGATCGTCCCATTGTCGATGGCTTCCAGCACCCGAGCGGCGAGGAACAGCTTGAACGTCGAGCACAGGCCAAAGCGCTCGTCGCCGCGCCAGCCGAACTCGCGCCCGGTGGCGGTGTCGAGCACCCAGGCGCCGAACCGGCCGCCGTGCTCCCGCTCGATCCCGGCGAGGCGCGCGCGGGCCAGGCGACCTGCCCCGGCCTGCGGGCCACTGCCCGCTCCGGCCTTGCCGGCCAACGCGGCCCCGACGAGCCCGAGGGTGAACTGTCTGCGCTTCATCATGCCTCCGCGATGACCGGGCCAGCCGGGCCAACAATACGCAATTCGCGCAATTGCCGGTCGGTACCCTTCGTGTTGCACTGCACAAATGGCGAGCCCATTGCCAGTTCCCGAGCCCACCAGGGCTCATGCCCCCGCATTCGGGGCGGCCAGCCGGCGCGGCTTCCTTGCCGGCGCGGCCGCAACCGGGTCCGCGCTGTTCCTCAGCGATCCGGCCTTCGCCTTTCCCGGCCTCGAGGAACGCTTCACCAGCCTGTGCGACCGCCTCTGGCAGGATCACTTGCGCCGGTTTCCAGAAGAGGCGACCACCACGGGAGCCGACACCGGCGCCAACCTGGCGGCGCGCGGAAGGCTGGCCGACTATTCCCGCGCCGGGCGGCAAGCCTGGATCGATGGCGCCGCTGACGCGGGCAAGCGCCTCGCGCTGATCGAGAGCGAGCTGCTCGCCGATGCCCCGCGCACCACGCATGCCGTCCTCACCCGCTACACCGGGGAACTCGCCACCCTCGGTCGGCGCTGGCGGTTCGGCGACGGGGCGAGCCCGGTCGCGCCTTATGCGCTGAGCCCACTCAACGGGCCGCACACCACTGTCCCGGCGCTTCTCGCCACGCGCCACCCGCTCGCCACCGCGGCCGATGGCGAGGCCTGGCTGGCTCGCCTTGGTGGGTTCGCGAGCGCGCTGGACCAGGCCACGGAAGCCTTCCGCTGTGATGCCGCAGCCGGAATCACCGCACCGACCGCCGCGCTCACGGCAACTCTCGCCCAGCTGTCCGAACTCGGCGCGCCCGAGCCGGCCACGCATCCGCTCGCGGCGGCGCTAGGCACCCGCACCGCCTCAGCGGGCCTTGCCGGGGACTGGCAGGCGCGTGCTGCCGCTGTGCTCGCCAAGGTGGTCTATCCCGCCCTCGCCCGGCAGCGGGCCGCGATAAGCGCGCAGCTCGCCCGCGGCCTTGAGGGCGGCATGGCCGCGCTGCCGCAGGGCCGCGCCTATTATGCCGATGCCCTGGCCTATCACACCGGCAAGCCCCTGACGCCCGCCGAAGTGCATCGCATCGGCCTCGCCGAAGTGGCCGAGGTCGGCGCCGAGATCGATGCCGTGCTGGCCCGCCTGGCGATGCCCGCGGGCGGACTCGGCGCGCGGCTGGCCGGGCTGGACCGCGCGCCGGGGCAAGTCTTCACCGACTGTGCGGAGGGCCGCACGGCGGTTCTCCAGGCATTCGACAAGGCCATCGGCCGGGCCAACAGCCATCTCGCCGACCAGTTCGACATGCTTCCGCCGCCCGCTCGTGCGGTGCTCGGGCGCACTGCCAGAGCCCTGCCGACCCCGGCCGAGCCCGCGCCGGCGGGCACAATCATGATCGACCCGGCGCGGCTCGACGAGTTGCGACGGTTCATGATCCCGACCACGGCGTTCCACGAAGGCATGCCGGGACTCTCGTGGGAAGCGGCGGCCGCCCGTGCCAATCCCCAGGTCCCGCCGGTGCGCCGCCACGCGGTGCGCTACTCAGCCTATACCCAAGGCTGGGCGCTCTATGCCGAGCACGTCGCCGACGAGAGCGGGCTCTATGCCGACGACCACGCCGCCCGCGTCGGTTACCTGCGCACGCGCCTGCTGCGCAGCGCCCTGCTGGTGGTGGACACCGGGCTGCACGATCTGGGCTGGAGCCGGGCCAAGGCGATAGCCTATCTCGCCGGGGTGACCGGGCGTCCGGCCGAGACCGTCGCCCCTGCCGTGGACCGCGCGTTCCTCCTGCCGGGCGAGGCTTGCGCGGCGGTGATCGGTCGGCAGGAATGGCTGCGGCTGCGCGCCCTCGCCCAGCGGCTTGCCGGTGACCGGTTCGACCCGCGCCGCTTCCATGACGTGATCGGCGAAGGCCGGGCACCGTTCGAAGTGCTCGACGAGCGGATCACGGCGCGGTTCAATCCTTACCGCTCGGTCCTTCAGGCGCGCACCGTCTGATCCGGATTTCGGCGCGTGGGCCGAGCGCGACGCCCGAGCCCACCATGCTGCACCGCACCATCCACTCCCGCCATGCGCACAACAGCGTATCGGTGCCGCCCCGAGCATGCGCGATGCAGGTGTCACGGGGAGCCTGCCGGAGCAGCCGGAGCACCCCGCGAGCGAGGTGACAGATGACCAACCCGTCCGGGTTCCAGATGAGCAAACGCGATCTCCTCAGCCTGATCGGCAAGACCGCGGGCGCGGGCGCGATGTATGCGGCGATGGGCACCTTCGGCCAAGCCGCGGCCTCGCCGTTCAAGGGGCCGATCGACCTTTCGGGCGACCCCAAGGGCGCCACCGTTCTCGTCCTCGGCGCGGGCGTCGCGGGCATGGTCGCCGCGCTCGAGCTCAGCCGCGCGGGCTACAAGGTCCAGGTCCTTGAATTCAACAACCGCATCGGCGGCCGCTCGTGGACGCTCAAGGGTGGCGATACCTACACCGAGCTCGGCGGCGCGACGCAGACCTGCAATTTCGCCCCCGGCAGCTACATCAACCCGGGTCCGTGGCGCATCCCGTGGAACCACCACGGCCTGATGCATTACTGCACCCAGCTCGGCGTTCCGCTTGAGGTGTTCCAGCAGAACAACCACAACGCCTACGTCCATTCCACCCAGCAGTTCGGCGGCAAGCCCCAGCGCTACCGCGAGGTCGTGGCCGACTACTACGGCCATGTCTCGGAACTGCTCGCCAAGGCGGTCAACAAGTCGGCCCTTTCCGACACGCTGACCAAGGAAGACGGCGACCTCCTGCTCGAATCGCTGCGCAGCTGGGGCGCGCTCGACAAGAACATGCGCTACGTGAAGGGACGCGAGTCCAGCGGCCGGCGCGGGTGGGACAAGGGGCCGGGCGGCGGCCTTACCGCCGAGCCGATCCCGTCCGAACCGATGACGGCCGAAACGGTCCTGCGCTCCGGCATGTGGCGGGGCATCGGCCAGAACCTCACCATGGAGCACCAGCAGTCCATCTTCCAGCCCGTCGGCGGAATGGAGCAGGTCGCCAAGGGGTTCGAGCGGGCCGCGGGCCATCTCGTGCGGCTGAACAGCAAGGTCATGCAGATCCACCAGGACGAGAAGGGCGTGACGATCGACTACGTCGACACGAAGTCCGGCGCGAAGCTCCAGGCGAGCGCGGACTGGTGCGTCTGCACGATCCCGCTCTCGATCCTCAGCCAGATCCCGATCAACGTCGGGCCCGAGCTCGACGCGGCGATCCACGCCGTGCCCTATCTGCCGGGCCTCAAGGTGGGGCTGCAGTTCAAGCGACGATTCTGGGAACAGGACGAGCAGATCTTTGGCGGTATCACCAGCACCGACCTGCCGATCGGCTCGATCAGCTATCCGAGCTACGGCTACGGCGCCAAGGGACCCGGCGTGCTTCTCGCCGCCTATTCCAACGGGTCCTACGCCTACGAACTGACGTCGCTGCCGCCGGCCGAACGCATCAAGCGCGTGCTCGACTGGGGCGCGCAGATCCACCCGCAGTACCGCGAGGAGTTCATGGACGGGGTTGCGGTCGGCTGGCACCGGGTTCCCTGGACACAGGGCTGCTTCGGCATCTGGACCGACGAAAGCCGGGCTACGCACTACAAGAACCTGTGCCAGCTCGATGGGCGGATCGTCCTTGCCGGCGAACATGCCTCCTATGTCGGCGGCTGGCAGGAAGGCGGCATCACCTCCTCGCTCGATGCGATCGGGCGGCTCCATCAACGCGTGCAGGCGAGCTGAGCCCCATGAAGATCACCACCCTCACCCTCGCGCTCGCCGCGGTCACCGCCGCGGGCTCGCTCGCGGTCGCCGCCTCGGCCCAGACCGCCGGCGAAGCGGCCACCGCCACCGTACTCCAGGCGGCCCGCCCCGGCGATGCCGATGGAGCGTTCGTCGTCGGCTCGAAATTCAGCGAGCCCGATGGCGAGAAGATGTTCCGTCGCGTCTGCGCCGGGTGCCACATGCCCGATGCCAAGGGCGTCGCCACGGGTGCCGGGTTCTATCCCGCGCTGGCGGGGAACAAGAAGCTCGCCGCCTCGGGCTACCCTGTCTACGTCGTGCTCCACGGGCTCAACGGCATGCCCGCGGTCGGCCAGATGATGACCGACCAACAGGTTGCCGACGTGGTGAATTACGTTCGGACCCACTTCAGCAACAAGTACCGCGACGCCGTCAAACCCACCGACATCAAGGCCGCGCGCTGACTGGGAAAACTTGACCTGTCGCCCCGCCGCGTCATGGCGGGGCGATGGCGACACGCAGGCTCAAGCTCTACTTCGACGGCGGCTGCCGGCCGAACCCCGGCCCCATCGAGGCCGCCGTGGTCCTGCGCGGCAGCGCTCGCTATTTCGACGATCTCGGCACCGGCACCAGCCGCGACGCCGAATGGCTGGCGCTGATCCGCGCGGCAGAACTCGCCCGCGAGGAGGGAGTCGATGACGTGATCCTCGTGGGCGACGCGCTTGGAGTCATCCGGGAGGCTGCCGCCGCGCTCGCCACTGGCCGCGCCGGGAGTACCCACGCCGCGACCTTCCTCACCGCCGTGTCCGTCCTCCCGGCACTGCGGGTGCGCTGGATCAAGCGGCAGCAGAACCTCGCCGGGATCGCGCTCGCCGCACACCACCCGCGCTGACGCGCCCCGCCCCCAAGGCTGGCGGCGCTGGCAACCAATCGCCTCCCCCCCGGTTTCTCAGGCGAACTATCGCAGGAGCCCGAAAATGATCACCCGCACCGCCAAGGCCCGCTACGAGGGCCTGGGCAAGACCGGCAAAGGCTGGATTTCCACGCAGTCAGGCGTCCTCACCGAGCAGCGCTATGGCTTCGGAACGCGGTTCGAATCCGAACCCGGCACCAATCCCGAGGAGCTGATCGGCGCGGCCCATGCGGCGTGCTTCACGATGGCGCTGTCGTTCGCGCTGGCGGGCCGCGGGCTGGCGGACGGCACGCTGGAAACCAGCGCGCGGGTCACGCTCGAGCAGGATGGGCAAGGGTTCACCATCACCCGCTCCGACCTCACCCTGACCGCCGAAATCCCGGGGATCAGCGCCGAGGATCTGCGGGCCGTGGCGGAAGAAGCCAAGGCCAACTGCCCCGTCTCCAAGCTGCTCAATGCGGAGATCACGCTCCAGATCAACTGACGGCCGACGAAGGACTGCAACCGGGCTGCAACCACGTTGCAACGCGCTGCAAGTCCTTCGGGCGTGATACATATCACCCCGGCGCAGGGACGCGCCGGGCGTGGCTCAGATCTCGTTCGCCTTGGCGAAGCGGTTGATGTAGTCGGCGGCGCGGAACGACAGCGCCTCGATCGTCTGGGTCGGCTGGCCGCGGCCCGAAGTGACCATGCTGGACCCGTCGCACAGGAACAGGTTCTTGACGTCGTGGGTGCGGTGGTACTTGTCGATCACCGATGTCTTGGGATCGTTGCCCATGCGGCAAGTGCCGAGCAGGTGGACGCCGCCGGTCGCCGCGCCGACCTCGCCCGGATCGATCTGCACCGCGCCCGCCGCGTCCATGATCTCGATCCCGCGCTGGACCAGCCACTTGGCGTGCTTCACGTCGTCAGGGTGATCCTTGTAGGTCACGCGGATCGCGGGCACGCCCCAGGCATCCTTGAGCTCGGGGTCGATATCTACCCGGTTGGTCTCTTGGGCCAGCGAGGTGCCGTGGCCCGAGCAGGTCATCCAGTAGGTGTAGGAGGCAAGGTAGTCCTTGAACCCCTGGCCCCACAGCGGCGTGCCTTCGGGCACGGCCTGGCCCCAGGTGAGCGGCCCGCCCGAGCGCGCGTCGAACCCGCCGCCGCCGTAGAACCCCCGCTTGGGATCGGCGTCGTACCAGTCATGCAGGATGCGGGTGACGTTGGCGCCCTTGTATTCATTCAGCGGGTGCTCGAAGCGGGCCTGGACCCCGCCGCCCTTGTTGAACATCAGGTACCGGCCGACCTTGCCGCTCGAATTGGCAAGACCTTCGGGCTGCGCGCTGGTTGCCGAGTTCAGCAGCAGCTTTGGCGTTTCCGACCCGTTGGCGCAGACCACCACCGCGCGGGCATTCTGGAAATGCTCGACCTTCTGGGAGTCGAAGTAGTGGACGCCGGTGGCGCGACCAGCGGCGTTCATGCCGATGCGGAAGACGTAGCTTTCCGAGCGGATCTCGCACCGGCCGGTGGCCTCGGCCTCGGGGATCACGGTCCAGACCGACGAGGACTTGGCCATGACCTCGCAGCCGAACCCGCCGCACAGGCCACACTGGGCGCAGGCGGGGCGGTTCTTGTAGAACGTCGAATTGATGGCCATCGGCGCCGGAAACGGGTGCAGGCCGAGCTTGCGCGCACCCTTCTCGAACAAGACGCCCGAGCTCTTCACCGGCAGCGGCGGCATCGGATAGGGCTTCGAGCGCCACGGATCGAACGGGCTTGCGCCGGCCAGGCCCGAGACGCCGACTTCCCATTCCACCATCGTGTAATAGGGTTCGAGTTCGGCATAGGTGATCGGCCAGTCGACCAGGCTCGCGCCCTCGATTCCGCCCCAACGGCTGCCCTCGATGAAGTCGATCTCGTGGAGGCGCCAGAAGTTGGCGTTGAAGTGCGCGCTGCTCCCGCCGACGATCCGCGCATAGGTGAGCGGGTTGCGTCCGGCGACGCGCTCGGCCTTCTTGCCGGGATCGCTGCGGAAGGTCTGCGGGTTCGTTTCCGGGCTGTTGGTGATCCCTGAGAGGTTGCGGTACTTGAGCTCGTCGTGCTCGAAATCCTCGGGCGCCATGCGCGGCCCCTGCTCCATCACGACGACGCTGTGGCCGGCGCGCGAGAGCTGGCGGGCCATGATCCCGCCCGAGGCGCCGGAGCCGACGACGACGAAGTCGACCGTCTCGCTGGTCTTGTAGGTCTTGCTCGCCATGGGTCGCTCCTCAGGCGGTGTAGGGCTTGGTGCCGGGGTAGGGTTGGAAGCCGGGGTAATCGACGTCGTAGTAGCCGAACGGGGGCGTCCACACGTGATTGTCCTCGACGTTCATCAGCTTCCAGCCGAGCATGTCCTTGTTGCCGCCGTACTTCGGCAGCGCGATCAGCCCGAGGATGGTCAGGCGGCGCACGGCGGAGAAGAACGCGGTCTGGTCGACCTGCCGCAGCCAGGCGACCTGGTCGGCCTCGCTCGCCTTCGAGAATGGCGTGGAGCTGCCCGAATGCGCGGCCCAGCCGGCGGAGAACTCGGCCACGCCCTTGCGGAAGGCCGGTGCCTGCCCCGCGAAAAAGCTGCCCAGGGCATTGTCGATGAACACGATCACGCCGGCCTCGCGGGCACCGGGGGTGGCCCCGCCAGGAACGATCTGGTTGGCGATCGCCTCGACCTCGGCCGCTTCGGCGGGCGTCAGGCTCTTGGCGAGCGCCGCCGCCTCCCCGCCCATGTCCATGTGGTGCCCGGCATGAGCCGGCTCGGCGGCGGCGGCGATCTGCGGCCAGTTGAGCGCCAGCCATCCGGCGCTGGCGAGGTTGCCGACGGCGGCCAGGAACTGGCGGCGCGAGGGGATGGGCTGTTCCATGATGGGCGGTTCCCGAATCCGGCGTGACGATGCACGGAGTGAGAGCAGCCCGCGCGCGGCTCGCGAATACGACAGACTGCGCATAGCGCGCGCCAGTCGGCCTGGCGCAGCGCCGCGGCAGATCGGCTCACGGCACTTGGCTCGGCGCGTCGGAAGATTTATGACGCGCCAAAACCGGGAGAAAACCATGCAGACCAGCTGGACGAAGGATGCCCTGACGCGCCGCATCGACCGGTGCTACCTTGTCGCGGCCCGCACGCGGATTGCGGAGAAGCGGCAGCACTACATCTCGCTTGCCCGCGAGCACCGCGCCGTGCTCGCCGTGAAGGCAGCCGCCAGCTGGCACGGCCAGCACGCCTGACGGCAGCTGGCTGCGCCGATCACGCCCGGCGCAATGCTCCCCGCAAAGTCCGGAACGTGATCGACCAGCGCAGTTCGCCGATGGGCGCGATGCTGTGCTCCCATGCCTCGCGGGCGGTCCCTCGCAACGAATATAGCGAACCCGGCGGCAACGGGAGTGCGAACCGTTCGAAGCCCGCATCGGTGCGCCGGCGCAGCCGCAGAACCGCTGGGGTGCCGAGCGAGAGGCCGTGCACCTCGTCGAACACGGGCCGGTCGCGGTGCCAGCCGATCCCCGCGCCGGGATCGTAGCGGGTCACCATGACCTGCGCGAGATCGGCAGCGGTAAGCCCCGCTGACGCGGCGACCCGCTCCTGCACCGGCACGAGCCAGTCAGGGACCGGCTGGGCCGCGGCGAAGCTGGCATCGGTGAAGTCGTAGCGCCAGCCGAACGAGGCGACGCGGCGCTTGCCGGTCCACTGCTGAAAACGGAACGGCTCGACCGGAAGCAGGGCGAGACGCGCGAGGAGGCTGGCCTCCTCGTCAGCCGCGAGAACGTCCGGGTGGAAGGCCAGACCGGCTGGCCAGCCCTCGTCTGGGGAGCCAGGCTGAGCCGGGGCGGCGCCGAACAGGTCGGGCTGGATCGAAGGTGGCGGAGTCACCGGCCCGATATGGCCCTGCGCGGCGCTGCTGCAACTGCCGCGAAGCGCCGCACGCGCCTTCAACGCGCTGGATTTCCCGAGGAAAGACGGGCACCTTTGGCGACCACGGCAATCCCGGAGGTCCCATGATCGAACTGGTAATCGAACAGCGCCGCCGCAATCTCGGCGGCGGGCTGGAAGTGGGCCGCGTGCTGCCCTTCGCCAAGCGCCGCATGGTGGGCCCGTTCGTGTTCTTCGACCACATGGGGCCGATGGACCTCGCCGCCGGAGTCGACCGGAGCGTCGACGTCCGGCCACATCCCCACATCGGGCTATCCACCGTGACCTACCTGTTCTCCGGCGAAGTCATGCACCGCGACAGCGTCGGATCGGTCCAGCCGATCCGCCCGCGCGAGGTCAACTGGATGACGGCCGGCAGCGGGATCACCCACAGCGAGCGGTTCGAGAAGGCCCGCGCGGTGGGCGACCACCTCCACGGCATCCAGGCCTGGGTCGCCCTGCCCGTAGCCGACGAGGAATGCGCGCCCTCGTTCACCCACCTGTCGGGCAAGGACCTGCCCGAGTGGGAGGAACGCGGAGTGACGGGGCAGCTGATCGCGGGCAGCGCCTATGGCATCGCGGCCACCGCGCCGGTGTTCTCGCCGCTGTTCTATGTGGCGCTCCAGCTGGTTCCGGGCGCCGTGGCCGAACTGCCGTCCGGCTACAGCGAACGCGCGATCTATATCACTACCGGGTCGATCGAACTCGAGGGCGGCCGCTACGGGGCGGGCCAGATGCTGGTGCTCGGGCCCGATGTCTCGGCGGTCCGTTCCGAGGAGGGCGCGCTGGTCATGGTGCTGGGCGGCGAACCGCTGGGCGAACGGTTCCTGTTCTGGAACTTCGTTTCGTCCTCGCAGGAGCGCATCGAGCAGGCCGCCGCCGACTGGCGCGCCGGACGGATGAAGCTGCCCGATCTCGACCACGAGGAGTTCATTCCGTTGCCCGAGAGCCCCGCGACACCCGCCCCGCCAATGTCGTGAACGCTCGCGGCGAGACCGGCGCCTAGGCGACCTGCCGGCCCGTCTCCAGCAACTGCCGGTCTATCGCGGCCGCGGGCATGGGCCGGCCGTACAGCCAGCCCTGCAGGAAGTGGCATCCCGCTTCGGTGAGAATATCGGCGTCGGCCGCGCATTCCACGCCCTCGGCGACGATCGGCAGCTTCAGCGCCTTGCTCAACGCGATGATCGCCGAGGCGACGTCCTGCGCCTCGGCGCTCTGGGCGATGCCGTCGACGAACGAGCGGTCGAGCTTGACGAAATCGAGCTTGAACCGCCGCAGGTAGCCGATGCTGGCATAGCCCGTGCCGAAATCGTCGAGGGCGACGCGGATGCCGAGCTGCTGCAGGTCCTCGATCACCCGCGCGGCGGCATCTGGCCGGCGCAGCAGGTAGGTCTCGGTGATTTCGAATTCGAGGCGCTCCGCGGGAAAACCCGTTTCGCGCAGGATGGCGAGGACGTTGCCGACCAGCCCCCTGTCCCAGAACTGCGCGGGCGAGAGGTTGACTGCCAGCTTGAACGGCCAGTCGCGGGCGGCCTGACAGGCCTGGCGCAGCACGATCAGTCCGAGGTCGCGGATCAGCCCCGTCTCCTCGGCGACGGGGATGAAGATGTCGGGCGAGATCGCGCCGCGTTCGGGATGGTCCCAGCGCACGAGCGCCTCGACTGTCGAGACCGCCTTGTCACCGGCCCGGACGATCGGCTGGAACACGAGGAAGATGGCATCGGTGCCAATCGCCGCCCGCAGGTCGGTCTCGAGCGCGCGCCGCTCGTCGCGGCCGTCGTCGAGGCTCGCGTCGTAGATGCACCAGCCGTCGCGGCCATGGCCCTTGGCCGAATACATGGCCGCATCGGCCCGGCGCAGCACGTCCTCGAACTCCAGTCCGTCGCTGAGAGCGATGCCGATGCTCACCCCCATGACGATGCTGTGGCCACCGAAGTCGTGCTGCTGGCGAACGGCGAAGACGATCCGCTCCGCGACGGCATCGAGTTCGTGGGTCGTGCAGGCGCGGGGCAGCACGATGGCGAACTCGTCGCCCCCCAGCCGCGCCAGCTTGCTGTCGGGCGGACAGATATGCTGCAGCCGTTCGCTGGTGCGCCGCAGCAGTGCATCGCCCGCGCCGTGCCCGAAAGTGTCGTTGATCTCCTTGAAGCCGTCGAGGTCCATATAGACGATCGCGTAGGTGCGGCCCTCGGCGCTGATCTGCGTCAGGTGGGTGATGAAGGCCCGGCGATTGGGCAGGCCGGTCAGCGCATCGCGGTTGGCCATGTGGGTGGCCTTGGCCTGGCTGATCTCGAGGCTGAGAATTCCGAGGCGCGCATGGCGCAGCACCACTCCGCCAAGAAACAGCAGGGCAGCCACCAGCCCGGCGAGTACCGGCGCCAGTGTGCCGATCAGGGCGCTCCCGGGACGCTGCGGGGTCCAGGTCAGGGCGCCGGCGGTCGTGCCGTCGTAGGCGAGCAGCGGATAGACTCCATCGCCGTCCGGCCTGGCGGGGCCGACCCGCAGGCGCAGCAGCTGCGCCGCTTCGGCCAGCTTTTGCGCGTCGCGGCTATCGAGCTGTTTCATGATGACGAGGTAGCGGATCGGCCCGTGCCCGCTATGCTTCGCATCCTTGTCGGGCCGCACCCGGGAGATCGAGAAGATCGCGGGGCTGTTCTCGTGCTCGGTGATCCCGCCGATCTGGAGGTCTTGCCAGCGCGGCTTGGTGGAAATGTCGTGGAAGGCCTTGCTCAACCCGCGACCAAGATCGCCGATCTGGTTCGGGGCCTCGCGCTGCCCCCGGCTGCGTGCATAGAGCGCCTTGCCGTCAGGCCCGAGCAGGAAGGTATGTTCAATTCCCCGCTGGGCGAAGAGGTAATCCCCGATCTGCGTGCTCAGCCAGGTCCAATCGGACCGCTGCACGACGTGTTCGAACGCGTCGTTCCAGACGCTGTAATCGCGGTTGAGTTCGCGCAGGAAATCGACTTGCGACCTGACGGAGGCGCCGACGACCTGCTGCTCGCGCCGCGCGCCCATCTGGTTCTGGCTGACGACCAGCCAGCTCACCGCTGCCAGCAACGAAAGGATCGAAGCGGCCAGGATCGCCGCCACGGGTGCGAGGAAGCTCGTGGCGAACCGCGTCGGGGCCACCCCGCTTCCGCTCCCGCGAAGCCCCGTATCTCTATGATTTGCGCGCACGAAGACGAGTACGGGTGCGTGCGGCGACAATTAAGGCGGCGCTGACCAGCCACTGGCGGTCCTCGCGTGGTTGCTAGCGCCCGGGCCGCTGCGGCTGGAGCTTGTGGGTGCGCAGCACGGCGCCGTTGCTTGCGGCAAGCTCGGTCAGCCGCACCTCGTAGCCCCACATGTTGGCAAGGCTCTGCAGCACGCGGCGGGCATCTCCTTCCTCGAGCAGCACGCCGTCGCTCACCCGGTGTTCGAGCACCAGCGCGCGCTCGCCGGCGAGATCGACATCGACGATCTGGATATCGGGCTCCTGCCGAGCGACGTCATATTCGCGGGCGAGCGCCCGGCGGATATTGCGGTAGCCGCGCTCGTCGTGGATCGCGCCCACCTCGACATCCTTGCGCGACTGCTTGTCGAGCACCCAGAACAGCCGCCACTGGCGGATCAGCCGCGGACTGAGGAACTGGGTGATGAAGCTCTCGTCGCGGTAATTCGCCCAGATGTCCTTGAGCACTTCCGCCCCGTCGCCCTTGCCGGCGATGTCAGGAAACCACTCGCGGTCCTCGTCGTCGGGCCGCTCTGAGATGCGGACAATGTCCTGCATCATCCCGAAGCCGAGCGCATAGGGATTGAAGCCCGAGAAATGCCCGGAATCGTAGGTCGGCTGGTGGACCACGGTGGTGTGCGAGTGGAGGAACTCGAAGAATGCGCCGTCGGTCAGCTGGCCGCGCTGGTGGAGGCGGGTCATGATCTCGTAGTGGACCCAGGTCGCGCAGCCTTCGTTCATCACCTTGGTCTGGCGCTGAGGATAGAAATACTGCGCGATCAGCCGCACGATCCGCAGGATCTCGCGCTGCCACGGCTCGAGCAGCGGGGCGCTCTTCTCGAGGAAATAGAGGATGTTCTCCTGCGGCAGATGCAGCTCGCCGAGCCGCTCGCGGACCTTGGCGGCAGGCGCCTTGCCGCTGGCCGGAAGAGTGCGCCACAGGTCGTCGTAGACCTGGTCGCGGTAGGCATCGCGCTCGGCCTTGCGCGCCGCCTCGGCCTTGAGATCGCGGGCGCGCACCCGCGGATGGCGGTGGACGCCCTGGTGCATCAGCGCGTGCGCCGCATCGAGCAGTTGCTCGACCGCCTGCTGCCCGTGCCGCTCCTCGCAGCGTGCGATGTAGCTCTTGGCGAACTCGAGGTAATCGAGAATGCCTTCCGCGTCGGTCCACTGGCGGAAGGCATAGTTGTTGCGGAAGAAGTGATTGTGGCCGAACGCCGCGTGAGCGATCACCAGCGTCTGCATCGTGGCGCTGTTTTCCTGCATGATATAGCTGATGCAGGGATCGGAGTTGATCACCAGCTCGTAGGCAAGGCCGCGCAGGCCCTTGCGGTAGAGCATCTCGTGGGCGACGAACTGCTTGCCGAACGACCAGTGCTTGTAGAACAGCGGCATGCCGGTCGATGAGTAGGCATCGAGCATCTGCTCGGCGCTGATCACCTCGATCTGGTTGGGGTAGACCTCGAGGCGGAGTTCATCGACCGCGATCCGCTCGATGGTCTCGTAGATCCGCTGGATCAGCGGGAAATCCCAGTCGCTGCCGGTGAACAGCGGGGAACCGGCTGCGCCTGGTTCGGGCGCCGCGGTAGCCATCAAGCCTCGGCCCGGTCGAGCGCGCCGCGCTTGCGGAACAGTTCGCGCAGCACCGGATAGATCTCGCGGCGGTGATGGACCTTGCGCATCGCGAGCTGGGGGAAGCTCTCGGTCAGCTGCGCATAGGCGCTCCACAGTTCGGTCTCGCCATCGCCGAAGCCGGGAAGCTCCGACCCCACCTCGATATAGGCGAAATACTGAGCGAGCGGGAGGAAACCGCGGAGCAGTTCGACCGTGCGCTCGCTGTCGCGCACGAGGTTGTCGCCGTCGGAAGCCTGGGCCACGTAGATGTTCCAGTCGTCGGGTCGATACCGCGCGGCGACGACCTTCATCATCTCCTCGAGCGCGCTCGAAACGCGGGTGCCGCCCGAAACGGTGGAGTGGAAGAAGGTGTCCTCATCGACCTCGGCGGCATGGTCGGTGTGGTGGATGAACACCACCTCGACATGGCTGTAGCAGCGGGTGAGGAACAGGTAGAGCAGCGTGAAGAACCGCTTGGCGAGGTCCTTCATGTGCTCGGTCATCGAGCCCGAGACGTCCATCAGGCAGAACATCACCGCCTGCGCGATCGGCCGGGGGACGCTTTCGAACCGCCGATAGCGCAGATCCAGCGGATCGATATAGGCGATCAGCGCCCGCCGCCGCGCGAGCCGCTGGCGCTCGGCGCGAAGGTCCTCCAGACAAGCTGCGGCGGAGGGGCCGAGCGCTTCGGCGCGGGCGATCTCCTCGTCGAGCTGGTCGAGCTCGGCGGCGGCCGGGCGGCGCAGTGCGAGGCGGCGGGTCAGCGCCTTCTGCATCGTGCGCTGGACCGACAGCGTCGCCGGGGAGCCGGCGACGGTGTAGCCGGCCCGCCGCAGCCCGACGGCTTCCTGGCTGGCGAGCTTGCGCTTGGCGAGATCGGGCAGTTCGAGATCATCGAGGAACAGCTCGAGGAATTCCTCGCGCGAGAGCACGAAGCGGAAATCGTCCTCGCCGTCGCCTTCGCCGGCCTGCGAGCCCGAGGCCGCGCCGCCTTCGGGCCGGGGGATGCGATCGCCCTCAAGGTAATCGCGGTTGCCCGGGAACACGCGCTCGCGGTCGCCGCCGGTGCTCGCGCGGCGCAGCACCGGCTCGTCGATCCCGGCGCGCGGGATGCTGATCTGGCCCTCGCGATCGAGATCCTTGATGCTGCGGTCCGACAGGCTGTCACGCACCGCGCGCTGGGCGGCGGCGCGGGCGCGGCGCAGGAAGCGCTGGCGATTGACCAGACTCTTGCCTCCGGGGTTCAGGCGCCTGTCGATGATGTACATCTTGCCTCGCGCCCCTGCCCTAACCGGCCTGCTTCACCCTGATGTACCATTCGACCAACCGCCGGACCTGCCGCTCGGTGTAACCGCGCGAGACCATCCGCTCGACGAACTCGGTGTGCTTGCGCGCGGATTCGCCATCCTTCTTCGAGCCGAAGCTGATGACCGGCAGCAGGTCTTCGACCTGGCTGAACATCCGCTTCTCGATGACCTCGCGGATCTTCTCGTAGGAGGTCCACGAGGGGTTGCGGCCATGGTTGGCCGCCCGCATGCGCAGCGCGAACTTCACCACCTCGTTGCGGAAGTCCTTGGGGTTGGCGATGCCGGCCGGCTTCTCGGTCTTCGACAGCTCCTGGTCGATCACTTCGCGGTTGAGCAGCTGCCCGGTGTCGGGGTCCTTGAAGTCGAGATCCTCGATCCACGCGTCGGCATAGGCGACATAGCGGTCGAACAGGTTCTGGCCGTAGTCGTGGTAGCTTTCCAGGTAGGCCTTCTGGATCTCGTTGCCGATGAACTCGGCATAGCGCGGCGCGAGCTCGCCCTTGACGAACTCGAGGTAGCGCGTCTCGGTCTCGCCGGGGAACTGCTCCTGCCGGATCATCCGCTCGAGCACGTAGATCAGGTGCACCGGATCGGCGGCGATCTCGTTGGTATCGTGGTTGAACGTGGCCGAGAGGGCCTTGAACGCGAAGCGGGTGGAGATCCCCGCCATGCCCTCGTCGACCCCGGCCGCGTCGCGGTACTCCTGCAGGCTCTTGGCCCGCGGATCGATCTCCCGCAGCATCTCGCCGTCGTAGACGCGCATCTTGGAGTAGACGTTGGAGTTCTCGTGCTCGCGCAGGCGGGTCAGCACCGAGAACCGGGCCAGCATGTCGAGCGTGCCGGGTGCGCAGGGCGCGCTGGCCAGCTCGCTTTCGCGCAGCAGCTTCTCGTAGACCATCCGCTCCTCGCTGGAGCGCAGGCAGTAGGGCACCTTGATCACGAAGATGCGGTCGATGAAGGCTTCGTTGTTCTTGTTGTTCTTGAAATTCTGCCACTCGGTCTCGTTGGAGTGGGCCACGATCAATCCGGAGAACGGGATCGCGCCGATGTTCTCGGTGCCGATGTAGTTGCCCTCCTGCGTTGCGGTGAGCAGCGGGTGGAGCATCTTGATCGGCGCCTTGAACATCTCGACGAACTCGAGCACGCCCTGGTTCGCCCGGTTGAGCCCGCCCGAATAGGAATAGGCATCGGGATCGTTCTGCGAGAGCATCTCGAGCTTGCGGATATCGACCTTGCCGACCAGCGAGGAGATATCCTGATTGTTCTCGTCGCCCGGCTCGGTCTTGGCGATGGCGATCTGGCGCATGCGGGAGGGCATGAGGCGGACCACCCGGAACCGCGCGATGTCGCCGCCGAATTCGTCGAGCCGCTTGCGGCACCACGGACTGACCAGCCCGGTCAGCCGCCGCCGCGGGATACCGTACTTCTCCTCGATCATCTCGCCGTGCTGCTCGGGATCGAACAGGGCGAGCGGGCTCTCGAAGATCGGGCTGATCTCGTCCCCGGCCTTGAGCGCATAGATCGGGTGCTGCTCCATCAGCGCCTTGAGCCGCTCGGCCAGCGAGGACTTGCCGCCGCCGACTGGCCCGAGCAGGTAGAGGATCTGCTTGCGCTCCTCGAGCCCTTGCGAGGCATGGCGGAGGAAGCCGACGATCTGCTCGATCGTCTGCTCCATGCCGTAGAACGAGGAGAAGCTCGGGTAGACCCGGATCGTGCGGTTCATGAAGATCCGGCCCAACCGCTGGTCCTGCGCGGTGTCGATCACCTTGGGCTCGCCGATCGCCGCGAGCAGCCGCTCGGGCGCGCTCTCATACATCAGCGGGTCCTTGCGGCAACCGAGCAGATAGTCGGCGAGCGACATCTCGGCCTGCTGCTGCTGCTCGTAATTCCGGATGAAACTCGCAAACAGATCGTGGTCAGCCAAAGCACGCATCCCACATTGATGGGCACGACCACTGCGGGGCTGGACCGTCGCAAAGTTCGCGCGCCAATGAGTTGTGTCATCGTCCAAACGCGCAAGTTGCGGAAAGGGTTCGGAGTTTCCTTAAGGAGTGCCCCATAACCCGTACGCCAAACGGCCACTTGCGGCATCAGCCATGCCGCTGGTGATCGACAGGACGGGGGTTCTCGCGGATGATCCGATCCGTTCGGCTTGCCCGAGCGTTACCGCTGCACCCCTGCCCCGGACCGATGGAACCCATGGCCGAAGCTTACGAGTTCAAGCCCCACGAACGGCCGATGATGCCGGGCTCGCCGGCAAATCCGGAGCACCCGTTCCCGCGCCGGATCGGCTATGGCGTGATCGGAGTGCTGATTGCGCTCACTGCAGGCCTCGCCAACGGGCTGCTCATCGCCAACCTCTCGCAGATCCAGGGCGCGTTGGGCCTGACCAGCGCTGAGGGCGGCTGGATCACCGCCGCCTATTCGATGACCAACGTGTTCACCGGGTTCATGCTGATCAAGATGCGGCAGCAGTTTGGCCTGTCGGTGATGAACCGCTGGTTCCTGCTCGGCTTCGTGCTGCTCTCGGGGGCACAGATCCTGGTTCACTCCTACCAGACCGAGCTCGCCATCCGCGCCGCCAGCGGGATCATCGCCGCCGGGTTCACCCCGCTCGGGTTCTTCTACATCATGCAGTCGCTTCCGGCGGAAAAGCGGATGGTGGGGATGATCGTCGGTGTGGGGCTTTCGCAGGTGGCGCTGCCGCTGTCGCGGATGATTTCGCCGCTGCTGCTGGCCGATGGCGAGATCCGCAATCTCTACGTGTTCGAGTTCGGCCTGGCCCTGCTGTGCCTCGGATCGATAGCGCTGCTGCGGCTTCCGCCCAGCGAGCGCATCGACACCTTCGAGCCGCTCGACCTGCTCACCATCTGCCTGCTCGCGCCGGGTCTCGCGCTGCTCACCGCAGTGCTGACCGAGGGCCGGATCGTATGGTGGACGACAGCGTGGATCGGCTATGCGGTGGCGGCCAGCATCGTGCTGATCGGCGCCGCGATGATGATCGAGCACAACCGCGCCAATCCCCTGCTCAACACCCGCTGGATCGGCAGCCGCGACGTCCTGCGCTTTGCTGCGGTCGCGGCGATCATGCGCGTGCTGCTGACGGAGCAGAACTATGGCTCGGTGGGCCTGCTCACCGCGCTCGGCATGGGGCCGGACCAGCTCGTCGAATTCTATACCGTAGTCACCCTCGCCTCGCTTGCCGGGCTGGTCGCCTCGGTACTGACGCTCAATCCGGAGGACCTGCTGCGGCCGGTGGTCATCTCGGTGGCGATCATTGCGGTGGCCGCTTTGCTCGACACCGATGCGACCAACCTGACCCGTCCTGCCAACCTTTACGTGACCCAGGCGATGATCGCCTTCGCCGCGGTCTACTTCATCGGCGCGACGATGATGGCCGGTGTGCTGCGGGCGATCGTTCATGGGCCGAACCACATGGTCAGCTTCTCGGCGGTGTTCGGGATCGCGCAGACGATCGGCGGACTGGGTGGTACGGCGCTGCTCGGCACGCTCCAGATCGTGCGCGAAAAGTCCCATTCGGCCGAGCTGGTGCAGGCAATCGTGCCGACCGATCCGCTGGTCGCGGGGCGTCTCCAGCAGCTGGGCGGCGTTTATGCGCGAGTCCAGGGCGATCCGGTGCTCGCCCGCGCGCAAGGAAGCGCGCTGCTCGCCCAGCAGGTCACCCGCGAGGCGAACGTGCTCGCCTTCAACGACGTGTTCTTCGCCATCGCGATCCTTGCTGGCTGCGCGTTCTTGTGGCTGGGGGGGCGATGGCTCTATCTGCGGCGCCGCGGGATCAACCCGCTCGCCAAGGAGTTGGCGGCCATGGCCAGGATGAGAGCGGAGCACCAATGAGCGCCACCGAGACACGCGACCCGCCCGTGCGCGAGCGGCTCGAGGACCCGGTGGAAGACTCGACGCTCGCTGAAGCCGGCAAGCCGCCCCGGGGCTGGGCGCCGCCACGGGGCACCGGGCGGCAGCGGCTGCTATTCGTCCTGCTGCTGATCGCGGGCGCATTGCTGGCCCTCTATGCCTGGGACCTCCCGCCGTTTCGCCGCTCGGTGCAGGTGACCGACAACGCCTATGTGCGCGGCCAGACCACCGTGATCGCCCCTCAGGTCAACGGTTACGTCGTTGCCGTGCTGGTCCAGGACTTTGCCCGCGTCCGCGCCGGCCAGCCGCTGGTGCGGATCGACGACCGGATCTATCGCAGCCGCGTCCAGCAGGCCGAGGCGAACCTCGCCGCACAGCAGGCTGCCCTCGCCAATTCGCAGCAGAGCGAACGCTCGAGCCGGGCTTCGGTCGGCGGGCAGGAGGCCGCCGTCGCCAGCGCGCAGGCGCAGCTGGTCCGCGCCCGGGCCGACATGCGCCGCGCCTCCGAACTCACCAGCGAGGGCTCGCTCTCGCTGCGTGAACGCGACCAGACGCTGGCCGCGCTGCGCCAGGCGGAAGCCGCGGTTCGGCAGGCAGAGGCGCAGCGGACGGTCGCCAGCGAGCAGGTCCGCACGGTCACGGTGGGCCGCGGCGGGCTTGAGGCTGCGGTGGAGAATGCGCGTGCCGCGCTGAACCTGGCGCAGATCGATCTTGCCAACACCGTAATCCGCGCGCCGCAGGACGGGCAGGTCAGCGAGCTCGGCGTGCGGCTGGGGCAGTATGTGACAGCCGGCTCGCAGTTGCTGTTCCTCGTGCCCAGCAAGGTCTGGGTGGTGGCGAACTACAAGGAGAACCAGACCGCACGGATTGTCCCCGGGCAGCCCGCGACGGTCAGCGTCGACGCGCTCGGGGGCACGCGGCTAACAGGGCATGTCGAGCAGCTTGCCCCGGCCGCCGGCAGCGAATTCTCGGTGATCCGGCCCGACAACGCCACCGGCAACTTCGTCAAGGTGCCGCAGCGCATCGCGGTGCGGATCGCGATCGATCCGGGGCAGGCCGAAGCGGCGCGGCTACGGCCGGGCATGTCCGTCGAGGCGCGGATCAATACCGGCGGCGGGCGGTGAGGCTGCGCGTCGGCGCCAGCGCGCTGCTCGCGCTGGCGAGCGCCTGCGCGCCGCCCGCCACTCCGCCGCCAGTTGTCGCCGTCACCCCGAACGCCGCGTGGCGCACCGCGTCCGGACCGGTTGCCCCGCTCGCCGACGGCTGGTGGCGCGCATTCGGCGACCCGGTGCTCGATGGCCTGGTCGACCGTGCCCTCGTCGCCAATCCCGATCTCGCCATCGCAGCCGCCCGGGTGCGCGAGGCGCGCGCACAGGAGCGGCTGGCGCGGGCCCAGCTGGTGCCGACGCTCGACGCCGGAGTGAGCGGAGCGGAAGCCCGCACGCTGAGCCCGTTCGGCACGCCAAGCGAAGGCGCCAGCGCGCAGCCGGTATTCCAGGCCGCCTACGAGGTCGACCTGTTCGGCCGCATCGCCGACCAAACCCGCGCCGCGGGCCTTTCCGTCCAAGCCAGCGAAGACGCGCGCGCCGCTGCCCGCCTGTCGATCGCGGCGGCAGTGACGACGGGCTACCTGACCCTGCGCGGCCTCGATGCGCGGCTCGCGATAACCCGCAGCGCCGCGGCCGATCGCGCCGAGGCTCTGCGCATTGCCCGCAACCGGTCCGAAGCCGGCTACACCTCGCAGCTCGAACTGCGCCAGGCCGAAGCCGAATACCGCTCGGCGACCCAGCTCGTTCCCCAGCTCGAGCTGGCCGTATCGCGGCAGGAAAACGCACTGGCCGTGCTGCTTGGAGAAACGCCGCGCGCGCTCCCGCGCGGGCTCGCGCTAAGCGCACTGGCAACGCCGTCTCAACCTGCCGTGCTGCCCTCCGAGCTGCTCCGCCGCCGCCCCGACATGGCCCAGGCCGAGCGCACCCTTGCCGCTTCGGATGCAACGCTCTCGGCCGCGCGCAAGCAATTCCTCCCACAGCTGCGGCTGAGCGCGAGCGCCGGCGCCGTGGTCGCCAGTGCGCTGTCGGCGCCGGTGACAGTCTGGTCGCTCGGCGGCAGCGTGCTGGCGCCACTGTTCGAGGGCGGCCGGCTGCGAGCCGGGGTGGAAGGCGCCGCCGCGCGCCGCGATCAGGCGGCCTTCGCCTACCAGCGCACCGTGCTGACCGCCTTCCGCGAGACCGAGGACGCGCTGGCCGCCGTCGCCCGCCTGTCGCAGCAGCTGGCCGAGACGCAAGCGCAGCGCAACGCGCTTGCAGAGGCCCTGCGCCACGCCCGCAACCGGTACGAAGCGGGCTACACCTCTTACCTCGAGCAGCTCGACGCGCAGCGCAGCCTGTTCGCGGCCGATACCGCGCTGGTCCAGCAGCGCACCGATCTGCTCAACGCCTACGTAGCGCTGGACCAGGCGGCGGGCGGCGGGTGGACCGAACTGCCGCGCTGATCGCCGTCAGAAGCGGTAGCGCACCTGTCCGCCCCAGGTCCGCGGCTCGCTCGGGTAGCCGGAGATCGAACCGATCTGGAGAGGCGAGTCGAAGATCTGCAAGATCGAGCGCGAGTTGCCGATGTTGCGGCCCCACAGCGTGAACTCGAGCCCGTTGTGCATCGCGTAAGTCAGCGAAGCGTTGGCGAGCTTGATCTCCTGCTTGCGGGTGGTCGCCGCGGCAATCGCTCCCGACGTTCCGACCACGCCGACGAGGTTCGGCAGGCCTTCGACCAGCGCAAATGGCGCTTCGTAGTGATAGTCGCCGCGCAGGATGATGTGGTCGGAGTTGGCGAGCTCGTGGTCCCACTGGGCGCCGAAGGTTGCGGTGAGGCGCGAAACGCCGCCGGGCCGGGTGCCGGAGAGATCGCCCACGCCCGACAGGAGGAAGCTGTCGTACTTGGGATCGAGGTAGGTCACGCCGAGGTTGACCGTCAACTCGCGGCTGGGCTTGGCCATGCCCTCGAACTCGATGCCGAACGACGACTGCTTGCCCGCGTTGGCGAGGAAGAAGCCGGTGCCGGTGAAGATGTTCGACTGGAAGCCCTTGATGGTCTGCTTGAACACCGCGAGGTTCGCGGTAACCAGCCCCCAGTTGGCCTTGAGCCCGGCTTCCCACACCTGCGACTTTTCCGGGCCGGCATAGCGCCCGCCGGAGGTGAGGTTGGCCAGACGCAGCGCGGCATAGGCCGGGTTGGTCTGGATGGTGGCGTAGTCGGCCGCGTTCGGCCGGCTATCGCGCGAGAGGTTGACCGACGCCGCCTTGTAGCCGGTGGCGAAGCTTGCATAGACGTTGACCGCATCGCTCACGTCGTAGGCGGCGCGGGCGGTGAACGACCAGTTGCCGTCGCCGACCGTGCCCGGTTCCACCGCGTTCGGCACGTTGAGGAACGGCGGCAGGAACTGCAGCGCGGCAAGCGTGGGCAACTGCGCCGCCGCGCCCGCCGCCTGGGCATATTCGACCGGGTTGGTGGTCTGGAAATTGGCGATCGCGGACGCTGGCACCGAAGTGACCGGGATATTCAGCTTGGCCGCGATCCCCTGCGCGATCAGCACGTTGCGCGCCGGCACCACCAGCGAGGCCAGCGGGATCGACGAGAACACCTCGTTCGAGGAACTGTTGCTGGAGAAATTCTTGGAATTGTGCGTGTAGTTGACCCCGCCGGTCAGCGTCAGGCGGTCGGTCACCTTGTAATCGAACTGGGCGAAGAACGAGTAGTTCTCGTCCTTGAGGCGGTAGTTCTCGATGAAGCCATTGCCGGCGGCGAACGACTTGCCGATGTAGTTGGTCCCGCTCGCCGCGCTCAGCAGCTGCTCCACCTGAGACAGCGTGAACGCGCCTCCCGACTGGCCGACGATCAGCGCGTTGGCATAAGGCCGGAACTGGGTGCCGAGCAGCAGTTCGTTATGCTGGCGGATACGCTCGTTGTAGTAGAACGCGCCGAGCACCGCGTTGAGCGGCCCGTCCCAGTTGGTCGACGCGCGGAATTCCTGCGTGAAGGTATCGATCTGCAGGTCCTGGTAGTTGCGGCCCAGCAGATCGGCGCTGGTGAAGTCGGAATCCTGGTTGGTGATCGCGCCGGTGTGGCGATAGGCGGTAATCGAGGTCAGCTTGAGCGGCCCCACTCCATAATCGATCTGGCCCGAATAGCCCCAGTTGCGGATGCGGTTGGTCGACGGGAAGTTGGACCAGGTCACGTCGGCGAACGGCGTGCGGAAATCGCTGATCTTGCCGCCCAGCCCGCCGGCGAGCACCGGCGCGGTGATGATCGCCGTCGGCGCTGCGGGCTGGAGGTTGACCACCGCACAGCAGTCCTCGTCGATCTTGGCGTAATCGCCGATCAGCCGCACCTTGAGCTGGTCGCTGGGCTGGAACAGCACCTGCCCGCGCACAAACCAGCGGTTGCGCTCGTTCGACTTGGTATTGGTGCCGAGATCGGTCACATAGCCGTCGCGCTTGTTGTAGCCGCCGGCGATGCTGGCCGCGATGGTGTCCGTGATCGGGCCCGTGACATAGCCCTTGAGAACCAGCGCATTGTAGTTGCCGTAGCTCGCCTCGAGGTTGCCGCCGAGCTTGAACCGGGGCTCCCGGGTAGTGATCGAGATCACGCCCGCCGAGGCGTTCTTGCCGAACAGCGTGGACTGCGGCCCGCGCAGCACCTCGATCCGCTGGACGTCGGGCAGGTCGGAGATCATCGCCGCCGAGCGGGAGCGATAGACGCCATCGACGAAGAGGCCGACCGAAGGCTCGATCCCGGCGTTGTTCGCGCCGTTGCCGAAGCCGCGGATGTAGAAGTTGGTGCTGGCCGAGCTTTGCAGCGTGTTGACGCGCAGCGAGGGCACGACTGTCGACAGATCGCGGATATCGCGGATCTGCGCACGCTCGATCGTCTCGGCCGTGGTGACGGTGACCGCCACCGGGACTTGCTGCAGGGTCTGCTCGCGCTTGGTCGCGGTAACGATGATCTCGTTGCCGGCAGCCTCGTCGGCTGCGGCCGCGGGCGGTGCCGGCTGCGCTTCCTCGGTCGGCAGCGGCGCCTGGGCGAGCGCCACTCCGGGGGCTGCCAAGCTTGCCAGGGCGACCCCGCAGGCGAGAGCGCGATGACTGACGGTACTGAACGAAATTGCGGGGCTTTTCATGCCGCTACTCCTCTTCCCCTTAGGAGAGGGTTCAGTTCCGCCGCACACATACAAGTGTTTGCACGTACGGCGTTGCGCCTACCCGATCCCCTTTAATGGTCAAGACATAGGAATCCGGCAGGTTACAGGCAACGATTATTGCCCCTAAGTCCACAACCTCTGTGGGGTGTGGCTTTCCCGCAACCATTATTAACGATTCACCTCCCCAATCCGTCGAACGAGCCAGCCGCCGATGAGAACGGGCGCTACGCTTGCTCGAATCCGCCTCATCGGCTACGGGCCGCGCGAATGTTGCGCCGCAGCGAACTTGCGGCCGATCCCACAGCCTACAGGCCAGCCGAAAGTCGTCCGCTCCATGTCCGCCCCGCTTCCCCTGCGCAATATCGCGATCATCGCCCACGTCGACCACGGCAAGACCACGCTGGTCGACCAGCTGTTCCGCCAGTCCGGCACCTTCCGCGAGAACCAGCGGGTGGAAGAGCGCGCGATGGATTCGAACGATCTCGAAAAGGAACGCGGGATCACCATCCTGGCCAAGTGCACCTCGGTGGAGTGGGACAACCCATCCACCGGCGAGACGACCCGCATCAACATCGTCGACACCCCGGGTCACGCCGACTTCGGTGGCGAGGTCGAACGGATCCTCTCGATGGTCGACGGCGTGATCCTGCTGGTCGACAGCTCGGAAGGCGCGATGCCGCAGACCAAGTTCGTTACCGGCAAGGCGCTCGCCCTGGGGCTCAGGCCCATTGTCGTCGTCAACAAGATCGACCGACCCGACGGCCGCGCCCAGGAAGTGCTCGACGAGGTGTTCGACCTGTTCGTCGGCCTTGATGCCAATGACGAGCAGCTCGAGTTCCCGGTGCTCTATGCTTCGGGCCGCAACGGCTATGCCAGCGAGGACGAGAATGCCCGCGAAGGCGATCTCACCCCGCTGTTCGAGCGGATCGTCAGCCATGTGCCGGCCCCGGCGCTCGAGATCGACGCGCCGTTCACGTTCCTTGCCACCCTGCTCGACCGCGACAACTTCATGGGCCGCGTACTGACCGGCCGCGTCCAGTCGGGCACGATCAAGGTCAACCAGCCGATCCACGCGCTCGATCGCGACGGCAAGGTGATCGAGGTGGGCCGCGCCTCCAAGCTGATGAGCTTCAACGGGCTCGACCGCGTGCCGGTGGAAGAAGCCCGCGCGGGCGACATCATCGCACTGGCCGGCCTCGAGAAGGCGACCGTCGCGAATACCATCGCCGATCCCGTCGTGCTCGAGCCGATCGCCGCGCAGCCGATCGACCCGCCGACGCTCTCGATGCGCTTCGCGGTGAACGACAGTCCGTTCGCAGGCCGCGAGGGTGACAAGGTCACCAGCCGCATGATCCGCGACCGGCTCATGCGCGAGGCCGAAACCAACGTCGCCATCCGCGTGACGGAAAGCGCCGACAAGGATAGCTTCGAGGTTGCCGGCCGCGGCGAGCTTCAGCTGGGCGTGCTGATCGAGACCATGCGCCGCGAAGGGTTCGAGCTCGGCATCAGCCGTCCGCGCGTGCTGTTCCAGACCGACGACAGCGGCGCCCGCACCGAGCCCTACGACACCGTGGTGGTCGACGTGGACGACGAATTCTCCGGCACGGTGGTCGACAAGATGCAGCGCCGCAAGGCCGAGCTGACCGAGATGCGCCCCTCGGGGCCCGGCAAGACCCGGATCATCTTCTCGGCCCCGGCGCGCGGCCTCATCGGCTACCACGGCGAGTTCCTCTCCGACACGCGCGGCACCGGGATCATGAACCGCCTGTTTGAAAAGTACGGCCCCCACAAGGGCGCGATCGAGGGCCGCCAGAACGGCGTGCTGATCTCGAACGGGACCGGCGAGGCGGTGGGCTATGCGCTCAACAGCCTCGAGGAGCGCGGCATTCTCTTCGTGTCCCCGCAGGAGAAGATCTACGAGGGCATGATCATCGGCGAGAACGCCAAGCCCGACGATCTCGAGGTCAACCCGATGAAGTCCAAGCAGCTGACCAACTTCCGGTCGACCGGCAAGGACGATGCGATCCGCCTCACCCCGCCCAAGATCATGACGCTCGAACAGGCAATCGCCTATATCGACGACGACGAGATGGTCGAGGTCACCCCCAAGTCGATCCGCCTGCGCAAGGCGATCCTCGATCCGAACGAGCGCAAGAAGGCCTCGCGCAAGAAGGAAGCTGCGTAACCGGCACGGGCGCGGAAATCGGCGTGGCGCTGCCACGCCGACACCCATGACCATGATCCATGGCCCCGGGGCTGCTGACACCGCGCGCACCCTCTTGCGTTCGCGGCTCGTGGCGGCCAAAAGCGCGCCACATCAAATCTGAGAGGGACGATCATGAGCGCCACAGACCTGCTTGACCTTGGCGGACAGGCCGCGCTTATCACCGGCGCCGGCCAAGGCGCCGGTCGGGCCATGGCGCTCACATTCGCCCAGCACAACGCCGCCGTGGCGGTCAACGACTACGTGCTCGAGCGCGCCGAGGCGGTCGCCGGCGAGATCCGCGCCGCTGGCGGCAAGGCCGTTGCCGTCCAGGCCGATGTGGGCGATCTCGCCTCGGTCACCGCTGCCTTCGCCGCCGCGCGCGAGGCGCTCGGTCCGATCACGCTGCTCGTCAACAATGCCGGGATGGCGGGGCCTACCGGCGGCTTCAGCATGGACCAGACCTTCTGGCAGGCCGATCCGGCAGAGTGGGCGAACTATATCAACACCAATCTCTACGGCGTGATGAACTGCTGCTACGTCGGCATGCCCGACATGGTCGCCGCAAAGCGCGGCCGCATAATCACGGTGGTCTCCGACGCCGGCCGTATCGGCGAGCCGCGGCTCGTCGCCTATTCCGGGGCCAAGGCCGGTGCGGCCGGGTTCATGCGCAGCCTCGCGCGCGAAGCTGCGCGCTACAACGTGACTTGCAATAACATCTCGCTGTCCTCGCAGGAGCCTGCGACCTGGACGGCGGAAGGCTGGAGCGAGGAACGCAAGGCCGAATGGTATGCCAGCGATGCGGGCCGCGACCGGCTCCAGCGCTATCCGCTCAAGCGGCTGGGCAAGCCGAAGGACGTTGCGGCGATGGCGCTGTTCCTGTGTTCCGACGCGGCGGAATGGGTCACCGGGCAGACCATTCCGGTGAACGGCGGCTACAGCTTCACGCAATAGGTGCGTTCAGGCTGGCATTAACGAACCTGAACAAAAGCTGCCAAGACCATCCGTCAGGCGTTCAGGTTCAACAGTCTAAAGCTTAACTCACACGGCGAATCGGGCGGGGCAATTGGGCCCTCCCCAACCGGCCGTCAGGAGTTGAGCGATGAGCATCTTCAAGAAGGCCACCCTCGCCACCGTGCTCGGCGCGACCGCGCTGACTGCTGCCAGCCCAGCCATGGCGGACCCCTATTACGGCTATCGCCGCGGCGGCGGCGACACCACCGGTGCCGCGATTGCCGGCGGGATCATCGGCCTCGCACTCGGCGCTATCGTCGCCACCGCCGCGAGCAACCACAACGACCACAACCGCTACGCCGACCGCGGCTGGCAGTGGCGCGACGGCTACTACTGGGATCGCGATGGCCGCCGCTACTACCAGGATGGCCGCCCCTGCGACGACGGCCGCCAGGGCTACTACAACCGCCGTGGCTACGACGATCGCGGCTACGGCTACGGCGACCGGGGCTACTACGGCCGGCAGGGCTACTACGGCGATCGCACCTACCGCTACGGCTACTGAACCAATCCTCGGCCAACCCGCACGCTGCAACCTCCGCAGCGCAAGGGAAGGAGGGCGCCCGGCCTGCCGCCGGGCGCCCTTTTTTGCGCGATATCGACGCAGGCCGGCGATCTCGCGCGCCGCTTGAGCTTGCTGTTCTCGTTCTCGAGATGGCGCAACCGCCAGGCATCTGACACCTCGAGCCCGCCGTACTTCGCCTTCAGCTTGTAAAAGGTGGCCGGACTCAGGCCGTGCTTGCGACAAACCTCTGCAGCCGGCAGCCCAGCCTCAGCCAACAGGGGCAAGTCAACGCTTGATGACGTGGCACTCGCCTGCCCGAGCGAGATGACCTTCGGACTAGCGTCATTACCGGGAATAGTTAACATCTGGCGGCGACTCTAAAACGCAAGGATTCAACGATGTCCATTCCAGCAGAACTCAAAAGCCGCCCCTTGGCCGAGGTTGAAACCGATCTCTTAGCCGCCGAACAGGCCTTTGAAGACGCGGTAAATCGGCTGAATGACGCCAGGAGCGATTTGGAGGCAGCTCTCGGACGCATAAATCAACACCAGGATGAGCTCGATCGCGCGGTTGCTGCGCTGCGGGAGCGAAGCCCGGCCGGATCACGCTGGAAAGCAGGATTGAGCGACCGGGACGCACTTCTGCTCAGACCCGACCAGGCGTCGGGTGAGTTGGGTGGACCGGTGGGGGCACATATCGAGAGTCTGAGTGTCCATTTCGATCGCCTCCGGGCTGTTGCAGATCACCCGTCGGATGAAGAGGCGCCTGATAGCAATTTGTCCTCTCAGGGCGGCGCGTAAAAAGAGGCGCTTCGCAGAAAGGCCGCCGCACCAGACAAGGTGCTGGCGGGGAGAGGTCAGCTGGAGCAGGTCCAGCACGTCACTTAGCAAGGTGATTGCTTCGGCAATTTCGTGCGGGCTGCGGTGCTTGAGAACACTAAGTGGGGCGCAGCCGAACGAGGCTGGTCAGACGCCTTAGCAGTGCAACAAAAATCTTCAGCGCCATGCCTGGTCGGTCTGCGCGTACATGCCGCAAGCCTATCCACACCAACTTGAGATGGTCGCGAATACCTGACGCACATTCAAGGGCTGTTGGCCATGCGTCACCGATCCGTACCGCTCGCGATGACAAAACGTCGTTGAAAACGCGCCTCCGCAAGTATGCCAGAGCCCCTGCCCCAAATAGCACCTCTACATCTTCGTCACGCGGGAAGGTTGCGAGTTGCTCGGTTGGGTCAGGTCTGCCTGCGGCTCGTTCAGCATGAGCCAGCCACGCGACGGCAGCGTAGCGGGCATGACCTATCATATTTCGGCGTGTCGATTGCTCCGGATGCAAACGGTAAGTCAGCAGAGCATCGGGAAGGTTGGCCATGCGCGTGACCTCCGACAGGCGAAGCCACAAGTCATAGTCCTCGGCGTACCGAAAGAGAGCTCGGTATCCGCCCACTGCAATCACAAGATCGCGCCGCATCATTACGGCAGGGTGATAAAATGGACAGTAGCGGGGCAGCGCGGTCAGGATTTCCTCATGTGTACAAGGCACTCTGGAGCCTGGAACCCGCCGCCCTTGTGAATCGATCTCGTGCACCTGAGATCCGACAATTCCGTAATCCGCATGAGTTTCAAGGAACACCAGCTGCTTCGAAAAGCGGCTCGGCTCACATACATCATCGGCATCTATTCGCGCGATGATGGGCGCGCGCGCGGCTCGCAGCAGTTCGTCAAGACTGGCCGGAAGGCCGCGATTTTCTCGCGAGATTACACGAATGCGACTGTCCCGCGCAGCATACGATGCCGCGATCTCGAGCGTTCGGTCAGTAGAGCCGTCATTCAGCACCAGAAACTCGAAATCTCCAAAGTCCTGCCCAAGCACACTTTCGATGGTCTCGGCGATAAACAATTCTGAGTTGAAGGCCGGCAACGCAACGCTCAGGCTTGGCGGGTTCGGACTCAATGCACCTGCTCCTGCTCGCTGCAACGGGCGAAAGAGCCTTGGCATTAACACGACTTTCCGCCGTCGATCGGGCTCGTAGACGCACGGTGGCTGCTTAGCGCCGGGCCGCTTCCGCCCGGTCTAGAAACCCTTGCGCCAGGCCACCGCTACGCCCTGCTCGTCGGGCATCGCGGCGAGGTGGCCGGGCTGGTGGCGGGTATAGATCGACGCACTCGCCTCGCCGCCCAGCACGGCGCCCTGCCAGCGCAGCTCGGCCTCGAGCTCGCGGCCCGAGGGCGTCAGGTCGAGCCGGCTGAGGACGGTGGTGGCCGTGCCGGTGGCATAGTCCCACGTTTCGGGCAGGCGCAGCTTCAGGCCGCCCGCCGCCACACGCATCGGCTGGGCAAACCGGAGCGCGAGGGCGTCCCCGCGCTCGAACAGATTTCTGCGGGCAAGGTCGATCCGCCAGCCGTTGCTGACCAGCGTCGAGCCCCCGGCGATCACTGCCCCGGTGCGGGCATGCGTCAGCGCCTGCCGCCATGCAGCGCCTGCGGTCCAGTCAGACGCCAGTTCCCACTGGCCAGCAAGGTCGAGCATCGCGGTATCTGCCCCGCGGGGATCGAACCCGGGATGCAGCGCGGCGCCGAGCACGGTGCGGTCCTCGCGCAGCCAGGCTAGCGTCGCCTGGGTCAAGAGCGCGCCGAACCGGCGATCGGCAGCCACCGCAAACCGCGTGAACCGGCCGGTCCTGTCTGGCACGCCGGCAGACAGGAGATAGCGGGCCGGGTCGGTCAGCAGCCCATCGAAGACCCGGCCGGACTCGGCCGAGAAGGTCAACCCTGTGCGGCCGATCTGGCGCCGCAGGGCCACTGCGGCCCGGTCCGTGCCGGTAAAGCCGAGATCGTCCTGCGGATCGGCGGCCACGAGGAACGCGGGCGCTCCTTGCCCGGCAAGCTGCGCTGTGAGCACGTCGCTGCCCTGGGCGAACCCGAAGCCGAGTGTCGTGGCCGTGCCCACCTGCGCCAGCATTCGCGCGGCGAGCACCCG
>Ga0207703_10000756_pt1 | contig 31896 bp, 29 predicted proteins | sample KBSSwiS12_FD_184304 | JGI IMG/M metagenome (GOLD analysis project Ga0207703, IMG submission 184304) | Switchgrass rhizosphere microbial communities from Kellogg Biological Station, Michigan, USA - KBS Switchgrass S1-2 (SPAdes) (version 2) | ecosystem: Host-associated > Plants > Roots >...
CGGTGGCCTCCGTATTGTCCAAATCGTAACCCAACTGGCGCGCCCAGTCGTCCAGCACGTCAGGATGAGTTCGCGGCGATGCGCAGGCATAGGCGACACGGTTGCAGCGATCCAGGACCAGGCTTCCAGTGCCTTCGAGAAAGCGGCCTGACGCTTCGTAGTGAGTCAGATCAACTGTGCGGGTTACGTTGAATCCGAGCTGTTTGACGACGTCGTCGATGACTTCGGGGCGGCGCTCACGGCGGCGGCTTTCGGCTTGCATGGGATACAACACGAGGGTGCCGTCCGCATGAAAGCTGACCCAGTTGTTGGGGAAGATGGCATCGGGTTTGGGAGGCTGCGGTGTGTCATTGGCCGCGCAGACGGTGACACCTTCGGCTTGCAGCGCCTGCACGCAGCCATCGAATTCTGACAGGGCGGCTTTCTGGCCCGACTGGGCGCCATCGGGCTGCTGCATCTTGTTGGTGACGGCAGTTTCCGGGTTGTAATCAAATGCGGCCGGCCTAATCATGAGGACAGCGGTGGCGCATTGGTGGAGCGTGACCTCTTTACTCACAGGTGGGGATCCCATCACGGACGAGGCTCCCATCCTGGAGGGGCGTCCACCCTGGAAAGGGCATACACCCTGGTAAGGGCGTTGACCCTGGAAGGGGCTCCGCCCAGGCTTGCGTTATTCATGAGCTCAGTTTCTTACGAACAACTCGTTGTCGTCACCGCGAACGGGCTTTACTGCCCGCCCGGGGATTTTTACATCGATCCCTGGAAGCCAGTCCAAAATGCCGTCATTACGCACGCGCATGGCGACCATCTTCGCCACGGAAGCGCTCGCTACATTGTCGCACGTCCCGGCGCCCCAATCGCGAAGTTGAGGCTTGGCGGGGACCGCGAGCTCGAGCCCATTGAATATGGTGCACGGCTTTCGCTGGGTGCGACGAACGTGTCTTTGCACCCGGCGGGCCACATCCTGGGATCCTCGCAGGTGCGGATCGAGTATGGCGGACAGGTCTGGGTCGTGTCCGGGGACTACAAGCGGCAGCACGACCCTACCTGTGTTCCCTTTGAGCAGCTCGAATGCGATGTGTTTATCAGCGAGGCGACTTTCGCCTTGCCGGTGTACCGGTGGCCTGAGACGTCTCAGGTCGTGGGCGAAATCTTCCGCTGGTGGCGCTCCAATCGGGAGCGCGGCCTCGCCTCGGCCCTCTTCTGCTATTCGTTGGGGAAGTCGCAGCGGGTGCTGTCGGAGCTGCTCGCTTATACCAATGAGCCGGTTTACCTCCATGGCGCGGTGGACTCTCTCACCAGCGTTTACAGACGTGCGGGCGTCGAGATGGTGCCGACGCTGACCATCCCGCAGGACCGCAAACATGACTTCAAGGGTGCGTTGATCATGGCGCCCCCAAGTGCGGCGGGTACGCCTTGGATGCGGCGCTTCGGGGAGCACGCGAGCGGGTTCTGCTCTGGATGGATGCGGGTGCGCGGGGATCGGCGACGGCGTGGGTACGACCGTGGGTTCGTTATCTCCGATCACGCGGATTGGCCGGGGTTGCTCGAGACGTGCCGGGCGACGAAGGCGCGGAAGGTGCTGCTGACGCATGGGTATTCGGATGCGCTGACGCGGCACCTGACTGAGAGCGGGTTGGAATCGAGCGCGCTCAAAACTGACTTCGGTGCGGAAGAATGACGGGGCTCAAACAGGGCGCCGGCCCGGACTTCCGCGGCGGCTGGGCCGACGCCAACGGGCGAACATGAGGGCGTTCAGCGAGCTTTACGAAGAGCTGGATACGACGACTTCCACCAACCTGAAAGTCGCCGTCATGGTTCGTTACTTCAAATCCGCCCCGCCCGCCGATGCCGCGTGGGCCACGTACATCCTGTCAGGGCACCGCATGAAGCGATTCATCGGGCCTGCCCTCCTGTACCGGTGGCTCATTGAAGAGTGTGGTTTGCCGGAGTGGTTGGTCGAGGAATCGCGGGCCACTGTGGGGGACTTGGCGGAGACGATCGCTCTGCTGACCGAGAGTGCCCATGACGCCCCCGCGCGCCAGGCCCCGGAGATTTCGCTGGCGGAGTGGATCGAGGGACGTTTGCTCCCGTTGCGTTCGGCTGATGAGCCGCGGCAAAGAGAGGCGGTGGTTGAGTGGTGGCGGACTCTGCCTTACCGGGATAGTTTCCTGGTAAACAAATTTCTGACCGGGTCACTGCGGGTCGGTGTCTCGGAGTTGCTCGTGACACGCGCGTTGTCTGAGGTGCTGTCGATGGCGCGGCCGGATGTGTCGCGCCGGCTGATGGGAGATTGGTTTCCGACTGCCGAATTTTGGGAATCTCTGAAATCGGGCGAAGCGCCTGCTGAGGACGCCTCGGCGCCCTACCCCTTTTTCCTGGCGTCACCGCTCGAGGCTGACCCGGCGACACTGGGCTTTCGGGATCTGTGGCAGGCGGAGTGGAAGTGGGATGGGATCCGCAGCCAACTCATCAGGCGCCGCGGCGAGTGTTTTATCTGGTCGCGGGGCGAGGATCTGGTCACTGACCGGTTTCCCGAAATCACTGCCGCAGCCCAGAAACTCCCCGATGGCGTCGTCCTGGATGGCGAGTTGGTGGCGTGGAGGGAGGGGATTATCCGGCCTTTCGCGGATCTTCAGCAGCGTATCGGGCGCAAGAAGGTGACGGCGGACATATTGAAATCCGTGCCCGTTCGCTTTCTGGCGTATGACCTGCTGGAGGAGAATTACGAGGATCTGCGGCTGTTGTCGCTGCGGGAAAGGCGTGCCCGGCTGGAGAAAGTCATCGCGGCAGCGCCGGAAGTCATCGGCATTTCCGAGGTCATCACGGCCGAGAGTTGGGAAGCCTTGAGCAGCCTGCGCGACGAATCCCGCACCCGCAGTGTCGAGGGCTTGATGCTGAAGGCGCTCGAAGCCCCGTATGGCACCGGCCGCCAGCGCGGCTCCTGGTGGAAGTGGAAGATAGAGCCCTACTCCTTCGACGCCGTGATGTTGTATGCCCAGCCTGGCCATGGGCGCCGGTCCAACCAGTACACGGACTACACGTTTGGTGTCTGGAGCAACGGTGAGCTGGTGCCTGTGGCGAAGGCCTACTCAGGGTTGAGCAACGCGGAAATTACCGAGCTCGACAAGTGGATTCGTCAGCACACCCAGGAGAAGTTTGGGCCCGTGCGTTCAGTGGAGCCCACACAGGTGTTTGAGTTGGCGTATGAAGGGATTGCGGCTTCGACCCGACACAAGTCGGGAATCGCCTTGAGGTTTCCGCGCATTGCCCGTCGCCGCCCGGACAAGCCCGCGGCGGAGGCCAACACGTTGGCGGATCTCCAGGAAGTGCTGCTCAGTTGTTCGCGACCCGAAGATTCCCCGTCGTCGCGCTGAAGTCGCTGATCTGCAGATCCTGCTCCTGTGTCAGGTCGAGCGGCTCGCCGGTCAGGTAGCGCAGGCATTGATCTTCCGGTACGGGCTTGGCGAACAGGAAACCCTGTCCCAGGCTGCAACCGAGCTGGCGGACCTTCTCGAGTTGTTGCCAGCCTTCGATTCCCTCGGCGACGACCTTGATGTTGAGATGGCGGGCCATCGCAATGACGGCGCTGACGATCGCCAGGTCGCTGGTATCGCTGACGAGGTCGCGGATGAAACTGCGGTCGATCTTGAGGTAATCCACGCGCCAGCGCTTGAGATAGGACAGGCTCGAATACCCGGTCCCGAAATCATCGATGGCAATGCGGACACCCAGCTCGCGCAGCTTGGAAACTGCATCCTCGTTCGTTTCGCCACTGCGGGTTTCGCGCCGCTCAAATACGGCGCTCTCGGTCAGCTCCAACTGCAACATGGAGGGCCGGACGCCATGTTGGCGCGCCAACTTGACGATCGTCTGCGGCAGGTTGGTCCGCTGTAACTGCACAGCCGAAATATTCACGGCCACCGGCACGGGCGTGTGCCCGCCATCACGCCACTTTGCCATGTCTTCAAATGCCCGGGCCAACACGATGTCGCCGATGGGCACGATCAGGCCGGTCTCTTCGGCCACGGCAATGAACTTCTCCGGGGAGATATAGCCCTGGCCGGGGACTTTCCAACGCAACAGGGACTCCATTCCCATGACGCGATTGGTGTGGATATCAATGATGGGCTGATAAAACACGTGGAGCTGTTGCCGTTGCAACGCAAACCGCAGGCTCGTCTCAATCGCCATCCGTTCCTTCAGCTTCCGGTCCATGGTGGGGCTGAAAAGCTGGAAGTTGTTCCGGCCGCGATCCTTTGCCTGGTACATCGCGGTGTCGGAGTGGCGCAGGAGCTCGCCCATGTTTGCGCCGTCGCGCGGATAGAGGCTGACGCCGATGCTCACTGTCGTGACCAGGGGGCGGCCATCCACCGGCACCGGCACTGACAGGGCCTCGTTGATCCTGCCTGCGGTCTCATTGACCTGCTCGGAGCTGCGGACACTCTTTAATACAACAATGAATTCATCACCGCCCATGCGCACGACGACGTCTTCGATGCGTACGACGGATCGGATCCGCTGTGCCACGGCCTTGAGCAACTTGTCGCCGGTCTCGTGGCCCCGCGTATCATTGATGTGCTTGAAGCGATCGAGGTCCAGAAACAGGACCGCCATGATCGTGGAGGTGTTGCGAGCCTCTTCAATCGCGATCGGCAGGTGAGCCTGGAGGAAGTGTCGGTTGGGCAGGCCCGTCAACTGGTCGTGGTGTGCCAGGTGGTCGAGATGGTTTTGCTTCTCGAGGAGCTGGGCTTCTACCTTGCGCCGGACGCTGACGTCGTCGGTGGTAAAGGAGAGGACCTGGCCGCTCGCCAGCTCGAGGAGGTGGCCGCGGATTTCGACATTGAGGACGGTCCCGTTCTTGTGAATCTGGCCGACCTGGAAAGGAACGCGCGGATTCGGATCCCGAAGTTTTCTCAATAACGCATCAGAGCTGTCGGTTTGGTCGGTGAATACTCGAGAAAGGTCGATCGCGAGAATTTCCGGGAGGGTGTAGCCGAGTGTCCGCAGTACGGACGGATTGGCGTCGACAATGCGCAGTGTCTGGGCGTCAACCAATAGGATGCCGTTCGGGGACTGCTCGAATGCAGCCCGAAATGGATCGCGAGTCGTTTCGGCCTTGCCCCCGTCTGTCCGAATTCGCGCCCAGATCCATGGCGACAACACTGCTATTAGAAGCGCTCCGGCCACGGCCGCCAGCGCTATTTCGACCTGGTTCACTCTTCTCTCCGTACGATGCCTCAGTCTCCCAAATCGAGGTTTGGGTATCAGGGGTGCTGTGCACACTTTTTGGCCACCGCCAGGACAAAAGTCTTTCATGGCCAAGCTTCGGATGGGCCGCGGGCCGTTGCACGCGCGCCTAAATTACGATGTTTCAAGCGCTTTATTGCCGTGAGGCAACCGGCTACCGTGGCGGGTTCGAGGGCTATTGGAAGCCCTGAAGGATAAAAATCATGGGGACTGTAGCGCTGTCACTTTGGCGTTTTGGGATGGGCAGAGTGTTCAGGCGGGTTGCGTTGCTCGCGAGTGCCGCTTTGATTCTGCTCGCGGCTGGACAACCCACTGAGGCGAAAACGCAGAAGCCGCCGCTTCACGGCCGCCACTGGATGGCCATTACCGGTAAGCCGCTGGCCGCGACGGCCGGGGCGATGATCTTCCAGAAAGGGGGCAACGCGATCGACGCCGCCTGCGCAATGATCGCTGCCACCTCCACTATGTATGACACCCTGTCCTGGGGTGGGGAAACGCAGGCGCTCATCTACAACCCCAACACCGGGAAGGTGATCGGCATCAACGCGCTGGGCGTGGCTCCCACCGGGGCAACACCCGAGTTCTTTCACAGCAAGGGCATGAAGTTTCCGCCGGAGTTTGGGCCGCTTGCGGCCGTGACTCCGGGCACACCCGGCGGCCTCATGACGATGTTGGCGGAGTACGGCACGATGAGTCTGGCGGAGGTATTGGCGCCTGCCATTGAGATGGCCGATGGCTATCCGATGGAGGCCGAGCTTTCCAACACCATCGAGAAATACAAGGACAAGATCGCTCAGTGGCCGTACTCGAAGAAGACGATCCTCATTCATCCGGGGGAAGCACGGGAAGGCCCGCAGGCCGGTGAGATTTTCCATCAACCCGAGCTGGCGACTACGTTACGTAAGTTGGTTGAGGCAGAGAAAAACGCCAGGGCGCACGGCAAGGATCGCAAGGCGGCCATCTACGCAGCGTACGATCGCTTCTATAAAGGTGACATCGCCCAGGAGTTGGTGCGCGGCACCCGCGAACAGGGCGGACTGTTCACAATGGAGGATCTGGCCAACTGGAAGGTCAAGATCGAGGAGCCCGTCCATACCAACTACAAGGGCATCGAGGTGTATAAGTTGACGACGTGGGTGCAGGGTCCGGTGATGCTCCAGGCGCTCAACATTCTCGAGAATTTCGACCTGAGGTCGATGGGGTATGACAGCGCTCGCTACATCCATACCTTGTATCAGGCGATGAACCTGGCGTTCGCGGATCGTGACTTCTACTACGGCGATCCAGCGTTTCCGCCTGCTTCGCCCATCAAGGGGCTGTTGTCCAAGGACTATGCGCGCGATCGGGCCAAGCTCGTGAAGCTCGACCATAATGATCCTGACATCCGGCCGGGCGATCCTTATCCCTATCAGGGTGGGACCAACCCGTTCACGAGTGTGCTGCAGAGCTGGCACAGCAGAATGCCAACCAGCGGCAAGCCGAATGAATGGAGCCCCACCGCGCTTGCCGAGTATGACCGCAGCTTCCGGCTGGGAACTACGAGTGTTGAAGCGACCGATGAAAAGGGTTGGGCGGTGTCCGTGACCCCGAGTGGTGGGTGGACCCCCGCCGTGATTGCAGGTCACACGGGTGTCGGCCTGAGCCAGCGCATGCAGAGCTTTGTGCTCGATGCCAATGAGAATCCCTTCAACGTACTTGCCCCTGGCAAGCGGCCGAGGGCGACGCTCACGCCATCCCTTGCACTAAAAGATGGCAAACCCTTCCTGGTGTTTTCGGTACAGGGCGGCGATACCCAGGACCAAAACCTGCTGCAGTTCTTTTTGAATGTGGTCGAATTCGGGATGACACCGCAGGAGGCAACCGAAGCGGCCAATATCACCAGTTATCAGATGCGGGACTCCTTCGGGGCCCACGAATCGATACCTGGGCGCCTCACACTGAACTCCTCGACCCCAAACTGGGTGCGGGATGAGTTGGTGAAGATGGGGTACAAGCTGGATTATGTTGAACGCAGCTCGGGCCCGATCAACGCGATCGAGCTCGATCGCGCTCATGGGACCATGTGGGGTGGTTCGAGTAACCATGGCGAGGATTACGGAATCGGATGGTAAATCGTGAATTTGAGGCGGCGCCGCGCATTCGGCCGGCGCCCGTGTTTGGTTCGCGCCGTGAGGGGGACGGCACGTTTACGGTCAGGCGCTGGCGGCTTTGAGTCAGCGTCAATGGGATTCTGCGGCCACCGCGCTGTTGTGGGTGGCCATCGCCGGGTGCGCTGTTGTCTGGCTGTCCGCCGCAACACCGTTGTCCTATACGTTGTTCCGCTGGATTCCCAACGGATACAACGAAGGCTGGAATGCCTACTGGGCTGAAGTAGCCTGGCGCGGTGGCCCCCTTTACCCTGCCCCCGACAGTCCCATCTCCAACAACTATCCGCCGCTGTCGTTCTACATCGTGGGCGCGGTCGGGCGGCTCATTGGCGACAACATCTTCGCGGGACGGCTGCTGGCCTTCCTCAGCCTGATCGTTGTTGCGGTGGATGTATTTGTTTGGTTGCGTATTGGTCGAGTCTCGCGTGCGGTTGCCGCGTTCGGGGCCACCTTGTTTCTGGCCGCGTTTGCAATGTATGCCCCGGCTTACATGACCATGAACGATCCGCAGATGTTGGCGCATGCCTTCATGATGACCAGTGCGGTGGTTCTGTGGCGCTGGGATTTCAGCCGCAAGGCGCTGGTGGGCGCCGCGGTGTTGATGATCCTGGCGGGCACGGTCAAGCATTTGTTGATTGCACTGCCACTGGCAATGAGCGTCTGGATTGCGCTGTATCGTGGGCAGCGCCTCGTGAGCTGGCTGCTGTCGGCGACGGTCGTTCTGTTGGTGGCTGTTGCCCTGCTCTATTTCACGCAAGGCGCCATTTTCTTTCACGACATGGCCTCCAGCCGGCTGTATTCGCGGTTGCTCGTCGAGACGGGCATCAAGCGGGTCTGGGAAAGCTTTGGCTTTCTGGCGGTGCTCAGCGGCATTGCGGTGATTGCGTTTCTGTCGCGCAGAAGCAGCCGGGTCATGCGGGAGCAGGCTGCGTTTGTGCTGATCTACCTGGTGATCTCTGCCGGGATCGGGGCGCTCGCGGCGAGTGGCAAGGGCGTGGACCGCAATGCGTTCTTTGACTTTCTGATTGCCGTTTCGCTGGCCGTTGCTGTCGGTGTTGAGCATGTCAGGACTCGGGTGGCGAGCCCGGGATTCCCTTCTACAGGATACCAGCCTGGGGTCGCTCCGACGCCGCCCTGGTTTTTTCCGATAATGGGCTCCGCCGTCGCTGCTGGTTGTTGCGCCGTGTTTATGATTGCCGCCGCGGGCCAGTGGCCGGCGCGTTGGCAACTGATGCAGCAAACCAACCTGCGTGAGGCTGCGGCAATGCGTGTCATTGGGGACATACGCAATCTGGGTGGTGGCACAGCTGCGTGCGAAGAACTGTCGTTATGTTACTGGGCTGGTAGCGCCTTCAAGGTGGATTTCTTCAACTATGGTCAGAAGCTGGCGACGTCCGCTTTGCCACCCGCGGATTGCAATGAGACTTTTTCCGCGCGGTCGATTTCGCTCGTGCAGGTGAATTCTCCGCGGGGGGAGCCGCGACTGTCGTTTCGGTTGCCGGCTTCGTGTAATGCGGCGATTGCGCGTGAGTATTCGTTGGATATCAAGAATTCACAGGGGCGGTTGATGTTGCCGGCTGCTGATTAGGGCCGGGTAGATGGGAAGCACAGGCGCCGTGGCGCGGTGCATTGGGCCTTGGGATTTGGCCGCGGGCTAGGTGCGCTGGGGGATGGAGAGGCAGAACACGGCGCCATTGCCTGTTGTGTTCTCTACCCAGACCCGGCCGCCGTGCTTTTCTGCGACGACGCGGACGAATGCTAACCCCAAACCTGCGCCGCCTGGATCTTTCGCCCCTCTGTGCACGCCGCGTGTGAAGCGCTGGAAGAGCTGTGCCTGTTGTTCGGGCTCGATGCCTGGACCGTTGTCGGTGATGCAGACCACCACGGTCGAATCCTGATGCCGACATTCCAACTGGATTGTTGAGCGGTCTGGCGAGAACTTGATGGCATTGCTCAGCAGATTGATAATGGCGCGGGCGAGTAACTGGCGATCGCCGTCGACCAGCACCCAGGCTGTTGGGACGTTGAGGTCTATTGTGATTTCGCGTGCTTTCGCGGCCGCCCAGACTTCGTCGTAGGCGTCCTGGATGGCATCGCGCATGTCAAATTCGTCGAACTTGCTGGGATCACTCGACTCAGCACGCGCCAACGCAACAAACCCATCCACCAACGTGAGTGTCCGCTGTGCCAACACATCGAGCCGGTCTGAGAGCTCGATGGGAGGGAGGGCTCGTTGTGGGTCTCTTTGTAGTTGCGCCAGCCCCATCAGGGAGGAGGCTGGGCTTTTCATGTCATGAGACAGGAAGCGGATGACGTCGTCCCGCTCGCGTTGCGCCTTGCGCAGCTCGGTGATGTCGGTCAGGGTGAGGATCATTCCGACATTGCGCTGTTCGCTGTCGATGAATGGAGCCGTTCGCAGGAGGTAGCATCTCACCGGATCGGAGAGGCTGACTTCCACGGTGCCGGGGCCGCGCCCACGCAAGGCTGCATACTTCACTGCGGGATCGCCGGCGACGGCGTACAGGTAGTCGTCAACTGGCCTGCCCGTCATGGTGTTTGGTTGGGGCGCCGCAAAGAGAGCAGCGGCTGCCGGGTTGGCCAACGCGATCTGTCCGTTGGTGTCGGCTACCAGAGTCGCATCGGGTAGGCCGTTGATGGTGTCGGCCAGGTGTTGGCGTGCGTCGCGTAGGGATTGGGTCGCCGACCGCAGGAGGTCGATGCGGCGGTCTACTGGATCCAGAGACCGTGAGGTCTCCCGTAGCGGGCCAACACGGGGACTCGGCGGCGGGGAGGTCGATTGTGGTAGGCCGACCCCGGGATCCGGCGACCGGGAGGTCGATTGGGGAATGCCGACCCCGGCATCCGGCGGCAGGGAGGTTGATTGTGATCGGCCAGCCCCGGGCCCCAGCGGCCGGGAGGTCTCCGACGGGTTGACGCTCGTGCCTGGAAACTGGCGGGGCAGCTGTGGCGAGGTCTCACGAGGACTGCCGGGATTCGGCGCGGCGTTGGACACCGATGGTGTCAGCAATCGCTCTACGCCGGCGAGGCGCGCAAACTCCTCGTCCATGAATTGTTGTGCTGCCACGAGGCGACGCCAGCTCCACAGGGGATACAGCGCCAGGATGGATAACAGCGCCGCACTGGGTGGCCACCACCAATGAAACACTTGCAGCGCGAGGACTGAGCCTCCCAGCGTGGCCAGCCATATGGCGATGCCAGACATCAGCGACCAGCGCGGTGTCAACACCAGCAGTGCAAGTCCAAGCAGGTAAACGGGCAGCAGCGTGAGGAGTAGCGTTGTACGCAGCCGAACCTTTCGAACGAGAGTGCGATCTCGCTGGGCTTGCAGTACGTTGGCCATGACCTCGACACCGGGCATGGCCAGTGTGCCGCCAGATACCGGCGTTGACCAGGCATCTCCGACGCCCTGCGCAGTCGCGCCCACCAACACGATCTTGCCGCGAATAGCTGCGTCGCTTACGCGGCCTGTCAGCACATCCGCGTAAGATACCTGCGTGAAATGTCCGGGAGGACCTGAATACGGGATCAGGATCTGACAGTCGCGGACCCACACATCCAACGGGGCGTGCTTCAGATCCGGGTGGTTGGCTCCGCAGCGCTGCCGGGTCGTTCCGCCGGAGAGATGCTCCAACAGCGCGGTGGCCAGGTACGGACGGTCGGGAGAGCCGAGCCCCTCTTCCAGGAACAGGCTGCGGACCATGCCGTCGGGATCGACTTCCACATTGACATGGCCAATCGCGGCTGCGGACTTCGCCAGTGGTGGGACCGGTAGTTCCTCACGGATGTAGCCTGAGTTTCGTGGGAAACGCACCATCAGGGGTAGGACCGTTGGAAGGCCCTGCCTCATGGCTGAAGCCAACAGCGCATCATCCTGGTCGGCTTCGGTCATCAGGATGTCCAGGGCAACTATGCGTGCGCCCATTGCGCGCAGACGCTCCAGCAGCGTGGCATGCACTGCGCGCCGCCAGGGCCAACGGCCGATTGACTCGATGCTTGCATCGTCGATGGCAACGACGACAACGTCGGATGGCGCGGGACGACGCGGCAAGCTCGCATCGTAGACAGCGAAGTCGAGGCGCCAACACCATCGATAGGTGCAGGCGAGCACGAGAACCACTGACATCGCCACCAGGAGTCCCAGCCATTGCCGGGTCCATCGAGATCGCCTCCGCAAGGATTGCGTGGGCATCAGAGCAACAGCGGTGTCAGGATCACGATGGGGGCGGCGATGCGCATCCATAGGGGCACGGGCACGGTAAACGCAGTGCCCTGTGCGGCGCCATCAGGGGCGCGATCGGGCGACGTGGAGCCTCGAGATGTGACCTCCGGCGCCGCGGACGGCGTCGCCTGTAGGGAATTCGCTGGTGGGCTCTCTTGCGGCGGGAGTTGGGCGACCCGGATGTAGTACGTGCCTGGCCATGGGCGGTGCCAGGTTAGGTTGCCTTCGGATTGTGTTTGGTCGGTCAGGATATGGCGGAACTTCGCATCGCGCGCGATCTGCACGCGATATTGTTGGCCCGGTTCGGCGTTCCATTCGAACTGCAGGTCGTGGCGATGGATTGCCACGAGTCGGGGCTCGGGTGGCGGCGGTGGAGGTGGCTCGGGGATCAACTGCTGGGTGATGGCTTTCACCGCGTCGTGCCCCTCGAGCCCCAATGAGTCGATTCCCCTGACTCGCAACCAGTATGCGCCATCAGGCGGTGCAGCCATGTCGACAGCGGGCTGCTCGGTGCGGACATCCGCCACGAATGTCCGAAATTCGGGGTCATCCGATATCTGCACGTGGTAGGCCTTCGCTCCCTCGACAGGCGCAAACGCAAAATGCCATTCCTTTTGTCCGTTCGTTCCCTGCACGCCTGACAGCTCCGGTGCCGGCAGCAAGGGGACAGGTTTGAGCGGGGGGGCGCCCTTGTCAACCCGTGTGCCGAAGTCGGCCTTTGTGTCTACCGTTGCACCGCTCGCGGATACTGCGACAACGCCATCGAGAGTTTCTGTGGTAACGGTGCCTTCGGCTGCCAATGTGTTTGTCCGGAAGACTGTGCCGCGCACGGCCAGTGCGGCGGTCGGCGTGACGATTTCAAACCGGCCGACGTCGCGATGCGGTTTGACCAACGTGTCAGCGTGGCCGTCCGGGAGTTGCAGTTGGACGTCATGGGAATTGGGAACGCCGTCGATGTGCTGCATTTCGGACAGGCGCAGCGAGCTCGACTTGTGCAGGATGATTTGCGAACCGTCGGCGAGGTCGATGGCCACGGAGCCATCGGGCCCGGTTTCGACGAGCGAGCCTTGGGCCAAACTCTGGCCGGTGGCCAGCCGTTGGCCGGCGGTGGTGGCTGTGCCGGCGACCTTTGCGACGGTGGCCGCTTCGGCGGTGACCTTCAGCCAGCTGTAGGGGATGCGAATCGCGCTGCCAGGTGGGATGCGGAATTCGTTGCCGATGTGGTTGCGGAGTTGCACTTCGTGCCACCGGTTCGGCTCGCGAAGCAGGCGCTTGCTGAGGCCGATGAGGGTGTCGCCGGGGCGGGCGATGTAGGCGTATTCGTCGGCGTTGGCCGGGTTGCCGGTGTTGGCGCGGTTGGGCGCTGTTGTTGCGTTAGACTGGGCGGCAGCAGGGGCGGCGGCAGCGGTGGCGGCGGCGAGCAGCGGCAGCGAAAGTATCCACATCATCGGCGGTAGCAATGCCCATCCTTGCGCCTTGCCCCGCCGGGAAGTCATCCTGATTCTGTTCCTGTGCGTTCGAGCCGGTAGCCGTATCCGTAGACGGCGGCCAGTCTCAACCCGATGGCCGCTGAGAGTCCCAACAACTTTCTCACACGGCTCACATGCATATCCACCGTGCGGGTGGTGGTGGTGTCACCCCGGCCCCAGACGGAATCTAGAATGAATCCACGCGAGACGACGGTGCCGACATGTTGGAACAGGACCACGGCCACTTCGAACTCGCGGCGGGTCAGCTCGATCAGCTCGTTGTCGCGGTGGATCTGGCGTTTGTCGAGGTCGATGCGGTACGGGGGAACATTCAGAACGGTGGCGGCCGGTGCGGGCTCGCGGACGCGCCGGCCCAGGGCTTCCATGCGGGCCAACAGCTCGCGTTCACGGGGTGGTTTGATGAGGAAGTCATCAGCGCCGGCTTCCAGCGCCTGCACGACGTCCGTTTCATTGTCCCGATGGGTCAGGAAAAGCACCGGGGTGCGAACGTTCAGGCGCCCCCGCAAGGCCTGCAACACTTCATATCCCGACAGATCCGGCACTTCCCAGTCGAGCATGATGAGGTCGTAGTTGTCGCTCTGCAGGTTGGTCAACAGGGCGCGGCCGCGGGGAAAGAGGTATGGCACGTGCCCGGCCCCCTGGAGGAGGGACACGATGCGATCCGCTTGTTCCGGATCGTCTTCCAGGAAAGCGATACGCATGGCTTGCATCTTAACCGTCGCAGGTATGGGTGCCCAGTCGGCGGGCTTGGATTGATTCTGGCCGACCCCGGGAGTTGGAGACTGTAAAAATCCGTAAAGAGCGGCCGGCCGAAGGCGAGCCGTCGACTTGACACAATATTACAGTCCCCTATCTCCCCCGCACCGATACTCCCCTCCCCGTTTGTTGGACCCCGCGAGACGATGGACACGCTACCGCTGCGATCAGACACTGTCCTTTGGTTGGATGATGACCCCGGGCTGATTCTGTTGGTTCAGTGGGCGCTGGAGCGCAGAGGCTACCGGGTGGTCGGCTATGTTGATGTACCGGCAGCGTTGGCGGCCCTGACTGACGAGCCCGATGCCTATGACGTCATTGTGACTGACCTGGCCATGCCCGCTGACGGGGGGATCGATACCGCTCAGGAGCTCATGCGAATCAAGCCGGGTGTGCCGGTGATTCTGTCGGGCAGTTACATCAGGCCTGAGGTGGAGCGGCGCGCATTCGCGTGTGGGGTACGCGCGGTCATCGAGAAGACGGCTTCGGTGCGGGAGTTGTGCGCGGCACTGGACCGCGCACTGCGTTCATGAAGGGACCGGAGGATCTGCCGCTGGAGCGAGGTCAGCGGCTCCCGAGCTTCAGCGGCGCCGCGAGCCGTTTACGCCGTGCGGCGCAGGTGCCAGGCGTCCGCCGCATAGGCGATACCGGCGGGCAACAGCATCGACAGGTCAATCGCCCGAAGGACCAGTGCGACCGCGAGACCTTGAGCTGGGGCCACGTGCGCAAGCGAAAGTGCTACTACCTGTGAGCCTTCGGCTACGCCCAGGCCCGCGGGGATGGGCATGAGCTGAACGAAAGCCTTGCTGAGCGGCAGCACGGCAATGAGCGTCAGTACCTCGACCGGCACACCGAGTGAGACCAACACTGGGACAAACATCAGTGTCTGGATGAGCTGATTCACTATCGACAAAGAGAAAAACACACCGAGGGTACGGCCAGCTTTGCCTAGAGATACATACTCGTTGTGCATGGCGTGCAAAGTTTGCACGACCTTATTGTCGCCGAACCGCGCCGTCATACGGCGAAGCATCTGGTAGAGCCGTGTGCTCAGAGAGACTGCAGTCAGTACTGTACCGATGCACAATGCACCGCCCACCGCACCCAAAAGAGGCAGCAGATCGTTTCGACCTCGCAGCACAACCAACACCAAACCAACACTGGAGAGCGCGAGGATGGCCAACAGGCCCAGCACGCGCTCGAGTACGATTGTTGCCGAGACACTGCTGCCCGAACGGCCTGTCATCGACAGCCGGGCCGCGCGAAATACGTCACTGCCAACGGACGCCGGGATCACGTAACCGACGAATCCTGAAGCTAAATAGATCCTGAACGCAGCCCAATGGGAGAGCCGGCAGTTGCGGGCCCGCAGCAGGAAGTTCCACTTGTATGCCATGCTGAAGCGATCGAGCAGGAACAGGGCAGCCGTGAGCGCAACTGCCAGGGGCTCGATGTCATTGAACGCGGCCAATGTGGCGTGCAGGTCGAGGTAATGCACCATGAGCGCAACGACCAGAGCCATAAGAATCCAGGGCGCCCAACGTTTGAGGAGGGCAGCCCTCGTGGGGGGAGACAATGTCACTCAGGAGACTCCTTGGGCTTTCGAGCGGCTTTCTGAAGCTTTCCGCTACCTTTCCAAAGCAATCGGAGTGCCTAGTTAAGTCAAAGATTGGCCCAAATTGTTAAGAAAGCTGAAGACCGGCCGAATGAGACGCTGGGTTCGCTGTATTGCCTTGGCCTGGTGGGTGACGGCGCTCGCTCACGCTGAAGACCCTGCTCACGCTGACAACTTCGCTCGCGTGGTGACCGATGTGACTCTGCCAAGCTTTGGCTTTGGCACTGTCGCGCAGACGGCTTTGGTTCAGGGGGCGCTGGCGGCCCAGGCCGACCGCTACGAGTCGGGCCAGGCGCTGCGGGACGGCCAAGCGTTTACCGATGTGTTGGAAGGCTTCATTGAGATACCCGGGAAGCTGCCTTCCTTTATGGTTCCGGTCCCGTTTGTGCCGTCGGTGTTGGAGCTCGCTTATAAAGTGCATCTGCCGGAGGGCTTCGAGCTGGCATCCGGACTCCCTGAGCACAATATGAAGTCTTTCGGGCCGGCCATACTCGACCGGCGCGCGGAGCAGGCCGCGGACGGCACATTGCAGTTTTTGATCCGGCTCGACGCTTCGAAGGCGCATTTCAACGCCGCCATGACGGCGGAGTTTGGCAAGGAGTTGGCGGCGAGCCTCGACCGTACACCCCCGTTTAAACTCAACTTCGTCCTGAGTGCCTATGTGCTCATCCAAAAGGGCCTGACCGTACAGGCGCTCGATGCGTTTGATCAGCGTGTTGCCCGCCAACCTGACGCCGCCATTGAGCATCTGAGGTTGTCGGAAGCACTGAGCATCCTGGGGCTACCGGATCGGGCGCTCGAGGAGGCACAGACAGCGGTGCATTTGACTCCCAACTCGGTAGCGGGGTTGTTGGGTCTCGCCCGCCGGCGTGAAGGGGACCCGTTGGGGCGGATGTTTCAGCCGGGGTTTGACCGGGAGGGGGCGCTGGATGTGTTGCGTACGTTGACTCGGAGCGTGCCGGATAATCTGGTGGGGCACTATGCGCTCGTCGATCTCCTCGAACATGACGCCGACGGTATCAAGTACTCGTATAGCGCATCGCTCGCGGAGGCGGCGAATGAGTTGCTGGCGATACGCAAGCTGCCCGGCTACGCCGACAGTTGGGATAATGAGCTGCTGCAACTGTTGGGGATGACCGGGCAGTTTGAGAAAATCCCGGCGTTGGTGGCGGGGATGAAGATGAGTGACTACCGGCGGGGGTGGTTGCTTGCGTCGGTGTTTTATACGGGTGGGGAGAAGGCAGCGCGCGCGGCTGCGGGTTCGGCGGGTCTCAAACTCGATCGAGCGGCTACGAATCGGGCGTTTTATGGCGCCGCCGGCTCGTTGGAAATCGCTCGTCAATACGACAAGGCCCGGCAACTGATGGCGCTCTCCACCGTCGAACCAAAGGACGCGGCTGCCCGCGCCTACCACCTTCAGTTGCTCGGCAACATGAAGCGTCACGAGGAGGAAGTCCTCGATGAGACGAGCCCGGCGGATACCGCACGGAAATGGGTGGTCGCGATGCTGCGGCCGAGTGCGGGTCGGTCGCAATTCGACCAGGTCCTGAGTCGAACCGCACGTGAGGCCATTTCCCGGACGTCTTTTGATGAGCTGGGTATGGTCGGCGCGCGCGATCTGAGCGCCTATACGCAACAGGGCTACCCGGTCGATGTGGCGATCGATATGGTGTTGTCCCGGGAGAATGTGGGTGTCGAAGGCAACGCACAGGATGGTTTCATTGTGCGTGCGCGCAGCGGTGACAGTGACCAGGAGGCTTTCTTTGTCATGGAGGGCGGCGAAGCGCGCGTCCTCGCGACATCGAAAGCCTACATGTTCGCAGGTTCTGAGGCGTTGGCCCGGGCGGACGCTGGATTGGAGAAGGAGGCGCTCTCGGTGCTCAACTGGGGCGCAAAGTTCGCTGTTGCGTCAACGTCCAGTGATCCTTTGGGGACGGCTGTATTCAGGCGCTTCTGGCCTCTTCCGGAAGATGGGGACTCGGGGGCGCTCAGATACGCGGCCGCCGCATTGGAAGCGCCGCTGGGCGATCCAGCGGCCGTGCCGGTTCTGCTGAAAGGGCGGAACGCGGCCACGTCGGATTTGCGGCGTCTGGATTTTGACACGGCGCTGGCTGCTGTTTACTTCAAACAGCAGAGCTGGAAGGAGTTGGCTCCGGTCGCCGAGCGGCTTTCGAAGGCGTTCCCGGACTCACTGGTGGCGTTCCAGTTTCGGACTTTGGCCTATCGTGGCCTCGAGGATTGGCCGAAGGCGGAGGCAGCGGTCGCTGACTGGCTCGGGCGGCACCGGGATGATCCTGATGGCATTCTGGCGCGCGTCCTGAATGCGGCCTATCAGGGAAAGTTTCATGACGGGCGGGCGATTCTGGCGCCTTTCGTTGCTGCCGGCTCCGCCAATACGTCGCTGTTGAATGAGTATGCGTGGCTGTCCGTGGCAGCCAACGAGGTGGACCTTTCCGCTGTCCAGGCGGCCAGGAAGGTGACCGAGGAGTTTGCGCGCCGCCATCTTCCTCCTTTCAGAGTGAATCACACGCTCGCTTGCGTATTGGCGTTGAGTGGCCAACCCAAGGAGGCGTTGGATGTGCTGGTGAAGGCGATGAACGCCGCGGGGATGACGGGGCCCAACTCGAGCAGCTGGTTTGCCCAGGGGTTGATTGCTGAGGCCTATCAGGACATTCGGTCAGCGCAGCTGTTGTACGGCCGCGTGCAGGCGGAACCGTTGCGGGATGAGGATCCCGCGAGCTCGTATAACCTGGCCAGGCGGCGGTTGGAGAGGTTGGACCGGCCGGGGTCGCCGCCGCACAAGGAGGGGTATGACTGAGTCGCTGTCTGATCTCGTGGCTTCTTCGCGAGCGCGTATTGTGGAGTTGCGGAAGTCCGGGGACCTCGGCGCCCTCATCTCGGCGGCGGAGGCGGCGGCCGATGCGATTGAGCGGCGCGTTGTTGTTGGCGCTGGGCTGAGCGATGCTGATCAACAGGCGCTGTTGGCGGTGAAGCGATTCACTTACAACGCGGCTGCTGATTGCTGGCCTGGCTGGAGTATTTCTGACGAGGCCGCTGACCCGCGGCATTTAGAGGCTGCATTTGTGTTGGCGCAGCGGTCGCTCGCGCTCGTCCGGCGGCTCGCGCTCGGGCCCCTGCAGGAGGGGACTGGCCTTTGGCTCGTGGGGGCGTTTGAGCTTGCTTTGGGTCAGCGGGCTGAAGCGGCGGCTACTTTCGCTGCCTCTCGCGATCTCTTCCTCGTCGCGAATGCACCTGGGTTGGCTTTGCTGACCGAAGGGTATGTGGTGATCGCCCACGGTGGGGAGGATCTGGAGGGTGTGTGCGCGCGCATTGTCGCGGGTGGGTTTGAGGATGGCGCGGAGTGGGTTGAACAGTTGCGGACGGCTTCGAAGGTGTTCGCGAGGTAGAAATATGCTCGCTCGCCAGTTTGCACTCGTCGGCATCGTTATCTCTTTACTGACAGGATGTTCGGCGCAGCCGCCTGATATCGGACGCGGCGCTTCTTCCAACTATGCGTTCAACGAGCGGGTCCAGCAGCGCTTTCCTGTGGGGTCTGACGAGAGCGTGCTGGTCGCTGCGCTGCGTCGGGAACAGTTTCGCATTGAGCCCGCCCCGTCAAAACCTGGCAGGTTCGTCGCGCGCTTTGAAGCTGAAGGTCTTCCGTGCAAGAGGACCTGGACCCTCCTATGGAGTACGGATCAGAGAAAAATCAGCGACATCGAGGCGAGATATGGAGAGATTTGTCTGTAGATGCTGCTGCGCAACGCTGCTCGGAGCACTGTTTTTTGGCCGTGCGCGCTCTTTGCGCGAGCGCTGAAGCGCGTTATATTTGCTAATTGACAGAACCATCGATAAGTTAGTTGGGCTAACAATTCTCAAACCGATGGAGGGAATGCCTATGGCCGGGCTCTCGCTTCGCGCATTTTTCAAGCTGGTCGCATTGTTGCTGCCTGCTGCCTTGCTTTCGGTTTTTTTGGGGGCACCTACCGCTCGCGCAAACACCTTGGAGAAATCCGTGAACGCAGGTGACACCGGCGCACGGATGCAACTTCAGGTGGTTCGCGAGGGGCGCTGAATCAGAAGAGAAGGCGACCTAGGGTCTGCATCCCACTGTCGCGTCCGCGCCGACGCATTAGCCGCGCAGACCTGCTTTCGCCGCCGCCAGAACAGCCAGCGTAGCCAGCCGCTTCAACCGATTTACCGCGGTCCGTGCTTATCCGGCACTTGTCGCGGACGAACGGGCGCCTCGTCAGCCGGACGATCGGTTGTCTCGTCGGTTACCTGTGTCGGCTCATTATTCAGTTCGTCGAGGCGCTTGCGTACAGCCGCGCAAAAAGACGCGCCTCGCGGAGGACAGGCTTTCCGAATGTTGCGCTCAATCGACGTAGCATCGTCCAGCGACATTGTTGCGTCGAGATGCCTCAACACGAATTGCCGAAACGACGGATGCGCGTCCATCAGTGCGAGGAGCTCACTGAGCTGATCCCAACGAACGGCGAGAAGCTCGGAGATCGAGGCGCTATATCCCTCACTGATCGCCGCGTCATCACACTGACGAAAGCGTTTATAGGACGCGTATATCTGATTCCAAGTATCGAGACTCGAAGCTTCGGATTCGGCCCTTTCCGCGTCCTCACGATTGCACACGTGGCTCACGTTCTTGCGCGCGAGCGCCGGCGTCTCGAGCAACGTGACCAGGAGGATTGATATCGTGATCAACGCGGATCGGCCCGCGGGATTCGAGCTAGTCATGTTTTGCAGGTCGTCCGCTTCGCTTACCGGAGGAATGGGATTCGAGGACGGACAGGGTTGCTTCTATTCGCTCCATCAATTCAGCCTGGTCTTGCGGTGTAGTGGCTGGCATCCGGACCTGGCCTTTTGAGAGCCGAACGTCTGCGAAGACGGCGCCCTCTTCCGTTTCGTGGAAATGGATGAAGTCTTTGCCCTGGAAATGAAACACGGTCGGGCGTACTTCATGGAGCGCTGAATATGCGCGGAGCACTGAGAGCAGTGGAGCGATGCACTCCAGGGTTGCGTTTTTCATTGCTCACCTCGTCCGCTGAGAGCTGAGGTGGGTACGCTAACCCGGTGTGACTTTTGAGTCGAGTGCCCTACGAGCTGGGGCCACGGAATGAATGGAGGATCGTGAAGACGCCTGTTGGGCTGATCTTGAAAACGATGCCTTCACCGAAATCTCCGCCGTCCGCCGTACCGTACAGATACCCACCGCCGCCTTGGATCAGGCTGGACGGAAGTCTCGGTTGAACGGCTGTGCCATTCACCGGCTGGTCAAACTCGTAGATGGCTGATGCAGCGCCTGGGTGCGTGAGCTGGAATACCGTCCCACAACCTGCCGGTTGGCAAACTGCAGTGTTGCCGCCATAGGAGGCTATTCCGAGCAACGTGCCATCGGTTCCGGCGATCAACGTACCCTGCGGCAGGACACCGTTTGCGACATCGACGAATGCGTAAACGATGCTCATTTCGCCCGTTGGAGATATCTTGTAGATCGTGCCACATCCGAACTCACACAGGGCGAAATTCCCTGACAACGACGCGCCACCGTAGAGCGTCGTTCCGTAGAGGGAGCCGTCACTTCCTTGGACCGGCGGTCCGTTGGGATGCGGGTTCCCATCGGCGGCGATATCCATAAACGAGAACAATACGGTTTGCGCGCCTTGGGGTGTGAGTTTGAAAACGAGCCCTTGGTTGTACGCGCCCCCGAAACCGGCGGTTCCGTAAAGGTTGCCGTCCTTTCCGAGTGTGAGCCCCGCAGGAAGCGCGCCGTCACCCGACTCGATGTTGAATGCGTGGACTGTCCGCTCATCGCCGGTGGAATCAACTGAGAAAATGAGGCCACAGCCAATCAGGGTGCAACTGCTGTTGGCCAGGCCGCCGGAAAGGGTTTCGCCATAGAAACGGCCAGGACTGGATTCCACCAGTGACGCGATGGGCTGGTTCCCATCCTGGCCGCCAGTGAAGTAGTGGAGCACGGTCAGCTCGCCTTGCAGGCTGAGTTTGAACACAGTTCCGCAGCCTGAATAATCGATGTTGTGTCCTGGCGGAAACAGGATATCTGGCGCGGGACGTGGGCAGGCGGGGGTACCTCCATTTGAGGTGGTGCCATACAGGAAGTCATCTGTTGCCTGTATCAATCCAATTGGATTGGCCCCTTCTGCGGGTCCGATATTGAACGAGTGGATGACCGTTTCCACGCCATCCGGGGAGATTCGAAATACGCTGCCGTAGCCGTAGTCGCCGCCGGTTGTGGTGGTTCCGTAGAGATAGCCGTCCTTGCCCATGATCAGGCTGTTAGGCGCGGTGCCGTCGTATTTGGCTTTGACCAGTGGATCGGGTGGGACTTTGTCAGACGCGGGTGGTGGCGTTCCTACCCCAGACTCATCGCCGTGGCCGCAGGCGTTCAACAGCAGCGCACTGGCGGAGCATGAAGCGATTATGACAATGCAATTGCGTACGGTGCGTCTGACGTTTGATTGCATCGGGGATCTGTCCCTGATTTGCTGAGTTATCGCTGGGCGCGAGATAACATAGGCTGCATCGGGAAATGGGTCTGTTGTGAATTTGTAGTCGGAACGTAGCGGCGAAGGGATACTGCCTGGGGGCGCATTCCTTCATCAATGACTCGCTGGTGGGGCGTTCGTTCCGGACGTCTACTTCCGCACGCACGGACGTACGGCCTTAGGAAGCCTCAGTCTGCTTCGACTCTCCCAATCATTCAGGAACTCACACCCGAACTCGCTGCGAAAGGATGGGTAGTATCGAGATATTCGCTCCGGATGATCATTACTACCTGGCTCGATAAGTTCACTTTAGGATTTGCTGAGGCGGATTCCGAGGCTGGCCAATTGATTGTCCAGTCCGGCATCTACGATCGAATGCGCAACGGCAGTGTCGAAGTTGTCGAATCATGAACGTCATCGTCGAAACCAACTTTATTATCGAGCTCGCACTCGAGCAGGCCGAGGCGGAACAGGGGGAGTCCATTGTCGAATGGGCCGAGGAAGAGCGGATCAGTCTTGCGATTCCCGCCTTTGCGCAAGCTTGCAAAGGCAACTCGGAAGACTCAGCGCTGTAGCGAAACTGATTTCCGTGACTGATGAAGTCATTGAGAAAATCCCGGAACGGAGCGACGGCCTCGATTTGGAAACAGGGGATGCGTGCATCTGTGCGTGTGTGGAGGGCTACGCGCGGTTCAGTGAGTGCGTAGGAGCCCGCGCGCGCGTCCGCGCCGGGATGCCTTGCATGGTTGCGACGGAGCGCTTGAAGATTCCGACGGGTCGCCGGCGGATTGCAGGTTGGCGTACCATCCGTGACATCTAAACCAATGTGCGGAGGTCGCCTTGAGAGCTCAATCAATTCTGGCTGGATTGCTGGGAACCTGTGGGATGCTGATGGCGAATGCATTGTGGTCCAAGGTGCCACAGAGCGATGAGCCGACCCGAAAGCTGGCGCACGATGTCCTGGCGGAATTGATTGAGATCAACACCACCGATTCGGTCGGTAGCACGACTCTCGCCGCCAATGCCATGGCGAAGCGCTTCAAGGCAGCCGGTTTTGCCGACGCGGACATGACCATTGCCGGCCCGAACGATCGCAAGGGCAACCTGGTGGTCCGACTCCGTGGCAAGGCGGGTTCGAAGCTCAAACCCATCCTGATCATCGCGCATACCGACGTCGTAGAGGCCAAGCGCGAAGACTGGACGACGGATCCGTTCGAGTTTGTCGAGAAGGACGGCTACTTCTACGGCCGGGGCACCCAGGACATGAAAGGCAGTGATGCCATCGCGGTGGCGGACCTGATCCGGCTCAAGAAGGAGGGTTTCGTACCCAACCGGGACATCATCCTCGCGCTCACCGCGGACGAGGAGAACGGCAAGTCGAATGGCGTCGAGTGGTTGCTGAAAAACCGGCGAGAGCTCGTCGACGCCGAGTACGTACTAAACCCTGACAGCGGTCAGGTGCACGTTGACAAGCCGGCTACTGTTGAGTTTGAAGCCACTGAAAAGCTCTATGCGGACTATCAGGTGATGGCAACCAACGCCGGGGGTCATAGCTCACTGCCGGGACCGGATAACGCCATCTATCACGTGGCGAACGCGCTGACGGCTCTTCAGCATTACGCCTTCTCCACCGAAATCAACGCCGTCACCCGCAGTTACTTCGAAGCCATGGCCAAAATCGAGACCGGGCAGACCGCGGCAGATCTGCGCGGGGTGCTGCAGAATCCTCCGGATCAGAAAGCGGCGGAGCGGCTGTCGAAGGACGTGCGTTATAACTCCACTCTGCGAACTACCTGTGTGGCTACGATGCTTGCGGGCGGCCATGCTCCCAACGCGCTGCCGCAGCGGGCGGTTGCCAACGTCAATTGCCGCATCTTCCCGGGCCATCCTCCGGAAGAGATCCGACAGCAACTGGTGAAGGTGTTCAACGACCCGGCCATTTCTGTCGGCTATAAGAGCGCTGACGGTACGGTCTCTGATCATGCTCCCGACGCCAAGGCGATGGACGTGCCGCCACTGCGCGACGATGTCATGAAGTCACTCAACAAGGTATCGCAGACCATGTGGCCGGGTGCCACGGTGGTGCCTCGAATGGAGGTGGGTGCTTCAGACAGCGTGCATACGATGGCTGCGGGCATTCCGAGCTACGGCATCTGTGGATTGGCTATTGATCGTCATGATGACCGCATGCACGGCCGCGACGAGCGCCTTGGAGTTGAGTCGTTCTACAACGGGCTCACGTTCTATTATTTGTTGCTGAAGGATCTGACGCGTTGAAGATCAGACGCGCGGCCAGGCAAGAGCCGATGGCCGCGCGATCGCCTTGCCGCAGGCAGATGGGGTCACTGCGGCATTAACCTATGTTGGCGAGGCCGATTTGAAAACCGTATTTGACCTTTTCTAATATCTACTGCTGCTGCGACGGACGGATTTCCAGAAGGGCGGCGCACGCTTTCTGGCGCTGCGCCAGACCACGAAAGTGAGTCTTCGGATAATCCGTGAGTGACCTCGCCGCAGGCCTTCCGTGGGCGCCTGACGATAGAGTCGCGCGCCCTTTTTTTTGAGACGTCCTGGCGGTCGGAGGAGAGTTAGAAAGCGCTCATGGTGCACGCGGCTCGTTTTATGCTCCACCGACCCGAACAGATCGGCTCGTTGATGCGCGGTGATGAGAAGTTGTCCGAGCTCATGAAAGGCGCTGTGATGTCGGTGCCGGCAGGACGTGTGCTCGTGCACGCGGACTCGGATCACGAATATATCTATCGGCTGCGGTCGGGCTGGGCCTGTCGGAACCGCGCGATCGCCGATGGCCGGGATCAGTTCATACTCATTTTTCTGCCCGGCGACCTGTTTGCGGTCAAGAGTCTCTATGTGACCCGCCATCCGGATCGCGTGCAGACTCTGTCGACGGTCGTCGTCGAGCGGATTCATTACGCGCAGTTGCAGGAGGCGTACGCCCGGGACGTTGACATTGCCAACCGCTGCCTCTGGCAGGTAATCGAGGAAGAACGGCGGCTGCACAGCTGGGTGTTCGGGCTGGGGCAAGGCAGTGCCGAGGAACGGCTGGCACTGCTGTTGATTGACCTGCGCGGCCGACTCACGTTGTCAGGCACCCTGCCGGAGGGAGCTTTGACCTTCGACTTTCCATTGACCCAGGTGCAGATCAGCGAGCACCTGGGGATCACTCCGGTGCACACCAACCGCATCGTGAGGTCGTTCCGCGAGCGGGGTATTGCCACCTTTCGCAACGGTGAGGTGAGCATTCAGAACTTCGCCGAGCTGCGTCGCCTGGCGGATCCCTTGATGGACGGGTACGAACGGACGACCGCCCAATACGGTCTACCCAATTCCGAGGAAACATGAGCAGCACAGACTCCAGGGGATCGGATGGCGCCCCAAAGCCGTCGGAAGTATCGCTGCATCTCGCCTATGCGGAAGCCTGTGTGGTGCTGGTTGAGTGCCTGATGCACGTCATGGTGGAAAAGAAGCTGATTGCCAAGGAGGAGCTGCTCGCGACGGTAGAGAGCGCGATCAATGCGAAGAAGGCGATGGCGGATGCCAACTGGCATCGCGAGATCGCGCCGGTGGCCTCCGGAGTGCTGGCGCAGATTGCCAACAGTCTGCGCGCCCTGTCGTAATCAACGTGGGTTAAGGGGCGCGCCTCAAAAACCGGTGACCGAGCAGATTCTGCTTGCCAACTTCTTAGTTCGTTTGCACTTTACCTGCTTCGACCAGGGTGAAATACAAGAAGCAGACAGCCGATGCGGCGTGTTGATGAGGTAGTGCGCAATCCTGAGCGCGACAGTAAGGAGCTCCAGGGTGCCTTCGCTGCACGGTTGGTCCACGAGATTCGCAATCCGCTCGCGCCCATCCGCATGGCGTTACACATCATGCAGATGTCCGACAGCGATGCGGGCACTCTGCAGGCGGCGCGGGTCATTATCGAGCGCCAGCTGGGGCAGCTGACCCGACTGATTGACGACATTGACGAGGTGACTCAACCGCGGTTGGGAACCATGCCGTTGCGCAGGACGTCGATCACCTTGAAAGCCGTCATGGAGATGGCATTCAATCTGTCGCGTTCGCAACGCGAGCACCGGCGCAACATCCTCGAGCTCAACCTGGACAGTGCGGCGGATGTTCCGCTGAGCGTGGACAGTGAACGCCTGGCACAGGCCCTTGCGAACGTCCTGGTCAACGCATCCAAATATTCTCCGCTCGGCTCGGTCATCGAAGTGTCAGCGGCGATTGATGCCAACAGCTGCGAAATCACTGTTGCAGACCATGGCATAGGCATTCCACCTGCCCTGCTCGCCCGGATTTTCGACCCGTTTGTGCGGATAGATCGCGCCGGTGATGGGATCTATGACGGACTGGGGATCGGACTCACTCTCGCCAAGAAGATTGTCGAAGCCCACGGCGGCCAGATCCGCGCCATGAATCGAGACGATGGGCCCGGTCTCTGTGTACGGATCCGCATCCCCCGGGTGGGTCCGGAGGGTGAGTCCGAACGAGTCGCGACCCGCATCTATCCGGAAACCAACCGGGGCTTGCGCATCCTGGTCGCCGATGACAATCGCGACGCGGCACATACCCTGGCCATGATGTTGGATCTGGAAGGGCACGACGTGCGCCGGGCGCACGACGGGCTCGAGACGCTGGCGGTCGGTCAACTTTTCAAACCCGAGCTGATTCTGCTCGACATCGCCATGCCGGTGTTGAACGGCTATCAGACGGCGCGCCAGATCCGGGAACGGCCGTGGGGACGTAACACCTACCTCGTGGCACTGACGGCCTGGGGTCACGACAGCGATCGTCAGGCCGCGCTCGAAAACGGCTTTCAGGACCACATCGTCAAACCGGCTTCGATCGAGCGCCTGCGGTCAGTGGTCCATGTCGCTCGCGACGCCAGGGATCGCGAAGAGGCTGACGGCGTCGACAACTGACCGCAGCGCGGGGGCGCGACTCACGAGATGTTGGTCAAATTTGGCACGGCACGGCCCCGTTACCGGCGCGGTATGGTTTTTGCGAAGACATGGCATGAATCCAGATCGCTTTGTCACGCTCAGGCCCGAGGTGGCCGCGGTGCTCGACCGCGGCGACGAGAAAGTCAACGCGCTGTTGAGCGGGTCGGGCCGGTCGCTGCCCGCGGGACATTCGCTCATTCGAGCCGGGTGCGAGCACGAATATATCTATCGACTGCGCTCCGGTTGGGCCTGCCGCAACCGCTCCATCGCCGATGGCCGGGACCAGATCATTCTGATTTTCGTGCCGGGTGACCTGTTCGCTGTCAAAAGTTTATTTCTAACCCGCCACCCTGACAGCGTACAGACGCTCTCCGCCGCGATCGTCGAGCGCGTGCATCACGCGCAACTGCGCGAGGCCTATGCCCGTGATCCCGACATTTCCAATCGCTGTACGTGGCAGGTGATTGAGGAGGAACGGCGGCTGCACAGTTGGATTTTCAGCCTGGGGCAAGCCAGTGCTGAAGAAAGACTCGCCATGCTGGTGATGGACTTGCGGGGGCGATTGGCGTTGGCGGACGCCATTTCGCCGCAGGACTCGTCCTTCGAGTTTCCGTTGACGCAGGTACAGATCGCCGAATACCTCGGCATCACGCCGGTCCATGCAAACCGCATCGTCAAGGCATTTCGGGAGAAGAAAATCGTCGTGTTCCAAGGTGGCAGGGCCAACATCCAGGACTTTGCAGAGCTGCGCCGGATTGCGCAGCCGCTGATGGATGCATTTGAACGCAGCGTCCCGGAATACGACGTGCCAACAGCGACGGTCCATGTCGCACGAGGCTCCAGCATCGCGCGTAATTAGGTCTTACGACCAATAATGCGGTGCGTGGTAGTAGTCGTAGACTCTGTTGCGAATGTCGACACCGCCTTCGCGGGTCAGCTCCTCAATCGAGCCGGCGGGTGCATTCTCCAGTTGCTCCCTGGTGTAACTGACAATGTAGGCACCCTCGGAGTAGTCATAGTCCAGGGCTGACCAGGGTATGGGGTGATACTTTTCACCCATCCCGAGGAAGCCTCCAAATCCGATGACCGCGAACATGATCGCGTTGGATTCCTTGTCCAGGACGATGTCCTCGATGGAGCCGATGTGATTGCCGGCTCGGTCCTTCACGGACGTTCCGAGAACCGTTTTCGCACGGATGGCTGTCGTGTGGCCTGTGGTTGTTTGCATGTTGCCTCCTCGAGCGGGGATGATACCCCGCTCGCTTGTGACAAAGATTCAATCCGGACGTTGCCCGCCCGACTTGCTTCGGTCGTTTTCCTTATCCCGCTGGGTGCCGCCCTGTTGGTTCTGACGGCCTCCCTGGTCCTGCTCCATCTGGCCGCTTTTTTTGTCCTGGGATGGTGAGCCGGTGCCCTGCGTGTTCGGATTTTTCTGCTTTTGCTCGGATCCTGGTGGCTGCTGGTTACCCATGATGTTGCCCTTCATATGCGGTGTACTCCCGCATCATTGAGAATAATGGGCCAATCCAATTTCCAACATTCCTGAGCGGCGCAATTGGCTGTAGGCCCTCTCCTGCGCCGGGCTCACGCTGACGGGTGCAGTGCGACAAAACCGGCTGATGTTGCTATGCGCAATTGTCGTACTGGTTGCCGTTGCCTCGCCTCATGGATGAGTGCCTTGCCGATGCGAATCCGGTCGGCGCAGATCGCAAACCTGGGACAGCGACCCGCCGCGCGCGTCACTGAGCGCAACACCTGTTCGTAGCGGCGGACATTTGGGGAACACTGCGGCGGCAGTAAGCCGTTCGCAACGGCGAGCAGCAGCCGGTCCAGCTCGGCGATGAGCCGGTTGTACCGGGGAGCGCAACTGCGTGCCCAGCCGCACAGCACTGACTCTACATACGCCTGCTCCATCTCAACAAAGGAGGCATCCAGGCTCGCACCGGACGGGCCCTGGGCATCAGAGGGGCCCTGGGCATCAAAGGGGCCCCGGGCATCAAAGGGGCCCCGGGCATCAAAGGGGCCCTGGGCATCGAGGCCGTCGGCCCGTCGCAGGTTGAGCGCCTCGAGCATCCCGCCGAGCGTCAACAAGGCGCCAAGGGTTGTTTGTGAAATCCACATCCAGCGGGCTCGATGAGTACACAGCTCGGCGAGTACGCTGTTGGTTAAAGCCGCGGCGGCAAAGAAGCGGGTATGAGCGGCCAGACGGGCATCGAGATGCAGGTAGTTGCGAGCCCGCCGGTCAAACTCTTCACGGTGAGAGTCAGACACCTGGCAGTCAGTGGACCTGGGTCATTCCCGGATGCAGCACGACCTTGGTCACCGTATTCTGCTCTTCCTTGAATATCTTGTAGCCATGGGCCGCCTGCTCCAGCGGCAGGCGATGGCTGATCAGGAACGTGGTGTCCAACTTGTCTTCGAGGATCAGCTTCAGGAGCGGCTCCGTGTACTTCTGCACGTGTGTCTGGCCGCTTGCGACAAACAGGCCTTTTTCCATCAGCGCGCCGATGGGAAACTTGTCGGCCATGCCGCCATACACACCGGGGATCGAGACATGACCGCCTTTGCGACAGGCGAGAATCACCTGGCGCAAGGCATGGGGCCGGTCGGTTGCCAGACCCACGGCCGCCTTGGCCTTGTCGAGAACGTTGTCCGCCGTGAAGCCGTGGCTCTCCATGCCCACCGCATCGATGCAGGAATCAGGACCGATGCCGCCGGTCATTTCAACCAGCGCCTCGCGGACATCCACTTCTTCGAAGTTGATGACTTCAGCACCCATGGATTTCGCAAGGTCGAGCCGATGGGGGTAGTGATCGATGGCGATCACGCGATGCGCGCCCATGACGAGCGCGCTTTGTATGGCGAAAAGACCGACGGGTCCGCAACCCCACACTGCGACAATGTCGCCATCCTGTATCTGACAGTTTTCGGCGGCCATCCAACCCGTGGGAAGAATGTCGGACAGGAACAGCACCTTCTCATCGTCAATCCCGTCCGGGATGACAATCGGGCCGACATCGGAGAACGGTACGCGGACATACTCCGCCTGTCCCCCCGGATACCCGCCGGTCAGATGTGAATAGCCAAAGGCCCCCGTCATCGGATAGCCGTACAGGGTGTCTGACATATCCGCGTCATCGGCAGGGTTGGAATTGTCGCAGGCCGAGAATTGCTGCCGCTCGCAGAAGAAGCACTTGCCACAGGCAATCACGAAGGGCACGACGACCCGCTCGCCCACCTTCAGCTTTTGATTGCCCGGGCCCACTTCAACCACCTCGCCCATGAACTCGTGGCCGAGGATGTCACCCGATTTCAGGGTCGGGATGTAATGGTCATACAGGTGCAAGTCAGAACCGCAGATCGCCGTGGAGGTGATTTGAATGATTGCGTCCCGTGGGTTCAGGATCTGCGGATCCGGAACGGTTTCCACACGGACGTCGTGCTTGCCATGCCAGGTTAATGCGCGCATTGACGGAAATCCTTCAGGCCTTGGGCGGCGGGTTGGGCGGTGATGAGGTGGCGACTTCGCCAGCCTCCATCAGTTGTTTGAAACGACGCAGATCGCGGCGAGCCTGGATGTGCGGCTCCTTCTCGAACAGCTTCGCGACCATCCGGCCCAGGTTGCCCGCGGGCGGGTCATACACAATCGTCGCCGTGACAATGGTGCCGCGGCCGTTGGTGGAATCCCTGAACTCGATGCGCCCGCTGTTGCGGATGCTGGCGCCCTCGACGGATTCCCAGGCCAACAATGATCCAGGCTCATCCTGGGTCAGGATCGAATCCCATTCGACTTGGGCGTCGCCAGGAGCTTCCACAACCCAGTGAGAGCGATTGCCGTCGGAAACCGTGATGCGACGGATGTTCTGCATGAAGAGCGGAAGATTGCGCAGGTCACGCCAGAACTCGTAGAGCTCCTGGCGCGGGCGATTGATGGTGACCGTGCGGCCGATCAGGTGATCCCCGGGACGCGCCTCCAGGCCCTGCTCGTTCACCCCGGTTGTATCCAGGTTGTGAGCGGTCGACAGAGGCGCGTCGCCGTACTGGGTATGTGAGATTTTTTCCGCCATGTTGCTGATCCCTCAGTGCTTGCCCGGTGTGCCGGTGCCGGGCTCGGCCATCTTGCGATGCTGTTCCGCGAGGACGGCGGATGGCGTGATGGAGGCCATGGCGGCCTGCATCTTGTTCTTCCATCCGGCGACGACGTCGCCCTCTCCGGCCATCATGGCCTTGAAGCCGATTTTCGCGACTTCGTTGGCGTCCATTTTTTCGCCCGTACCGACTTTGGTATCGGTCATGCCGGCCCGCTCGAAGAATTCAGTGTCGGTCACACCGGGCATCAGACACGTGACGCTGACGCCGGTGTCCTTCAATTCGTTGCGCAGCGCCCAGGAGAAGGAATCGATGAAAGCCTTGGTGCCGTTGTAGACGGCCTGGAAGGTCCCCGGCATGAAGCCTGCGATGGAGCCGGTAATGAGGATGCGTCCCTCGTGGCGGGCGACCATCTCTTTGCCGATGCGGTGAATCAGCGCGAGCGTGCCCGTGATGTTGGTATCAATGACTTTGACGATGTCATTGAAATCCTGCTCGAGAAAGCCATGTCCCAGGCCCTGGCCCGCGTTCGCCAGGAGCGCGGAGACGGGGCGGCCGCGGACGGCGGCATACAACTTGTCGATGCCCCGCGGTGTCGACAGATCGGTCTCGACCGACTCCACCGACGCTCCAAAGCCTTGCAGCTCAGCCTCCGCGGCCGTCATCGGCCGATCGGCGGCTATCAGCAGATCGAAACCTTCGCGGGCGCATTCGCGAGCGAGACCGAGGCCGATTCCGCTCGAGGCGCCGGTGACGATGGCCAGGGGTCGAAGCGCCGCATTCATGAGTATCTCCTCGTGTCGGTGCGGACGGTCAGCGGCGTC
>Ga0207703_10000757_pt1 | contig 31884 bp, 26 predicted proteins | sample KBSSwiS12_FD_184304 | JGI IMG/M metagenome (GOLD analysis project Ga0207703, IMG submission 184304) | Switchgrass rhizosphere microbial communities from Kellogg Biological Station, Michigan, USA - KBS Switchgrass S1-2 (SPAdes) (version 2) | ecosystem: Host-associated > Plants > Roots >...
AGCTTGCTGTTCGGCGGTACGTTCGTCCTGCTCCGGTGCGAAGTGGGGCAGCGCTGCCAGCTCGGCCCCGCCGAACATCGTCGTCCTCGCCCCTTTCGCCTCGGCGGCGGCCAGAACCGCGCGGACCATGCGCTCGCCCGACGAGCCGGGGCGTGTCGTTCCGCCGATCCCGACGACGTGCGGACTTGCGGGCATCACGCGCCGTTGAACCGTGGCAAGACATGGTTCGACAACAGCTCCAGGGTCCTGTCGGCCCAGTCGAGGCGCTGCTGGTCAAGCGGACCGGTCGTGGTCCCGCACAGGATATTGCCGATGCCCAGCTCCGCATAGGGTTCGAGATGTTCGATTACCGTCTCGGGACTGCCGTAGAGACACCATGTCGCGATCCAGTCGTCCGTGAGCGCCATCGGGGTCTCGTCGGTCTTGTGGTTGGCGGTGTCCCGTTCGGCCTCGTCGGCGAAATACTTCTCGCGATCCACCGCGGCCTGATATGCCCGCAGGATCACCTCCAGCTCCTCGCGCGCCTGATCGTCGCTCTCGGCAAGGTGGACACATTGATAGGTGTGCGTCGTCCATGAGAGCGCGTCGTCGATTCGCGCCTGGTCATGCCCGGCCGCCAAAAGCAGGTCGCGATACGCGGTAAAATATTTCGTGACGTGCTTGAGTGGTTCGGTACCGCCGATATTGGGCGGGGTGAACGCCGGTATGAAGGCCGGCCAGCCATGCTCCGCCGCGCGCCGGGCGCTCGCTTCCTTCATTGCGACCGGCATCAGCCGGGCATGTCCTGGCGTAAAGGGTGCCGGCGCGATTCGTTGCAGCACCTTGCCCTTGTGCGGCCCATTGTCGAACTCGATCGGGGGATCGCCGATCTCCTTGGCCCACAACCGCTCGGCGACGGCGAGATTGGCGTCGGAGATCGCGGATGCTTCCTTGTAGTTGACTCCGAACCCAATCATTTCTTCCGGTGTGGTTCCCGAGCCAACGCCGACCAGCAAGCGCCCGTTTGTCAGCTGGTCGAGTATGTTCACCCGCTCAACGAAGCGCACCGGGCTGTGCAGGGGCACAGAGGTGACCGAGAAACCATAGTGAAGCCGCGGGAGCTTTGCGGCGAGATATGCCGCAAACATCATCGGGTCACTCGCCACGGGCATATAGCCGGTGAAATGGTGATCGGGAATGAACACCGCGTCGAATCCAAGCGCCTCGGCGCGCGTCGCGTGATCGATCAGGTCCGATATGAGGCGTCGATCCTGGTCTGCCGCCGTCGTGCGGGCGTTCAGGAAAACGGAAAATCTCATCTCAGCCTCTCCTCCGATCGCTACTCGAGCGCACAACCCGGTTAATAGAACGACGGTTCTGGATAGCTAGAGCGTTGTGGGTAGGCCTGTCAACTGCCCGGGATCGCTGTTAGTGCCGCAACTCCGGCTCCCCGGGGCTCGCGATCCTGCCGAAAAGGGCGGGCGCATAGCGGCGTCATTGTGAAATAAACAAATAAAATGATATACTTAAATTGGATTGCGCATCCGCTATGCCTCGTGCGCTCATCGGGTTGTGCCTGGTGGTGACCTCGGTCTGGTCGTCCTGTGGCAGAAGCGCAGACGGTGCGATCTCGGCCTTTATTAGAATGGGTGTTGCAATTCGTATTATGGAAGGGTAGCTATCGCCGCGTTAATAAGCGCACCGATGTGAAGTCGGGCTAACCATCGCTGAATGGCAGGAGAGAAGAATGAGGGGAGGTACCGTAAGTGCGCTCGCGGTGGTCGCTGCATTCTTTGCCACTGTCGCAGCGGCGGAGCCGCGAGCTACCGTGAGCGGCGGTCGGATCGAGGGCAGGAACGAGGGCGATCTCAACCTGTTCCTTGGAATTCCCTATGCGAAGCCCCCGGTCGGCGATCTTCGCTGGCGTGAGCCGGCTCCAGTGGTCCCATGGCGCGGCGTACTGGCCGCCGCCACCTATTCTCCAGCGTGCTACCAGACCGAAGGCAGGTCATTCGGCCCGTTCACCGACGAGTTCGTGAACGTCGGGCGGCGGTCGGAAGATTGTCTCTACCTCAACGTCTGGTCTCCGTCGAAGCCGGGACGCAAGCGACCCGTCTTCCTCTACATCCACGGGGGCGGGTTCGGCAGCGGATCGACTTCGGTGCCGGTCTATGACGGTGCGGGCCTTGCCCGCAAAGGCGTGGTCGTGGTGACGATCAACTATCGTCTCGGCGTCTTCGGCTTCCTTGCCCATCCGGCCCTCACAGCGGAATCGCCACTGAAGTCGTCCGGTAACTACGGCGTTCTGGACATGATCGCCGCGCTGAAATGGGTGCGCGCCAACATAGGCCGGTTTGGAGGAGATTCCCGAAACGTCACCATCGCAGGCCAGTCGGCGGGGGCGGCGGCCGTGAGCGATCTGCTCGTCTCGCCGGCCGCCAAGGGGTTGTTCGCGCATGCCGTCATCCAGAGCGGCCCCGGTCTTGGCGTACGCGGGCGAACGCTGGTGGATGCCGAGCAGATCGGGGAGGGCGTGGCGAGTCGACTGGGCGTGCGGACTCCGGAGGAGCTGCGACGCCTTCCCGCAGACGCCCTGCTGGCAGCGACCGCGGTCAACCCGCCAGCGAAGGGCTCTACACCCGAAATCCTGATGGCACCCAATATCGACCGCGTGGTCATCGCCTGGGACCCCGAAAAGGCCAGCGGGCGCGTCATTTCCGACGTGCCGATCATGGCCGGGTACAACCACGACGAGGCGTTCATCTTCGGCACGCCAAAAGACGTCACGCCGGAACAGTTCGAGGATTATGTGAAGAGCCGTTACGGTGACTTCGCCGCTCGCTTTCTGGCCGTCTACCCGCACGCCACCGGCGAAGAGGCATCGCGGTCATTGGATGACATCGGGCGCGATCGCTACATGTCTCAGCTCGTCCTCTGGGCCGAACAGCATGCCGCGGCTCAGAAGGCCGCGCTTTACCTCTACGAATTCAAACACAGCTACCCCGGATCCGACCCGGCCAGGTTCGGCGCCTTCCACACCGCGGAGGTGCCCTATGTGCTCGGTGCGCTGAACGTGCCCCATATAAAGTTTACCGCGGAAGACCACCGGATTGCCGATCAGATGGAAACGCGGTGGGTCAATTTCATGACAAAAGGCGACCCGAATGATCGCCTCAGCCCCGCATGGCCCGAATGGAGTCATGTACCTGGGCGGATCATGATGCTCGGCTCTCATCCTGAAGCCGGCTGGCCAGTGTCCTTGAAGACGCGGTTCGATGTTTTTCGCGATTACGTTGCATCCGGCGGCAGGCTCTCATTGTTCTGAGAGAACTTGTTTCCAGTGTGGGGGTAATTTGTAATATAATACTTTAAACTATGTGAGAATATACTTCAAGTTATCGCGAGGACTGCACTCAAGATTGAGTCGTTAAATAAAAATAACTCGAAAAGACAGGGTGTTTGGGGAGATGGTAATGAATTACAAAATGTCAAAGCTTTTCGCTTCTGTCGCAACGGCGGCGATCTTGTGGTCGGCTGGAGGTGTCGCCCGGGCCCAGGCTCAAGACACGCAGCAACAGCCTGTCCCGGCATCGACCAGTGATGCGCAGACTGCACAGGACATTGTGGTCACGGCGCAGAGGCGATCCGAGAACGTCCAGCAGGTGCCGATTGCGGTCACCGTCATATCAGCCGATCAGCTCGCTCGTCGCGGCGTGCAGGACATCCAGGATCTCTCGCAGGCGAGCGCGTCGCTTGAATTCACAGCGCCGGGCGCAGCGCCGGGTGGAGGCGCATTCGTGCGCGGGATCGGCACCAATCAGGTCGGCAATGCCACGGCGGCGTCGTCGGTCAGCGTGGTGCTCGACGGTGTGGTGCTCGGCAACGCCAATATCAGCGATATTTTCGACACGGAGCGCGTCGAGGTTCTGAAGGGACCTCAGGGCACGCTGTTCGGCAGCTCGGTCTCGGCTGGCGTCCTCAATATCACGACGCGCGCGCCCAAGCTTGGCGAGGCGTCCGCTTACATCTCGACTGAATTCGGCATTCGCGGGTTGGGTGCGGAATACTCACGCAGCGCTTTGCGAGGGGCAGTCAATCTTCCCGTGAGCGCGACGTCGGCGTTGCGCGTCGCGGGCTATTTCTTCAACAACAATGGTCTGTCCGTCGACCGCTCGAACGGTAACGTCATGGACCAGACCAATTTCGGGGTCCGTGCACGCTATCTGTGGGAGATCAGCGACGCGCTGACCTTCAATCTCATCGGTGATTACAATCACACCAGATCGAAAAACGGGAGTGGATTCATCTGGCGAGCTGCTGCTCCCGGATCGCTTCTGGCTCAGGCCCTCAGCGCTTGCGGGGTTACCCCGGGTCCTCGCAACACTGACAATTGCGCGGGTTATCCCAATAACGGTTCTTCCGAGATCGGCGGCGTGTCTGGGCAGTTCGACCTGAAGCTGGGGACGAGCACCCTGACTTCGATCACCTCCTACAGGAAGGTGTCGGCCAGCCAGCTGGCTGACATTATCAGCCTCGCGCCGTCCTATGCGCGCCAATATCTCCAGAATTGCGATTTCGTCGCCTGCAGCCCCGTGGTCTCGCTTACGAGCGGAGTCCCTGGAGATCCTGAAAGGAGCCGGCGCTCGCTGGTGACACAGGAACTCCGGTTCGCCTCCGACCAGAATCATCATTTCGAGTGGGTGGTCGGTGCGTATTTTCAGCACGCAACCTTCTTCGACCGCCAGCATTCGCAACTGATCGCGCACCCGTCCTTCCTCGGCTTCGACATTACCTTGGGGGATGCCGTGGCGATCTCGAACTCCGAGGCCAATGATTACGCCGTATTTGGCAACGACACGTTTTACCTCGGCGACGCAACGCGGCTGATCGCCGGGGCACGCTACACGCATTCAACGGTGTCTGAAACGAAAGCCGATCCGATCAACTCCGGCGTACCGGACGCTTTTTCCACCAAGACGGACGCTGACGCGCTGACCTGGCGGGCCGGTATCCAGCATGATTTCTCCAAGAGCACCATGGTGTATGCGACGGTCTCGACAGGGTACAAGGCTCCGCAGATCAACGATACCCTGACATCGACTGTCCACTCTCTCTCTCCTGTCAGGGCCGAACGGCCGATCAGCTATGAGATCGGATTTAAGCAGTCACTGCTTGGTAACCGGCTGTATTTTGACGCCGACGTTTTTTACACCCACGTCAAGGACTTTCAGACTCAGTCTTGCGTGTCGGCTCCGAACGGAATCGCCTGCACAAACCTGACAGTCCCGAAGGTCATTAGCAAAGGCGTCGAGTTCGAGTTGTTTGGCCGGCCGTGGCGCTACACCACGGTGAACGTTTCCGGCATCTACAACGATGCTAAATACCCAACGGGCTTTACGGGCGCCGACCTGTCAAATCTGAGCGGGCAGCAATTGAACTATGCGCCAAAATTCAAGGCGACCATCTCGATCGAGCAAGAGGTGCCGCTGTCCGACCGCTATTCGTTGATTCTGGGGGGCGACGCTACTTCGCGAGCGAAGCAGTCCATGTATCTCTCCGCCAATCCGAAGTATGTGATACCAGCCCAGACTCTTCTGAACGCACGCATCGGTCTCAAGGCGGGCGACAATTGGTCGATAGCTCTGTTCGCCCGCAATCTCACGGACAAGATTTATCCGACGCAGCTGTATCCAAGTGATGCCTTTGCTCAGGGCGGCCTGTGGCAATTCCTCGATCCAAACTCGCGCCGCCTGGTCGGTTTCCAGTTCGACGCTCACTTCTAGTGGCATCCAGGCGCCAGTCCTGAGGGGGACCTCCGGACAGGCGCCTGCCTTCTGGATTGCGAGGAACGCCCATGCGCCGCGGATGACAGATGCGGATCGCGACCATGGCTCCGACAGAGGCGACGAAGCCGTCAAACCTGGGGTCACAGCAACACAAGTGCAGATTCCAGTCGCCATTGGCGAGGGCGGCTGCGGAATGACAATCAGGAGCAGTATCCGTGAGTACCGCACAATCTCCAGCCGTCGGGCCGGTATCCGAACGCAAGAACATCAAGTGGTCCTATATGGACCACTGGACCATGCGGTCGCCAAGCGGTTGGGTGACGCCCCAGCACGGCGTCAAATATGCCGATCGCTTCTACCGCCAATTGGCTGGCGTCGGATTTGAAGGCGTGGACCCCTTTGAGTTTCGGTTGCTGTCACAGGCGCAGCTTTTCGGCTCGGCGCGGAAAGCCGAACGTTTCGCCCAGGATCGTGGCATCGAGCGCTTCGTCAACATGTTCGTCGCATTCTACGACGACCGTACTCACCTTGCCGAAACCCATGACGCGCTGCTGCGGAATTTCGAAAACAAGGTGAAGACCTTCGAGGATATCCAGCTGGACTCCTACATCGTCATGCCGGTGTCGAGGTACTGGCTTGTCGAGCCGGTCACGGACGACAAGATCAAGATCATGGCGGAGTGTTGGACCCGCATAGGCCGGATGCTCAGTAGGCATGGCATCAAGCTCTCCTGCCACCATGAATTCTACTGCGCCCTGCATTCACAGGAGGAGATCGACACATTCTACTCCTATGCAGATCCCGAATATGTCGGCTTGTTCATCGATACGGCGCAGCATGAGATCGTCGGGATCGACTCGACGGACCTCTACCTGAAATACGCTGAGAGGGTGACGGGTTTTCACTTCAAGGATACCCATCATAGGGACACCGTCGGCGACTATCGGACGCCACCGGATCCCGAACGGGCCGCAAGCACGACGAACCGCTGGTTCTGGGAGATGGGGACACCAGAAGGGCTTGTCGACTTTCCAAAGCTGATGCGCGCGATCAAGTCCAAAGACTATACCGGATGGCTGACGGTCGAGCATGACAAGGCGGACATCGGCGGCGCCAGCTACGCCGAGAGCACGTGTCGGGCCAAGTGGTACATCGACAACGTCCTCTCACCTATCTACTCCTGATCGGACTGTAGTGATGAATAATGTTCGCTGGAGCTATGCCATCAATCAGTGGCGAACGGTGGAAACCGACCTCGCCCGCCTCGATCAGATGGAGAGCGCATTCAAGACCATCTCGGTCTGCGGTTTCGAAGCGATCGAGATTACCGACGCCGCGCTGGGCGGGCACACCATCCCTGCCTATTTCGGGTCACCCGCCAATTTTCTAGAGTTCCTGAGGAGTTGCGGGCTGGCTTGTGTCAGTAGCCATTTTACCGGCCTGGACCATGGCAATCCCTCGGCGCCGGCCGATCACGAAAGGATGGCGAGCAGTGCAGCCAGAGCGGCCGGGTTCCTCGCCGACCTCGGCGGCTCCCGGCTCGTTGTCAGACCGTGCGGCCCGTACTGGAAGGAAGCTCCGATCACGGACGAGAAGATCAGAGTTCTCGCCGACTGCTGGAACAAGGTCGGTGCAGCGACGAAGGCGGCCGGTATCAAGACCGCAGTTCATTTCGACTTCCTTGGCGGGATTCGAAGCGAGAACCACATCCGCACGCTCCTGACGATGACGGATCCGGAACTCGTCCATGTCGCGCTCGATACGGCAGAGTTCACTATCGCGGGACTCGACCCCGTCGCCTTCCTCAAGGAGCACGGAGCACGTGTCGCTCACGTCCATTTCAAGGACACGACGGTTGTAGATGGGTTCGACGAATACGCCCGCGAAAACGCGGAGATGGAATACTGGCCGACGCCGATCATCACGGCTGGAGTCGAACGGGGCATCGACCGCTGGTATTATGAAATGGGGACCCCGGACGGATTGGTCGATTTCCCGGCGATCGTCTCCGCTCTGTCGGGGATCGAGTACGCCGGCTGGATTGTAGCGGAAAGCGATCAAAGCCCGCATATGGAGGAGAGCGTCATGCTGAATGGATGGTACAAGAAGAAGCTCCTCGCGGAAATGTCAAAGCTGCCTGGATTTCAAGGCTGCAAGGCGGAATAAGGGCAATGCCTCGCGCGGACAGCGTCTGGCGCCGAGCCGCTACGACGGTTGCGTGATAATCTGGCCTCGCGTCGCCGATCACCGTCACTGAAAATTGGGTCGACGCATCCGGCGTCTCACATACCCGGCAGATGGGGCGTGAAGGCTTCGACATCACCCGACGCTGGGGCTGCCCCTGTATCGCGCGCGCTACAGTGTACCGGACGCCGATCCTGTCAGACTCGTCGTTCCGCACGGCTGGACTGTTTGCCAACTTCAAATTCTGATCGCGGCGTTCTCATGCGCAGCGCTGGTTTCTCGCAGGATCACAAGCGGCACTGCCGCGACACGGAGGGGACTACATGTTGACAAATGGCGGGACCAAATGGCTAGCCGGAGTCGTGGCCATCCTGATGGCTGGTGGGGTTGCGCATGCACGGTCGGCATGGCGCGAGGCGTTCCAGTCGAGCCCAGCGACCTATGACGCGCCATCCGACCAATTCTTGAAGTTTGCGGCCGAGCATTGGCACGCGCCGCTGGAAGTGCTTCGAACTGATTTGACGCCGCAACCGGTCAACGGCACCGTCCGCTATCGCATCACGATCGAGGCGGCCGGATCGCAGCTTCGCATCCGGTTATCGAACGAGGAGGGTGCCGCACCGCTGCGCTTGGCGGAGGTGTCGATTGGCGTCGCCGCCGACGGTTTCGCCGCCCAGCCGGGATCGCTCCGGGCGCTCACATTCGGCGGCGTGTCGCACATCAGTCTCGCCGCGGGTGTGGCGATGATCAGCGATCCCGTCAGCGTCAATGTCCAGCCGGGCACCGACCTGGTTGTCAGCGTCGCCCTGGCGTCGCCGATGGCCAATGAGGGGCGGGGTGGTGCCGGCTTCGTTCGCGGCGATGGTAATCAGGTCATGGAGACGGTGCTCGATCATTCCACGCCGATGACCGGCCGACCGTTAGTAAGCGGGGTCCAGATCCTTGGTGATCCCGCGCCCCGGGTCATCGTCACGATGGGCGACTCGATCACCGACGGCAATCGCGCCAAGCCGGAAATGCTGCACGGCTGGCCTGAGCGGCTGGCGCAACGGCTGGCGAAACGGCTGGGCGGTCGGCCCTATAGCGTGGTGAACGCAGGCATCGGGGGCAATCGCCTCCTCACTCGTGGCTGGGGCGCGGCGGGCCTGGCGCGGCTCGATCGGGATGTGTTCCGGATCGAGGGCGTGTCGCACTTGATCCTTCTTGAGGGCATCAATGATATCAATATGTCCGGTCGCAGCCCTTTCGGTACCAACCCGGACATATCAGCCGAAGAGCTCATCACCGGCTATCGGCAGGTCATCGCCCGTGCGCATGCTCGCCGGATCAAGGTCTATATCGGCACGCTGACGCCCAATCCCGCAGACGATTTCTCGACGCCGGCAAAGGTCGCCATGCGCAACGCGGTGAACCGCTGGATACGTACGTCGGGCGAGCCGGACGGCGCCATCGACTTCGAGGCCATGGTCCGCGATCCGGCAGCGCCAACGCGGTTCAGGGCCGAATTCGATTCCGGAGATCATCTCCACCCCAGCGATCGCGGCTACACCGCCATGGGTGACGGCATCGATCTGCGGCTCTTTCCGTAACGAGGCGGATTTATCGAGAAGCGCGCGGCAGCCCCGGACAAATGCCAAAGCAGCAAACTCTACGTGGGCGCCGCGATGGGGGGCTCTCCCCGATCACCCAATCGATCGTGACGTCGCAGTCCTCGCCGTATCGCGTCGGCCTCAATATCGGCGTCCAGACCTTGCTGTCAGATTATATTGGCCGCCGGCATGCACTGGCGCTGGGCATGACGCTGGCGCTCATCGTCCCGCTGGCGGCGCTGTTCTGGGCCGGCTCCGCCTGAGTGCTGTCGGCCTTGTGTCGTCCTAGCCGATCGCGCCGACCAGTTCGTTCTGCTCTAGGGACGCCTTTCCTTTCCCATTGCCGGCGTGAAGCTGGATGATGCGGATGACACATCGCGCATCGTGCCGATGACGGGCTTGCCGGGCTAGTGTGGCATCCTCGCGACAGAAAAGATTATCAATAAAACGAATGAAAATCGATCAATTCAATCATCTTTGAAAATCTCTAAAAGGCGGTAGTTTGGCGGGAAAGAGATGTCCCACCCAAGGGACAGACCCGGAGGGCTGTCGTGAAATTCCATCATAGTATTTGTCAGGCACGCGGGCGCCTTACATGAAGGCGGCCAAGATCCTGATCATCGGCGGCGGCATTGGTGGCCTGACCTCCGCCATAGCTTTGTGCCAGCGCGGCTTCGATGTCGATGTCATCGAGCGAGATCCCGACTGGTCGGTCTATGGCGTCGGGATCATTCAGCAATCGAACGTGATTCGCGCCGTCGCCGCGCTCGGCATTCTCGATGACTATGTCGACGCCGGTTTCGGGTTCGACCATGTCGATGTGTTTCTCCCGGACGGACGGCACGCGGCGAAAGTGCCCGCCCTGAAGCTGGTGGCAGGATATCCCGCGAACCTGGGGATTGGCCGTCGCGCGCTTCACACTGTGCTTGGCCAACGCGCCCAAGCTGCAGGCGCGCGGATTCGCCTTGGGCTCGTCGCGAACGCGCTCCATGACGATGGCGCAGGCGTCGATGTCACATTTTCCGATACAAGTTCGGGCCGCTATGATCTCGTCATAGGCGCCGATGGTCTCTATTCGACCACAAGGCGGATGATCTTTCCCGAGGCTGCTGCGCCCGCTTTCACCGGCCAGTCGGTCTGGCGCCATAATTTCGAGCGCCCCGAGAGCGTGACAAGTCTGTGTGCCTATGACGGGCCGATCGGCATCGGGCTCGTCCCATTGTCGAAATCGCTGATGTACATGTACGTCACGACACCCGAGCCGGGTAATCCCAGGCATCCGCATGACCAGCTCGCGTCGCTGATGCGCCAGCGCCTGGCGGGCGCGCCGCCCCAGATCGCCCTGTTGGCCGAGCAGATCACCGATAATGACGAGGTGGTCTACAAGCCTTTGGAATGGCTCTTCCTGGAAGGCGCCTGGCACAAGGGCAGGGTGGCCCTGCTGGGCGACGCGGTGCACGCGACGACGCCGCATCTGGGCCAGGGGGCTGGAATGGCGATCGAAGACAGTCTCGTACTGGCGGAGGAGCTGGCCAGGGCGGACACGCCCGAGCAGGCATTCCAGGCCTATCGCGACCGGCGTTTCGAACGCTGCCGCTTTATCGTCAAGTCGTCGCTGGCGCTGTGCGAGGGGCAGCTCGGCATCGGGCCGAGGCTCGATCCGGCCAAGATGACGCACGAAATGTTCGAAATCATCGCACAGCCGATCTGAGGAATGACCAGGATGAGCAGAATTACCGAAATCCGCTATGTCGGCTATGGCGTACCTGACCTCGAGGCGGAGCGCGCCTTCTATGCCGGGAAATGGGGGCTGAAGCAGGTCGAGGAGCGCGACGGGCTGGTCTATTTCGCGACCGAGGGGGATGATGAATTGTTCGTCGTCCGGCTACGCGCCTCCGCCACAAAGCGCGTCGATCTGGTAGCCTTTGCCGCCGACACGCGCGCCGATGTCGATGCGCTGCACGACAAGGTCGTTGCCGCCGGCTGCCGTATCATCTTCGCGCCGAAACGGCTCGACGGTTTCGGCGGCGGTTATGGCTTCCGCTTCTTCAGCCCGGATGGCATGACCTTCGAGATTTCCAGCGACGTCGCGCGCGGTCCTTCACGCGAGATCCAGCGTTGGGACGCGGTGCCCCAAAGGATCAGCCACATCGTCTTTCACTCGCCCGACCACAAGGCGGCGACGCAATTCTTCATCGACGTGCTCGGCTTCAGGCTCAGCGACTGGCTCGGCGATTTCATGAGCTTCCTGCGCTGCAATGAATGGCATCACCGCATCGCCTTCCTGCCCGGGCCGCCCTGCCTGAACCATGTCGCCTATGACATGCTCGGCGTCGACGACATGATGCGCGGGATTCACAATCTGAAGCAGAAGGGCGTCGACATCGCCTGGGGCCCCGGGCGCCACACCGCCGGCGACAACACGTTCAGCTACTTCGTCACGCCGAACGGCTTTGCGGTCGAATATACCTCGGAGCTGGAAGAGGTCGACGAGGCGACGTGGCAGCCGATGGTGCGTACGCCCGCGCCCTTGGTCATGGATCAATGGGGCATCGGTATCGGCGGTCCGCAGACCATGCCGCACCCGGCACCCGATGCCGGGCTGTTCCAGGCGGTGGATGCCTGATCCATGGCCCTGTTCCAGTATTTCCCCAATTATGTGTGGAACCTCAGCCTTGCCATCGCGCTCGAAAGCGGCGCGCGGATCGGCGAGATCGTCGACATGTGCCAGCCGATCAAGGATGCGGCGAACAACGGCACCGACGCCGGCACAGCCGAGTTCCTCGCCGAATGGGTGAAGATGGCCGACAAGCTGATCGGTCTCGCCGACGAGGATGAGGCGAAGGGCCGAACGCTCTCGGCCGGCGCCAAGCTGCAACGCGCCGCGCTCTATCTCTTCACCGCCGAGCGCATGCAGGGCCATGGCCATCCCGGACGCAGCGCGACCTTCGCCAAGGCGCTGGCCGCGTTCGGGAAGAGCACGGCCTTCACGCACGAGAATTGCACACGGGTCGAGATTCCGATCGACGGCGGCACGATGCCGGCCCTCTACACCCGTGCGCCCGGAGACGGGCCGAAGCCGGTCGTCGTCTATTGCAATGGTCTCGACAGCTGCAAGGAGCTGCTGTTCTGGTCGCGCCTCCCGCACGCGCTCGCCGCGCGCGGCATTTCGACCCTGTGTGTCGACCAACCCGGCACGGGCGAAACGCTGCGCCTGCAAAACCTGCCGGCCATTCCCGAGAGCGAACGCTGGGCGTCGAAGGCGGTCGACTGGCTCGAGACCCAGCCTGATGTCGATCCGAGGCGTATAGGCATGACCGGCATCTCTCTCGGCGGCCACTATGCACCCCGCGCGGTCGCGTTCGAACCGCGCTTCGCGAGCGGCGCGGTCTGGGGTGCCAATCACAACTGGGCCGAGGTCCAGCAGAAGCGCTTGCGCCGCGAAGGCGAGAACCCGGTGCCGCATTATTGGTCGCACGTCATGTGGGTGTTCGGCGCCAGCGATATGGACGATTTCTTCCGCCGTGCCGAAGGCATGACGCTGAACGGGGTGATGGACCGCATCACCGTGCCCTTCCTCATCACCCATGGTGCCGAGGATCGGCAGATTTCGGTGGATTATGCGCATCAGAGCTACGACCAGCTGGTCAACGCATCGCGGCGTGAGCTGAAGATCTTCACCGCGCGCGAGGGCGGGGTCGAGCATGTCGGCGCGGACAATATGAGTTTCGGCCGGGATTATATCTCCGACTGGTTCGCCGAGACTCTTGGCGGGCACACCTTATGAGCGCGCCGGCCTGCCCGCGCGTCGAAATCGTCCCGGCCTGAAGGACTCCGCCATGACCCGCCGCTTCGTCGATCTGTCGATCACGCTCGATCCCGATGTTATCACCGACCCACCGTTCATGCGGCCGAAGATCACCTATCAGACGCACCGCGACACCGTGCCCGAGGCGCAGACCTTCTTCCCCGGTGTCGGGGCAGAGCAATTCCCCGGCGGCGAGGGCTTCGCCGCGGTGGAATCGGTGACGATGAGCACACACAACGGCACGCATCTCGACGCGCCGTGGCATTATCACCCGACGATGAACCATGGCGAGCGCGCCATCACGATCGACGAGGTGCCGCTCGACTGGTGTTTCCGCCCCGGCGTGAAGCTCGACTTCCGCCATTTCGCCGATGGCTATGTCGTCACCGCCGCCGATGTGGCCGACGAGCTCGCGCGTATCGGCCACGAGCTCCAGCCGCTCGATATCGTGCTGGTCAACACCGCCGCGGGCGCCGCCCTGGGCGACCCCCGCTTCGTCGATATCGGTTGCGGCATGGGCTATGAGGCGACGATGTACCTGACCTCGCGCGGCGTGCGCGTGACGGGCACCGATGCCTGGTCGTGGGACGCGCCGTTCAGCTACACGGCGAAACGCGTGACTGAGAGTGGCGACACCTCGCTGATCTGGGAAGGCCATAAGGCCGGCCGCGACATTGGGTATTGCCACCTTGAAAAGCTCCACAATCTCGAGGCGCTGCCGCCGTTCGGATTCACCGTCTGCTGCTTCCCACACAAGGTGAAGGCGGGTTCGGCGGGCTGGACCCGCGCCGTCGCAATCTTCGAGGAGTGATGATGGCCGCACCGTTCCTGAAGAATGTCTGGTATATGGCGGCGTGGTCGTCGGAGATCGGCGACGCGCTGTTCCGCCGCCGCATCGCCGGCACGCCGATCCTGCTGTTCCGTCGCGAAGACGGCGCAGTCGCGGCGTTGACCGATCGTTGCAGCCATCGCTTCGCGCCCCTCAGCAAGGGCACGCGACAGGGCGACACTGTGCGCTGCGCCTATCACGGCCTGACCTTCGCCGCCGATGGCGTCTGCGTTGCCAACCCCTTCTCCGACATGCTGCCCAAGGGCGCGACGATCCGCAGTTGGCCGGTGGTCGAGCGCGACGGCGCGGTGTGGTTATGGGCCGGCGCGCCGGACCAGGCCGACATCGCGTCGATCCCCGATTTCTCCGCGCTGACGCGGCCATGCGGCCCGCCGCTCACCGGGCTGATGCCCATGGATGCCGGATACCAGTTCGGCACCGACAATCTCATGGACCTCAGCCATATCGAGTTCGTCCACACCGGCAGTTTCGCCGGGGCGGGCGTGATCTTCGGCGGCGAGCACAGCATCCAGCAGGATGGCGAGACGCTGCATTCCGACTGGTGGATGCCCGATGTCGCGGCCCCCGCGCACACCTTCGGCATCTATCCGTCCGAGCTGCGCCGCGACCATTGGCTCGACATGCGCTGGAACGCACCCGCCAGTATGCTGCTCGAAATCGGCGCGACGCCCAAGGGGGAACCGCGCGGCAAAGGCTGCGTCGTGTGGCAGGCGCATATCCTGACCCCCGAGACCGAGACGACCGCGCATTATTTCTGGGCCACAACCCGATCCGGCGATCACATCGATCCCGGGACCGATGCCTTTCTGCGCGGGCTGATGGAGCAGGCGTTCGAGGGCGAGGACAAGCCGATCATCGAGGCCGCCTTCGCCAATCTCGATGGTCGCGATTTCTGGGACGAGAAGCCGGTGTCGCTCGGCATCGACCAGGGCGGCACGCGCGCGCGGCGGCTGATCGAGGCAATGCTGCGCCGCGAGATGGCAGCAACGTGATGCCGCGTCACGCATTCACCGCGGGATGGCCCGATGGGAGCACTCCGTTCAATGCTATCGACCAAAGACCAGTTTGCTCTGCCTCCGGGAACTAAGCCTGCAAGAACCTGGGCCGCCTTCCAACGACGGACCGCTTTTTCCGGTCGTCGCAGCAAGATGGCCGACAAAGCTTCAGACGGGGTACACGAAGATGACCTATCTAAGGAATTGCTGGTACCAGATCGCCTGGGCTGAAGAGCTGGCGGCGGACGCGGTGCTAGCCAGGATGGTCCTCGGGGAGCGCGTTGTATTGTTTCGCGATGGCGACGGTGTGGCGGCGCTATTGGATCGTTGTCCGCATCGGTTCGCTCCCCTGTCTCTCGGCACGATCGACCAGGGAAAGATCACCTGCCCATATCATGGACTGCAATTCGCGGGCAGCGGACAATGCGTCCACAATCCGCACGGCCCTGCGGTATCGACGCTGGCCGTGCCCAGCTTTCCTGTGATCGAGCGTCACGAAGCGCTGTGGATCTGGATGGGCGAGGCAATCGCCGACCCTGCCGTCATCCCCGATTTGTCGTTTATCGACGCAGCCCCGGAAACCGCAAAGATCCGCAGCGTCACCGCGGTGGAGGCCCATTACGAACTTTTGACCGACAACATCGTCGATCTCAGCCATGCTGACTATCTGCATCCGACGTCACTGGGCAGCGGTTTCAACACGCGAACCAAGGCGAAGATCACCCAGTTGGAGGATCGCATCACCGTCGCCTGGGAAGCAGACAGCGAGGAAGCGCCGCCAGCGTTCCAGATGCGCAGCCCGGCGAAATTGTGGACGATCGTCGACTGGTTTGCGCCAGCGATCATGGTGCTGCGCGCCGGCGGACATCCGGTGGACGACCCAGCGGCGGTGACGGACAGCCTAAACCTGCACAGCATGACCCCAGCAAGCGAGACGCATACCCATTATTTCGCCTGCAATACGCGATCGTTCAATGTCGAAGACGCCGGGTTCAATGCCTTTTTGCGCGGCCAGCTGCTCCACGCTTTTCAGGTCGAGGACAAGCCGATGGTCGAGGCGGTACAGCGCAATATGGGAATTAGCGATTTGTGGTCGCTACGCCCCGCGATGTTGCCGAGCGATGGTGGCGCCGTGTCTGTCCGTCGGCGTCTGGCGAAGTTGATCGCCGCCGAGGCTGAGGCCTGATGGCACTGGACCCACGATCGGCAGGTGCGTCCCAGGGCGTGCTCGTAATTCTTTCCACCCTGTTGCCCGTGCTCGCGATCATTTCGCTCGCTCCCGCGCTTCCCACGATGCTTGCGCACTTTGCCGCGGTTTCGGGAAGCCCGTTTCTCGTTCCGGCAGCGCTCACGATGCCCGGTCTGTGCATCGCACTGTTCTCCGCCCCCATGGGTGCCGCGGTCGATCGCTTCGGTCGACGCTCGATTTTGCTGCCCGCAATGATGCTTTACGGAATCGCGGGCATGGTTCCCCTCATGATGGACGACCTTCACGTCCTGTTGATCAGTCGTTTCGCGCTGGGGATCGCGGAGGCGGCGATCATGACGTCTGCATCGACGCTGCTGGCCGACTATTTTGACGGTCCGGTAAGGGCGCGCTGGATTGCCCTCCAAGCGGCAACTCTGTCCATCGCCGCCACAGTCCTTTACCTGGTGGGGGGACTGCTGACATCTTTAGACTGGCGCGCTCCGTTTCTCTTATATGGGTTCGCCTTTCCCCTGGCCTTATTCGCGGGGTACTTGCTGTGGGAACCTAAGCGCGATTCCGAGGCGGTCACGCAGCAGGTGCGCGGCCAGTCGCGGATCGATGCCCGTTGGTTCGCCTGGGTTTTGGCAGTTACCCTGGCAGGCGCGATCATTTTCTACGTCGCACCGATCCAGGCGGGCGTTTTGCTTGCGGCGAACGGCGTCCACGACCCGGCCAAAGCGGGCCTGCTCGGATCGGTCGGCACAATCGGTGTGCCGTTCGGTGCGTGGTTCTTCAGGCGGTCGTCGCATCGGTCGATTGCAGGGCTGCTCGCCACGGCGTTTCTTTGTGCCGGGCTTGGGCTCGCGGGCATGGGATGGCTCCGGCAGCCTATCGACATCACGGTCGCCATGATCCTCAACCAGTTCGGATGCGGCGTTCTCCTCTCGTCGCTGATCCACTGGACGATGAACGGTCTGCCGGCCGCAGGCCGCGGCCGCGGTATCGGTATCTGGACCTCAGCTTTCTTTTTGGGGCAATTCACAAGTCCGTTGGTAATTGCGAGCCTTGCTGAAACTTCTGGCGTCCGAACGGCTTTTTTTCTGTCGGGTGGCTTGGCTGCGCTCCTGGGGATATCGATGTTTTTCAACGGGCTTCGTAGGGCGTGAGGTCTTTGGGGCTCTTGAACCTGCGGCCGAAACTGCCGGCGGCGACGTCACGGGATGCCGGCGGCACGCGCCAAGCTGTCGATCCAGCCTGCGAACGTGATAGCTGCCGCCGCGAGCCGCGCAGCCAACTTACGGCTCTAACCTCCTGCGTCGTGCGGGTGGCCGACACCGACCTCGGGGTCGAGGACAGCGCCGCCATCATCGACGGGAATTGAGCGCAATGCGGATCATCATTACCGGCGCGGGCGGGTTCGTCGGGAGGGTGCTCGTGCGCCGTCTGGTCGAGCATGGCCACTGCGTCGTGGCACTCGATCACGTCGCCGACGCCGCGCCCGGCGCGGAGGTCATCGCCATCGCAGGCGACATCGCTGACCCCGCGATCCTCGCCCGCGCCTTCGCGCAGGGCTGCGATGCGGTGGTGCATCTCGCTACCATCCCCGGCGGCGCGGCCGAGGCCGATCCGGTCGCCGCGCGCCGCATAAACCTGGACGCGACGATCGCGCTCAGCGAGGCGGCGGCCGCCGCCGGCGCGCGCCCGCGCTTCGTTTTCGCGAGCAGCATCGCGGTGCTAGGAGCGCCGCTTCCGGCGTTGGTCGAGGACACGACCCCGCTGCGCCCGCAACTCGTCTATGGCGTGCACAAGGCGATGATCGAGCAGTGGCTCGCCACGCTTTCGCGTCGCGGTGCGCTCGACGCGCTATCGTTGCGCCTGCCGGGGATCGTCGCGCGCCCGCCCGGCCCCTCGGGCATGAAGTCGGCCTTCATGAGCGACATATTCCACGCACTGCGCGCCGACGCGCCGTTCACCAGCCCAGTCACCGCCGACGCTACGATGTGGCTGATGTCGGTCGAGACGGTGGTCACCGCGCTGCTCCACGCACTGACGCTCGACATGCCCCTGCCAGATGATCGCGCCATCACATTGCCCGCACTGCGCCTGCGAATGGATGAGCTGGTTGCAGCGATCGCACACCGGACCGGCGGCGATATCGCGCGGGTCGGCTATGCGCCCGACCCCGGTCTGCAGGCGGCCTTCGGCGCTTATCCAGCGCTGATCACCCCGCGTGCCGATGCGCTCGGTTTCACGCATGACGGCGCGGCCGACCGGCTGGTCGCCTGCGCCCTCGCCACCATCGCCAGTCAGGACAGCCCCACATGAAACTCGCCACCCTTCAAGACGGCACGCCCGACGGCGCGCTGGTCGTCATTTCAGTCGACACCAACCGGTATCTGCCGGCTGGCGAGACCGCCGCGACGCTGCAAACCGCGCTGGAGCAGTGGCCTGCGGTCGCACCCCGTCTCGCCGCGCTCGCCGACCGCCTCGCCCAGGGCGAAGGCCAGCCGACGGCCGCCGCGCGCTTTGCCGCGCCGCTGCCGCGTGCGTGGCAATGGCTCGATGGTTCGGCCTTTGCGAGCCACGGCGCGCTCATGCAGCAGGCGTTCGGGCTACCGCCGATCGAGACTGACCTCCCTTTGATGTATCAGGGCATGTCGCATCAGTTTCTCGGGCCGCGCGATGACGTACCGCTGCCGAGCGAGGCGGACGGCATCGATTTCGAAGGCGAGTTCGGTATCGTCACCGACGCGGTGCCGATGGGCACCAGCGCGGCCGACGCGCTCGCTCATGTGCGCCTGATCGTGCAGCTCAACGACTGGTCGCTGCGAACGATTGCCCCGGTCGAGATGAAGACCGGCTTTGGCTGGATTCAGGCCAAGCCGGCGTGCAGCGTCGCACCCTTCGCCGTCACGCCCGACGAACTGGGCGACGCGTGGCGGGACGGCCGCGTATGCCTCGATCTTGCGGTCAGCTGGAACGGTGCGCGCTTCGGCAATGCCAATGGCGCGCCGATGTCATTCGGCTTTCACGACCTCATCGCCCATGCGGCCCGCACCCGGTCATTGCCGGCAGGGACCATCATCGGGTCCGGTACCGTCTCCAACCCGAATTATCGCGAGGTCGGGTCTTCCTGCATCGCCGAGCGGCGCGGCATCGAAATGGTCGATCATGGTGCCCCGCGCACCGGCTTCATGCGCTTCGGCGACACCGTGCGCATGGAGGCAAGCCTGCCGGACGGCGCCGCAGTGTTCGGCACGATCGATCAGCGCGTCGTCGCACAGGGCGACGCCCGTGGCTGAGTTGCCGCCCGTCCGCCGGGTCGTCACCGGCCACGACCGGGCCGGACGCGCGATCGTGCGCGCCGACGAGACGTTCGCGACCGTCCCGATCCCCGGCGGCGACGCCGCCTTTGCGCTCCTGTGGACGACCGAATCGGTCCCCGCGGATAATAATGACGAAACCGATGGCCGGCTGCGCGACGCCGGGCTGACCCTGCATCAGGGTTCAGTGTTCCGCATCGTCGACATGCTGCCCGGAGGTGCCTCGCCGATGCACCGGACCGACAGCATCGATTATGGCATCGTCCTGTCCGGCGAGGTCGAGCTGGAGCTCGACGATGGCAGCAGGACGCTGCTCGGCCCCGGCGCCATCATCGTTCAGCGCGGCACCATGCATTTGTGGCGCAATCCCAGCCTGAGCGAGGCGTGCCGCATCGCTTTCGTCCTGATCGAAGCGAAGCCATATCGGCACGAAGGCGTGCCGCTGCCGCAGCACCAGCCTTGACACTCTCCGGCCTGAAACTTCCGGCAAATGCAAATCAGCCAAATATAGCGCTGGAGTCGCGACGGAACGCCAGCGGGCCGGGGTCGACACCGGACCTTCGCTTTTGTGATGAAGCTGGCCAGTCCGGATCACTGGACCCGCCTGTCGCCGGCAAAAGAACTCATCGGAAGAAAATCAGCGAAAGCCGTTGTTAAGCATTGCGGGCTAGGCGGGTTTTTTAGGTGCCGCGATGATCCCCTGGCTAGCTGGCATACGAAAATTGATAGGAAGCCGCACCGTCGCCGTTGATCTGTCGGACGGTGAAAGGTTTCGTCTGCTCGCGGAAAGCAGCGCCGACGTGATCTGCCAGCTCGGGCCCGATCACCGGATTTCCTATATCTCGCCCTCCGCGCTTTCGGTGTTCGGACGGCCACCGGAAGAACTGATCGGCCTCGAACCCGACGCGCTGATCGTGAAGGAGGATATGCCGATCATCGCCGCTGCCGCCGCGCGCTTTGCGCGAGGCGAATCGGAGACGGCGACCACCCAAGTTCGCATCCTGGCGCCTGAGGGTCGCCTCTTGTGGGTCGAAACCCACGCCCGGCGCCTTCCGGCGGCGAACAAGGCTGAGGGATTCGAGACAGTGCTGGTCATGCGCGACATCACGGACCGCAAGGTCCTGGAAGAGCAGCTTACCAGTCTCGCGCTGCAAGACGGCCTGACCGGCCTCGCCAATCGTCGCGCGTTCGATCAGGCGCTTGAGCGGGAATGGGAACGGACGGTGTCCGAAGGGTCGCAAATGGGGCTGCTGCTCCTGGACGTCGACCATTTCAAGCTTTTCAACGACCAATATGGCCATCAGGTGGGAGACGATTGCCTGCGCGCCGTGGCGGCCGCGGTCAAAGGCTGCGTCCTGCGTCCCAGCGATCTTGCCGCCCGTTATGGTGGAGAGGAGATCGTCATCGTCCTTCCCGGCTGTGATGCTGAAGGTGCGATTGCGATCGCGGAGCAGATCAGGCTCGCGGTGGAAGCCCTGAGGATTCCGCATGCCGGAAATGACGGCGTTTCATGCGTCACGGTGAGCCTTGGCGTCGCGACCGCGCTCGCGCGTTCGGGCGGCACCATGCGGATGCCCGAAGGCCTGCTCCAGGCTGCCGACGCAGCCCTTTATCGAGCCAAGAGCAAAGGCAGGAATCGTACGGAATCCACCTTGCTCTTCGCGCCTGCAGTGCAGCAATAGCCTCAACCTCCTGCAGCCGGTCCGGACCGGCGTGGATGCAATGCGCAGAGGCAGCCACCCAAGAAGTCGATGCGCGGACGACCGAAGATCAGGCTTTCGCGATCCCGAAAATCCGTTCGGCGTTGCCGTGCGTGATCTTGGCCATGTCGTCGGCTTCGAGCGGGGCCGTGCGGATGAAGCTGACGGCATCCTCGGTCCGCTCATAAGGATAGTCGATGGCGAACATGATGTTGTCCGCTCCCACGGTGCGTTGGGCGAACGTCAAGGCCTCATGCCAGTTAACCCCGCTCGTGGTGATCGCGATGTTGGTCCTGAAATATTCGCTGGGCAGGCGCTTCAGGACCGGGCGCATCGGTACCTTAGCGAGGGTCACCATATTCTTGTGCATATGATCGATCCGGTAGAACCAATAGGGCAGGCCTTCGCCCATATGGCCGATCACGACCTTCAGATCCGGATAGGCGTCGAACACGCCGCTCGAGATCAGGCGGATCAGGTGCAGCCCGGTTTCCGCCCCGTAGCCATAGATCGCGCCCCATAGGGCATAGTCCTTGAACAACGGCGCCATCTGCGGATTGGGTGTGCGCGGATGGATGTAAACGGGCGCCCCGGTCTCCACGGCCGCCTCGAAGATCGGCCAATATTTGCGATCGTCGAGATACTCGCCGCGGGTGTGCGAATTGATGATGATACCGTTCATGCCAAGCTCGCGCCGGGCGCGCCGGATTTCTGCCACCGCGCCCGGCACGTCCTGGGGCGGCACCGACGCGAGCGCCGCGTAGCGCCTCGGATTGTCGTGAACGATCCTGGCGAGCCGGTCATTGGTGAGCCGGGCGACACGCAAGGCCAGGTCCGGCGCGAAGGACTGGACGCCCGGCGCGGTCAGGCTGAGCAGGTGCATGTCGACACCCTGCTCGTCCATCGTCTTCAGGCGCAGGTCCATATCCACCAACCGGGCATGGATGTCCCCGATATGGCTGAGGATGTGGAAGGCCGCGATTTCGTCGGCCTCCAGCCCGGTGGCGGGAAGCTTGCGCATTTCGTCCATCCATTCCGGACAGGCCCAGGCCTCCTCCACGGCGATCAGCCTGGGCTTTGGCGCTATCGCGGCCCGGGCAAGACCCGGTGCGACGCCGGCGGTCGCGAGCAGACCGCCGGCCTTCAGAATAGATCTACGTCCATTGTCGACCATTGCGGTCTTTTCCTCGCCCCGGCTCAGAAATTGACCGCCGCTCTCAGGCCATAGGTGCGTGGCGCGGAAAGCGACGAAGAAATCATCGGCGCAAGCGGGTGGGGTGTGGCGGTTCCCAGGACCCGGTTGTTCTCGATATTGTTGATGAACGCCGTGATCGTATATCGACCACCGGCATCTCCGAAGCCGATCGAGGCATCGGACCGCCAATAGGGCGCCTGATACTGAACATCCTGGAACTCCAGGCTGGCAAGCGTCCGGGACTGCCAGTTGGTCCGGCCGTTGAGCATAAGCTGGTAGTTGCCCAGCGGGATTGTCTGTTCCACTCCCAGGCCGATCGTCCATTCGGGTGCATTGGGCGGACGTTTGCCCGAGCAGTCGAGCCGATATACGGCCCCTTGCGCCGTCGCGGCGCATTTCGCGATCGGCGGCGCGCCGAAGTTCGGCACGGTATAGGTGAAATCCGTGTAGGCCGCGTCGAGATACTGGACGTTCGCCGATAGCTGTGTGTGCCGGAACGGCTTGAACAGGCTCTCTACCTCGACCCCCTTCATTTCCGCCTTACCGACATTCTCGGTCGCGAAGATCACGATGCCGGCGCTGTCGCGGCTGACATGGCTGATCTGCTGGTTGCTGTACTTCCAGTAAAAGCCCTCGACATTGAGCTGCAGCCGGTTGTCGAGGAAGCGATTCTTCGATCCGATCGTCCAGGCATCGATCTGCTCGGGCTGGTAGACAGGATTGTCGGAGCTGAAGAAGAATCCGCCCGACTTATAGCCTTTCTCGAAAGTGGCGTAGACCAGCGAGCGCGGACCCACGTCCCATTCAGCGCCCGCGCGCCAGGTGGCCTTCTCGAACGATGCCTTGCGATTGAGGTTGATCTGGCTCCCCGCCAGGAAGACGGGCACGCTCGCCGGTCCGCCCGGAAAGGGTGAACCGAAGCCATAGAGCTGGAAGGGAATCGCATGGCCGTTGGGCGCGACGAGCTGCGCAGGCGGTGCCGCGGTGTTGGGCAGACGGGGGCCGCCGAAGCAGAAGGTTGGCGGGGTCGTGCCTGGCGCCACCGTGCCCGAACAGAGGACCGTTGCCGAATACAGCGTGCCGTCGAGCCTTTTGTCCTCGACCGTATAGCGCAGGCCACCCGTCAGCCGGAAATGATCGGTGATCGCCCAGGTCAGCCGGCCAAAGGCCGCCATGGTCTCCAGGCCACTCGTAAACTGTTGGTAAGAGGCATTGAATTGCTGGTTGAAGGAAACCTGCGGAACGTCGATATCTTCCTTCAGATAATAGGCGCCGAACAGCCAGCGCAGCGGCACGTCGTCCCGGCTCGCATAGCGCGCCTCGAGCGAGAATTGTTCGTCATTCTCCCGCTGGTTGATCAGAAAGCCCGGCAATGTGTTGCGGAAATGGAGTTCCGCCTTGCGCCAGGCCGGGATGATGGTGATCGTACCGATCTCCGTCTTCCAGTCGATATTGGCGGAGACACCCCAGAACTTGTTATCGAGAAAACTGTCATTGGGCAGCGGCGCCAGGAAATTGCCGCCGGTGAAGACGAGCTGATGCGAGAAGATCGCGCCAGCCGCCGGATCCCCGAGCCCGGTTGTACGGCTGAGGCCGGACGGCAACACGGTGCCCGTCGCATCGATCCCGGCGCCGATCAGCGAGGAGCCCACCCCGCGGCCCTTTTGCCGATAATAGTCGCCGGTCAGCCTGATGCTCAGCGCATCGATCGGCTTGACCAGCACCGAGCCCCGAAAGGCCAGGCCATCCTCATCGCTCGTGCCGTCGGACAGATAGCCGTCATGCTTGGTATATTGGCCCGAGACGCGAAATGCCGCGTTGGCACCGAGCGGGACGTTCACAGCCCCCTGGAGATTCACTGCGTTGTAGTTGCCATAGTCGCCGACGGCATAGCCTCCGAACCTGCCGAGCTCGGGCTTTTTGGTGATGACGTTGATCGCGCCGCCGGTCGCGTTGCGTCCATAGAGTGTGCCCTGCGGCCCTTTGAGCACCTCGATCCGCTCGAGATCGTAGAAGAAGCCGCCGGACGAAGACGGGCGGCCGATATAGACATTGTCGACGTTGAACGCGATCGCCGAGTCCGACAGCCCGTTGCCGTTGAAATTGCCCACGCCGCGAAGATAGAAAAGTGGATAGGGGCCTGCCGCCGGTTTGACCTGCAGCGAGGGGATGACCTTGGTAAGGGCTGCTGGATCTGTCACGCCGGCGCTGATCAGCTTGTCCTGCGATACCACGCTCACCGCCAGGGCCGCTTTCTGCAGATTCTCCGACCGACGCTGGGCCGTGACGACGATGTCTCCAAGCGCGGCCTGATCAGCCGGGGCGCTCTCCCGCGCTTCGGTCGCATCGGCGGTCGCGACGGGTTTGTCCTGAGCGTAGGCCGCGCCGGATGCGAGCAGTCCGGCCAGCGCCGATCCCGAAAACAGAATTTTCCTCAACACACCCTCTCCTGATGATCTGCCGTTCTAGTGCGCCGGCCTGATGCAAGATTATCGGAAACCCTGGCATTTAGAAAATTTTTTGTTCTAATGAATTTGTAACAATCCTATGGATACATCGCAATGCGCTTCAAGGGCCTCGACCTCAACCTGTTGATGGTATTCGACGTGCTGCTCGAAGTGCGCAGCGTATCGAAAGCCGCCGAACGCCTGAATCTCAGCCAGCCCGCGGCAAGCGCCGCGCTGGCGCGGCTGCGGAATTATTTCGGCGACGAGATATTGGTGCTGCACGGCAAGCGCATGTACCCCACCGCCTATGCCGAAAGCCTGTTGCCGCAGGTGCAGGAATGTCTTCAAGGCGTTGAAGCCCTTATCGCGATCTCCACCCGCTTCGATCCGCTGGTGTCCCACCGGACCTTCAAGCTTCTCGCCTCCGACTATATAACAGCGGCGGTATTGGCGCCGCTGATCAGGCGACTGACGACGATTGCGCCGAATGTCCGCGTCGAGATCATCCTGCCCGACGCCCAGGCCGAGGCACATCTCGAACAGGGCCGGATCGATATGATGATCACGCCTGCGGATTTCATTTCGGACGACCATCCCGCCGAGCTGCTGCTGGAAGAGCAGCACGTCATTGCCGGATGGAAGGATAATCCGATCTTTGGCCGGGCGATCACCGAGGAGGACATATTCGCAAGCGGACATGTCGCGGTGCGGATGGGCAGCACCCGTACCGCGACGTTCGGCGACAAACAGCTGGAAGTATTGGGCAAACGGCGACGGGTCGATGTCACCGCAGCATCGTTCACCATGGTTCCCTGGCTGTTGATCGAGACGCCGCGGCTCGCCTTGATGCATCGGCGGCTGGCCAAGGTCATGGCAGCCTATTTCCCGATCGCCTATGCCGAAATTCCGTTTGAATTCCCCGTCATGCGGGAAATGATGCAGTTCCATCGCACGCGGGCGAGCGACGGCGCGTTGCTGTGGCTGCGTGACGAACTCAGGCTTATCGCGCACAATCCATGTACATGATGGATTGAGGCTCTTGTAGAACCCCGTGCGGCAGGTCGTGTGGCATTCGGCTCTCCGCGAACGAGTGATCGAGATGCAGTTCATCAAGCTGCCGCATGATCGTTAGATGCGTTGTTAACAGCTATTTGGGCGCATATCGGCTTCGTTGATCCCGGTTCGATCGAATCCGTCAAAGTTGGGCGTGCTCGGCTGGTCCTCGTGTCTGCCCTGCAGGCACTTCTAGTTGCCCAGCCGCGCGCCTGAAGCCGCAACATTATTCCGGACTAATCAATCATATGCAATCACCCGCGGGCACGGCACTGGTTGGCGCGGTGTCCGCATTTGGCGTCGGCACCGCTTTTTCTCCAATCTCAAGAAATCGTCGCCAAGCCGTCATTCGGCGCAGGTGTAGCACGTCTCGACGCAGCCGATTCCCGAGACGTCCACGAGCAATATCACACGGATATCACGCCATTCGGCATACTTCCTTACTAAACCATTGAAAATACTGATTCTCTCTACGAGAATCGAACTCGCGTTTTCGCCGTGCCTCTCCAGTGGCAAAATTGGCCATTCGCGGGACATCGGCTCCAAGAGCAGCTGGTGGCGATTCAGTTCGCTGGCACCGCGACCGGGTCGTGGCTGCCCTTCAGGAGGACGACGAGAAATTTCGCGGACTTGGTCCGGCTCGCGTTACGACCGACTGTATGCACGTCGGTCGGGCCTTCGTAGAAAGTCTGCCCGGGCTTGAGCGTGACTGTCTTCCCGCCGCGCACCGCCATTACAATCGAGCCTTCGAGCACATAGACGAATGCGTGGGCGTTGTGACGGTGTACAGGATCGACGGCGCCCGGCGGATAAACGACGGTAACCACCAGCGCTTCCTTGCCGGGAAAGTCAGCGAGCGCTTTGGACATCAACTCGGTGACGATTGCTGCGCGTGGGGTCGGCTTTGCATCGGCGGTGCCCGCAGTCAGCAGCAGCAAGGGCGCGAAATATCTGAAAAGGGTCATGGTGGTATCCTCGTTTGCTCGCTCGCGGGAATGATGGTGTCCGCGTTCCCGCATGCGGTTGAGACGAACGGTAGATCGTATGGAATGCGGCTCGCCGCCATCGTCCGGATGGATGCCGGCGCCTCGCGAAAGGACAGGCGAACCTGACCCTTGGTTCAGGCTACCCTGCAAGGCCAAGTGCGCGTTCATGATAAGCCGCTGTCCACCCGATCGCGGCGTTGCCGCAGGTGCGCCTGCGCTCAGGTATAGGTTCGCACATTATTTGGTGGGGCAGGCTCATCCGTCCGCACGATGGTGGCGGCTTCCTGAATTCGCGATCGTCGCCCTCGCTTCAATCCCGCCCGCGTCTGAGATGACGCCGTCAGGCAGTGGTGATGACCATCGAAGGATGACCGATGCGACGAATGGCGACTCTTGTGGTTCTGACCGGACTGTGCGGGTGCGCCGCCGTGCCCGATCTCGGCCCCAGGCCGGAACTGGCCCAGCCACGCAGTTTTGCGTCAGCGCGTTCCCTTACCGGAACATCGCAGGACTGGCCTCGCGACAATTGGTGGCACGACTTCGACGATCCGCAGCTCGATGCCCTGGTGAGCGAAGCGTTGAAGGACTCGCAGACTATCGACGAGGCGGCTGCCCGCGTCCGGATCGCGGCCGCGCAAGCCGACCTCGCGCGCGCCGCGCTCATGCCGCGGGTGGGTGCAATGGCGACCGCGCGCGACTCGCGGATCACACAAAGCATCGGACTGCCGACCGATGGCGACTGGCACTGGCTGATGGCCGGCCTGGTGAACCTCAGCTACGACCTCGACCTGTGGGGCAGGAACCGCGCAGCATTGCGCGCGGCCGTCTCCGAGAAGTCAGCCCGCGAAGCGGATGCCGCAACGGCGCGGCTCACGCTCGCGGCGGCGGTGTCGTCCACCTATGTCGATTTCGCCCAGTTGCTGGTGCGCCGGGACGTCGCTGTCGATGCGGCGCGCATCCGCCGGGAAACCCGTGATCTCATCGTACGCCGGTTCAACGCCGGCCTTGAGCCGCGCACGTCCGTGGAGCAGGCCGAAGGCAGCGTCGAGAGCGCCGAAGCCCAACTGGCGGCGATCAACGAAGGCATCGGCCTCAATCGCAATGCCCTTGCGGCGTTGCTTGGTGCGGGTCCGGATCGCGGCCTGTCGATTAGGGCGCCATCGCTCACCAACCGGAGACCGGCCGAGCTTCCCGCGAACATCCCCATCGAGCTCGTCGGCCGCAACCCCGAACTGGTGTCGGCACGGTGGCGGGTGGAAGCGGCCGCCGAGCGTGTCGGTGTGGCGCGCGCCGGCTTCTATCCGAACGTCAATCTGAGCGGGTTGATCGGCTTTGCGTCGTTCGGCCTGAGCAATCTCTTCCATTCGCAATCGCTGGTCGGTTCGGTCGGGCCGGCGGTGAGCCTTCCGATCTTCGATGGCGGGCGGCTCCGCGCCAACTATCGGGGCGCCCGCGGCGAGTATGACGCCGCCGTCGCCGCCTATGACGAGGAACTTCTGCAGGCGCTTCATGAGGCGGCGGACGCGGCGACCTCGCTCCGCGCCCTCGGCCCGAGAGTGGACCGGACCAACGCGGCGCTTGCGCGGCAGACAACCGCCTATCGCCTCGCCCGGATGCGCTACGAGGGCGGCCTCTCCAACTACCAGGCAGTCCTTATCAGCGAAGACGCGCTCCTCGCGGCACGCGAGCAGGCGGCCTCGCTGCGCCTGCGAGGCTTCGTGCTTGATATCGCCCTGGCCAAGGCTCTGGGGGGCGGCTTTCGAGGGTCCGTCCCAACTGAAACCCCCACCTCCTAATTCAGGATCGACCGATGGACGCAATCACCCTTGACCAAAAGCCCAGCGCTGCGAGCGATCAGACCTTCTCCAACAGGCAGAAGCGCAAACGGCTGTTCCTCCTGTTCGGGGGCGCCTTGATCCTTGTCGCTGCCTGTTGGTGGGTCTGGTCGACCTTCATCGCAGCGGACACCGAGAGCACCGAGAACGCCTATGCCAATGTCGAGGTCGCGCAGGTGACGCCGCTGGTCGGCGGGCCGGTCAAACGCGTCCTCGTCGTGAACAGTCAGCTTGTTCACGCCGGCGACGTGCTTGTCGCGTTGGACGACACCGATCTGCGTCTCGCGGTCGAACAGGCCGAAGCGGCGCTGGGCCATGCACAGCGTCAGGTCCGGCAGGTGCAGGAGAATGATGCGAGCCTTGCCGGCCGGGAGGGCGTGCGCGATGCCGATGAGGCGACCGCGCGTGCCGACCTTGTCCGGGCGCAGGCTGATCTCGACAAGGCGCAGCTCGATGAACGGCGACGGCAGACGCTGGCCGGGCCGGGCCGGGGGCAGTCTCGCAGCAGGAATATAGCGACGCCCAGACCGCCGTGCGCCAGGCCAAGGCGGCGGTTGCGCAGGCAAGGGCGCGGATCGCCGCTGCGGAAGCCGCGCGGGCTGCCGCGGGGGGAGCTCGTCGGGCCAATCGGGCGCTGATCGACGACGCGACGATCGAGACCAATCCGGAGGTGGCCGCGGCCAGGGCAAAGCTCGATCAGGCGAAGGTCGATCTTGCCCGTGCCGTGATCCGGGCGCCGGTTGATGGCGTCATCGATCAGCGCCACGTGGCCGTCGGCCAGCGCGTGCAGGCGGGTGTTCCGGTGATGGTCGTGGTGCCGGTCGACAGCATCTATGTCGATGCGAACCTGAAGGAGGTGCAACTCGGCCGTGTCAGGCCCGGACAGCCAGTGCGGCTGACCTCCGACCTCTACGGGTCCGGGGTCGTCTATCATGGTCATGTCGCCGGTTTTGCCGGCGGGACGGGTTCGGCATTTGCCGCGATCCCCGCGCAGAACGCGACCGGCAACTGGATCAAGGTCGTTCAGCGCCTTCCCGTGCGGATCCGGCTCGATCCGGCCGAACTTCGGGCGCATCCGCTCCGCGTGGGTCTCTCCATGCACGCGACGATCGACCTTTCGGGAGAGCGCTGAGATGGTGTCGCGCAACGCGGAACATGGGGATCAAGGCTATCCGCCTCTCACGGGCGCCACCCTGGCCTTGGCGGCTGTCGCGCTGTCGTTCGGCAATTTCATGGTCGTGCTCGACACGACGATCGCCAATGTCGCCATGCCCACCATTTCAGGCGATCTCGGCATTTCGACGACTGAAGGCACCTGGATCATCACGGCCTATGCGGTCGCCGAGGCCATCACCGTTCCCCTGACGGGCTGGCTCGCGCGGCGTTTCGGGGAGGTCCGGCTTTTCACCGCCTGCGTCATCGGGTTCGTGATCTGCTCGATCCTGTGCGGGCTGTCGGGGAGCCTCGGCATGCTGGTGCTGTTCCGGATCCTGCAGGGCTTTGCGGGCGGGCCGCTCATCCCGCTTTCCTCGACCCTGCTCATGTCGATCTTCCCGAAGGAAAAGGCGAACACCGGTCTTGCGATCTGGGGGATGACGACGGTGGTCGCGCCGATATTCGGGCCCATTCTCGGCGGCTATATTTCGGACAATTACCACTGGGGCTGGATCTTCTACATCAACATCCTGTTCGGCGTGGCGGTCGGAAGTGTCGTGTGGTGGCTGATGCGCAACCGTGAGACGCGGATCGAGCGCAAGCGGATCGACGTGGTGGGGCTGCTTCTCCTTGTCCTCTTCGTGAGCGCCTTCCAGACGACGATCGACAAGGGACGCGAGCTCGACTGGTTCTCGTCGTCCTTCATCGTCTGGATAGCGATCACGGCGGCCATCGCGCTTGGTGCCCTGATCATCTGGGAGCTTACCGACGATGAGCCGGTCCTCGATTTCTCGGTGTTTCGCTCCCGCAACTGGCTGGTTTCGACGGTGTCGCTGGGCCTCATGTTCGGGCTGTTCTTCGGCAACATCGTGCTGACGCCGCTCTGGCTCCAGCAGATGATGGGCTACACCGCGACCTGGGCGGGCTTCGCCACCGCACCAATGGGGATTCTCGCGGTCCTGACGGCGCCGATCGTCGGCCGGCTGATGGCCAGGATCGATCCACGTCTGATCGTGACCTACGGGATGGTCGTACTCGCCATCTCCTTCTTCATGCGCGCCCATCTGAACGCCCAGGCCGACTTCATGTCGGTTGCCATGGCCATGTTCGTGCTGGGGGCAGGCGTGCCGGCCTGCCTGGTAACACTGACCTCTCTCGCGGTATCCGATCTTCCGCCCCAAAAAGTGGCGAATGGCTCGGGTTTGCAGAACTTCATCCGCATCATGGCAATGGCCGTGGGCGCGTCGCTGACCTCGACCTATTGGGAGAATGCGACGAAGGCGAGCCGCGCCAATCTCGTCTCAATCATCGATCCGACGATGGCGCCCTCGCCGCCGCCCGGGCTTTCGGCCGACGCTGGTCTCGCGGCCTTTTCGAAGGCGGTCGATGCGCAGGCGGTGATGCTCGCCACCAACGACTTCTATGCGATGGCGACGATCCTCATCCTCATTTTCGCCGGCGTCATCTGGCTTGCCAAGCGGCCGAAGGGCCCGTTGAAGCAAGTGGGCCATTAGTGTCCTGAACCGAAAGTTCGTTTGACCTGGTTTCTATTTCCGTCATGCCGGACCTGTTCCGGCATCCATGTTTCCGCAAGGTGTGCAGGCGTTGTGTCAGCGGCACGATAGACCCCGGAACAAGTCCGGGGTGACGATAAATAATTGAACGAACTTCAGATTCACGACACTAGAGTCTGATCCATCTAGGTGGAAGCGTATCCAGAGTTCCTGAGATAGTTGGCGCATTCGTGGGGCGGGAAGGCATCGAGGAGTGACCCGATGCGGTGCCATGTTGCCTCGACGGAGCGCTCAGC
>Ga0207703_10000758_pt1 | contig 31842 bp, 30 predicted proteins | sample KBSSwiS12_FD_184304 | JGI IMG/M metagenome (GOLD analysis project Ga0207703, IMG submission 184304) | Switchgrass rhizosphere microbial communities from Kellogg Biological Station, Michigan, USA - KBS Switchgrass S1-2 (SPAdes) (version 2) | ecosystem: Host-associated > Plants > Roots >...
GGCCACGAACCGCAGTCGTTCGTCCATCTTGCAACACTCCCGCCACGGCATTTGGGGTACCCCCAAATGCCTGAAAGTGTTACCTATGTGCCCGGAATGGAGTGTCACCTATGTGCCCGAATGGGCATCCTCATCTTTTTCACCCTCCCTTTGCCCAAACCGCCGGTTTGGTCCCAGGTCCAAGATGACTTGGTCCCAGACTTGGTCCCACTTTCGACCCAATTTTCAGTTGTTGAATTTCACCCTGGCACTCGCGGCTTCGACTCGCGCCAACGACGCTCCGGGACGCGCGCGAAGTTGCAGCACCGCTTGTTCCCCACGTTCATGGTTCTGGGCCGCTAACTTGATGACTTGAAATCGATTGAAGTGAGTAAGGCTCGCCTCAGTGGAGCAATGCCGCCTCGTTCCACCGACTCTTGTCCGTACAAAAATCCCGCCGCTTTTGCTGAAATCAGTCAGCGAGCACCATGCAAACAACTTCACGGATGACGCCGAGGGCGAATCCTTTACCGTTTAGCCATTTGGATGATGCTGTCGCGGCTGCGATTCGCGCTTCTCGTATCGACGCCGATCTAACCCAAAGGCAAGTCGCGGCCCGCTTACCGTGGGACGTCAGTGTTTATATCAAGAGAGATGCAGGTCGGCGCCGCATCACCGTACCTCAATTCATTCTGATCGCGTATGCGCTGGACCGGAGCCCAACGGATTTGTTGAGCAGAGTGCTGTTGGAGTACTCCTGCCACTCATCTAGAACCTATCTCAAAATCGTTTTAGCAGAATACAGATGGCCGCAAGCTGGACGAATCCGAGGAAGTTGGCCGGATAGTATTCCCAACGAGTGACGAGTCGACGATGCCACTGCATCCACGCAAAGAACCGTTCAACGATCCAGCGGCGCTGATAGCGGCGCAGTCGCCGTCCATCCTGCGTTGCGCGTTTAACGCGGTTGGATTTATGTGGGGCAATCATCTCAATGCCCTGCTTGCGAAGCTCGGCATCCAGCGGATCACTGTCATAGGCTTTGTCGCCGATGAGATTGTCCGGCTTCGCCTCGATCATGTAGAAGTCGAACGTCAACTGTACGAGCGTCACTTCGTGGTGGTTGGCCGCGTGCGTGGTGACTGCCAATGGCAGTCCATGGCGATCGACTATCGCCATGATTTTAGTGCCTTTTCCGCGCCGAGTCGGGCCGATCTGCTCGCCGCCGCCCTTGGCCGATGCAAACGTGGCGTCGATATAACACTCGGACTCGTCGATCCCGCCCTCATCGCGAAGTGCATTTGCCAACTCCGTGAGCGCTGTGCGAATGACTTCGTTTTGACACCACTGCTGAAAGCGGCGGTGCACTGTCTTGTAGTTCGGGTAACACTGCGGAAGCATGTGCCACTGAGCGCCGGTGTTGAGAATCCACAGCGCAGCTTCCAGAACCCTGCGCGCCGCAATCGGCTTGCGGCCAGGGCGATCGTCGGGGATGTGTTCCTCCGGAAAATGCTCCCGGATCAGCTCCCATTGATCGTCGCTTATGCGTAGCACGTCGCAATGTTACTCGAGTCGGCCGCATTTTTCGATTTTGAGATAGGTTCTAGTATGTCGCGTGCTGAAAACTTGCAGGACATGCGAGCTGTGCGCACCGCGCACCGACCTACATCAGCAGCGTCGATAACTGACACATCGTTGTTGGCACATTTGGGCAAGACCATCGCCACTGTGATTCGTTGCTATCGAATTGTGACTAGACTCAGCCTGCAGGATCTGGCAGATCGCTCGAGTCTGTGGACGCGACCGATGGTTAAGAACGTTGAGTTCGGCGGGCGGAGCGTGTTTGTGCCCGAATATCGACATCGCACCTGCACTGAATATAACCCCCGAACAATTGTTGACCAAAGTTCTGCAGTGGTCTCGAGTGCAGGAGTGGTAATTGATAAATATCGAGACCCATGACTCTTCCCATACCACCGTCGATGCTGTTCGCAGCGGGATCGATTTCCTCCGAACCCACATCTCCCCCATGGAAGGCGACCGGCGTTTGGCTACCCAATTCTCGAAGAACGCGGGAATGATCGAGCGGCGCGGATACACATTCGCCACATTGACGGGAGCAGGGCAAAATGCTGATCTGGCGGGCATCGCTGTTGGGATGCTGCCGACAGAATGGAGGCTCAAAATCTATGAAGATCGATGCGGAACAGAACAGATATCTGGGAGACAAGGGCTGGGAATCTGACCCGCAACTCTTCGCACAGGTTGCCGTTACATGGAGCCAGTGGTTTGGCCAGGCGGGTGAGCATCTTTACGCGGCGCAAGTCCTGTTGCCACATATCCAACAACGAAATGCAGAAATTCAGCGGCTCATGGAATCGCAGAATCGTGGCACTGTGAAAATGACTCCCTCCCTAACCGGAATCTACTTTCTTCACTGCGCGTTTTCGATTGAGAATGCGTTCAAATGCGTGATTGCGGCACAGTCAGCAACAGAAATTGAATCCGAGATACGCCGCACCAACCGCATTCCGAAAATGTTGCTCGGCCACGATCTCGTAGAGCTTGCTGAGAAGGCAGGCTTTAGCATCGGAACCGACGAGGAATACACGCTCGCATTCCTAACGCGATATGGGACATGGGCCGGGCGCTATCCTCTGCCAGTCCACAATGACCGCAACGCGCTGACGGGCAAACTCTCGAACGGCGGTCACTACATGATGGGTGGGTACCGGCCTGACCAAGTGCCAGCATTCGTTACATTCTGCGCGAATGCGTATTCATGGGCGCGTGCAAAGGTTGAGCCGAGCTAAACGATCGTCTCCCAGTGCAAGCGATGGGCTATGGAGAATTACCATTGTTCCAGAGTGGCGGGATCAAAACCCGCTAAGGGTCCTTATGAATCAGGAAGTTACTGATTCAATTGGCTCAACTGTCCCCTGTACTCCCCTCGAATGCCCGTCGCTGGCACCAAAGCTGGCACTAGAAGTTACACAATGATCATCGCCAGTCTTTGCGCCTTGTGAGAAAGCCTCTGCTACAATTCCCAGGAGCAGCGGAAACCTCACATGCCCAAGCCTACCACACAGCGATCTCGCGCCTTGGCACTGCTGAGCCGGCGACCCATTCTGCGGCTCAAGGACTTTACCGCTCAGGAAATAATGCCAGAGACGCTGGCTCGTCTGATCCGCGAAAGGATGATCGTCCGTGTGGCTCGCGGCCTGTATCAACGGGCCGATGCGTCAGCCGATACCGGGCACTCCCTCGCCGAGGCCGCAGCACTGGTGCCGAAGGGCATCGTCTGTCTCATCTCAGCGCTGCAATTCCACGAACTCACGCTGCAGATGCCCTCGGAGGTTTGGATGGCGATTGATCGCACGGCTTGGCGCCCACGAATCGAGTATCCGCCCGTCCGAATTGTGCGCTTCAGCGGGACCGCGCTTACGGATGGCATCAAACGCCACCGTATCGAAGGCATCGACGTCGCAATTACCGAACCGGCACGAACCATCGTCGATTGTTTCCGTTATCGCCGCAAAGTCGGGCTCGATGTGGCACTGGAAGGTCTGCGCGAGGGCCTGCGACAGCGCAAAGTCACAAGCGATCAACTGTGGCGGCACGCGACAAAGATGCGAGTCTGGTCGATCCTGAAACCCTACGTCGAAGCGACGGCTGCCGATGGTGCGTGAACCTCTGAAGAACGTCGGCGAATCGGTTCGCGCCCGGCTGCTGCAACGGTCGCGTGACGAACGCACGGACTTCCAAGTACTGCTGACGCGTTATGCGTTAGAACGCTTGTTGTATCGGCTGAGCGAATCCGCGCATCGCCAGCGATTCGTGCTGAAGGGCGCCATGTTGTTCGCTACCTGGGTGTCAGCCCCCTTCCGACCAACGCGTGATCTGGACTTACTGGGATACGGGGACAACAGTCCCGACGCCATCCGCGAGGCGTTCCGTGAGATTTGCGGGCAAGCGGTCCCTGATGACGGCGTAGCGTTTGATGTCGATAGGATCGAGGCCACACCGATCCGCGAGGACCTCGAGTACGGTGGCGTGCGCATCCGCACGCGTGCCACGATCGCGGCCGCCCGTATTCCCATCCAGGTCGACGTCGGATTTGGCGATGCGATCACTCCAGGCCCTGTTGAGATCGACTATCCCGTATTGCTCGATGCGCCAATGCCGCACCTGCGCGCTTATCCGATCGAGACGGCGGTGGCGGAAAAGTTCCATGCACTGGTCACCCGTGGAATCATCAACAGCCGGCTGAAGGACTTCTATGATCTGTGGCTGATCGCCGAAACCTTCGAGCTGAAGCGTACTTCGCTAGCTGCGGCGATCCGCCAGACTTTCGCACGACGCGAGACGGCACTGCCGCAGGAGAAGCCAACGGCATTCACCGAGTCCTACGCCACGACGTGGGACGGCCAATGGCGGGCTTTCCTGACACGCGAGCGGATGACCGCGGCGCCGGCGCGACTGGTCTCAGTGCTCCTCGATCTTGAACGATTCTTGCTACCGCTTCTTGATACGACAAACGAGAATTGGAGCTGGAAACCACGCGCTGGCTGGGTCCGGGAAATAGGCTGATGCCCTGTTGTATCTAATGCCGAAGGACTCCGTCCCCGTCCGTCAGATAAATGAGGCAGCTCATTCCAGCTGCTCGGTCTCAAACGTACTCGAACGCAGGCCTGAAGTGTCCCGTCCCCTTTTCTTGCCAAATTTGCCAAAGACACTACGATTCAGGCATGAGCACGATGAACATCTCCCTGCCTGATTCGCTCAAAGATTTTGTCGACCAGCAGGTCAATGAGCGTGGCTACGGAACGAGCAGCGAGTACGTGCGCGAACTCATAAGAAAAGATCAGGATCGTCTGAGGTTGCGCGGTCTGCTGCTCGCAGGCGTGGCATCTGCACCGACCAAGCCCGTTGATGAAGTCTACTTCGATCGCCTGTGCCGGAAAGTCAAGGCGGCGACGCCAGGCACTCGTCGGTGACGCCGAAGCCCGTTGTCCCGCGTGAGAACGCAGAGCGGGATGCCGATGAGGCGATCGAGCCGCTGAGCGTCGGCATTGCATTCTTCTAATCGCGCAATATGAGACTCACAAATGGAAGGGAGACCCACGGGTCACCTTTTTTGATTCCCAGATCTTATCGAGCAGTCAATAACATTGCCGCGGAGCTGATCGAGAACGACACGGAACCTGACACGGTGTATGTGTGTGTGTGGGCCATTAGCATTGACGCGACCAAGGATCAGAAGCCCGTCAAACACCAATCTGCTCCGGCTTGTCATTCAGCTGCTGAAGAAACTCCAGAACCGAAACCAGGGGCGGAAGGGTAAACAGCGCGGGTGCGGGGTCAATCTTCCGGTCATCACGCAGAAAATCGGGGTAACGACCGATGAGGTAGAAGCTGACCAACGCACGCGTAGTCGACTGAATGAACTCTATCAGTCTCGCCCGATTCTCCAGAGCCGTGTCCTCTATTGGTAATCCCAATAGCGTGTACGGATTGGGTGAGATCGGATCTCGAGTGGGTATCATCACCGCCGGCGCATTCGGCATGCCGTGCAGATAACGCTGACCGTTTGGCAGGAATACCAAACCGTGTTTGATGCGATTGTAAGCCTCGACACCGAATCGACTCTGGTTGGCCTTGCAGTTGAGATAGATGAATCTGCACATGCGTCGCAGCACCGCAACGCAGTCGATACGCGGGTAGAAGCTGCTCCAGCTATTTTCAACATCCTCCAGCAGACCCAGGGCAGCAAACAAATCATCCGCCGAGCTGATTTTCCGCCGACTAAAGAGGTTTTCGAGCACGACTCTGTCAGGCTTGTAGGCTAGTATCCCTTCCACTGGATAGTCGAGTTCTTTCAACCGAAATCGAATCAAGGCCTCAAGGACTGGACTTGACCCGCTTTCGTGGACACCTCAATGTTTGGATTGAAGGAGTTCACGATGGCGAACAAAGCGGTCCGGTACACCCCGGAATTTAAGCGACAAATGGTGGATTTGGTGCGCTCTGGGCGCACGCCTGCGTCTTTGTCGAAGGAGTTTGGGCCGACCCCCTGGTCGATCTCCCTATGGGTGAAGCAGGACGAGCGAGACAGCGGCAAGGGCGACGGCGGGTTGAGCAGCACGGAGCGTGAAGAGCTCGCGCGACTGCGGCGTGAGAACCGCAAACTCAAGGAAGAGCGGGAGATCCTCTCAAAAGCCGCGGCCTGGTTCGCAACCGAAGGCGCTGCCTCGAAGCGCTCTTCGAATTCGTGAAAGCGAACCAGGCCATCCATTCGGTCGGGACAATGTGCCGAGTGTTGAAGATTTCGAGAAGCGGGTACTACGCCTGGTGCAAGCGGCCGATGAGTCCACGAGCGCGTCGTGACCTGTGGTTGGGACAGAAGATCGAGGAGATACATCGGGACTCACGCGGAGTGTACGGATCACCGATGATTCATGCGGAACTGGCCGATGAGCATGGAGTGCGTGTTGGACGCAAGCGTGTAGCACGGCTGATGCGTGCAGCCGGGCTGCGCGGGGCGAGTTTGCGCAGGTTCGTCATCACGACCACGAGCGATCCGAAGGCCAAAAGACCGCCCGATCTGGTGGATCGGCACTTCTACGCCGAGGCGCCCAATAGACTATGGGTTTCCGATATAACATTTATCCCGACGTGGTCGGGATTTTTATATCTGGCGATCGTGTTGGATGTCTATTCGAGGCGGGTGGTCGGCTGGTCAATGCAGACACACCTGAGAACCGAGCTGATCCTGGAAGCTCTGCAAATGGCGCTGGTACAGCGCCAGCCTCGACGAGGTGTCATACACCATTCGGACCCCGGGTGTCAGTATACGAGTTATGCGTTCGGCAAGCGATGTCAGGAAGCGGGAGTGATGCCTTCGGTGGGATCCGTCGGTGATGCCTACGACAACGCCATGGCCGAGAGCTTCTTCGCAACGCTGGAGCGGGAGCTATTGAGCCGACGGCGCTTCCGATCGCAAGCCGAAGCGAAGATGGCCGTGTTCGCATGGCTGGAAGGCTGGTACAACCGCCGCCGACGCCACTCGGCCCTGGGTTACCGCTCTCCCGTCAACTACGAACGAGCGCATCAGCGAACCCCTGCGCAAAACCGCACTCGAGAGCTTCTGACGCCTTCGGCGCCAGACTGCGCTGCTGCCTAACCCTCAAGGAGAAAGATTCCAGATCAAGATCAGAAACTAAGACTGAAAACTGTCCACGGAAACGGGGCAGGTCCAGGACAGCTCCTAGGTCTTCGTAGGCGGAGTACTCCTCTCGATACAGCCCGACAATCAATAGTCTTTTGTGAATATCATTGGGGCTGCGCCGGTATTCATCCTCGATGCTCTTGCCAACGTAATGTCGAAAAGCGCCGCTGAAGAGCGCGTAATCTGTGAAGAAGCGCGGATCCATATCTCGGTGAACCGCGTTGCGTAGAATGCGATCGTCCGTCATCCAGATTTTCCTTTTATTAGCGAGCCGCTCCATACGGAGCCGTGTCCCGACTCAACGATGTTGCGCCATGAATTGAGTCCGCCGGGGCGAGCTGCGCAAGGTTGGCACGCAGGATGCGATTTGCCACGCCCAATACTCGCCCGGAATCCTGCGTTGATGTGAAATCGCTTCCTTCCAGGCGTTAATGCCAGCGCCGCAAGATCGGCGGCGTCGCCAAAGCTTTTTTGCGCGGCAAAACCAACGGCGCCCCCGCTCGGCGCCGCTTTGGTGATCGCGCTTATAGGCAGCAACGATCTGTTTGAGTGTGGCCATGCAGCACCAGGGTATTCGGTCGGCAACCGTCGGGTGCCACTTCTGACCCAACCATATAGGCTTTATCGCCGACACGCGACGAAACGGGTGAAGTGTTCATGGACCATCGACCGGCAGGTTGGTTCCTGCCCATGTGTTTAGCGTGGCGACCCCGCCTTATGCCATTGAAAGATTGTTTCTAGCGTCCTGACCCTCTGATCGGCATGCGCGCAATCGAGCATTTCGGAGCGCCCACCCGCAGGAGAATCTTGGATAAAGGGCTCAAAGTCCCCGGGCACCCGCCTCCACAAAGGCATACAAATCGCGAATATCCCCGGGCGGGCGGCCCTTCAGCGACTTGAAGTAGCGGACAATAGCTTCGTGCTCGCGCCAAGCTTGGAAATCGTAAGTCGTCGCGCAGAGCGATCGGGGAATACTCGGACAGAAGCATCTCCAAATGTATTCGAGTATGTCTGGGCCGCTGAGAAACCAAGGCTGATTTATCCGGCGCGAATTCCGCTCGGGACTAAATAAAACAGCACGGATCCGAACGTTCGAGAGCGCAACAATCGTGGGCGAGGCGTCAGGCCTCTGAAGTTCTGGCGCAACTGCCGCACAAAGGGAATCGGCGACACCGCGAACTTGCGCTTCCTCGAACACTCCCTCCTGCCCAGCGAAGGACGCTGGCAATCGCGTCAGGCTTGCTTCTCAGGGCGGCGTTAAATTGAAGCGGTTGCCCCCGGCTTTTCACTTCACAAAGCAGTAACTCAGTGTACTTAGTAGATAGATCCAAGCGTGGGTCTGGACCAATCTCACGCTCGGGCTCCGAGCTGTATGGCAGCCGGAGAGCTAACGCATCTAACTCGGTCTGATTGAATCCGTGAGTGGACGAATGCACGATGAATCCACTCACAAAAAAACCGTTTAGCCGCAAATACAGCGTCGCTAACTGTTCCTGGATTCTTGACTTGGAGTGATCGGCCATTATGGCAAAGTCTCTTGTCGGCATATTTTGCTGCGCCCTACTCCACGACCGCCTCGACAGCGAGCACGCGTTGTGTTTAAAGCGTGGGCAGCAATTGTTGCTGTGGTTCAGGCACATTTCATCGAACTCGCGAAGCTCAGACGATAAATGCAATCGCGGCGGTCGAGCAATATCAGACGTAGTGAAAGACTTGTGGAACTGTGGAGCTTACCCGACACACTGAACGCAAGGCGCCCGAGACGGGCAGCGCACGGCGTCAAGGAGGCGTAGAGGCATGGCAACCGTAACCACCGTGGAGATATATCGCGACGCTTTTCCGCGCCCCCGTAACAAGCGGGCATGGCGGTCGAGCCGTCACCGACCCATGAGCGGTTCCCGATTTAATTCAATCTGGGCGGTCTCCAGAATCGCAGCAAGGTCCTCGCCAAATCGATCTAGGTTGACCCCATCAGTCCGAATGTGCATAAATCGACACGCCATCTCGCGTAGCACCGCTGGCGTATGCGTAACTTCGTCCCGCATAACCCTGGTCGCCAGCTCGTCCGTGATAACGATTTCCGGGTGTTGCCTCCGCGCCTCTGAAGCGACTGAAGCTATTCGGGCTCGCAGGCCATCGCCTATACAGTGCTCCCGAACGTAGCCCATCATTCCCTTTTCCAAATAATTCTTCGATGTGAAGAAAAGCAGCGGGCACGGAGCAACGACGCTTCGCATGGCGTTGAGTGCAGCGTTCACATCGCCAAGACTACCAAACAGCGTTCCATAGAATGCCTCAAGACCCACCTCAACGACTGCGGCCAGTACGGGATCCCATGCGGCAAGAAGCGCATTCACGGGGCACGGCAGTGTAATGGTCGACCGGTCGAACGACCTCAAGGCCTCACACGCTCCCAAGCTCACAAATAGATTGTTTCGGCACTCGATGTTGATTCGGCGAAACCATGAATAAACTTCATCCCAAGTCACGGTCTCGCCGCCAGCTGTTGCCATGACCTCTGCGGAAGCGTGTCCATCCAGATGAAGCATCGGCATAGCTCCTTGCTGAGCTCTCGCGAGTATTGCCTGCAGGGTCGCTATCAGTTGAGCTGATGTGTGGCACCGTACAACCGCAACTTCTTTACCGAGCCTGAAGAAAGCGCGCCCATCGATCAGCGCAGCCAACTGGTTCGCAGTGTCCTTCTCTCCGTCGGGGACACAGTTGAGAATCACCATTTCAGTTGCGGTCAGGTGGGATATCCCTATGTAAGTCATGGGTCAGTGCTCCTTTAATACACCCGGCGGCTGTAACTGTCCGCGTTTACCCAAACCATCGGAACGATAACGAACAGCCAGCTCGGCGCAGCCGTCACATTCCGCGAAGCCACTGATTCCGCTGGCCCGACTGATCCCCTGCAGTCCCCTCTGATGCCCATCGCTGGCACAAAAGCTGGCACTAGAATTGGGCGGCACATGCCGGTGAGCGCTGCACAGGCAGGCTGCCGCACGACGCGGCAGACATTGTTAGTTGTTGCCCGAGCCGTAGCCGCCGCAAAGCATATAACAAACAGCGGTTGCAATATGGATTTTGAGCGACTGAAAGCTGACACGACAGCACATCGGCGCTACTTAGGCCTCCGAACTGTTCAGCATCCGTCACATCAGATCGTGTTGCATCGCAACCGTCGACCAAGTGAAGCGGATCCGTGCGCCCTCAGCCGGTCGCAACTATGCTTACGCCTCCAGCCCACATGGAAATACCGTGGCACGACGCAGGCGACACAAAAAATCCGGTACCGGACTCCTCGGCCTACTCGCTCTAGGCGCCATCGCGTTCGTCGTCGATTTCGTCGGCAAGCACATGATCGAAGTCGTGACAGCTCTTGTAATAGTGGGCGTTCTCTGGATTGCATACTTGATCACACGACCGAAAGACATCGCTGCAGTGCGCTCATCCTCGCCTCCTGCCCCCGATCTACGGCATTTCCGCGAAGCACCCAGTGACGTCCAACAGGTGGAGGAAGCTGCGGCTGACCCGGAACCAACGTATTCCATCCCACCTCCCCCTAAGACTTCCAATCGGTCCTCCAAGGATGGATCTCAGTTCTGGAGAAAGCCCGGCAATGACGCATTGGTCAATAACCGCATACTAGGCTCAATGATCTACGTGGGGACCGGCCTGCGCTCCGTAACCAGCTCAGACGTCGAGCCCGCTCTGATCGATCCAACCCTGCCCGTCGACCGGTCAATTGCGGATTGTCACCAAAACCGACTCAACTACTGGCCTTCCTATTCCGAGGCCACCCCACAGGCCCGCGGTGCCTACCTACATTGGCTGAACACGGGTCGAAAGGATCCCGCTGCCGACATTGGATACGTTTTCTTGTACTTCTACGGACTCGAAAGACGGGCAATCCACGATTCGAAGACGGACCCCTTTGGCGCTGCCGATCTGCCGGCAATCAGATCCGAGGTAGACCGTCTCCTGCGGATATACGGCAATCAGAACTCCTTCAATGGCTACGCACACCGCCTTCTCGATTTCATCGCCGTCACCGACAGCCCTGACTCCCTGTATTCGCAGCCCCCGCTGCCAAACTCCGGCCGGCTCCTGAGCGACCGCGACCGCCTCGCATTGGCTCAATGCGCGCTCGCCCGTGCACCGCTGCCTGCAGCCTGGGCTCTACACTGGCTCAAACATGACCCCAACACCTCGTTAGGCACCGCCGCCCGGCGTTGCCCGAATGAATTCGCAAAGCTTTTCGAGGCCCTCTACATGGAACGGTACGAGACGGGCCTGGTACTTCCTATCAACCGCACCAAGCTGACATTTCAATATCATCCCGCAAGCCCCTCCCTTCGAGGCGCCATGAATGCGCTCAGTCACTCGACCAACCTCCCCGAAGTGACCGTCCTGACCGCACCGCTCAAAAAGCTGGCTGAGCTCGCAGCCGAAACGTGCAATCGTCTGGCTCGATTCAGCCGAGCAGTCGGCAAGGACCCGACGTCTGCCCAATCGTTTGAAGGCCTCGTTGAATTGCCCATGACTCTGTGGCCAGAGCAGTACCGACATCCCCTCGAATCGGTTCGCGACGTTGTCGCTCGGGCCGGGCAACCCGCCGCCATTCCTTTCTCCAAATTTCGCACCTGGATCCCCGAATTCGATGCCCTCACCCGGGCCAAACTGAAGGCCCTCACAACTGCCCTTGCCGGCGTCGGGTTGGGCATGGAGCCCGATCTGCGCTTCGGCGGCGGTCCGCCCCCATTCGAGTCGCGCGTAGTTCTATTTGCCGACGACACCAAAACAGCCGCCGAGCAGGCCTCTGCGCAATACTTCGCCGCCGCCCTCACGCTCCAACTGGCCGTGGCCGTCGCCGCCGCAGACGGCTCCGTAGCCGAAACCGAGCGGGCTCTCATGATCAAGCACATGGACGAGTCACTCAATCTGACCGAGTCCGAACGTCGTCGGCTCCAGGCGCTCCTGCGGCTACTGCTGATCGAGCCGCCCAAACTCACCGGGATCAAGAAAAAGATCGATGCCCTGAGCACTCCTGCCCGGCAGGCGGTGGGCGATTTCCTGGTCCTCATTGCCCAAGCGGACAACCAGGTAACTCCCCAGGAAATCCGTACGCTACAAAAGGTCTTTGGCCTGCTCGGGCTCGACTCCGAAGCCGTATTCTCGAAGCTGCACGCGGCAGCCATCTCACCCGGCGCTGCGGCGAGGCCTACCGCAGCGCCGGCGCCCTCACAGTTCACTATTCCAAGACCTGCGGCCTCTTCCCGCACCCCTGACAAACAACGAAGGCTGACTCTCGATCCAGAGAAGATCCGGGCCCGTCAAACCGAGTCTGAGCGCGTGGCCAGTATTCTCGCCTCGGTGTTTGAGACACCAACCCCGGAGGCCGAGCCGGCTGATGCTTCGAATACTGTTGCAGATCAGGACGAAGCCGGCCCCTGCCTGCTCGGTCTGGATCCCGTCCACTCGGCACTGTTGGCGACCCTCATCACGCGTCCTCAGTGGGCCCGCGAGGAACTGACCGATCTCGCCGAAGACCGCGACCTGATGCTGGAAGGCGCGCTGGAGCGTCTCAACGAAGCCTGTTTCGACAAACTCGACATGCCATTATTTGACGATGGCGAGCCCCTTGTTCTCAATCAAGAAGCCCTAGCTGGAGTTTTGAGTGACCAACATCCGCAGCCGTGACCGCGACGCACTCCTTCAGGCATTGCGCGCCGGCGTAGTCCCCCGCGTCGGCCAACAACTCATCCAAGTCGGCCGCGCGCGCGAAATCGAGGCGCTTCTTGCCGACATTAGCCGAGTCGCTGACGGCAGTGCCCTCTTCCGCCTCATCATCGGCGAATACGGCTCCGGCAAAACCTTCTTTCTCAACTTGGTCCGCGCCATTGCATTGGAGAAAAAGCTCGTCGTAGCCAGCGCCGATCTCAATCCGGATAGACGTCTGCATGCCAGCGGCGGCCAGGCACGATCGCTCTACGGGGAGCTCATGAGGAATCTCGCGACACGCACCAAGCCGGAAGGCGGTTCACTCGCGGCCGTGGTTGAGCGTTTCGTGTCGACCCAACGGAACGAATCTGCCATCCGCACAGCCCTGGAGCCGCTCTCCGAGCTGGTCGGCGGCTACGACTTCAACGCTGTAATCAATGCCTACTGGCGCGGCTTTGATTCCAACAATGAGACCCTCAAGAGCCACGCCGTCCGCTGGCTGCGAGGTGAATTCGCGACCAAAACCGAAGCGCGGGAGGCGCTCGGCGTGCGAACGATAGTCGACGATTCTTCGGTTTACGATCAGTTGAAGCTCATGGCCCGCTTCACCAGGCTCGCCGGCTACGGTGGGCTGCTCGTCACTCTCGACGAGCTCGTCAACCTCTACAAGCTCGCCAACACTCAGGCACGCAATGCCAACTACGAGCAGATCCTGCGGATCTTGAATGACGTACTTCAGAATCCCCCCGAAGGCCTCGGTGTGTTGATGGGCGGAACACCCGAATTTCTGCTCGACACCCGACGCGGCCTGTTCAGCTACCCCGCCCTCCAGAGCCGCCTCGCCGAGAACACGTTCGCCCAGCAAGGACTGGTCGACTACACCTCGCCGGTCATGAGGTTGGGCAGCCTCACCCCGGAAGACTTTTATGTGCTGCTGGAAAAGCTGCGTCTGGTCTATGCCGGCGGCGATCCCGGCAAGTTTCGCTTGCCGGATGCAGGATTGACCGCCTTCATGGCGCACTGCCAGAGAAAGCTCGGCGAGACCTACTTCCGCACACCACGCACCATCATCAGAGACTTCGTCAATCTGTTGGCCACCCTGGAACAAAATCCGACTGCCCAATGGTCTGTCCTGTTGGAACAGACTCAGCCCCAGGCAGACATCGCACCAAGCAACGAGATTCAAGAAGAAACGCCGTCCTCCGCGACCGCCATCTCATCGTTGAATCACACCAAAGTCCCAGAAACTGATGAGTTCGCCACCTTCAAGCTCTGAGACTCCTTCCACGTCTTTCCATCTGTTGGACGAGCGCATCCAACGCTGGATCTGGCAAAAAGGCTGGACAGAGCTCAAGGACGCTCAGGAGCGAGCCATACCGCTGCTCGTGACCCCCGAGCAGGATGTCATCATCGCAGCAGCCACAGCCTCAGGTAAGACCGAAGCTGCCTTCCTTCCGATCCTCACCCACCTTGCACGCAAGAGCGAGCCGGGCCTGGCCCTGTACGTCAGCCCGCTCAAGGCGCTCATCAACGATCAATGGTCGCGTCTGGATGAGTTGTGTGAGCACCTTGAGATCCCCGTGACCCCCTGGCACGGTGACATCTCAGATTCGCTCAAGAAGAAGTTCCAGAAGAATCCCGGAGGCTGCCTACTCATCACACCGGAATCCCTCGAAGGCCTTCTCATCCGTCACGGCTACTCGCTGCCCGCGCTGTTCGGTCGATTGACCTACCTCGTCATCGACGAGCTCCACGCCTTTCTCGAAAACGAACGCGGCAAACAACTTCAGTCTCAGATGCACCGGTTGGAGGTTGCAGTCGGTCGCCGAGTACCTCGTGTCGGTCTATCCGCCACATTGGGCGATATGCAGATGGCTGCCTCGTTCCTGAGACCCGCACAGTCGAGTGCGGTACAAATCATTTTCAGCCGACAGAAGACACTCGACCTCAAAATAATCATCAAAGGCTACCTCGACTCGGCCCCCGAACAGCCGCCTGCTCCTGAGACCAACAGCGACTCCCCGGCCTCTGACACTGCGGACCGGGGGCTATTTGCAGTTGCTGCAGACCTCTACAAGCTGCGCGGCCAGAACAATCTGATCTTTCCCAACAGTCGCCGTAATGTAGAAATGATCGCGGACCTGTTGCGGGAGCAATGTGAGCGTGAACTCGTTCCAAACGAGTTCTGGCCGCATCACGGCAGTTTGTCCAGAGAGCTGCGGGAAGAGACCGAGCGTGCTCTCAAGGCCGGTGATCATCCCGCCACGGCGATTGCCACCACTACTTTGGAGCTGGGCATCGACATCGGAGCCGTGAAGAGCGTGGCGCAGATCGGACCGGCACCCTCAGTTGCCAGCCTGCGGCAACGACTCGGTCGATCCGGCCGGCGACGAGGCGAGCCCGCCATTCTTCGCAGTTACGTTATCGAGTCTGAACTGTCCGCCAGCAGCTCCCTCTCTGACCAGCTCCGTGAAGGTCTCGTGCAAACGACCGCACAGGTCGGACTTCTACTCAGGAACTGGTGCGAGCCTTCCGAAGCACACAACCTGCACCTCTCGACTTTGGTTCAGCAACTCCTCTCCCTGATCGCGCAGCACAGCGGTCTGCAAGCGCAAGAGGCGTGGCGCACCCTCTGCGTGAGCAATCTCTTCTCGGGCATCACTCCCGAGGAGTTTGCAACGCTGCTGCGCACGCTAGGCAAGGAAGACTTCCTCCAGCAGGACCCCTCAGGGCTTCTGTTGCTTGGCCAACGGGGCGAACGCTTCGTCAACCACTACACTTTTCTCGCGGCCTTCGTGGGCGACGAGGAATTCCGAATCGTGACAGCCGGAAAGACCCTCGGATCACTGCCAATATCCAGGCCCCTCACCCCTGGCACCTTTGTCATCTTCGGCGGTCGGCGCTGGCGCGTTGTCAGTTGTCTGCCCAACGATAAAGTGATCGAGGTTGAGCCCGCGAAAAGCGGGATCGCCCCCAAGTTCGACGGCGGCCGCGGCGAGGTTCACGACGAAGTCCGCGCGGAAATGCGCCGGCTCTTGGAACAAACCGAAACCCTACCCCTCCTCGACGCCCCCGCCCAGCTGCTGCTCACGGAAGGCCGCGACAACTATCGGCGTCTGCAGCTCAAGTCGAAACAGGTCATTTCCGATGGCAAGGATGTTCGGATCTTCACCTGGCGCGGTGATCGTATCAACGACACTCTTGCGGTCTGGCTGAACAGTATGGATATGCCCGCGGCCAACGAAGGACTGTCCGTGGGCGTGTTCAACACCGAACGCGAACGAGTCATCGGCTCTCTGCTCAACATTGCGCAAGCACCGGCACCCACTGCCCAGGACCTGGCCGCTCATGCACAGAATCTGACCGTGGAGAAGTGGGACTGGGTATTACCCGAAGCACTCCTGAGAAAGAACTTCGGACACCGTAAATTCGACATCGAAGGCACCCTGAACACGTGCAGTTCACTGCTGTCCCAGGAGCCGTGAAACCGGCAAACTTTCTCAAATTTGCTCGAATCAACACCTACCTATCGGTATCATGTTGAATCACTGACTACACATGCGAGCTGCATCAACAGTCCGGTTTTCCAGTTCACACATAATACTCGCGTGCGACTGTCTGTGCGATGCAGCAAAAACAGGGACAGACTCAAAGGGAGTCAGATGACAACTTCGGCGAACCGCTTTCCCAGGGGCTCCGAATGGCGCCAATGGGACCTCCACATCCACACGCCGGCATCCTTCCACTGGCAAGGCGAACGCTTCGGCGCAGACGAACAACGCAACACACAGCTCGTAGATCAGATGATCGAAGCTCTGAATGCCGCTCAGCCCGCCGTATTCGCCCTCATGGACTATTGGACCTTTGACGGCTGGTTCAGGCTGCAGGATCGGCTTCAGGAGCCAGGCGCGCCCGCGTTGCAAAAACTCGTCTTCCCAGGCATCGAGCTACGCCTGACGGCTCCCGCGGACTATCGGCTCAACGCGCATGTGTTGTTCTGCGACAAAGTAACGCGACAGACGTTGAATGATTTCCGATCAGCGCTGACAGTCGAGCTGATGGACCGCCCATTGTCCGAAGAATGCTTGATCCAACTGGCCCGAAGAGTCGGCGCTGACAAGTTGAAGTGCCACTCCTTCAAGAAATCAGAAGTCGATGCAGACGATCGGATTGCCCTCCTGGCGGGCTCCGTCATCGCCGAGATCAACCCGGCGAGTTACAGGCAGGCAATCAACCGAGTGCCCAACGAACGAGCCATCGGCTTCATGCCTTTTGACACCAGTGACGGTCTAGCGGACGTCGATTGGGAGGCGCACTATGCCTTCGTGATGGGGATGTTCGAGTCATCCCTGATATTCGAATCACGGAAGCCCGATCTGCGCGGCGCCTTCGTCAACGAAGAAACTCCCGGCAACAGCCACTGGATCGCCAATTTTCAAGCCGCACTTGGGAATAAGCCGAGGTTGTGTGTATCCGGCAGTGATGCCCACCACTTCAAAGGTATCCCCGGAAACAACGACAAGCGCGGCTACGGCGATTTCCCATCCGGCAAGGCAACCTGGCTCAAGGCGGATCCGAGCTTCGAAGGATTGCTCCAAGCGATCATGGAGCCAGCCAAGCGCTCTTACATCGGCCCCCGCCCACCCAAGCTCTTGGACGTCGACGCCAGCAAGACCTATTACATCGACTCACTGCAGATCTCCAAAGCAGCTTCCGGCTCAGCAGTTGGAACCTGGCTGGATGGCTGCAAGCTGCCTTTGAATCCCGATCTGATCGCCATCATCGGCAACAAGGGCAGCGGTAAGAGCGCCTTGGCAGATGTAATCGCCTTGCTGGGAAATTCCCAGAAACGCGACCACTTCTCGTTTCTGCAGAAAAACCGGTTCCGCGGCAAATCAGGCGAGCCGGCAAAACATTTCATCGCTGAGCTGACCTGGAAGGACGGCAGTCCCTACAGCTACAACCTGAATGAAGATCCGCCGCCCGACAAAGTCGAAATGGTCCGCTACATCCCACAAGGACATTTCGAAGCCCTGTGCAATGAGCACATCTCAGGCCGATCGACCGCCTTCGAAGACGAGCTCAGAGCCGTCATCTTCTCGCATGCCCCCGAGTCAGTCCGCCTCGGCGCTCTCGATTTCGATCAACTCATCGAACAACAAGAGCTCGGCTTCAGAGACCGACTCGGCGAGGCACGCAAGCGACTCAAACGACTGAACGAAGAAGTCGTCGGCATGGAGCAGCAACTGCAACCTCAGATGCGTCGCTCCTTGATTGAGCTCCTGGCTCTCAAGCAGAAGCAAATCGAAGAGCACCATAAAATCCGCCCCCCGGAGCAACCGCCGCCGGCCGAGCAAATGAACGAGCCGCAGCTGCAGGCCGCCACTCGGCTCGAAGCCATCGCCCAACGCAAAAAGCAACTGGTAGAGCAGGCCCAGGAACGAGTTGCGACCCAAGCCAACTTGGCGCGCAAGCAGCAGGCGATCCGCAATTTAAACGAGCGCCTGCGCTCACTGGAACTGGCTTTCAATCAGTTTCAGGACACCACCACCCAGGACCTCGTGCTACTGGGCATACCCGCAGAGCATCTGACCCGATTGACGATTAACAGGCAGTCTCTCGAAGAGATTGCCGCAGCATTGCCTCTGCAACAGGCCGCCTTAGACACCTCGGCGCGCCAGGACACGGACGAGACCGCCGCCCTGCAAGTCGAGCAGTCCACACTCAGCGCCCAACTCAATGCCCCACAGCTCGCCTACCAACAGAATCTGCAAGCCCTCGAGACCTGGTCCAAGCAGCTCAGCGTACTCATTGGCTCTGCAGAGTCCCCAGAGACCCAGCGTGGGCTCGAAGCTCGCATTGCCCAGATCGACGAGCTGCCGGCGCGGCTAGCAAGTCGCCAAGAACAGCGACTGCACTGTTGCGCAGAGATCTTCGAGGTCCTGGATGAACAACGCGATGCACGAGCCCAGCTGTTCGCACCGGTGCAGGACCTCATCCAGCGCAACCAACTCATACGCGATGACTACAAACTTCAGTTCCAGGCAACCCTAAGCGTCTCGCCCGATACCATTTCAGAGTCTTTGTTCGCTCTGATTAAGCAAAATGCAGGTGAATTCAAAGGTGACGAGGCGTATCTCACAGTCAGGAGCATCGCCGACCGCAATGACCTATCAACGAAAGCCGGAATGATGGCCTTCATCACCGAGCTGTGTCACAAGGTCGAGCTGGCTTCCGGCGGAGGTTCACCGGAGGCTGTCGGTATCGCTAATGCATTGCGCAAGGATAAAGCTGCCAGCGACGTCTACGACCTTCTGTTCGGACTTCCTTTCCTGGAGCCAAGATACTCACTTCTCTTTCAAGACACCCAGATAGAACAACTGTCTCCCGGACAACGGGGCGCACTCCTGCTCATCTTCTATCTGCTGGTCGACAAGGGTCGCAATCCGATCATCCTCGATCAACCCGAGGAAAATCTGGACAATCAAACAGTCGTCAGCCTGCTGGTGCCCGTGCTCAATGAGGCCAAGAAGACCCGACAGATCATCATGGTGACGCACAATCCCAACTTGGCGGTGGTTTGTGACGCCGAGCAGGTGATCTATTCGAGCTTTGATCGCAAGGGAGGCTCGAAGATCACCTACCTGTCCGGCTCGATCGAAAATCCGGCCATCAACCTGCATACAGTGAATGTTCTTGAGGGCACCAAGCCCGCGTTCGACAACCGCCGCATCAAATATCAATAGACTCGCATCCCACTATCGAAAGTCGCCGTAATCACAGAAATATGAAGGATCAAGAATCCGGCATCCCAGCCGACATACAGGATGCCATCGAACAGTGTTATCAGCGCTGCGAAGCCGTCGTCGACGGACTCGGCGAGCACACCGATACGGCGAGAACACCCGCGATCGCCTATCACTACACCGATTCCGCCGGACTGTTCGGAATACTCGATAGCGGCAATATTCGACTGACCGACATCGCCGGGCTCAACGATCCGACCGAAATCAGCCATGGGGTAGCCCATGCCTGCGAGATTCTGCGCACGGCTGCGGCCAGTAGTCACCGTGCTGCACGGTTTCTTTCTGACGGCTTCACAGATTTTCATACGAAGATTGCGCAACTGGCTCACTTCTTCGTTGCCTGTTTCAGTCACAACGGTAATGACTTGGGACAGTGGCGTAGCTACGGCAACAATGGCCGAGGATTTTCGCTGGGCTTCGATGGCGAGCTCCTCGAGCGCCTTTTCGTGGCGCCAAACGGCGATTGGATAACGAATCACTCCACGTTTTCGATTCGCTACAACGACACGGCCCTTCGCGCTGTGCAAACTGAGATTGTGAATGCTTTTCTGACGCTGTCCGATGTTCCTAGAGGACGTGGGCTGCACCCCAGCACAGTCGCACAGTTCATGCGAATACTATCGGAGCGGCTCAGCCTGTGTGCAGTACGTGCGGCCCTCCTCTTCAAGCACGAAGCTTACTCCAATGAAGCCGAATATCGATTGCTCCATATCCGCCCGATTAACGATGACCTGTCGGATATCAAGTTACGCCCCCGAGACACCGCATTGATACGCTTTATGGAAATCGCCTGGCGCTCAGATGGTTGTCAGCCTCTTCGCGAGATCCTCATTGGTCCCGCCGCAGACGAGACCAAGGCCACCGAGTTCGCTCAGATCTGCCTGCGCCGTGCCGGTATCGATACGGAGACAATCCACATTCGTAAATCAACCATTCCCTATCGGGGTTAGTGGCCCAATGGATTTGATGTGCACAATGGACGATCCGCACTCTCGAGCAGCGGCTCATTCGCCGACCGCATCCTATTACGCCCGGAGTCATTGCCGCATGCGATTGAGCCTGGAGCTGCGGCAGCGAGCTTTGAACCGTATCCCACACGATATTTAGGTCTACGTCGAAGTAACCGTGAACCATTCGATTGCGCATGCCGCGCATCTGCGCCCACGGAATCTCAGGCTGCGCTGTCGCAAACTCTTTTCATTCGTTAACGATACGCGCCGCAGCTTCTCCGATCGTCATCAGGTTGAGAACAACGGCCTGTTGGGTACGCTTGTCCGTCAGAAACTCGTCCTTGGGCACGCCTTGCACGTATTGGCGTGCGAGTTGGGTCGCTTCCAACATATGTGAGAGATAGTTGTCGAGGCGTGCTTGCGCCTCATCGTCGCTCATACAGGAAGTGCTTCTCGCAAAACCTTTTCACGCGAAGGCTGAGGCAGGTCGCCAGGCGTCAGGAGATCTACTCGGATGCCGAGCAGATCCTCGAGCGCGACTTGAAGTCCGCCCAAATCAAAGAGCGTGGCGCCAGGGAGCGGATCAACCAGAAGATCCAAGTCGCTGTCCTCGCTGTCTCGCCTCGGCACTCCTCGACTAGGCGGCGAATTTCGTCGCGATGAAGGTGCAACGCTCTGGACGGCTTCACGGGACATACCTGGAAATCAATGGCTGAGGTGGATTTCACTCCGCGATCCCCACCTTCGCGCTGCTTCATTTCAAGACTCATAAATCACTGATTTCGCGGATAAATATTTAGGCGCGAGTGTCACGCTAGTCTTATTGCCGATATCAATCTTACCTCTGAGATGACGAGGCAGCAGTATGGGCACCAAATGGTTCACCGGCGGAGTCGTTGCGGCACCTCGCGGACGGATCCAATTCGACTTCACCGTCAACGGCATCCGATACCGACCTTCCATCAAACGCCCTCCATCCGAGGCCAACCTTCGTCGAGCTCGGGAGCGCCTCGAAGCAATCAAACAGAAGATCCGTCTGGGCACATTCGCCTTCGAAGAGGAGTTTCCCGACTACCGCTTCCTACCAAGGCTGGCTGGCGTCTCCAGTGCTCGCCTGTGTAACGATGTCTTTAATTGCTACCTTGACCACTGTGAGGGACGACTGCGTCGAAACGATATGGCAGCCGCAACGGTACGCTCTTATCGAAAGGTACTTGACTGCATTTGGCGCCCGCACCTCGGGAACCTAGTCTTCTCGCAAGTCAGATACTCTCGCTTGGCAGCCATCGCGGATGGGCACGACTGGAGCAAGAAGACCTACAACAACACCATCAGCGTCCTCAAGCGTGCGTTCGAGTTTGGATATCGCGACAGGCCCGTCTACGAGAATCCAGCATTGAATCTTCGCTGTGCACGTCTGCGGAAGTCCGACCGGCCGAAGGTAGACCCCTTTTCCATGCACGACGCCGAAACGCTCATCGCGGCTATCCACCGCGACTGGGGTGAAGCCCAGGGCAACTACGACGAGTTTCGCTTCTTCACGGGCCTGCGACCGTCCGAGCAGATCGCGCTGATGCTCTCAGACATCGATCTGGCCCACGGAATCATCAGTATCAACAAAGCGAGAGTCTCCGGAATCGATCGGGACAAGACCAAAACCAGCGAAGACCGCCGAGTCCACTTGTGTCCGCGAGCGTTGTCGGTGTTGAGACGACAACTTCACCTCCGAGCGCACCTCGAAGGCGCCGGGCAGATTGATCACCAGCACGTCTTCTTCCTGGAGAGCGGCGCGCCCTTCCGGAGTCTGCAGTGTCCCCAGGTTCGTTGGCGCAAGACGCTCAGGGAGCTCAACGTTCGTTACCGACGCCCCTACACCGCGCGCCAAACCTCAGTGAGTTGGAACTTGATGATCGGCAAGAATCCGCTTTGGGTGGCTAAACAACACGGCCACAGCATCGCGACCATGCTGCGCGCCTATGCGGCCTGGGCAGAAGGGACAGCGGAAGTGGATATAGAAGCGATCAAGCGGTCGATGAGCGCGAGCGAAGCTGTGCCGGCGCGAAATCTGGCAGTAAATCTGTCAGTAGCGGAAGCGCTCCGGACAAAACGCGCACTTGCAATTGGTTCGCCGCACACAATCTCAGCCTGCGCTAACCGATTGTTCCGACACGGAGAATTGGCAGTGAGCCAAACAAAGGTGCCCATTCGGGCACATAGGTGACACTCCATTCCGGGCACATAGGTAACACTTTCAGGCATTTGGGGGTACCCCAAATGCCGTGGCGGGAGTGTTGCAAGATGGACGAACGACTGCGGTTCGTGGCCCGGTTGCTGGACGGGGAGAAGATGGCGGTGCTGTGCCGGGAGTTCGATATCTCTCGGAAAACAGGCTACAAAATCTTCTCGCGCTATAAGGCCTGCGGGATGGAGGGGCTGACCGATCGGTCCCGTCGTCCTTATCGGCAAGCCAATCAGCTGCCGTTTCAGGTGGAAACGCTGATTGTGCAGCTGAAGCGGGAGCATCCCAGCTGGGGAGCTCCGAAGATCCGCGAGAAGATCCGCCGGCTGCACACGGAGATCTCCTTGCCGGCCATCAGTACGGTGCATGCTGTGCTGGATCGCAATGGCCTGGTGAACCGCGTCGGCCGCCGGGCGCATTACTTCGCCGAGGGGACGCAACTGTCGAGGCCGACGCAGCCCAATGAGCTGTGGTGTGCTGATTACAAGGGCGAGTTCATGCTGGCGGATCGGCGCTACTGCTACCCGCTGACGATCACCGATTTTGCCAGTCGCTACCTGCTGTGTTGCGATGCCTTGGAGAACACCCGCGGGGAATACGCGTTTGCCGTATTTGAAAGGGCTTTCAAGGAGTTTGGGCTGCCGCTGGCCATTCGTACCGACAATGGAATTCCCTTCGCCAGTCGCACGGCCTTCTTCGGCCTCAGTCGCCTGTCGGTGTGGTGGCTGCGCTTAGGGATCAGCATCGAACGCATCGAGCCAGGTCAACCGCAACAGAACGGGCGCCACGAGCGAATGCACCTGACGCTGAAGAAGGAGGCCACCAAACCGCCGGCGAAGAACTTCCTGCAGCAGCAGGGAAAGTTCGATCAGTTCATGGAGTGTTATAACAACCAACGCCCCCATCAGGCGCTGAACATGAAGTACCCCGCGGAGGTTTACAGACCCTCAGCACGGGTCTACGCCGGCTTGGAAGAGTTGGAATACCCCTTCCATGATCGCACGATCCTGGTCACCAGCTGCGGTCGCATTTGCATCGGCCGGCGCAAGATCAACCTCAGCTGTGTGTTTGCCGGTCAGCGCGTGGGGATCAAAGAGGTCAGCGACAAGATCTGGCTGGTGAGCTTTATGAAGTACGACCTGGGCTTCTTCGACGAGGAGTGCGGGCGCGTGGAGTGCGCGCCGAATCCCTTCGCTGCTAAAGTGTTACCCATGTCTCCGGTATAAATCGTTACCGAAGTGCCCGGAACGCACCAGGAAAAGTTGGCTGGGGTGACAGGATTTGAACCTGCGACACCTACGTCCCGAAATCTCGACTCGCCCGTTCGCGACGATTCAAAATAACTCAAAAATCGCTTGTTTTTCAGTATAATGATCGCATCCCGAATGCGAGGCCGTTCGCGGCAGTTCGCCCGAATCCGCACCAGTTAGTGACAAATTCCGTGACAAAGTTCGACGCACCTGTGACAAAGTCCGATGGGTAGATTTACCGACGTCCAATTGAGGAAACTGCTGACGAAGCGGCCGGCACAGGCGAAGACCCTGAAAGATGGTCGCGTCCCGGGGCTGTCCATCCGGATCGGGCCCAAGTCCGCTACTTGGTACTTGAGGCTCCGGGTTGCTGGCGAAGGTGGGATTAGCAAGACGGGAAAGCAACGCGTTGGCAAGCAGCACCGCGTCTGCCTGGGCGACTATCCGGTCGTGACCTTGGAGGCCGCCCGAAGTCTCGCCAACGGGTACCTGGATCAGGCCAAGCGTGGAACCAACCCGGCCGCCGCACTGGCGGCCGCAGCGACCGCCGGGAGCCTCACCATTGCCAAGCTCGGCGCCGAATTCATGACCGACTATGTGGCGCTCAAAAAGCTCAAGGCCGCTCGCAAATACCAGATGGCCATCGATACGAGCATCAATCCATACCTCGGGACGCTTCTTGCCGAGCTCGTTACACGGGACGACGTCCGTAGCGCCATGAAAAAAGTCATGGTCAAGCAGCCGCGAGGTGAGGGCGCACGCGATCGGCCGAAGGGTGGCACCGAGGCTGCGAGGACCTTCGTGACGGTCCTGCGAAGAATGATTTCGTGGGGCCGGGATGAGAAGAAGCTCAAGCGCGCAGACAACCCCGCCAGCAACATGGCGAAGAATCTCCCCAACAAGCGAAAGGGTGAACGGGTGTTGTCCCTCGAAGAGATTCGAATTGCCTGGCGGGCGGCGGCGACGCTCGGCTACCCGTTCGGGCCGGTCTACCAACAGATCATGCTGACCGGCGATCGCAGAGGTGCGTGGGGGAAAGCGACCCGATCTCAGATTGATCTTCGGCAGGGCTTGCTCGTGGTCTCCGCGGATGACTACAAGTCCGATCGGATCCACGTCGTGCCGCTCGTCTGCGAAAGTGTCGCCATTCTGGAGTACGTATATCGCAACCACCCGTGCCACGGTGGGGAGTACATCTTCAGCGGAACGGACGGTGTGAGCTTTCTTCAGGGGTGGTCCCGTGCACAGCATCGGATCATGGACGCCGCGTTCGCCGAAACCGGGGAGACGATGCGCCCCTGGACTCCCCATGACCTGAGACGAACGGTGGCTTCGATGATCGCGGAGGCGTTGGGAATCGAAGGCGAGCGATTCCTGAAACGCGTGTTGGACCATGCGGATGGCTCTGCAACCGAAATTTACAACCGTTATTCCTACATCCGTGAACTGCGCCGAGTGCTCGGAAATTGGACGGCTGAGCTGACACGGGACCAGCCCGCCTGGAGTTTCCCACCATACCTGCTCGACTCGCGGGTATCAGGCATCCAACTAGCAGCATGAGTCGGTGTTCCGTTGGGATTGCGCTTAGGTCTTCTGCCCGCTTTCCGCCTGTGTTCTGGCCGCCATTCGATTGGTGATCCAAGCTCGCACTTCGTCCTCAATCCAACCGACCGCTTGCGCCGTCATTTTAACGCACCGTGGAAAATCCCCCGCGCGTTGCAGTTGATAAATCGTGGTTTTGCCCAGCCCTGTTATCTCGATGACCTCATTGAGTCGCAATATCCGGGGCATCGATACATTTTCAACATCGCGCCCAACAGTTCGGAAATCGGGCGCCTTTCGGTCTTTACTGTTGCGCAGAGGCTGATCTTGCAATGCTACAGCGCTGCTCTCCGACTCTTCGAAAAGAACGGTTTGTTTGACTACCACGATGATGAAATGAGCCTGCTGACTTCCGAGAGTTACTCCTACCTACAGTTTGAATTGCAGCGTTGAATGTATCTAGCCTCAAATTACCTGAAAAACTGGGGTAACAATGAATCTCTTGCGCTGAATGAAATGCGAACCCGGCGCTGTGGGCATGGAGAGAGCTGCTGTAATGACTCCCCCACGCCAAAGCGCTTTTTGGAGGCCCCATGATGGATCGGACCGAAAGAGCCAAAACTCCTCTTGGAACAAGACCTTAGGACGCCAGGTCTCTCATCGTAGCTTTTTGGTAGCACCCCCATTCAAGGGTGAATCGCTTCCGCCGTGCCGTTCAATTGGACTGTTCTGTCATTTAGTCACACGATGAGTTGCCCAGGGAGGGCGGCCGTTGCGCAGCCGCCCTCGGTTAGGTCACCATTGCTGACTCAGGGATTGCAGCTGACCGGGTTGGTTGAGCGTTTTGGGTCAGTGCAGAGAGGTCCCAGACCGGTGTTCACATCGGTCGCACTGATCATTGCGAATGGCCCGGCATGGTGCTCACCATTGAACGGTGTCACCTTGAGGGGACCTCCGTTGCAGGCAGCATCTTCCGGGTTGTTGAACCAGAATCCTACCTGAAAGGTATTCGTCGGGTTCAGCCCCACGTCGGAGTCGAAGCCGAAGATTTGATCCAACAGGATGGTCTTGATGCGTACGTGCCCGTCGTCACTGCGTTTACCGATCTGAATATCCGATTGATACCAGGCCAGTCCGAAGTGATCAGCGACGAAGGTGGGGTCCGCCGATCCGTTGGAGAGAAAGGGGCTGTGTTGCACGGTGAAGAGGTCAAAAGCTAAACCCGGCTTGATTCCGTCCAGATCGAGAATCAAGGTATCGTTGAGCTTCCCACGAATGACCGTGGCGCGTGCCCGTGGTTGTTCGTACGAGTTGGCGCGCAGGCACTCGACTGTATTGGGATTCGCGATCAGATCGAAGCTGATCTCATCCTTCTTATCCGAGACGGGAGGAACAGCGGCACTGACAGTTGCGAGCGCTCCTAAAATTCCTGCGGCAGCGAAAGCTGCCTTCCACTCAGTACGTGTAAAGGTCTTGGTCACAAACAGGTCTCCTCGTTGATTGATGAATTGGGGATCGCCGACGATCCAAACTGCGAAACCTACAAGTTGAGTGGGTGCAGAGTCCTCAAAAGGTTCTTTGAAATTTGCAAAAAGTTTCCAATGCATTCGTAATGCGCGAGCCTTCGTCCATCGTGTTCGAGTTATCCAGAAGGCCGATCAACCTTTTTGATCAAAGAATGCCATCGACGCCAGTGTTGGGCCACGCAAGGTGTCCTGCATGAAAGTGCCCAGACCCTCGGCAGTAGGCCAGCGTTGTCATCTGGCACTCTTGCCGATTACTGGAGCTTCTTGCACTGCTTCCGGGCGCTAGGGACGATTCCCAAGTCAAGTTGCGGCTGGCTGACATCGCGAAGCGAAGCCCGATGAATTAAAACGCGCTGGATCCAGGTCAGGTCGTTGCTGACGGTTGTCGGACCGGCGCGCGTCGAGGTGATGGCGAAATGCCAGATATCCAACATCGGAATATCCGAGCGCTTGTCACGTAGTTGAAAATGCGCGTCCAAGCTCTTCAACTCAGCGTGTGTCGGTCGGCGTTCGCGGCGGCGGCTTTTGGCGATCAGACGGAGCTCACGGTACGCCTGACGAGCTTCGTCGAAAATCTCGGCACAGACAGCCACGTCTTGATGAACTCGACGAGCCAGGGACCGTCGAGGGTGATGGGGTTCTCTAATGCGACCTCCCGGGCACGAGCTCATTTCTCAGCCGCGGCCTTCCGCGAGAAGTTTTAGCCTCCTCGTAGATCACACCTTTTTTTCATGGATGCGAATCTCTGCCGTGTACGCCCACGTCCCATCGGCACGCTGCCGCATTCTTGTCTCAGCTTTGTCCCAGCCGGAAATACTGCGTTCCAGGCCTCTATCCGATCTCCGTGGCCCCCATGATGGACTGGACCGACTGGAAGATAATACGGGGGCAAATCAGAGACTTAAGAAATTGGTTGCGCGACGTGTCTCTCTATGTCTCCTCCATTTTCGGACTTTCGGCGCGCAACCGACCCATACGTTGATGGCCTGCCTCGATGGCGAACGCCGTGCATAACGGGTGTTCATTCGATGGGCCGGTTTCTGTGTTTCCAACCTTGACGAAGCCACCCGGTCACCTCCCAAGCCTGAGCAAAAAGGCGGTGGTCACAGACCGAAGTAACTTATGAGGCCAGACGTTCGCGAGGTTCTGTGAGGGCGTGGGGTTCTACGAGCAGTTTCCCCGTGGCTCGGTCGGTTATTCCACAACATGCTGCGTGGCAACAGTCGCATCGCGAAGGTCGGGTATTCAAGCCGCAATCCCTCGCGTATCCTTGCATCTAGCACCTTCCCGAACCACACCAATAAACCAAGTCAAGATGGAGTGGCGGTGAATCACAGCTCTCTGCCCGAGTTTCGCTTCATTGAGGAGATCAAGCGGCGAAACGTCGGTCGGGTCGCGATTCTGTATCTAGTTGTCTGCTGGCTCATCCTTGAACCGGTTCATGTGATTTTTCACATGATGGAGGTTCCTGTCTGGGCCAATCGTTTAGTCGTCATTCTGATGGCAGCAGGCTTCTTACCTGTGGTCGTCTTCGCCTGGGTGTATGAGATGACACCCGACGGTCTGAAACCATCGAGCCAAGTGCCTCATGGACAATCGATCCGGCGGCCTACCGGGCGGAAGCTCGACCTCGCCATCATCGTTCTGTTGGCCATCGCTCTAACGTACTTCGTCGTCGACAAATTCTGGATATCCAAGCAATTCGGTTCGAACGAGGTGTCTCATGAGGAGAGGCATGTCAAAGCTATCCCGGCTGACAGCAATTCCATCGCGGTGTTGCCGTTTGCCGACCTTACGGAAAAGCAAGATCAACAGTATTTTGCAGATGGAATGGCCGAAGAGGTTACCGATCTGCTGTCGCGAATACCCGGCCTCAGGGTCATCGGCCGTACATCCTCCTTTCAGTTCCGGGACAAAGCCGTCGATGTGCGTTCAATTGGTCAGACACTCGGAGCGGCCTTTGTGCTCGAAGGAAGCCTTCGTCGTTCGGGCGACAAAGTCCGAGTGACTGTGCAATTGCTCGATACGCAGAACGGCAGTCATCTTTGGTCGAACTCATACAACTCCAAGGTCGATGATCTGCTGGAGGTCCAAGACTCAATCGCCACCGGAATCACTCGAGCGCTGCAAGTCACAATTCAAAACAGCCCGCTCCAGCGTGGCGCTCGAACAAACGTAACTGCGTATGAGCTGTATCTGAAAGGTTTGCACTTGCTGGACGCGTACACGCAAGAGGATCTCGAAGAGGCGTCCGCGACATTCCAACAGGCACTAAAGCTCGATCCGGGTTTTGCCCGCGCGGAAGTCGCACTCGCCACAACGTATGACTACATTGGCGAAAATGCTTGGCTGCCCCCCAAGGTTGCCTTCCAGCGCGCTCGCGAAGCGGCCAAACGGGCTCTCGCGCTCGACAAGAATGACGCCGCTGCACATGCTGTGCTCGCCGATATATACCTGATCCACGATTGGGACTGGCCATCTGCAGACCGCGAAATGGCCGAGGCCTTTAACCTCGGAGCGCGCGATTCAAGCTCTTTGTTGATCGCTGGGAGATTGGCGACCACCCGGGGCGATTGGGACAAAGGAAATCGGTTAGTTCGTCAGGTAATCGCGCAAGATCCTCTCAACCCCTTCGGGCATTGGATTTTAGGTTGGCAGGTGTACGCTCGGACGGGGCGTTATGCGGAGGCAGCGACGTCAATAAAAAAAGCATTGGAGATCGACCCTAAATATGGGTCTGCGCACTACTTTCTCGCGATCACGCTCTTGATGCAGGGCAAATTGCAAGAGGCGCTCGATGCGGCGAATCAGGAGACACTGGAGGATGGGCAGCTCGAGGCGTCGGCGGCGATTTACTATGCTATGCAACGACAGCGGGACTCGGATGCCGCTTTGGCTCGTGCGATCGACCGCAATGCGGATCTATGGGCGTCAGCGATCGCGAAAGTCTATGCTTTCCGTCAGGAACATGACAAGGCAATGGAATGGCTTAACCGCGCCTACGAACAAGGCGACGAGGATTTGTATTTCATCCTGGGTGACCCTCTCTTCAAGAGCATGGAGGCGGATCCGCGCTATCAGGCGTTTCTCAGACGTTTGAATGTGTTGCGTTAGGCTCCATAGTCAGCGTCACCGACAAAGGAGGGTGGAAGGAGACGCTCAGGTTATTTGAGAACGGCCAGTCCTCCTGTCACAGCGGGCACTTTGTCGTTCCTGCGGTCCCAAGGATGCCTGACTTTGATGGCGACAGCTTCGTCAGCTTCAAGAGGTAACCTGTCCCGGAACTTTAAACTTCCCCGCCTCCGGGACGACTGGACAGCTCCAGTAGAAACTCCTTTGAGGGCTCAAGCTGCGTAGAGGGCGTACACCGCCCGTTCACGCTCCTCACAGTTCCTTGATCGTGGAGCGGCCTGCTTGGTTCCCTAATTCCTGAAGGAAGTAAACGCAGAAAAACAACGCCGTGCTGATCGCAAAACACACAACTATCGTTTCGTAGAACCCAGTCGACGCCTTTATGCATTCGGCATCGGCAGACATTCCATGATCTCGACTGAGTCACCGGGAAAAATTGCGAAGTGAGGGTGGTTCTCGAACATATGGGCCGCAGCTTCATGCGATTCGGCTTGTATGATTACGAAGCCCGTCATAGCGTTTTTGATGTCGCCAATGCCGTTGGATGAGGCGCTTTTTGTTTTGCCCAACGGACCGCCTTGACTAACGATTGCCGCTTGGTGCTTCTGCATCCAATCGCCCCAGGCCTTCATGCCTTCGTTCTGCCGCGCCTTACGCGTAGCCTCGTCCAGCTTGTGCCACGGGGACTCACTGTTCTTCGACGGCGGGGTGCCCATATAAACCGCAAGAAATTGCTTCACGGTGGTTCTCGGCAACGAATCGGAGGGAGAGTATACCCTGCTCGATATGCGAGAAATGGGTGCCCGCTTGAACCGCCTCGGCCACCACGGTACACAAGCTGCGGGTGTCGATGGTGCCGAGGGCGGCGTTGACAGGATCAGGTTGGTCGGGCCGCCAGCCGCTTATGGCGTGGAGTCGGCCTCGTGACATACCCTCTTTTCGTATCCGCCTCGTTCCCTTCCGGCTGACTGCCGTTTGCGTTCGGCGTTCCGTGCGAATTTCCAGCGCACGTTTCTGAGACCCCCATCCCCCCCCCCCGCCTACGAAAGCTCCTCAAGGTTTGAATGCATGCCAGTCCAGGAATAAGGAGCTGCTCCAGAATTACGGCACCGCTCCAGGAATTCAGGAGCACCGACAGGCATGTCGGTGTTCCTAATTTCGTGAACTGGCGACAGGGTGGGCCTCCAGGATATTCAGTGAGTTGTGTTCAAGCGCTCTGTTCCAGGTTTCGTGAACTGGACGGAAATGTGCGAGGTTTCGTGAACTGACATGCAACCCAGTCGGTTGCGGGACGCAGCGACCTGATCTCGGGAAAATTAGTACCTTGGCAACCGGAATGTTCCAGATTTCGTGTACTGAGTTCACTCATCTTGGGGCGAGTTCACGAAACCTGGGCCCCAGTTCACGAATTAGGGTCATTCCGCCGGCGGAATGACCCCAATAATGCCGGTGCCCGGATTATTCCG
>Ga0207703_10000762_pt1 | contig 31738 bp, 17 predicted proteins | sample KBSSwiS12_FD_184304 | JGI IMG/M metagenome (GOLD analysis project Ga0207703, IMG submission 184304) | Switchgrass rhizosphere microbial communities from Kellogg Biological Station, Michigan, USA - KBS Switchgrass S1-2 (SPAdes) (version 2) | ecosystem: Host-associated > Plants > Roots >...
TTGATTCCTGATCGTTGGTCGAATTGGGGGGGCGAGAAAAATGGAGGATGCCATGCCCCGCGGCGACAAGAGCAGTTACACCGACAAGCAGAAGCGCAAGGCCGAGCATATCGAGCAAGGCTATGAGGATCGCGGCGTGCCGAAGAAAGAGGCCGAAGGCCGCGCCTGGGCGACCGTGAACAAGGAAAGCGGCGGCGGCAACAAGTCCGGCTCAGGCCGCGGCAAGCCCGACACGCATGTCTCCTCGTCCCGCGGCGGCCGCGCCCATAAATCCGGTTCGCCCGAACAGCGTTCGGCAGCGGCCCGCAAGGGCTGGGACACACGGCGGCGCAACGCGCAGAACTGAAAACCGGATCAGCGCTTTCCAGCCTCGCTTTTCTCAATCGAAGCGTTATGTAGCTCACCACCATAACGGGTGGGCACATGCGCAAGACTTTTGTACTTCTGTGGCTTTCGGGCGCGGCGCTGATCCCGGCGAGCACCTATGCGGCAACGCCTGACCCTGAAGGGGCGCCTGCTGTAGACACCGCCGCGGATCAAGATCCCCTCGACATCATCGTCACCGCGCGCCGCCGGGCCGAGGATGCGCAGAAGGTGCCGGCCTCGCTCTCGGTGATCGACGGCGGGCTGCTCGACCGCTCCTATACGGTCAACACCCAGCAGCTCTCGCAGCTCGTGCCCGCGCTCAACTACAGCTCGGCCAATCCGCGCAACACCGCCTTCACCATTCGCGGGCTCGGCAGCTCCGTGGTCGCGGTCAGCCAGGCCAATGACGGGCTCGAGCCCGGCGTCGGCTTCTATGTCGACCAGGTCTATCATGGCCGCCCGGCGACGGCCGCGTTCGACTTCAGCGATATCGAGCGGATCGAGGTGCTGCGCGGGCCGCAGGGCACCTTGTTCGGCAAGAACAGCACGGCCGGTGCGATCAGCATCACCTCACGCGCGCCGACCTTCGATCCTGAGGCCACCGAGGAATTCTCGGTCGGCAGCTTCAACACGGTCCAGGCCAAGGCCGCCGCCTCGGGTGCACTGATCGGCGATACGGTGGCGGGACGAATCTCCGCCGTCGTCACACGGCGCGATGGTGTCATCCAGAATGTCGCGACCGGGCAGAAGGAGAATGACATCGGCAACCAGGCCGTGCGCGGCCAGTTGCTGTTCAAGCCATCCGATACATTCCAGCTCCGCCTGATCGCCGACTTCACCAATTTCCAGAGCGAGTGCTGCACCCAGGTCTATGTCCGCGTCGCGCCCACGCTGAAGGCGACATCGAAGCAATATGCGGCGCTCGCCGCCCATTATGGCTACACGCCGCCAAGCCTGAACCCCTATGACCGCGTCACCGATATCGATGCTCAGCTCGGCGTGGACACCAATGAGGGCGGCGTCTCCGCCATTGCCGACTGGAATCTCGGCGGCGCGACGCTCACCTCAGTCAGCGCGTGGCGTTTCTGGAACTGGGATGCGGCGAACGACCGCGATTATCTCGGCCTGCCGATCCAGACCACCCAGCACATCCCCTCGCGCCAGGACCAGTATAGCCAGGAGTTGCGCATCGCCTCGAACGGCGACCATGCGCTGAGCTATGTCGGCGGCCTCTATTTCTACCGCCAGCGCGTCATCGGCCGGCCGATCTCGATCTATGGCGCTGATGCTGCCTTCTGGCTGATCGGGCCGACCACGGGCACCGCGCCCAACACCATAGCGGTGCCCGCCAATCTGCTCGACGGCTATGGCACTGACGGCCGCACCGATTTCCAGTCGAACAGCTATGCCGTGTTCGGCGAGGTCAACTGGCGCATCATGCCGCGGCTGACGCTGACCGGGGGCCTGCGCTACACCTATGAGGACAAGAAGGGCACTTACGACACCTTCGTCTTCGGCGGCCCGGCGACCAGCAACACCGCGCTGATCAACGCCAGGCTCTCGATCCTGCGTGGGCAGGATTATGCGGCGAAGGTCGATGGTGGCAGCCTGACCGGCCGCGCCAATCTCGCCTGGCAGATCACCGATGACGTCATGAGCTATGCGAGCTTCGCGCGCGGCGCCAAATCGGGCGGCATCAACATGTCCGGCCTCCCGCTCGATACCGCCAACCAGCCGGTGCTGAGCACCGCCGTGGTGAAGCCCGAACAGAACACCAATTACGAGGTCGGGCTGAAGACGCGACTGTTCGACCGGCACCTGATCTTCAACGTCGACGGCTATTATACCCGCGTCACCGATTTCCAGGCGAACGTCACCGACACCAGCGCGACGGTCGCACTCCGCACCTATCTCGCCAATATCCCCAAGGTGATCGTCAAGGGCTTCGAGGCGGATGCCACCGCCAATGTCACGCGAGATCTCTCCTTGCGCGCGGCGGTCGCTTATGCGGACGGCACCTATGCTTCCTATCCGAAAGGTCCGTGCCCGATCGAGCTGATCGGCAGCGGCACGAGCGCGTGCGACCTGACCGGGAAGGGACTGCCCGGCCTGCCGAAATGGTCAGTGACGCTCGGCGGCGACTATGCCCATCCGCTGAGCGCGCTCGGCGGCGCCAGCCTGATGCTCCATGCCGACGCCAATATGCGCACGAAGCAATATGGCGACCCGACCGGCTCGGCCTATACGATCATCCCCGGCTACACTGTGGTGAACGGCAGCATCGGCGTGCGGCTGAAGTCGGGCCTCGAACTGGCTGTGTTCGCCCGCAACCTGTTCAACAAGGACTATATCCAGAACCTCACCATCCAGGCGGGCAATTCAGGGCTGATCCTCGGCACGCCGAGCGACCCGCGCGTCATCGGGATTACGTTTCGCGCGCGGCAATGAGTATAGAGCGGGCAATGACTGAGCCCGCGACTCCCGAAGACGCCCTTCAGGCGACGATCACCCTGAGCCGGACCGAGGCCGGGCGGGTCGGTGCGAACCGCATCGCCCTGCTCGCCGCGATCCGCGACACCGGCTCGATCACCGCCGCGGCGCGCGAGGCCGGCCTCAGCTATAAGTCGGCCTGGGACGCGGTCCAGGTGCTCAACAATCTGTTCGATCGCCCGCTGGTCCTGCCCTCGGCCGGCGGCCGCGAAGGCGGGGCGAGCCTCGTCACCGAAGCGGGCGAAGCGGTGATCGCCGCGTTCCAGGCGGCCGAGATCGAACTCGCCGGCGCGATCGCCAGGCTTGAAGCCGGGCTGGTGCTGGGCGAGAATGGCTCCCTCACACCCTTGCTCTGGGGACTTGCGATGAAGACGAGCGCCCGCAATGCCCTGCGTGGCACCATTACGAGGGTGAAGCACGGCCCTGTCACCACCGAGGTCGCGCTCGCGGTCGGCGAGGGTGTGGAGATCATCGCAACCGTCACCAGCGGCAGCGCGGCCGATCTCGGGCTCGAGCCCGGCGTAACCGCGCTGGCGCTGATCAAGTCGAGCTTCGTGATCCTCGCGCGGGGCGAAGAACCGCTGCGTACCTCGGCACGCAACTGCCTCGCCGGCACCGTGGTGGCGCGCCAGGACGGCGAGGTCAGCAGCGAGGTGACGCTCGAACTCACGCTCGGCAAGACGCTCACCGCCACCCTCACCCGCGAAAGCGCCGACACGCTCGACCTCGAGATCGGTACCCCCGCCCTCGCCCTCATCAAGGCGAGCCACGTCATTCTCGCGGTCGAATAGAGCGCCCGCCTCAGCCCGTCACAACGCCGCTGGATGCCGCGCGATCGGCCTCAAAGCTCCGGCGGCGGCGGCGCGCTCATCCCGCCCGTCGGCACCTCCATCCCAGCGGCCCAGACGATGCCGTTCAGGAGGTAGCGCCGATAATCTGCGATCAGGTGCATATTGTCGTGGAAGTCGGAGCCGCCCCAGACGATCGACCGGCCGCCATCGGGCCGCTGATACGCCCAGGAAACCGGGCCGGTCGCCCCGTTGCTCGCCTTGGCGGGCGTCGCCTCGAGCAATTCGGTCCGCCCCGGATTGTCGGTCAGGAAATAGCGCGAATACATTTCCTCGCGGTACGTCCAGGGTTTGACCCCGCGCAACACCGGATGCCGCACCCCCGCGATCGGCCGCACGCTCCACGTATCGACCGGATTGTGCGAGGCATAGGGAATCCACAGGCCGCCGAGCCAGTCCTGGAAATAGCGGCGGCCGACCCAGTTATCGATCCACATCGTATAGTGATAGACCACCAGGCCGATATGCTTGCGTTTGATCAGCGCATCGAGCTTTTCGAGATAGGCGGTGGTTTCCGGATCATAGGTGCGGCCGTCAGTGTCCTGATATTGCTGGAAGAGCATGCCCGTCTCTTTCTTCAGCCAGTCGCCATTGCCGTCGATGACGATCACCGCCGCATCCTCGAACAGGCTCAGGTCGCGCGGCGGCTTGCCGACGATGACCTGGGTCGTGACGTTCTTCACATTGCCGGCATGTTCGAGCTGCCAGGCGAGCTCGCGCAGGTCCTTTTCATATTCGTGCCGGCCAGGGGCGCCATGTTCCTTCGGGCCGGCGAGGAAGACGATCTTGTGACCCGTCGGTGCGGGCTGCGCTTCAGGCGGCCGAGCAATCGCAGGGGCGGCGAACGAGGCAAGCAGGAACATCCCAAGCACCGCCGCGACGCGCCGCGTCGGCCGGGCTCCCCTCGCGCCATTGCTTCCGCCGCGTGATGGTCTGCTCATCGTCCGTCTCCCCAAATTCAATTCGCCGGCGCGGATCTCAGTTACCGGGCGCCGCCGCAAGCCGGCCCGGCCGGGTCGCGACGACATAATCGACACTCTCCGGAGGAACCGGCAGCCGCGTCCGGTTGGCCTTGAGCCAGGTCATGAAGTCGGCCTCGATTTCCTTCGACCAGCGCGCATCGATCTGCCCGGCGGTATATTTCTTCTCGCGCAGGCGCTGATGGCCGAAGATATCGGTCAGCCGGGTCTCCTCGGATTCGCGCACCACCCGTTCGGCCAGCTGGGGCGGGATGAACAGCACGCCGCCATCGCGGCCGAGCACAACATCGCCGGGCATCACCGTCGCCTTGCCGATGCGGGTCGGGCCGTTGATGCTCACCATCGTCGAGTTAAGGCGCGCGCCGGTGCGCAAGCTGCCGAAATGATGCGACGGATCATAGGAGCGCACGAAGGCGGTGAAGTTGGGCAGTTCCTTCAGCCCCTCGATGTCGCGCACGGCGCCATCATAGACGATGCCGTTGCCGGTCCGCGCATAGATTGCGTTGCCGACATTGTCGCCGATCGAGGGGCCGTCCTGCTTCAGGCTGAAATGATCGGCGACATAGACGTCGCGCGGCTGGAGCATGTCGACCGGCCAGGCATTCTGCTCGCCGATCCGCCGCATCCGGCCGCCATCGGCCTCGATGACCTTCTGGATATCGGGCCGGCCGGGCACCCATTGCGCGGTGAGTGCGCGGCCGACCAGGACCTTGTCGGGAAACAAAGTGAGCCAGCCATCCTCATATTGATGGTTGAACCCGGCGGATCGCAATGTCGCCCACGCCTCTTCGAGGGTCACGAAACGCATCCGGTCGAGGATCGAATCGGGCACCTTGGGGCGCCCGTCGGGGAAACGCTCGCCGGTCCATTCCGGGGAATAATGAAGGACTTCGTCCCGATTCATGAAACCGGGGCTTAAGTTGTCGGACTGGGTCTGGGCTTGGGATTGCGCTTGAGCGGGCGCCCCGGTGGCCATCACGACAGCGACATAACTCACCCAGGCGGCAGCCTTGCGCATCTCTCTCTCCCCTGCCGCGATCGCGGTCCCCTGAAGCGTGCCGCCCTCAGCGCTCACCGATGTGGCGCCACGGCGCAGCCGCTTCCTTGCGAAGGATCATATATGATATGAAATAGTTTGCAACGGTGCGTCGCAGCGGGTTCTTAATCCGCCGTTCAGCTAGGCTTTCATAATTTTTGCCTTCCCCTTGAACCCCATGAGGAGGAAAAATCCATGAGGAAACAGACGATCGGCCTTCTCGCCGGCATCGCCGGGCTCGCTATGGCGGGCGGCGCGATGGCGACGACGCCGCCCAAACATTCCGAGCCCGAACATATCCTCAACGTGGCGATGCCCGACGGCACCATCGAGCAGATCCGCTACACCGGTGAAACGCCGCCTGCGGTGGTGTTCACGCCTGCCCGCCACGCGATCGTGCCCGTTGCGTTCGACATGGCGCCCTTCGCCGAGTTCGACCGGATCGCGGCCGCCATGGACCAGCAGATGGACGCAATGCTGCGCCAGGCTTCGACCATGGCGTCAACCCCGGTCGGGCCTGACGGCAAGATCGATCAGGCGGCGCTCGCCAAGCTGCCCGCCGGCACGGTCCAATATTCCTTCGTGTCGAGCAGCAGCGCAAACGGCACCTGCAGCCGCAGCGTCCAGATGACGTCGTTCGGCCCGAACCAGCCACCCAAGGTGGTTTCGCAAAGCTCCGGCGATTGCGCCGGTGTCGGAACGCCGGTGACGCCCGTTGTCGACCACGCCGCGCCTGCCGCCGGCGCCAAGGTCATTACGGCGAAGCATGAGGTGGTGAAGGATACGGCGGCACCGTCCGGCCCGACCACCTGACCCATTCGAGACGGAAGGCCCTTCTGCTCCCCTCCCGCTTGCGAGTGCCAGGTCGGTCAGGCCCCCGGCCTGACCTGAACGATGCGGGGCATCGTTCACCTGGCACTGGGTTGGGGGTGGGCTCGCGCTCACCCCAAATGTAACGTTCGTGGAAACCGGAGCCCACCCCTAGAGCGGATTTCGTTAAATCTGAATCAAGAGGGCGCTCGCCGTCATGTCACTTTCCTCCTTCCCCAGCGAAGGCTGGGGCCCCGTTTGGGATGACTGACGTGACGACCCGCAACGCTTATCACCAGCGTTCCCCAACTGGGCCCCAGCCTTCGCTGGGGAAGGCAAGGGGATGTGGCGCGAACTCTCCGACGGATCAGATTTAACGCGCGATGCTGTAGCCCCTCCCGCAAGCTCGAGGGGAATAAGACGAGTGCGATCGCCCGATATCCCCAAATTGGTTGTAGTCCGCCACCCCGATACTTGCCGCCCCGCCTTGCCCGGCTAGACTGAGGATCGGCCAGGCCGGCCCGAAGAGCCCCGGCCGCCGGGGGGATGCCATGCTTCAGACCATAGCGATAAACGCCCTGCCCTGCTGTCGGGGAGCGGTGCAATGACGTCAGTCTTCACGCTCGGCAACAAGGCGCTGGATTTCCTGAAGGATGTCGCGCTCATCAAGGCCGCCGCCGCGCTGGTCGCGCAATGGCCGGCGATGCCCGCGGTCAATGACGGCCGCAGCCTCGTCGCCTTTCTCGACGATGGCGGCGCGAAATTCGGCAATGACACCATCAAGGCCGCGTTCGGCGCGGTCGGGCTGGCGGCTGAGTACAAGCTGGTCGCGGACAATCTCGCGACGCTGCTCGGCAAGGTCGATGCGTTCGAGGCGAAGCCGATCGCCCGTCTGTTCGACCGCCTCGACCGCTTCCAGGACAATGACGCCAAGAATGACCCGTCCGACCCTGGCCTGATCCGCTGGCAACCCCTGACCGTCGCCCAGAATGCCGCCGTGGCGACCGGCGTCTCCATCGGCCTCGACGCAAGCGCAGCCATCGAGTTCGAGGCGGGCGACCAATGGCCCTATGCCGGCGATTCCGCGAGCGACCCGACGCTCACCAATTTGCTGCGGATCGGCGCAAGCGGCGCGATCAAGGGCTCGGGCAACGCCGCTGTCCCCTTCCCGATCGGTTCGCTGAAGGTCGGCGCCAGCGCCAGCGAAACCGCGACGCTCGCTTATTATTTCCTGCCCCCCAATCCGGGCGAATTGTTCGGCATCGCAGTGGCCGAGCGCATCACCACTATCCCCAGCCCGATCGACTTCGGCGATCTCTGGAAGACGCTCGGCGACCGCGCCCGCACCAGCGACCTCAAGGGCGTCGACCTCCATCTCGACGGCGCGGTCGATTTCAACGCCGAGGTCGCGCTGGCGATCGGCCGCAAGATCAAGGATGTCGGCGCGATCTCCGCCGGGCTCGGCATCAAGGCGAAAGTCAGCCGCGCCTCGCATCTCCAGGTCTCGATGCGCGCGGTCGGGCCCGACAAGCTCGCGATCACGCTCAGCCGCTCGCTGTCGCGCAGCAGCACCTCCGGCGTCGATCTCAGCGTCACGCTCGATGCCACCGAGCTTTCCGGCCATGTCGCGACGATCGTCAACGACGCGCTCGACAAATGGGATGCGGCGCTCGATCCGATCCGCCCCTGGCTCTCGCCCGGCACGCTGCTCCGCAACAAGCTCTCGGCCGAGCTCGCCGCTGGCGTCGGCAAGCTGGTATCGAACCCAACGCTGAAAGACGCGATCGTCGCCGATGCCCAGCGCGCCCTCGGCCTCATTCCCACCGATGCCGGCCTCGCCGCCTGGGTCGGCAAGCAGATCACCGACGCGGTCAGCCGCAACGCCACTTTGGTGCGCAATGGCGGCACCAATGCCGTCGACGCGCTGATCAAGGATCTCGGCCCGAGCCTCGCCGACGCGCTCGCCAAGAGCACCACGGCTGTGAAGGCTGAAATCGCCAAGCTGGTCGGCTCGATCGAAACCTCGCTCAACACAGCGATCAAAGGCCTGTTCGACACGCTCGGCGCCAGGATCGGCGATTTGCTCAAGCAGATCGGCGTTGCGGTCGACTCAGTGGTCCAGACCTTGGACGACGCCACCGCGATCTTCCGCAAACTCTTCGAACTGTTCGACAAAAAGGTCGAGCAGATCCGCGAGATCACGGCGAAGGCGGCGCTGGCCAAGCTCCAGCTCTCGGTCACGTCGGAGACGACCCAGATCAGCGGCAGCGAATATCTCGTCGCCGGCACCTTCACCGCGAACACGCCCGAGACGCAGGCGCTGTTCCACCTGATCCTGGGCGGCAAGGGCCAGGCGATCGCCGATCTGTTCGCGGCCGGCGACGTCCCCGGCTTCACGCTCGACCGCGCCCGCTCCTTCCTGACGCGCTCGGCAAGCTGGCAGGATCGCACCGCCTACAGCCTGATCGTGTTCGGCTTCAATCTCGGCGGCCAGCTGCTGCTCACCGCCGACGCGAAGATCACGATCACCGGCAGCAACGACATCAGCGTCACCGCCGGCAGCGCGGCGAGCGACACCACCAATGCGCTCGACGGATCGCAGATCCTGAGCTTCTCGAGCCCCTATGCCTGGTCGCCCGCGGCCGGCAGCGGCGAGCCGGTGATGACGGTCAATCTCGGCATCGACCGGTTCGAGAAGAATCTGAAGGCAAGCGAGCTCCAGGCGTTCCTCGGCAATCTCCAGGCCAACACGCTGCTCGACCAGACAGCGATCGGGCTTGCCACCGCCACCCTCAAGGGCTGGGGCCTCGCTGACGGCGCCGACCGCAAGGTGCCCGGGCGGATCAAGCTCGGCATGACGCTCGATCTCGCCGCGACCAAGCAGCTCATCCGCCTGAGCGAGCGGGTGAACAATGATCTGCCCGAGGCGATCAAGTTTCAGATCGTGAATGCGTGCGTGAATGCGTTCATCAAGGCCGGCAAGATCTCGCAGGGCGATGCCAAGAAAGCGGCCCAGATGGTGGCGAGCGCTGTCCCGAACTCGGCCGGAATGACCGCGGGCGAGGTGTTCTACAGGTTCGCCACCCTTTCCCGGGAGCCGGATCCCCTCGCCGACCATTCCGGCAATGCTTCGGGGCTTCTCGACAAGGTGGTGAACCTCTTCGGAGGATATGATGCGCAAGGCACGCCCCACACCGGCAAGGCGGTCCGCCTGATCGACGCGCTCGATGCGCTGGGCGACCTCTATGACGCGCGGCCATGGCCGGTCGGCACGTGGAAAGAGGGCGATTATCTCAAGGCCGAGAAACGGGTGGCGACAGGCATCGGCGCCTGGCTCATCCAGGTCAACAACCTGTCCGAGCTGCTGACGCTCAGCGACACGCTCAGCAAGGACATGGTCGCCTTCCTGCTGCTGGTCATCCAGTTCAGCGGATTGCGGCCGCCGCTCGACGCCACGACCAACCCGCCCAGCGCTGGCTCGTTCCTGCATCTCGAAATGGCGAACGGGCCGGATGGGCAGGAACAGCGGACCGTGATCGTGTGATCGCCTGCGGCCGGGCGCGTCGGGCTGAAATGCTGGCTGTTCCTGGCTGTTCCTGGCGATTGTTTTTCGCTGGCTGTTATTACGGATTGCGCAGCCGGATTTTCAGCGTACTTTCAGATGGTTGAGAGCTTGCTGGCTGTTTTTGCATAACAGCCAGGAACAGCCAGCATATCAGCCAGCCGGCTGGCTGTTCCGCGGAACAACAGCCAGCACAGGCTATCGTGCATGATTCAGGATGAGAAAGAGCCGGACGGAGTGCCGGGAAGCGCTCTGCACGGTTTCACTGTGCCATGATCCGCTGTCGGGTTTGAATCGAGGCTTGGCGCCTGTCGCCGGATCTTGCTCAGCGCTTATGGATCGAATTACGGTTCCACGTGCAATTACCCCTTAATGTCATTCGCTGCGCCCTCGTCGCAGGCAAGTTCAGCGGTTTTGCGCGTGGGCACCGTAATGACGTGCGGATCTGGAAGCGGACATGCCGCTTTCGTCCCCAGTTGCAGACATTCGTCGGTTCAACGATGATCGCGCGATGAGCGACGACAACCTAAACTGGCTGACCTCCTGGTATGTCGCCCAATGTAACGACGACTGGGAGCACTCCTATGGCGTGAAGATAGACACGCTGGATAATCCCGGTTGGACGCTCAAGGTCGATCTGAGGGAAACAAATCTCGAAGGGCGGGCCTTTGAGAAGGCGTCCGTAGGTGAGCCCGCGAACGATCTCGATGAGTGGAAGCGCCTGGGTAGCTGGTGGGTTGCCGAGGTGAAGGGCACCGTGTTTGAGGCCGCATGCGGCCCACTCGATCTCGGCCGCGTGATCGGCGTATTTAGATCTTGGGCAGAACAGGCGAACGTCGGCTAATCACCGCTTTGCCCATTCAGGGCGCAAGCGGGGCCTGCCGCGCCTGATCACCCACGGGCGCGTTTCGGGCGTAATTCGAGGACACAATATTTAATAGGTTAGTATAGTGCCCTCGACCTCCCCGGTGGCGGTCTTACCGATCATCACTGCTAGGCTGATCGCGTCGGCCGGGCGCTTCTCTCCCTGTGGCCTTTAGGCATCGGGCGCGCCTTTCGTTGCAGCCGCTGCCGCCATGCGCTGGAGCGCCGCGAGAATAGCATCCACGGCTACCGCCTCAAATATTCCCAACTCCGGCGGGGGTAGACTGACACCATAATCGGCGATCACTTCGTCTGGAATATGTATCGTCCACTGCACCGCGCGTCTCCATGCTGAGCGCAAAGCATATCGGAAGCGGGCGCCGGATGCGACAGCCGATCCGTCAAACTTCACACTGAGACACTACCGCTTGTCGCAACAACCAATAAGTGTTGAGCGTACAGCGGTCAGGATTACGGGTGACGGTCCACTTAACTGTCTAATCGCCAAAGCGCGATGTCGGACATACAGCTCAAACGCAGGAGGCCCGGCGCGCCAGCCTCGGTATTTGAGTGGACTAACACCGTAAACCTAGCGCTTCGCTGGCAACGCTTTCGTCGCGATGAAGTCCACAACCGCAACGCCGTTGGGCGTGTTTGGGGTCACGATGTCGAAGTGGTTCGCATCGACCGGAGACAGGACCTCGACCTTGTCGCCGCTAGCGCGAGCGGCTGCCGAATAAGGTTCCATCAACGGCCCGAGCTGTCCTTCGACAAGCAACTGCCGCGTCCCGAGCGGTAGATTGTTCATCGGGGAGGCGATGCGATATTCGGCCGGCTTTTCGTTCGGTGTCCCACCCATCAGCGGAACGATCACCGGTTCACCGCAGACATCGGCATCGATCCCGACGAATGGAGCGAGCGCACCCGGGCCATCGATCGCGACCACCGCGGCGGGTCTTATGCGTGTCACGTTCCAGGGCGCGGGCAACTTCGAGCGGGAAGCTGCCCACAACGCCAGATGTGCGCCGGACGAGTGCCCCACGATAATGACTCGGGAAAGGTCCAGTCGGTATTTCCCGGCAAGGTCCGCGAGCTTGTCCTCCGCAGCTGCGATGTCGCTGAACGTGCCCGGCCATCCGCCGCCAGCATCGCCCAGCCGGCGATATTCGACGTTCCACGTCGCGAACCCGCGCTTTGTCAGCGCGTCAGCGACGGCTGCGATACCCGAGCGGTTGTCAACGCTCGCCCGCCAGCAACCGCCATGAATAATCATTGCAACGGGAAAGGGCCCGTTGCCTGCCGGCATGCGAAGGTCGCCGACCTGCAGATCCTCCTTGCCATAGGGAATGGTCGCGGACGGCTTCGCTGCAGCCGCGCCCAATGCCTTATAAGTGGCTTGAGGATTCTGCGCGGTAGCGGCGATCGACAGACTGCCGATCGCGATGGTGGCGAGCGCGATGACAGAAATCCTTCCCATTCGGTCCTCCTGTGTCTCCGATGCTTAACTACGATCAAAAGCGCGCGGAGAAATAGGAGCAATACGTCACTGCCGGTCTGGACCAGCGGATTACGGGATAGGATGACGGAATTGCGGTGACAGTCCACTTAAATGCCTAATCGCCTAAAGCGCGATGTCGGGCACACCGCTCAAAAATAGTGGGCCGACGCGCCGGCCTTGGCATTTAAGTGGACTGTCACCGTAAATCGAGCGCGGCTTGATTTCGCGCCGGTGGGTGGCCGGTAAGGTTGTGGGGTTACAGGAACACTTTGCTTATTAGCGGCGGTTCGCGAGTTTAGTATGGCGCCCAGGAAATACCCTATGGAACTGGAATGTGGACAGCATTTTCCGATACAAGTCATAAAAGGATGCATTTCTGACATCCGAAGCAGTCATTGAAAACGTATCATTTCCTCTTACGATATAGATAACTTCCATCTCTTCCGACGTAGGATCGTTGCGATATCGCACCCTCAATGCCCGAACGTTGCTTACCGTAATCCACTCTTTTCCGAGAACGGAATTCAGATTCGCGGTGTGAATTAGTTCATCCATCCATTGATCAATAGTTTTTCGCGCGGGCTTATCGACCAAATGTTGGACCATAACGCCATTCTCGGTCGATGGAGCGTAGAATGACACGTACACATCTGGATCAGTGGTGTCAGGGCATGACCTGCAGCTGAATGGCCGCTGGTTCCGAGGATGCTTGATGCTCCAGCCAGCTCGATTGGAGAATTTTTTCCAGCCGCCGATATTGTCCTGGCCTACCGCCGATGCCGAGGTTGCCGTCGCCACAAGTGCGACCGGGACTAGCAGGAAGCGGAGCATCTTGGGCGCGCCTTTGGAATGAGCTTAATGAACTCTAGACATTTCTGCGTTGCACGGAAGCCGCTGAATGAGATTGCGGGGACACCATGGTGATTAGCAGCGGGTCGTTCCCGAGTTTAGTATAGCGTCCCCTTTTTGTTGTTGGCCTCAGAGGCGCTTTGGTCGATTTCCATCATCGCGCCTTTCCGACGACTATCTCGTACGGCTGATCTTTTCGCACGTTGCCGGTGAAGGACGCAAACAGGTTAACTAGCACTGTGAGCCACTCCCCGCGCTGCCTGAAATTTAGCCCATGCAGATGCCGCTGGCTGACAAATTCCAGATCCTTGCTGTTGCCTACAAAATTATAAATGTCTTCCCGCTCGTCCCGCAATAGCTCCCTAATCTCATCCCCGTCGAACCCGTCCAAACCCCTTTCGCCGACGGCGAAGCAATACCCTATTTTAGCGAGCATCATTGCGAAGGGACCATTCTTGATCTCTTGCTGTACGGTCACCCCGGACAGCCCTTTTCCGTCTATGAAGAATGACCGCATTCCTACCTCTGTTATTGCCCCTCCCCGATCGATGCCGCTCAGAATGCCAGGGGGCGGGAAGCGAATGAGAGTGAAGTGTTTGGGATACATTCCGACCGGGAAATCGAGCATTCTAGGTTCGCCGTAATCCTCCATCGTGCTGTTTCCGGGGTACACTGCGGGGAGGTGCCGAATGTGTCGAGGTATAGCCGCGCCGCGCTTCCCCTTCAATTCGAGCAGGAGGCGGGCGACTTTGAGATCGTTGTTCAGCGCCTCGTTTTCATAGGACTTATTTGAGAAGCGAGCGCACGGGAAGCACGATCCATTCTTTATAACGGATGCCCCGTGGATCGCCTCTGGGATAACATGCTCGTCGGTCAAGTCGCTATCTGCGAATCGCTGCATACAGAACACGCAGCGACCATCGCCCTGATAGGTCACTTTTGGCATTAGCGTCGTCGGCATCGACGCCTGGTATTACTTAACCGGTCAATCGCAAAGCCGAAGCCTCACGCAAAATCGCCTGGACGCGATTGCGATAGAACCCCTCTAGCTCGTCAAACTTGTCTTCAATCGACCTGCCCTCGATATCAGGAACCATTCCCGCCTCCGCCCCATGACTGCGCAGCCCATGTCAGCGATCAGAAGCGGACCTGGCCGCCGGCGCGGCCGCCATAGCCCTGGTAATGGTAGCCCTGGGCGTAATAGGCCTCCATGAAGCCCCTGACCCTGGCGAGGTCCGAACCGATCTTCAGGCCGAGCGTGGCTTCGCCATAATCGCCGATCGGGCCGTTCGCGAACGCCACCGTCTGGCTGCCGCTCGCGAAGGAGACATTGCCCCCGCCCTCGAACACATGGACGTAATTGCCGCCCCCGTAGAAGGAGAGCGTCGTCGCGTCGACCTCGGTGACATAGCCGATCCGGGCGCCGGCCTTGCCGCGGACGCCGTCCTGGCCGTCAAAGGTGAAGCTGCCCGCGACGACGGTGAAATCGTCCATATCGTCATGGGTATAGGCAATGCTCGCCGCCGGCTCGATATAGACGTTCGTGCCGAGACGATAGCCGATCTCGGCGCTGCCGCCATAGACATCGCCCTGGATGTCGCGGCTGTAGCCGCCGCTCACGCTGTGGTTGCTGCCCCAATAATGATCATATTTGGCGAGCGCGTTGAGGAAGAAGCCGCCTGCCGAATAGCTGGCGTAGATGCCGCCATTGACGGCATCGAAGTTCATCCGGTCAGCTGAATTGGCGAAGTTCAGGTTCGAGTTGAGATAGCCCGCGGTGACGCCGAAGGCGAACCCACCGCTCCCGAAATCCACGCCCATCTGGCCGCCGAAATAATCCTGCTTGTAGCCGAGATCGACCTGGCTGGTCACGCCCAGGCTTGTGAAGGTCCGGTTGTTCGTCCGCTGCTCGACCTGGCCGAGCGTCTGCGCCCAGATCCGGCGGCGTGGGCCGGCCGTCGCGACATCGTCGCGCAGCGCGCGCATATGGCCGGTCCAGGCGTCGCTCGATTGCAGCCAGAGGTTGCGCGCCGCCTCGCCGAAGACAGCGGCGCGGTACACGCCGGCGCCGGGGGCTCCGACCAGATTATAGGCGAAGGTGGCCGGGTTGTAGACGATGCCGTACTGGATAAGGCCCTGACCGGCATTGCCGCCGGCGACCGTGAAGGCATTGGCGCTCGACGCGGCGCCGGCCTGGACGAGCGTTGTTGCATTGCCGAGCACCGCCGGACCGTTGCCGATGACGTTCAGCGCGACCTGGGTCGACCCCGTGGCGGCGCCGCCAATGCGGAGCTGATCGCTGTTGACCCCCGCCCCGCCCGGTATGACGTCGAGGCCGAGCATGGCCGCGCCGCTGCCGGTATAGGAGCCCGGCAGCACCAGCACGTCTCCGACATGGCCGTTGCGCAGATCGACCAGGCCCGAATTATTATAGGCCTCGAGGCCGGCAAGCGTGATCGTGCCCGGGGTCGCCGATGCGGCCAGAACGCGGAAAATGCCGCTGTTGGTGAAGCTGTCGGTGCCCGCGCCGAAATCGGCGTCAGCGTTGGCGAGATAGGTGCCTCTATTGTTGAACTGGTCGTTGCCGGCCCCGTAGAGGCTGACTCCGGTCGCGTTGAAGATGCCGCTGTTGTTCACGACATCGGCATTGTCGGTGAGCGCGATACGGCCGTTGATCGTGCCGCTGTTGGTGACATTCGCGGCGGCACCGTTGACGGCGAGCGCATAGCCGGTGCCGTCAAGCGTGCCGGCGTTGTTGACGGTGGCGCCAGTGCCCGAGGTGATGGTCGCCCCATTGGCGCCGCCCTTCACCGAGCTGCCCGCGACAAGCGTCAGGCTGGCGCTGGTCGCGGCCGTGACCACGACGCCGTCCGACATCTTCGAGCTGGTCGCCCCCGACAGGGTCACGCTGGACGAGCCGCCGGAACTGATCGCCCCCACCGCCGTGGATGTCGTCCCCAGCGTGGTCACGCCAACCGCAGTCACGGTCACGGCACCGCCGCCACGCGCGACGATCCCGCGGCTCCTCGTGCCCATGGTCGAGATCGGTCCGGTGGTCGAGACAGTGACAGCACCGGTCGCGGCCGCGTTGATGCCGTCCGAGTTCGCACCTGACGTGCTGATGGCGCCGGTCCCGGTGACGATTGCCGTCGACGAGGCAATGGGCCCTACGACCGGGACGCCAACCGGGACCGAGATGGCGGTCGAGCGATCGCCGCTGGTGGTGATGGTGCCGTAATTGACGATCGCGCCCTGGGCACCCGTCACGACGATCCCGCGTGCATTCGCGCCGCTGGTCGCCACGGTGCCGACGGTCGCAGTCGCCACGCCGCCGCTGGAGGTGACGTAAACACCGCCCGCGCCGGCTCCGCTGGTCGTCACGCTGGTCAGGTTGACCGTCGCCGCGCCGGATGCCGATTTCACGCTCGCACCCACTGCGTTGGCGCCGGTCGTCGCAATCGTGCCACCCTGAAGGGTCGCGGTACCGGTTCCCCCGGTCCGCACGACTGCGCCGGCCGCGTCAGTGCCCCGAGTATTGATCGAGCCGACCGTGACCGTCACATTGCCGGTGTTGGAGCGCCCCAACGCGCCGATCGCAGCGGCGCCGGTCGTGGTGACAGTGCCGGTCGCAACCGAGATGTTGCCGCTGTCGGTGGCAACATCGATACCATGGGCATCCGCACCCGTCGTGGCGGTCGTACCGCCGGCGACGGTGATGGCGCCGCTTACCGAGTTGGCCTTGATCCCGGTCGCGCCGGCACCGCTCGTCTTGATGGTGCCGGTGGTCGCGTTGAGGGCGCCGCTGACGGTGGTCATCGATACGCCGTATGCATTGGCGCCGTCCGTCGTGATCTTCGAGCCGGGAGCACCCTGCAGCGTCAGCGACCGGTTGGCAGTCGCCTGAGCCTGCAGGCCGGGATGGGCGCTGCCGCTGGTGTCGACCACCGTATCGTCATTGAGCACGATAGTGAGATCGATCGGCGGCGCGGTATAGGAAACGCCGGTCCCATAAGGATCATTGGCGGCGGTACAGGTGACGGTTGCGGTCGTCGGGGCACCGCATTCATTCTGCGCATAAGCGAGTTGCGGCAGGGCGATGGAGGCCATCGCCATGACGCCGAGCGCGCAGGATCGGTTGAGCATGACGAGACAGCGGGCACGGCCAGTAAAACGCGCATCAGAAATACGGATCGCCACTCGGCATGCCCCCTCAATGTCACTTGCGCATGGCGGGATTACCGTTGCGGCGAGTGAACCCGGCCCTGTGTAGGAAGATTAGTCTAAGAAAAGTTTACATCCGAACTGCGATGTTCCTGCGCGAAGCCCAGCTGATTACGCGCATGGCCGTGCCGATCGCCGAATTGTTCCGGCTCGCCCCCTGCATCTCGAAACGTCGAACGGCCGAATGGGAAGGCACAGCGCACCATGATCGTCTGATCTCATGTAGCCGGAGCGCCAGGCCGACGTGCTGGCTGTTTCTGGCTGTTCCGAGCGATTGTTTTTCGCTGGCTGTTATCTCGGGTTTCGCGGCCGAATTTTAATATCTCTTACAGAGGTTTACTGGCTTGCTGGCTGTTTTCGAATAACAGCCAGGAACAGCCAGCATATCAGCCAGCCGGCTGGCTGTTCCGCGGAACAACAGCCAGCGCCGATCATCCTGCATGATTCAAAATGAGAAAGAGCGGGATGAGGTGCCAGGCGGCACTCTGTCCGCTCTCGCCCTGGCATGATCCGCAATCACGTTGAATTCAGGCGCGTCGCATACTTCGGCCACTTTGGCACATCGATGCCGTCGGCGAGTGTCGACCCTATCACCTGTAACCGGCGCTATCCTCTCGTTCTCGAACGGTTGCCCAATTTCCTCACACCAGCGATCAAAAAACAACCATTTTGGTTGTTCCTTTCAAGCGGCTGGCCGAACCTCTCAGATTAGGTGCCGCAGTCCGGTTCACTTCCGCGCAGGCCGTTTCATTGTGCCATTTTACCGGTTGGAAACAATTCGGGCGCCTTCAAAACAAGCCTTAGACAGCCCGATCCAACTAGCTATATTTATTGAACGAATCCACTGGTGGCAGGGTCAGCCGGGTCCCTCGTCACAACACATTTTGCGTATTCCTATCGAGGCGAAACGCGCCTGAATCTCTCGCCCGATTGCGAGCTTGGCACGCCTTTGCCTGCAATTGTCGCTTGCAATGTTGGACTTTGCTTGTTCTCTATATGTTCTCAGGGCCGCGCGGCGGCGGATTAGCCATGGGGAGTTGCGATGCGGAAACAGCGAATCATCGAGCTTGTTGTGATTGGTGCACTGATAGCAGCCGCCGGCATCGCCAGCGCATCGGAGACGATCACCTACACTTATGACGCCAAGGGCCGGCTGGTGAAGGTCCAGCACTCCGGCTCCGTCAACAACAACGTCGTCGCCAATTACAGCTACGACCGGGCGGATAACCGCACCAACGTGAATGTCTCCGGCGCGCCCTGATCCCAAACGGGCTTGAGCGCGAAAGATGATCCGGCTGGGCGCCCGAATGGTGGCGCCAGCCTAACAGAAATTCTTGAAACAGGTGGGTTATGCAAAGGTCTGTCCGTGCGCGTCGTTTGGGTTTTCTTCTTTCCGCCAGCGTGATTGCGAGTTTCGCGGCGAGCAGCGCCGCGCATGCGCAATCTGCCGCGCCTGTGCCTCTTTCGCGGTCGTCGATCGACGAGAATGGCGTGAATATCACGACCGGCCAGGTCGAGATACCGGCCGTACAATTGGGTATTGGCAAGCCTGGAAGCGGGCTCGGATTCACCTGGTATTTCAATTCGTTTGCATCCAAGAATTCCTTTGCCATTGCACAGTCGACCACGGGCGGGCTCATTATCGGCCAAACCGGGAAAACCTTTAGTGGAGGGGTTGCTACAGACGGGTCCGGAGAAACATTCGCGGGCAACCTCTACACGATGCGTGACGGCACCAAGATCACCTTTACCAGCTTGCAGGTCGATACGTACCACAGCAATATGTATATCGCAGCCGGCGGTGCTGTCAGCGGCATAGCATCGAGCATAACACGCCCTGATGGAGAAGTATTAAACCTATACTATAGAATAGATACCGAAACCGTCCCCGCCGGCCCCGTTACACTATATTATTATTATATAAGACTTCAGTCTGTTGTCAGTAATAGAGGCTATCAGCTCAAATATAGCTACATTCTGAATACCCCAGCAACTCATTACAACTACCCACCAGTTGACTCTCCCAGCGGCGTTACCGCGATAAACAGTGCAGTGGACTATTGCACTCCATCGGCGGACACATGCCCGGCATTTACGACCGCGTGGCCAAGCGTGACCTGGACGGTCGGTACCGGAGCGCTCACGGATTCATTGAACCGCACCACCAAATATACCTATGGGAGCGCAGGCCTGACCGGGATTCAGCGACCCGGAAGCGCCACCAACAATGTGACCTACGCCTATGATGCGAACGGTCGCGTGTCATCGGTGACCAGGGAGGGCGTCACCTACACCTATAGTTTCACGCTTTCCGGGGCAGTCCTTACCGGCGTCGTGACCGGCCCCAACGGCACCATCAGGACCACCACGGCGGATACCGGCACCGGCGCTGTCCTCAGCACAAGCAATGCGTCAGGCAACACGATCACCAACACACCAGACAGCTACGGGCGCATAACGCAGACGACCTATCCCGAAGGGAATTACGATTCCATCCTCTATGACGCCCGCGGCAATGTCACCCAGAAAACGTCGGTGGCCAAAGCTGGAAGCGGACTGGCCAATATCGTCACCTCGGCAGGGTATGACACCAGCTGCACCAACGTCTTCACCTGCAACAAGCCCAATTGGGTCAAGGACGCCAAGGGCTATGAGACCGACTATAGCTATGATCCGGCGACCGGCCATCTGCTGACGGTGACTGCGCCCGCTCCGACAGGAGCCGCGCCGCTTGGATCGGGAACGCACCCCAAGACGACCTATGGCTATACCAATTACCATGCCTATGCCCAAAACGGCTCGGGATCGATTGTGCAGTGGAGCGGAGCGATCTCGCTGCCGACAAGCATTTCGGTGTGCCAGACGGGAGCGACCTGTTCGGGGACTGCGGATGAAGTCAAGACGACGATCGACTACGGCCCGCAGACCAGTGGCACGGCCAATAATCTGCTGCCGGTCTCGACCACGACTCAGGCCGGCGACAACAGCCTCAGCGCCACGACCGCTTTGACCTATGACAATGTCGGCAATCTGCTGACGGTTGATGGGCCGTTGGCGGGGACCGCGGACACCACGCGCTATCGTTATGACGCGGCAGGGCAAGTGCTCGGCATTGTCGGCCCGGATCCCGACGGGGCGGGCAGCCTTAAACTGCGCGCGCAGCGCTACACCTATAATTCAGACGGCCAAGTCACGTTGAGCGAGGTTGGCACTGTCAACAGCCAGTCCGACAGCGACTGGACAGGCTTCGCCAGCCTGCAGCAAGTGGCCACCACTTATGACAGTCATGCGCTCAAAACGCAGGACGTGCTCACCGCCGGCGGCACGACCTATGGCGTCACCCAGTACAGCTATGACAATATGAACCGGATCGAGTGCACCGCGCAGCGGATGAACAGCGCGGTCTGGGGATCGCAGGCAGCCAATTGCACGCCGGACACGGGTGGGACGGCTGGTCCAGACCGGATCGTGAAGAACGTTTACGACGCCAATGGACGCGTGAACAAGGTCCAGTCCGCCTATGGGATCAGCGGCGTCCAGGCTGATGAGGTGACCAATACCTTTACGAATAATGGGCTCACCGCGAGCGTGACTGACGCCGAAGGGAACAAGACAAGCTACGAATATGACGGGTTCGATCGGCTGACCAAGACGCGTTATCCGGACACGACAAAGGGCGCTGGGACAAGTTCGACCAGCGACTATCAGCAGCCCAGCTATGATGTGAATGGCAATGTCACCAATATGCGCCTGCGCGACGGGCAAAATATCGCGTTCAGCTATGACAACCTCAACCGGGTGACGGTGAAGGACCTCCCCTCGACCGAGCTCGACATAAACTATAATTACGACAATCTCGGCCGGCTGACCTCGGCAGTGTATCCGCTGGCGACAAGCTATACATTGTCATTCACCTATGATGCGCTGGGTCGCACCCTGACCCAGACGGGCATGCTCGGCACGATGACATCGCAATATGATCTTGGCGGGCGCCGGACATTGCTGGGCTGGCCCGACGGCTTCTATGTGAACTATGATCATCTCGTCACCGGCGAGGTGAGCGCGATCCGGGAGAATGGCGCCACCTCGGGCGTCGGCGTGCTCGCGACCTACAGCTATGACGATCTTGGCCGGCGCACCGGCATAACCCGCGGCAATGGCACGACAACAGCCTATGGCTATGACAACGCCTCGCGCCTGACCTCGCTTGTTCATGATCTGTCGGGCAGCACGAACGATCTCACGCTCGGCTTCGGCTATAATCCTGCAAATCAGATTGCGAGCACGACGCGTTCGAACGACAGCTATGCCTGGACTGCGGCGGCCAACCGGAACGACGCGTCATCGATCAACGGCCTGAACCAGGTGGCGACCGTCGGCGCCGGCAGCATCAGCTATGATGCACGGGGCAATCTCGGCACCACCGGATCGAACAGCTACACCTATACGGCCGAGAATCACCTTGCGAGCGGACCGTCGAGCGCGACCTTCACCTATGATCAGTTCGACAGGCTGTTCAAGGAAGCACAGACGACAACGACGCGGTTCCAGTATGACGGCCAGCAGATGACAGGCGAATATGTGTCGGCTGCGCTTCAGCGCCGCTATGTCTATGGCCCCGGCGCAGACGAGCCGCTGGTGTGGTACGAAGGCTCGGGCACGACTGACCGGCGCTGGCTTCACGCTGACGAGCGCGGCTCGGTGGTGGCAGTGAGCAATGCGAGCGGCGTCTCGATCGGCACCAACACCTATGACGAATTTGGTGTGCCGGGGACCGGCAATATCGGGCGGTTCCAATATACCGGCCAGGCCTATCTGCCGACGATCAGCATGTATTATTACAAGACCCGCATCTACTCGTCGCGGCTCGGCCGGTTCATGCAGACTGATCCCATCGGCTATGGCGACGGGATGAACTCGTATAATTATGCCCATGGGGATGCGGTGAACTGGATCGACCCGCTTGGGCTCGACGGGACGCCGGCGACTCCGGTCTCACCGCCTTGCCAGGAGGGCTCGGGGGGGTGCACAAATGATCCGAGCACCGGGGATATCATTGTAACTGCTAGTAAAATGGATTGGGGTAGCCTGGACCTGTCAAACTCCATGGGCAAAGGCGACCAGTCGCTTCCTTCCTGGGGGGCTTACGCGCCGGTTACGACGTGGCTTGGCCCCATATTTGACCCGTGGAAGCCGGCGGCGGCACAAGAGTCATCACCCTATTACTTAACACCTCTCAAGTGCGGCAGATTGGGCGAACTGCTTGTCCAACCAGCTGGCCAGGCGCTTATAAATGTTGGAGGCGGGCTGGTTGCGATTGGCGGCACGGGCGCGGCAATTGGAACCGGCTTGGGTGTCTACGGCGCTGTCACCGGAGATATTCCAGCCGTTGGCGTCGGGGCGTTGATCGCTGGTCCTTCCGCACTGGTCGCTGGGGGCGGCGCGTTGATGCAAGGTGGGGGAGCGGTGATCGGATTCATTGGCGGAGCATCCAGCCGAAGTCTCGTCAAAAATGCCAGCGGTGCCATAATCGACAGAATCCCTTTCCTTCCCTCCTGGGCCTCCAGTAGCCTTAAGTTCGCAGCTAAGCAACTATCGGATTATGTGCCAGACGTGAGAACTTGCCATGAATCAGTCGGCCTTTAAATATAATCTCCAAGCACTATTTTGGAAACTTGCTCACAAGCGATACCATAATAGGAATTTGCGAGCGCTGACGGAGTGGGCTCTATTCGTTTGGGCAGGATTCTTCCTTATAGTTTATTCGAGTGCGTTCCTGAGCGGCTGGGTGCCCAGTATTCAGGAATTCATTGTTGGATTCGTTTTGATAGGATTTCTTTTCCTCACAGGCTTAGCTCACCGGCGCATTCGTTTAGAGAAGATGAAATCAGACGACGCACTTTATCGTAAACGCCTTGACGTAGCAGCGGCCCAAAGAGACTGAATGATATACCGGCTGACGCCGGTAGGGTGGTCTGGTTGGTGGTATTGCCGCTGGTTGTTGAGGGCCTCGGTGCCGAGCGAATAGGCGCACGTCAGCGATCAGGATCGGACCTTGCCGCCGGCGAGGCCCCAAGCCCTGATAATCGCCGCACCAGCGTAGCGGCGCTCCAGGAAGCCGCTGACCTTGTCGTGATCCGAACCAATTTTCAGGCCGATGGGCCTGGCCAAGCCGCCTGCTGGCATTCACCGAGAGCCGGCTATGAAGTCCGTCTTTCCGGCGGGAGCTTGATCTCAGTAGGATATGTGATATCATGACTATCTTCAAGGAGGGGCCGATGCGAAAATTCGCTCTAGCGCTGGCAATTTCGATCTGGGTTGGGGCCTGCGCCGCGCCTGCCGCTCCATCCATCGCGCCTCATGCGTCCGCGATGCGAGCCTTTGCGAGCGACAAGGAGTTCATCGCCTTCATGCGGCGCGTCGCCCAGCGTGAGCGCGCCGTCGCATCGCCGCCGCCGCCGATGGTGGCCCCGGCCCCTTCCCTGCCACCCTCGGCCGCGGAGCCTGCGAGCGTGGCCGCGGCGGCGCAGGACGTCGTGGTCACGGGCGCGAAGGCCCCCAGCATCACCAACACGCAGGAAGCCGATGTCGATGAGGGCGGGATCGTCAAGGTCGCGGGCGAGCATCTCGTGATCCTGCGACGCGGGCGGCTCTTCACGGTGTCGCTCGCCGGAAACGGGATGCGCAGTGTCGATCATATCGATGCGTTCCCGCCGGGATCTTCCGGTGACGCCTGGTATGACGAGATGCTGGTCAGCGGCGACCGCATCGTCGTCGTGGGATACAGCTATGAACGCGGGGGGACCGAGATAAACCGGTTCCGGATAGCGCCGAACGGCAAGCTGACGTTCGAGGACAGCTATCATCTTCGGTCAAACGATTATTACTCGTCCACAAATTACGCGTCGCGTCTCGTGGGATCGACGCTGATCTTCTACACGCCGCTCAGCCTCGATACCGAGAGGCCGCTCGACGCGCTGCCGGGATTGCAGCGCTGGACCGGCAAGCGTGATGCGCCGTTCGCGCGTACGCTTCCGATCACGAGGCTCTATGTGCCCGAGCCGCTTCGCCGGAGGCCCGACGCCGATCTCTCGACGCTCCACACCGTAACCCTGTGCGACCTCGCCGCACCGCGCCTCGCCTGTCGGGCAACGGCGGTTCTAGGATCCTATTCGCGGACCTTCTATGTTTCCGGCGCGGCAGTTTATGTCTGGACCGACGGAGATCGCACGCCGACGGCCCGGTCCGGCGCGTTCGATCTCCGCCTCCCGCTCGACGGTTCGCCGCCGGGTGCGGTGCAGGCCTGGGGCGGACCGGTCGACCAGTTCTCCTTTGCGGAAGACCGCGCGGCAAAACGGCTGAGTGTCGTGGTCCGCGCCGACAGCGCCGGGGATGCGATGTGGCGACCCCAGCATAGCGAAGGGGCCGCGGCGCTCCTCACCCTCCCCCTTTCTGCATTCGGGGACGGTTCCCGTCTCATGAATGCCGTCGCCTACCGTCCCCTGCCCGTCGGCGAGGATAGCTGGAACTTCCATAATCGTTTCGTCGGCCGGCATCTGGTCTATAGCGCCGGCGAGTTCAACGAGCATACAGGCGCGAAGACGGTGTACGCGGTTCCGCTCGGTGGCGGCCCGATCGCGCGGATCGCGGTACCGCATGGGGTCGATCGCATCGACATCATCGGCGCCGACGCCATCGCGATCGGCAATGATGCGAAGGAGCGGCTGGGATTCAGCGCGATCGAGCTTTCGAGCAGGAGCCGGCTCGGCGATACCTATTTCCTGCCCGCCGCTCATGAAGGCGAAAATCGCAGCCAGGCCTTCTTTTTCCGGCCGGACGATGGCAGCGCGGACGGCGCATCGGGGATGCTGGGCCTCCCCGTCACGCGAGACCTGGGCAATTCTCCCGTCGCGCGCTTCCTGGGGTCGGGATCGGCGGTGGCCTTTCTCCGGCGCGATGCCCGCCGCTTTTCGCCGGCCGGCGAGCTCGTTGCAAATGCCGAGAGCGCGCGGGACGATGCCTGCCGCGCGTCGTGCGTGGACTGGTATGGCAATGCGCGGCCGATTTTCCTGAACGGTCGCCTGTTCGCGCTGATGGGCTATGAACTCGTCGAGGGACGGCTGGCCGGAGGGCTGGTCGGGGAGAAGGCGCGGCTCGATTTCGCACCGGCGGGCAATGCCGCGACCCCCAGTTCCCCGCCGCCCGATTAACTATTATGTCGCCAAATCAGGCGCCGCCACGGTGGTCGATGGTAGCAGCCGGCTTTCGTGGTCCGACGCCGCGACCGGGAGCATATGAATAGCTCCAGTCCGGATGGGTTCATAGCTTTCCGTGGGAATATTAGCATGATACCATGACAAGCTCGGGCCAGGCTCGTCGGCATCCCCCAGGCCTCCGGCGACGTAACGGAGGCTGATTATGGATCACCGCGGGATCACTGCGAGCGATACCTTTGACGGCGGCCCCGGCGACGATGTTTATAACGGCACGCCCGGTGACGATACCGCCCATGGCAATGGCGGCAACGACACGCTGAGCGGCGCGGGCGGCAACGACTCTCTCTATGGCGGCGATGGCAACGACTCGCTTTATGGCGGCGACGGCGACGACCATATCGATGGCGGCGACGGCAATGATTATATCGATGGCGGTTTCGGCACCGACACGCTGATCGGCGGGGCCGGCGACGATATTTTCCATGTCAGCACCTTTCTCGACGTCGCAGCGGGCGAAACGATCGACGGCGGCTCCGGCAACAATGAACTGCTCATCACAATAGTAACCTATGCTCAGGTGGATATCTCCCAGGCGACGATCACCAATGTTCAGACGATTTTCAGCGCCATCGGCCAGAGAGGGCCCGCCACGGTCCATCTGACCACCGCCCAGCTCCAGAGCTTCAGCAGCGGTATCACCGGCTTCTTTCAGTTGACCGACGGCGGCTCCCTCTCGCTGAACGGCGTCACTGTCGGGACGCAACTCGCCCCCACCATAATCTATTTGTCCGGCGCGGGTAATGTGGTCGACATGACCGGCGTGATCGGCAAGCCCTGGATCATGGCCGCTGGGGGCAATGATGTGATCACCGCCAGTGCGAATGGCGATTCCCTCTACGGGAATTCTGGTGATGACGTGCTCAACGGGGCCGCCGGCAACGACGAAATCGAGGGAGGTCCCGGCTTCGACATTGTCCATGGCGGTGGCGGCGACGATAATATCTATATCAAATACGGCGCCGACTCTACGTCCGGCGAAACCTATGATGGCGGTGCCGGTACCGACACGCTGTCGGTCTCGTCCATCGATTATACTCTGACCGCCGATCTCACCTCGAATACGCTGACAGGCATCGAACGGATCGAAGCCGGCCCCTTCGATCGTCCCGCTTTCAACATCGCCGTCACCACTGCCCAATTGGCAGGCGTCACGTTTCTCCACGCGATCACCACGGTTCTCGCGAACGGCGGCGCAATCTCGTTCGACGGCGTCACCGTCAACAGCGGCTTCCAGCTCGCCGATGCGGGCAACAGCATCGATCTGTCCGGCGCAATCTCGAACGGCAATCGCGTCCAGGGCGGGAACGGTGCCGACACGATCATCGGCAGTGGCAATGGCGACATCCTGCTGGGCGGTGGCGGCAACGACGTGATCAATGGCGGCGGGGGCGATGATTCGATCACCGGCGGCGCGGGTGTCGATCAGATGAGCGGCGGCGCGGGCGACGACCAGTTTCACATCGCGAATGCAGCCGATTTCGCCGCGGCCGAGCAATATGACGGCGGCTCGGGCACCGATACGCTCTATTTCGACCAGGTGGATGCCCGGGTCGATATCTCCGGCGCCACGCTCACCAGCATCGAGGCGATCAGTACGGCATATCCCGGCGTTGCGCTCTCCACCACGCAGTTGCAGGGCCTGACCAGCGCGCACGGGACTTTCCAGCTCACCGATGGCGGCGCCGTATCGATGAGCGGGATCGATCTCGGAACCGACCCGAACAGCCTTTTCATTCTGTCCGCCGCCGGCAACGCTTTCGATCTCACCGGTGCGATCGGCAGCGGCTTCCACGTCAGCGGCAATGGCGGCAACGATGTCATCACCGGATCGGCGACCGGGGATGTCCTGTCGGGCGGCGGCGGTGACGATCTGATTTCGGGCGGCCTTGGCGACGATCTGCTGATCGGCGGTGCCGGGGCGGATGCGCTGGACGGCGGCGGCGGCACCGATACGATCAGTTTTGCCGACAGCGCGGGCGGCGTGCATGTCGATCTGACCTATGGTGTCGGCCACGACTTCGCGGCTGAGGGTGACACCTATGTCGGCATCGAGAATATCGTCGGATCGGCCTTTGATGATATCATTGGCGGGTCGAGCAGCATCAACGCGCTCTATGGCGGCACCGGCAACGACAGCTATTATGTCGATAATGCCGCCGACCTTGTCTTCGAGAAAGCGGGCGAAGGCACTGACACGGTCGTCGCGAGCGCAGGCTATTATCTCTATGCGAACATCGAGAATCTGGCGCTCGCCGCGGGCGCCGGCGACATCTTCGGGGTCGGCAACGAACTCTCCAACGGCATCCTCGGCAATGACGGCTCGAACCTGCTGATCGCGGGTGGGGGCGATGACACGGTATATGGCGGTGCGGGCGCGGATTCGCTGTTCGGCCAGGACGGCAATGATCACCTGTTGGGCAATACGGGCATAGATTATCTGGTCGGCGGCAATGGCGATGATGCGCTCGACGGCGGCACCGAGGCCGATGCGCTCTACGGCGAGGACGGCAACGACACGCTGATCGGAGGCACCGACTTCCAGACCGACATCCTGGTCGGCGGCAACGGGAACGATGTGCTCCACGGGGATTCAGGGCTTGGCGATTATGACCTGATGGATGGTGGCGCGGGTGACGATGCTTATTATGTCGACACGCCTGCCGATCTCACCTTCGAGGCAATCGGCGGCGGCACGGATACCGTTTATGCCAACATCTCGGGCGCGGGCTATTATCTCTACGCCAATGTCGAGAATCTCGTGCTTCAGGGCGACACCCCCTACGGCGTCGGCAACGAGTTGGATAACCACCTCACCGGCAACGATGTCGGCAATTACCTGCTCGGCGGAGCGGGCAACGACATGCTCAACGGCAAGGCAGGCAATGACGTGCTGTTCGGCGAGAGCGGCGCCGACACCTTCGTGTTCGAACATGGCACCGGCGGCGACGTCATCGGCGACTTCCTTGCCGGCGCCGACAAGATCGATCTCTCCGCCTTCGGCTTCGCCAATTTCCAGGCGGTGGTGAACTCGATGCACGAGGTGAACGGCACGACCGCGATCGATCTGGGCGGCGGTGACTTCGTCGTGCTGAACGGCGTCGCTGAAGCGACCCTCCATGCTGGCGACTTCATCCTCGGCGGCGGCTCGAGCGCCGAACTCCCTGCGATCAGCGTCGCCAGCCAGGCAAGCGCCGCATTCGACATCGGGCCCGGCCATCACTTCACCGCGATGCCGGCCGCGATTCACCCGGATAGCTGGTTTGCCTGACGCCCGATATTGGGGGATTGGCGGGAAGCGCTGAGTAAAATCAGCTTTTGCAGTCATTTGAACACAGATACTGCTTTGCGCCGGTCCGTGTCGTCCGTACAACCGGAGCTCTCAGGGTCCGGGGTGCGAGATGAACAAGGGTGGAAAAGTCGCGTCGGCTGTAACCGAGGCTGTTCAATTCGACGACGACGGCGTCCGCGCGCTGATCGGATCAGCCTCCATCCACGCAAGTGACATCGTCCATATCCGGGCGCCAAGCGCGACGATCACCTATACCACGCCCCTGACCTATGCGAGCGACGGCCAGATCGACGCCGGCACTGAGGTCGTCGCGCCGATGGTGACGATCCTGCCGCCGGACGGGCACACCAGCGCCACGCTGACCAATCGCGGCACGCTGACGATCAGCGGCGCTGGTGGCGACGGCTATGCCGGCATCCATCTCGGCATAAACCCCGGCGGCTACCTCCCCGCTGCCGGACTGATCAATTACGGCATGATCTCGGTAACGGTCGGCGGCGCCACCAACCCGTCAATCGATACGGTCCACAGCTTCACAAGGGGCCCGATCGACAATTACGGCGATATCGTCGGCACCGTTTCCAGCGGCACCGGTATTGCCAACGGCATCTATCTCGGCGCGTACGGCGAGTCAGTCATCAATACCGGTTCGATCAAGGCGAACGCACCGGCTGGCAGCGCCTATGCCGTTGCCGCAGGCGTGCCGATGATGACTATAGACAATCAGGGCACGATTGAGGCGACGAGCGGGCTGGGCAGCACCGCCGTCAGCCTGATCGGCGATGGCTCCGTCATCCGCAACAGCGGAACCATTCGCGCGACGGCGAGCGGGAATGCGCCATCAACCGGCATCTCCATCCTGTCGATGACCGACAACATCCACACCTATGCAACGATCATCAATACCGGTGCGATCTACGCGACGACCGGAATCCATTTAATCCCCAATTACGGCACGTCGATCCGCGTGTTCAATGACGGCCTTATCGACGGAGCGATCGACGCGCCGGCCGAGTATAATCTGATCGAAAATCAGATGCACGGCGTGATAACCGGCGCCGTCACGCTCGGCCTGAACGACGATGTCGTCGCCAATCATGGCCGCATTGACGGCCATGTCCTGCTCGGCGGCGGCTATGACAGTTTCGATGGCCATGACAGCCAGTTCGCGCAATGGGTGGACGGTGGCGCCGGCATCGACCTCATCCGCGGCGGCACTGCGAACGACACGCTTGCCGGAGGCGACGGCAATGACGTGATCTTCGGCGGCGGCGGCATCGACAGGTTGACCGGCGGCGTGGGGGCCGACTGGTTCGTCTACACCGCCGCATCGGATTCGACGGCGCAGGCGATGGACCTCATCACCGATTTCACGAGCGGCAGCGACAGGATCGATCTCAGCGGGATCGGCGTCACCTCGCTGTCGATCACCAGCAGTGGCGGCCATAATCTGGTTACGGCGGCTACGGCCAATGGCACGCTCGTCATCGAAGTGGACGCCGCGATCTCGACCGGGGACGTGGTGACGAGCCACCCGGCGGATCTTGTCGGAACGTCGGGCGACGATTCTCTCGTCGCCGGCCCGGGCGATACGCATCTGACCGGTGGTGACGGAAATGATTTCGTCGTCGGCGGCGCGGGCAACGACACGCTTGATGGCGGTATCGGCACCGATCGCCTCGCGGGCGGCGCGGGCAACGACACCTATTTCGTCGACAATTCCCTCGACCGCGTCATCGAAGGTGTCGGCCAGGGCCATGACACGGTATATTCGAATGTCGGCTTCTATTATATGGAGCCCAATATCGAAGACCTGGTCCTCGTGAACGGCACTGACGCCGCGGGCAACGATCTCGACAATCTCATGACCGGCAACAATAGCGACAACACGCTATGGGGAGGCCTCGGCAACGATACATTGGTCGGCGGCCTTGGCAACGACACCTATTATGTCGACGGCATGAACGACACGGTCACCGAACAGGCCAATGGCGGGATCGACACGGTCATGTCGGTCGGCAATTATTACCTGCCGGCCAATGTCGAGAATCTGAGCCTTTTGGTCTACAGCTCGTTCACGATGGGCTATCTCGGATATAAGGATTACACCGGTACCGACATACCGTTTTACGGCGTGGGCAACAGTCTCGATAATGACATCGCCGGCAATTACAGCGACAATCTGTTGCTGGGCGGGGACGGCGCCGACACGCTCCACGGCGACAGGGGCAATGACAGCCTTTTCGGCGAAGCGGGCAATGATCACCTGTACGGCGATGGTGGCACCGACTATCTGGTCGGCGGCACCGGCGATGATGTGCTCGACGGCGGTACCGAGGCTGATGCGCTGTACGGCGAAGACGGCAACGACACGCTGATCGGCGGGTCGGACTTCCAGACCGATATCCTTGTCGGCGGCAATGGCAATGATGTGCTCCACGGTGACAGCGGCCGTGGCGATTACGACTTGATGGATGGTGGCGCCGGGGACGACAGCTACTATGTCGACACGCCGGCCGATCTCACCTTCGAGGCAGCGAATGGCGGTATCGATACCGTCTACGCAAACATCTCGGGCGCAGGCTATTACCTCTATGCCAATGTCGAGAATCTCGTACTTCAGGGCAACACCCCCTACGGCGTCGGCAA
>Ga0207703_10000763_pt1 | contig 31718 bp, 26 predicted proteins | sample KBSSwiS12_FD_184304 | JGI IMG/M metagenome (GOLD analysis project Ga0207703, IMG submission 184304) | Switchgrass rhizosphere microbial communities from Kellogg Biological Station, Michigan, USA - KBS Switchgrass S1-2 (SPAdes) (version 2) | ecosystem: Host-associated > Plants > Roots >...
TCTCTACCTGACCCGGCAAGGATGGCGTACTGCGTTGAATCGTTACGCGGAAGCGATGACGGTGTTCGCGGTGTCGGTATCGGGCCTGTTTCCCATCTTGCACCTGGGAAGACCCTGGTTCTTCTACTGGCTCGCCCCGTATCCCAACCGGATGGCCCTGTGGCCGCAGTGGCGCAGCTCGCTGCTGTGGGATTTCTTCGCGATTTCCGCTTATCTGCTGGTCTCCATCCTGTACTTCTACCTGGGGCTGCTCCCGGATCTCGCGGCCCTGCGGGATCGTGCCACGACCCGTGGAACCCAGTTGTTCTATGGACTGTTGGCGTTGGGTTGGCGAGCCGAGGCTCGACAATGGGATCGGTTCCAGACATTGAGCGCCATGCTGGCCGGTCTCGCGGTGCCGTTGGTGTTCTCGGTGCACAGCATGGTGGCGCTGGATTTCTCGGAAGGATTGCTGCCGGGGTGGCATTCAACAATCTTTCCGCCATTTTTTGTCGCGGGCGCGCTGTTCTCGGGGTTCGCCATGGCACTGGTGCTGGCCATTGCACTGCGAAGCTATTTCGGTCTCGGCTCCGTCATCACGGGGCGACACCTGGACAATCTGGCGAAGGTGCTGCTCGCGACGGGATTGTTCGTGGCCTACAGCTACGTCTGTGAGGTGTTCTTTGCTTTCTACAGCTCGGATCAACATGAAATTCGCCTGACCCTGAACCGTTTCCAGGGAAGTTATGCCTGGACCTATTGGGTAACGGCGTTCTGCAATGTGGGCAGTATTCAGCTCCTGTGGTTCCCGCGCATGCGAGCGAACGTTGTCGTGTTGCTGACGGTGTCGATCCTGGTCGTCTTCGGCATGTGGATGGAACGCTTCATGTTGATAGTGACCAGCCTGTATCGGGACTTCCTGCCCTCGAGCTGGGGCATGTTTTATCCGACACGCTGGGATTTCGTGTTCCTGTTCGGGTCGATCGGGCTGTTTTTCGCCTTGTTCCTGCTGTTCCTGCGCTATCTGCCCATGGTGTCGATGTTCGAGCTGCGCAAATCCAGTCATAGCGAGCACCGGCGGCCGTGACCCGCATCTACGGCTACATGGCACAATTCGATCGTCCGGAGTCACTGCTCCAGGCCGCCAGGGCGCTGCGCAATCTGGGGTACACGCGTCTCGAGGCTCACACGCCTTACCCCGTCGAGGGGCTGGCCGAGGTGCTGGGAATCCCTCCATCCCGAATTCCGCGCGTGATGTTCGCCGGTGGCCTGCTCGCCGCGTTAGGGACATTGGCAATCCAGTACTACTCTGCGGTGTTCAACTACCCGATCAACGTGGGGGGGCGGCCGGATGCAAGCTGGCCGGCGTTTATTCCTGCGGCGTTGGAAATGGCCTTGCTGGGTGCGTCATTGTGCGGTGTGGTTGCCATGCTTCGTGGCAGTGGCTTGCCTCGGCTGCATCATCCGGTGTTTGACATCGAGGGCTTTGACAGGGCGACGCGAGACGCACACTTCCTGGTAGTACTTTCCGACGACCCGCGCTGTGACGAGGACTCAATAGTCACTGAGCTTCGTGCACTCAACCCGCTTCGTGTGGGGAGGGTTCCTGCATGAGCTGGCGCCATGTAGCGATGGCGTTGTTCCCGCTGCTGGCCGGCTGCGAACGAGCCGTGCATGACATGTATGTCCAACCGCGCTATGCCCCTGGCAGTTCGAGCGGTCTGTTCGCCAATGGCTACAGTGGCCGGACACCGCCAACGGGGACGGTTCCCTGGAGCGAAGCGCAGCCAAACACGGAGGCCCCTCCGGTCACTTTGGCAGTACTGCAGCGGGGGCGGCAGCGCTTCAACATCTACTGCGCTCCCTGCCACGGTGAGAGTGGTGATGGAGCAGGCATGGTCGTACGGCGTGGCTTTCCTGCCCCGCCGAGCTATCACACTGATGCGCTGCGTACTGCAAGCGACTCGCATCTCTTCGAGGTCATCAGCAACGGCTATGGGGTGATGTACCCGTATGGCGATCGAATCGAGCCGCAGGATCGCTGGTCTATTGTGGCCTACATTCGTGCGCTGCAGTTGAGCCAGCACGCCGCGTGCAACCGACTGGCCGAGCAGGATCTGCGCCAGTTGGGAGGCTGTAAAGACCAATGAGAGTCGCAGTATCCATCGTCGCTGTGCTTGCCCTGGCCGGCTGCTTCTGGCTGGCCCGTGATGTCGCGGGCTCTTACCTGTCCGCTTTTCTATTTTGCCTTGCCCTGGGTCTGGGTAGCGTTGCTCTGCTCCTCATACACTCGCTGACTGGAGGGACATGGGGCCTGCAATTGCGGCCATCACTTCTGGCCGCGGCGCAAATGTTACCGGTGCTGGCCGTGCTGTTGATTCCGTTGCTCGTTGGCGCGTCGCACCTGTTCCCCTGGGTCGGTGCGGCGCATTCCTGGTATCTCAATCTGCCGTTTTTTATCAGCCGATCCGTAGTTTCCTTCCTGGCGTGGTTGTGGCTGTTATATACGGCATGCCGCTCGGCACGAAGCTCCTCCGCGGTCGCGGCGCTGGCTTTGATCGTATATCTGATAACAACTACTGCCATGGCGGTCGACTGGGTGATGTCGCTGATACCGGGGTGGCACTCGTCCGTGTTTGGATTGATATTCTGTACGACTCAGGTTTTGATTGCGGCCGCGCTGGCGATAGCTACGCTGCATACGCGCTCCACCCTCGGTCCGGACCTCGGCCGCCTGATGCTGATGCTCGTGCTGGTGTGGGGATACCTGGTATTCATGGATTATCTGACGGCGTGGAGCGCCGATCTACCCGATGAAGTCGAGTGGTATTGGCCCCGTTTACGGACTCGATGGGAATATCTGACTGTCTGGGTTGTCGTAGCCGGATTGATTGCCCCACTGGCGGCCTTGTTGTCTGGTTGGGTAAAACGCAGGTACGAAGTCCTGCGGGTCGTGTGCTTGTTGATTCTGACGACGCAGGCCAGCTACATAGTCTGGCTCGTGCTACCCAGCCTGCACGAAGACGGGTGGTCGCTGACGTGGAGTGATCTGTTGCCCTGGATTGGGATAGGGGGGCTGTGTTGGGCGCGCTTTGACAACGTGCATGAACGACTCGTCAGAGCATCCCAATGAGCGAGCGCGACAGCCACGAGTCATACGAGGTCTTTGCCGGCCGCCTGCATTGGATCGCAGTCATTATCGTCGGCTCGCTCATCGCCATCATCTGGCTGATGTATGAGCTTGCGCATACCTGGCTCGCGCCGTTGCCACGGATCGAGCCTCTGGCACCCCCAGGGCGACCGCGCTTGCAGGCGTACCCGAGTCTGGAGTTGCAGACGGTGCTCGCGCAGGAACGGGAGGCGTTGCATCAGTATCAATGGGTGGACCGGGAGCACGGTATAGCCCGTATTCCCATTGAGCGGGCCATGGAAATCATGGCCAACGGGGCGAGCAATCCCACGGCGTCTCCGGCTGGGGCCACGCCAGACCCCATGGCCGCTCCACCGCCTCCGTCATCCCCGGGCTACGCGGGCGCCGCGCAACGGCAGCGCCACGCGGCGGATCGAACGCTGGCGCGCCCGCCGCCACCCCCGCCAGACCTCGATCGCCGCGCCGGCATCGACCAGCGTATCGGCCAGTCCCTGCCAGGCGACCTGGTCTTCCATGACACCGACGGCCGCCCGCTCCACCTGGCCGAGCTGGACAACGGAAAGCCACTGCTCCTGGCCTTCGGCTACTTCGGTTGCCCCAACCTGTGTGACACCCAACTGCACAGCATGGCTAAGACGATAGCCTCCCTACCGTTGCGGGCAGGGAAGGACTTCCAGGTAGCCTTCGTCAGTATAGATCCCACCGAAAATCCACGAGCAGCCGCCCGAGCCGCCACCCAACTTTCCCATGACTCCCCAGGCGCCCGCGTCGACCAGTGGCACCTCCTGACCGGCGATGCCACTAACATAGCAACACTGGCTTCCGCAGTCGGGGTCCGCTATTGGCTGGATCCCAAACTAGGCCAATATGTCCACCCGGCCGGCATCATCATCACCACGAACGCTGCGTGCGTGGCCCAGTATTTCTTCGGCGTCAGCTTTCCCCCCGATGCTGTCCGTCTGGCTCTGGTCTCTGCCTCTAACGGTCATTTAGGCACGGTCATAGATCAACTGGTCCTCCTGTGCTGCGGCTACGATCCAACAACGGGCCGATACAGCCTGTTGATCGGCCGAGTGGCACTCATAGTGTGCAGCCTGTTCCTGATTTTCATCATTGTCTGGTTGTGGCACATGAAGCGGAGCGCACGCTAATGATGTCGCTGCCTCAGGCATCGAGCGTAGCCAGCCGCGTGGACACCCTGTTCTACGCAATGCTGGGCCTGAGTGCCATCGTAGTCATCGGCGTCTTCACTGTTATCGTCTGGTTCGCGACGAAATATCGCCATGGAAGCAAGGCTGATCGAACGAGGGCTGACAGCAAATCCCCAGGTCTCGAAATGACCTGGACGCTGCTCCCGTTCGGCCTCTTCATCGTGATATTCGCCTGGAGCATCGCTCTCTTTGCCGACATGAGCCGTGCGCCAGAAAACGCAACCTCCGTTTACGTCGTGGCCAAACAGTGGATGTGGACAGTTCAACACGAAGGTGGCCAACGAGAGCTCAACACCTTGCATGTGCCATTGCACCAACCCACGCGTCTGGTAATGACATCACAGGATGTAATCCACAGCTTCTACGTGCCCGCTTTCAGAGTAAAACAGGACGTGCTGCCTGGCCGATTCACCCAACTCTGGTTCGAGCCAACACAGACCGGAACATTCGATCTGTTCTGTGCCGAGTTCTGCGGAACGGATCATTCGCGCATGATTGGTTCGGTCGTGGTCATGGTGCCGGCCGACTACTCTCACTGGCTGAATGAGCACGTCGGACCCGGCCTGTCAGAGCGCGGCGCTGACTTGTTCAGACATCTCGGATGCAGTGGGTGCCACGACCCGCACTCTGGCATCCATGCGCCGCTGTTGGAAGGCCTATATGGCCGGACGGTGCCGTTGCAGGATGGCACCTGGGTTCGTGTGGATGACAGATATATACACGATTCCATCCTGCTGCCAGCCAAGGAAGTGGCAGCCGGTTACGAACCGATCATGCCTACCTACTCGGGACGAATTGGTGAAGAGGATGTTCTCGCGTTGATTGCGTATCTGAAAGTGATTGGGGGAGCGAGTCATGAGCAGCATTGATGCGGGCATATCAGGGCTGCCGGCAGAAAAGCCCACTACGGCCCCTGAAGGAACGTACCTGACCGAGCAGCCGGGAGTCCTTTCCTGGCTCACGACTCACGATCACAAACGGATTGCGATCCTCTATGCCGTGGCTATCACTGCGTTCTTTTTCACGGGTGGTCTGGCCGCGGCCCTGATCCGACTGGAGCTGGTCACCCCGGCCGGTGATCTGATGACCGCTGAGAGCTACAACAAGGCTTTCACGTTCCACGGCGTCGTCATGGTCTGGTTCTTTCTCATCCCATCTATTCCGACGACGTTGGGGAACTTCCTGCTTCCCCTGATGATCGGTGCGCGTGACGTAGCTTTCCCCAGACTCAACCTGATGAGCTGGTACCTGTATATCACAGGCGGAATATTCACCATCGTGTGTCTGTTGGCGGGCGGCGTCGACACCGGATGGACGTTCTATACTCCATTCTCGACCATGTTCTCAAACTCCCACGTCATCCTGACGGTGGTGGGTGTCTTCATAGTTGGATTTTCATCGATACTGACGGGTCTGAACTTCATCGTGACCATACATACCATGCGCACGCGTGGGATGACCTGGTTCCGTCTGCCGCTCTTTGTCTGGTCCATGTATGGCGTTTCGCTCGTGATGATGCTCGCGACGCCGGTGCTGGCCATGACGTTGGCATTGATAGCCCTCGAGCGGCTTCTCGGTCTCGGGATCTTCGATCCGGCGCTGGGGGGTGATCCGCTGCTGTTCCAACATTTCTTCTGGTTTTATTCACATCCGGCGGTCTACATCATGATCCTGCCGGCGATGGGCGTGGTGAGCGAGCTCATCACTGCATCGGTGCGGCGACGGATCTTCGGCTATGACTTCATGGTGTACTCCATCATGGGCATCGCGGTAATCGGCTTCCTCGTATGGGGCCACCACATGTTCGTGTCCGGGCAATCCATGTACGCAAGCATCGTCTTCTCCATCCTCAGCTTCATTGTCGCCGTGCCTTCCGCCGTAAAAGTCTTCAACTGGACGGCCACCCTCTACAAGGGTGATATCAGCTTCGGCGCACCGATGCTATACGCGCTCGGGTTCGTGGGACTCTTCATGTTGGGTGGACTGACCGGACTGTTTCTGGCTGCCACGGCCCTCGATGTGAACCTGACGGATACGTATTTTGTGGTAGCCCACTTTCACTACATCATGGTGGGCGGCGCAGTGATGGCCTATCTCGGCGGGATTCACTTCTGGTGGCCGAAGGTGACCGGCCGAATGTACTCGGAAGGCTGGGCCCGCTTTGCTGCCATCATCATGTTCTTTGGCTTCAACCTGACGTTCTTCCCACAATATCTGCTGGGATACGAGGGGATGCCGCGCCGCTATCACGAATATCCGCCACAATTCCAGGTGTTGAATGTGTTGTCGTCCGCCGGTTCCACCATCCTCGCTCTGTCATACCTGTTACCGCTTGGATATCTGGGCTGGTCCTTGCGCTATGGGCCTCGTGCGTCCGCCAATCCCTGGCGAGCGCAAGGGTTGGAGTGGACCGTACCCTCGCCGCCGCCCGTACACAACTTCGATGAAACACCTGTCGTTACAGACGGGCCATACGCATACGAGGCGCCATGAGCTTGCCAGCCGAGCAGTTCGACGATGCCACGCAACAGCGCGAGGCGGCGACGTTGGGCATGTGGAGCTTTATTGCCACGGAGATACTTTTCTTCGGAGTGCTGTTCGCGGGCTATGCCTTTTGCAGGGTCGAATTTCCCGAGGCCTTCAAGGAAGGTAGCCGACATACGGACCTGCTTTTGGGTACGGCGGAGACCGCGGATCTGCTCATCAGCAGCTGTTTGATCGCCGTGGCTGTCAGGGAAGTGCAGTTGGGCGGGCAACGGATTGCAACCTGGCTGATTGGCTCGACGGCAGCTCTGGGCCTGGCCTTCCTGGTCATGCATGGATTCGAATACGTGTCCGAGTACCACGAGGGACTGATGCCGGGGATCCATTACACGCAGTCGGGGCAGGGCGCCACTGCGATGCAATTGTTCTTCTGCCTCTACTATTTCATAACCGGGTTCCACAGCCTTCATGTCACGGTCGGGGTGGTTATCCTTCTGGTGATGGCGCGCAGGACGTACCGTGGAGACTTCGATCAGGACTACCACACGCCGCTGGAGATGAGTGCCTTGTATTGGCACCTGGTCGACCTGGTCTGGATCTTCGTGTTTCCCCTGATGTACCTGATCGGACGCGCCGGATGAGCGAGCGATCCCACAGGAGCGGCCCCAAACCGCCGACCTCGAGGATGAACCTGTGGGTGCTCGTGGCGCTCCTGGCTCTTCTTGCGCTGACTGTCGGCTCAGCTCATCTGGAGCTTGGACCGTTCAACGTCATCGTCAGTCTCGCCATTGCTATCGCGAAAGCGCTGCTGGTGATGACGTTCTTCATGCGCCTGAACACCGACAGTCCGCTCCTGCGGATCGTCGCTGCATGCGGTTTCGCCTGGCTCAGCGTCCTGATTGCCCTTGCCATCGCCGACCTGTTGACCCGGACTTAGTTGTCATCCTCGCCGCTGCGGAGCGTGGCGGGTACGCGAATCTTCTTTCCATCCCGCCAAACGGTCAGTTGCACAACATCGCCCGGCTTGCAGTCGTCCAGCCGCGCGAACAGCCGACCCACGCTGTCGATCGGTTTGTCGTTCAGCGCGATGATTACATCGCCCGGGAAGATTGCATTGCGCCGGCCGAAGCGCACGCCACGCAAGCCGGCTTTCTCGGCAGGGCCACCTGGGCGAACCCGCAGAATCGCGGCGCCGGTCACGCCGAGCTGCCGTGCGATACCACGGCTCAGGTTCTCATCGGTCTGGATTCCGAGGCTCGGGGCCGAGTAGTGGCCCGTTGCAATGATCTCGGGAACTACCCGGTTGATGGTATCGACCGGGACGGCGAATCCAACACCCGCGCTGGCGCCTGACGGGCTGTAGATAGCCGTATTCATGCCAATGAGCCGGCCGGCACTGTCCAACAGCGGGCCTCCGGAGTTGCCGGGGTTGATCGCGGCATCAGTCTGTACCAGGTGTTGATTCAACACGCCGTTGTCGCCCGTGAGCGAGCGGTCGAGTGCGGAGACGATCCCAACCGTCAGCGTCCAGTCGAGACCGAACGGATTGCCGATCGCATAGACCTTCTGGCCTACCACCAGATCGTGACTGGTGCCGATTGGGATTGGAGCTGCGTTATTGGTCGGTATGCGAATCTTGAGAACGGCAATGTCATGGGCCGTACTGACGCCGACGAGCGTTGCTGGATAGTCCTTACCATCCGAAAGCCGTATGGTCGCTTCGGCCGCATCCGCGATCACGTGCAGATTGGTGACCACGTGCCCGCCGCTATCCCAGATAAAGCCGGATCCCGTGCCATGGGGAACGGTCATGATGTTGCGGGTCCAGTAGTCGAGAACGCGCTCGCTCGTCGAGATGTACACCACGGACGCCTTCGAATTCTCGAAGACGGAGATGTTGTTCCTCTCTTCGGCGGTGAGGGGACCGCGCGGCGTGACCGGACGCGGCGCAGCTTCAGCGGTCCCGAGAAATCCAGAAATCACGCACAGGCAAGCCAGCAGTACTTTCAGCATGTTTCCATCTTAGCGGAAGTCACGCGCCGTGCCAGGCGCGCTCGAATTCCCCTCGATGCCGTGTCTCCTCGGGGTAATAACGCGCCGAAAAGTGGAAGGGCTCGGCGTGACGCACGTTAGCCTTGCGGGCGATGCCGCCGGCCTGCGTAGTGGACAGATGTGATTTGCGCGCCGCTAGCTCGCTGTCTGCATCGAGGAATACCGCTTCAATGAACAACAGATCGGCATCGCGCGCGAAGTCGACGATGCGAGCGCGGTTGTCCTCGGCTCCGCTCGCATCAGTGACGTAGCAGACCTTTTGGCCAGGTACGAATTCGAGCACATCGCGTTTCAGCTCGCCCAGGGGAAGCGTCTGCTCACGCAAACCGTCCCGGGTGCGCCAGCGGACTGTGATCGGCGTGTCATCGGGCAAGCCGGCCCGGGCCTTCTGCTTGAGATCAGTGAGCCAGGGGCCGCTGGGGAGGCCACGCTCATCGAGGCGATTCTTCCAGATATTGATGTGGATGCGTTCCTCGAATGCAAATGCGAGAGAGCTCATCTCATGATGCACGAGCGCCCGAGCACGAACGCAGAACTGCTCGTCCTCGAGTAGCACACCCTCACGCGATGCCACGTCATCGAGTTGCTCGCGCCGAAATTGGTTCTGGCTGTTGAACCTCGCTCGCAGTACACGTGCGTCTGGATGCAGCTCGTGAACCTCAACGGCAAAGTTGGTTGAGTAATTCTGTACGAGATCCCAGGTGTAGGCTGCGAGCTTGTGGTAGACCCGGTCGATGAATCCAGGTGGCCCGTACATGCGCACGCCGGTATCACGGCCGAGGCACACGCGCAGCAAATGATCAAAGCCGGCAAAATGATCCATGTGCGTGTGACTCACGAAAACGTCACTGACTCTCAGCAACATCCGCGTCGGTAGGCTGCTGATCTCGCCAATGTCGAACAGCAGTGCCCGGCGTGAGAATTTCAGATCAATGAGCATTCCGGGGTCGCCCCAGACTCCGTTAATGAGCTTCGCATTAAAAATGGGCCGCATCCGGCGGAAGGATGCCGCAGGGTTTCGACTCATGCCAGCGCCTCGCGCAACGGCTGCAGCCAGGGCTCAAAATGCCGCCAGTCCGTCAGCCCGTTGCGGAAAACAGGCTGCCGCACCTGTTCCGAGCTCGCCGTACTGATGGATCGATCCGTGCGATAAAACTGCAGGCACCCGGGCTCGACCTCCAACCCGCAGAAGCGCAGCAGGCGTGCCACCTGGGTCTCGAGATCGTCGACCAGGTCTTCGTAGGAAACATGCAGCACGCGGTTCGGCAGCAGCGCATCCCAGTGATTCATCAACCGCAGGTAACTTTTGTAGTAGCGGGTGAGGGAATCGATGCCATAGGTGAATTCCTGGCCGGCTGCGTACAGTTGCTTCAGGTTGCTGACACAGCAGGCCATTGGATCGCGCCGGACATCGATGATCTTGGCCGTCGGCAGCATCAGGTGGATCAGCCCGATGTGCCTGAAGTTGTTGGGCATCTTGTCGAGGAAGAAGCGCTTGCCCCGGCCCGTGTAGGCGCGGGTTTCGCTCAGGTAGCGCGCCCCCATCCGACTATAGTCGACGGCGCAGGCCGAGGTCTCGATGGCGGAGCCGCACTCACGAGCGATCCGCCCAACAGTGGGCAACTCCTGGGTACCCTCTACCAGGGAGTGGGACGCGAGAATCTGCTCAACGAGTGTTGACCCGGATCGCGGCAGCCCCACGATGAAAATCGGCATCCGATCCGGATCTGAACAGCCCGCTCCGGCGTGCGATGTCATTGACTCCACTGACCAGGCCTCGATCAATCGATCTGTATTGCGCTCCATGGCGAGCGAATCGAAAGGCGACTGCTCAGCTTTCAACTCGTTGCCGCGCTCGTAATAGCGCCACGAGCTCGCGTATTCGCCCCGATCTTCCAGCGCCTTGCCGAGGGCGAAACACAAATGGTATCGATCGACGGCCTGTGTGGCAGGTGCGTCCTCCACGGCGCGCATCTGCCTGATCTCGTCCTGCGCAAACCGGTAGGTTTTCAGGTTGGCCAGACTCCAATAGGCATCTCCAAAACCCGGGCGCCGCGCTGCCGCGGTCCGATAGGCGTCGATAGCTTCCTGTTGCCGTCCAATGGCCTTCAGCGAGTTGCCCAGCAGAAGGTACAGGTGCGCCCAATCAGGCACCGCGGTGACAGCTTTCTGAAACACCGCAATGGCACGTTCGTGCTGACCCATTCCTGCCAGGACGGTTCCATTGAGCGCAACATAGTCCCAGTTGTCCGGTTCCAGCTTCAGAAGAATTTCAATTTCATGCCGGGCTCGAGAGTGGCGCTGCTGTTGAATGAGCGTGCGCGCAAAGTCGGCCCGGGCCGCGCGGTAATGGGGGGAGTCGCCCAACACCCGTTCAAACAGGGTGGCAGCCTCTTCGAGTTGATGGCCATGAAGCGCAATCCTCCCGAGCAGCCGCAACGCTTCCACGTGCGTGCCATTTTCCCGCAGAAATGCGTGCAAAACCTGTTTCGCGGCAGCCATCTGACCCGCTGAGAAAAAACTGCCTGCTGCAACGAGGGCGGGTGGCAGCCGCCGCAATGCCTCCACGTGCCGCGCAGCGAGCGACGCTTTTTGTGTGTCACCGCTGGCACGGTACAACCGTTCGAGCTCGGCCCAATCGGACAGAAGCGCCGGATTCTGACTGACACGGCGCTCGAGTGACTCGATGCCGTGTCCAACTAACTTCATGGAATCGTCACGGGGTTGCAACTTCGCGCTCCGTAGTCTTCGCCCTTGGTCGAATGTGTTGATTGATAAGGAGTCATCTAGTGAAGAATACCGATCGCCGCGAATTCCTGCAGTTGCTCGGCATGGGCGCCATGGCGAGCTCGCTCGGGTCGAGCATTGCCCAGGCCCTCGAAATACCCGCGAACAATCGCACGCGCAGTATCCGGGACGTCGAGCACATCATCATCCTCATGCAGGAAAACCGGCCGTTCGACCACCACTTCGGTACGATCAAAGGCGTGCGCGGATTCAATGATCCCCGCGCGGTCAACATTCATCTGCCCCTGCAGAACGGTACCGGAACCACGCTCGCCCCGGTGTTCCTGCAACCCGCGGGTGCGGCAAATGTGGCGCTCGGATATGGCGTGCCGCCCGATCAGGGCTCCCTCGGCGGCCCCTCGAACGGGGTGCCGGTCATTCCGCCATTCCGCGTCGATCCCAAGGCGATTCCGAAGGACATTGGCCTCACGTACTTCCCGGGAACGGATCATAGCTGGGGAAATACACATCGCGCCTGGAACCAGGGTCAATACGACATGTGGGCCAGCGTGAACGGCCCGATCGCGATGTCATACATGACGCGCGCCGATGTCCCATACCATTGTGCGTTGGCGGATGCGTTCACTGTGGGTGATGCGTACCACTGCTCTGTAATGGGACCCACGAATCCCAATCGCACCTACCTGTGGACCGGTTGCATCGGCAATCTCGACAACCTCGGCGCAGGCGGTACGGACGGTCATGGGGCAGGGCCCATGACCTTCAACGGTCAGAGCCACAACGGTGCCTACTGGACCTTCTCGACATTCCCGGAAGTGCTGCAGAAGGCCGGCATCAGCTGGAAGATCTACCAGGACATCGCCGGGCAGCCTTTCGCCCCGGATTTCGGTGACGGCACCTCCAATTCCTTCGCCGGCAACTACGGTGACAACTCCGTTCTGTACTTCAATCAGTACGCGACCTCAGCGCCGGGCAACCCGCTGTTTGACAATGGTTGTACGGGAACGGCAATCATCGAGACCATTCCCGCGACAGATGCCCCTGCGCAGGACTGGAAAGCCTGGCAGGAATCTTTGTTCGATCAACTGAGGAGCGATGTGAAGCACGGCAAGCTGCCGCAGGTCTCGTGGATCGTGGCTCCCGCCGGCTACACCGAGCACTCCAACTGGCCGGTTGACTACGGGGCCTGGTACATCTCTCAGGTTGTTGACATTCTCGTGTCCAATCCCGAGGTGTTCAGCAAGACTGTCCTCATTGTCAACTACGACGAGGCGGATGGCAGCTTCGATCACGTGACACCGCCTTTCCCTCCACAGTCTCCCGACTTCGGGGCCTCGACCGTCGATGTCCACAACGAGATTGTCACAACCGACACGCCCAACGGACCGATCGGTTTCGGCACGCGCGTGCCGTTCCTGGTGATCTCGCCCTGGAGCAAGGGCGGCTATGTCAATTCCCAGGTCTTCGATCACACCTCGGTGATTCAGTTCATTGAAAAGCGTTTTGGCGTCGTCGAGAACAACATCTCGCCATGGCGCCGGACGGTTGCCGGTAATCTGACAACCGCATTCAACTTCACCAACCCGAATGAGAGCCATGTGCGCCTGCCTGCCACTGACGCCTTCCTCCCGCCCGTGAATGAGTTGGCTGGTGGCAATGTGGACACATTTATTCCGGCACCGAGTCAGATCTTGATCGGACTGCCCAGGCAGGAGAAGGGTCTGCGCCCCGCGCGGGCCCTGCCTTACGAGCTCGTAGTCAATGGTCACGTGAATGCTTCTGCCAGCACCTTCGGGCTGGACTTTATCAACACTGGGACGGCCGGCGCGGTGTTTCAGGTCCGCTCCGGAAACGCGGCGGACAATGTCCGTGCCTACACGGTCGAGCATGGGAAACAACTCAGCGGTAGCTGGAAGTTTGCATCGAAGTACGATCTGAGCGTCTATGGCCCCAACGGATTTGCCCGCTACTACAAAGGCAGCGTAGGGCATTTCGCGGGCATCCTCGATGTTCGCACTCGCTATGACAAGGAGGGTCATGGCTCAATCGGCCTGCGTATCACCAATGTGGGAGCCACCAAAGCGACGGTGGTTGTGCAGGATGCCTACACAGGAGATCGCAACCTGCGGCTGTTGATGCCTGGTCAGTCGTTCGAGTCAGATCAGCGCTGCGATCGATTCCATGGTTGGTATGACCTGGTCCTGAAGATCACTGAAGATCCTACGTTCCAGTGGCGCTTCGCCGGTCACGTCGAAACCGGCCGTGACAGCTACTCGGATCCGGCGTTGGGCGGATTGGTCACTCTCGAGACCTGATCTTCCGGGATCCCGCGGCACCTCGCCGGATTCCGCCAGCCATCATGGGTGGCGGGTGGTCACTTCCGACCACCCGCCGTAGCGGGTAGTGGCTAAAACATTCTCCGATTGCAATAGCGAAACTCCTTTCCCGACCGAGGCAAACCAGTAAACCTTCTTCTCATGAGCGAAGGGGAGCAATGTGGCCGGATCAGTGACGAGCCGCGTTGTGATCGACGCTGTATACGAATCGATCCGACCGACGTCGGGCTGGTTGTTGTAGTCGGCGAGGAGCCGATCCAGCGCCTCTGGTTCCGGTGCGGCGCGCATGACGATTTCGACACAGGTGGGCTGAGTCGTCGCCTCGGCGGCGCACGGCACCATCCGCGTAAATGCGAATTGAATGCTGTTCTGAGTGACTGCCCTCGGCATGCCAGGCAGGGAGAGCGGGGCGCTGACTTCGTACCAGACACCCTGATCGAGGGTGGCTCCAATCCACATCGCTGTCTCGGACTGATAGTTCTCGGCCGTGACGGCTTCGAGCAGGCCTGGTGACAGGTCGGCCGGTGTTTTTTCGACGGCCACTTCCATGATGTCGCGCGCGTGCTCACCTGACGGCGCCGAAGTGCGTATCAGTTCCTCGGTCCTGGCTGCGAGTTGTTCCGCGAAAGCCTTTGACTCTGTCACCACGTTGAATTCGCCCGAGGCGCTCACCTCAAAGCCGGCTTCAGGAATCAACACAGGTGGAAAAGCCATGGGTGGTGAGCCTTGCATGATTGGCCAGACCCCCGGCTCGTAATTCGTCAGGCGCCGCGCGTACGAGACGCTCCAGCCTCCGCTGTCGTTTGCACGGATCTGACCATCGAAAGATGCCGATGCACGGCTGGAAACCACCTGCCTATCCAACAGGCAGGCGCGGCGACTTTCGAGAGTAGTTTGCGCATCGCGGGGCCCCCACCCGAATTTCATCACCACCTGTCGCTTGGGGAAGTCCTGCATAAGGGCTGCAACCTGGGTCTCTCCTGCCGGCTGACCCCGCCAGGTCAATAACAACTCGTAGTTCTCGCGTGCATCGTCTGCGAAGCCGAATTCCCGATCCATTTCGAGTGCCGTCTCGAGTGAGGCAATTGCCGCGGATTCTTCACCCAGATCGTGCAAGGCAACGCTCGCGTCGAACTGCAGTACGACCATGGAGTGATAATCAAACATGTCGCGATACAACTCTGCGGCACGGCGCGCTGCGGAGGCAGCGGTTCGCAGCTGTTCCTGGCGATGTGCCGCGCCTCCGCACTCGGCCCAGGCCAGATGCACGCGATATTCCAGGTCGGCCACAGCCGCCCAGCCATCGGGATACATGACATGGGTCTTCGGATTCGCATCGACACTGCCGAGCTGCTCCTGGGCTCGGGTCAGGCGGTCATCGCAGGTACTCGCATCTGCGCTGAGTAGGAACTCGGCGTAGTTGAGTTGCGCTGTCAGTCCGGCGGGCGAGTCCGTCGTGGGTGCTTTCTGACGGGTTGTCGAACAGGAGCAGACGAGGAGGGCAAGTACCAGGCATTCAACACGTGAACGCACAGGTTCGCGATCAATCAGGGACGGGTTGGAGCCTTTACTTTGACCGCCTGCGGAACCGCCTGTGAAGGGTCAGTGCGGTGGCACCAGTTCCATTCAATGCTCGTGGGTTGGCAGAACCGGCCCAGGTTCTGTGTGCCGCGGGCACTCTCGTCCGCATTCAGTTGAATTGGGTTGTTCCTGGCGTTGGGACGATGGTGGTGATGATGATGCGAGCCATCCTTCGATGCACTGCTGGATTCCGGGGCAGCATGGGTACGATCCAACACGCGGGTCGCCGTCGCAGCGCTGCCGGTGCGCGGACCTAGTTGCAGAGGACTATGCGCACTGCCGGCCCGTGTGACCGCAGTGCCGTGGCTCAATCCAGCGGATTCGGAACCGACAATGCCATAACCGCCGCGCGCGCCGTGCTCGCCTCGAGCGATGTAGGCACCACGATTGGCGTAACCGGTGTGGGCGCCCTCACTCGCATGTCCAGCGCCAGCGCTTCGTGCGTACCCGCCGCCGCTATCACCGTGATTCCCAGCGCCGCCGGCATGCCCGCCACCGCTGCCGCCCTGGTGGCTACCGTACCCACCAGCTCCATGGCCACCGCCGGCTCCGCCAACACTCGAGTGGCCGAATCCACCGCCTCCGTGGCCACCGCTGAATCCACTGCCGCCTCCGTGGCTTCCGCCCGAGCCACCAACCCCTCCGCCAGACCAGCCACCGCCGTGGCCACCGCCAGATCCACCACCTCCGCCAGCCCCGCCGCCACCGCCGTGGCCGCCGCCAGATCCACCACCTCCGCCAGCTCCGCCGCCACCGCCGTGGCCGCCGCCTCCACCACCACTGCCCGAGCTGAAGCCGCCCCCGCCGCCGCCAGAAGCGGACACAGCGCCGGAGCTTGCGGCCGCAGCAGCAATGGCTGACCCGGCAACACCGACAATGGCAATAAAAGTGATGAGAGAGGTGCGCATGGTCTGTCTCCCGGACTGACGCTTCGCGAGTGCATTACTCCCAGCTCCATACTAACGCCGTAGCCGCGCGGGCAACGTGAATAATAATCAAGGCCCAAAGGCACAGCGTGGACATCCTCAGTGAGAGCAGCCGCTCCAACACGCCGGGCCGGTCACTGGTATACAGTCTGCCGCCACGTACTTTCGGCCTCAATCTGACCTATGAGTTCTGGTAAGGGAGAGATTCATGAGATGGCTCGTTCTTGGCACAGCGGTAGTGCTCACCCTCAATAGCGGCGAGACGCAGGCAGCCGATGCAACCACTACGCCGGCTGCAGAGAAGTCGGACAAGTCGAACGCAATACCCGCGCCACCACGTCAGCCCGGTGAGGGACTGGGGCCCTATAAGAAGCTCGTGATCCGCGGAGTCACCCTCATTGACGGCTCGGGCTCGCCTCCCCGCGGCCCCGTCGACATCATCATCGCGGGCAATCGCATCGTGGAAATCAAACAGGCCGGCACCCCCGGCCTGGCCATGAAGCCCGGCCGCCCGCCCAAGGATGCGGATTACGAGCTGGATGCCAGCGGCATGTATGTGTTGCCTGGCTTCGTGGACGTACACACCCATGGTGCCACCGCCGACAAGGCTCCGGACCTCAGCTACACCTATAAGCTGTGGCTCGCACACGGTGTAACCACGATACGCGGAGTGCCGTTGGCTCCCCTCGAGGTCTCACTGAGCGAGAAGGCGCGGTCGGCCAGGAATGAAATCGTGGCTCCTCACATCTTCGCTTACCAACGTCCAGGAGAAGGTGACGGCTGGAAGGGCGGCGAGCCCAATACCCCGGAGAAGGCACGCGCCTGGGTTGACTACGCGGCCAAGCGGGGTATCGATGGCGTCAAGATATTCAACACGCCGGACCAGGATCCCGAGACCTTTGCTGCGCTGTGCGATGAAGCACGGAAGATGCACATCGGCACCGTCTCTCACCTGTCCGCTACCGGCGAGGGGCGAATGGACGCACAACAGGCCGGCGATGTCGGCCTCAACACGGTGACGCATCACTATGGTCACTTCGAGTCACTGCTGAAAAACGGACAGATCCAGAATTTCCGGCCTGAGTATAACTACAACCAGGAAGAGGACCGGTTCGGCGATGTAGCCGACCTGGTGGAGCAGAGTTACGACCCGGGAACGCCGGAGTGGAAGGCGTATCTCGAGCACCAGAAGGCCAATCACGTCGTCTTCGATCCGACGATGACCATCTACGTGGCCTCGCGCGATCTGATGCGCATGCGCAATGCCGATTGGCACGACAAGTACACCATGCCCCAGCTGTGGGATTTCTACCAGTCGTCACGTGAGAACCACGGTTCTTACTTTTACGATTGGACGACGGCCACGGAGGTCAAGTGGCGCAACTTCTACTGGAAGTACATGCACCTGATCAATGACTACAAGAACATGGGTGGCCGGGTCACGACCGGCTCGGACAGCGGATTCATCTTCGAAACGTACGGTTTCGGGTACATCCAGGAGCTGGAGTTGTTGCAGGAGGCCGGCTTCAACCCACTTCAGGTCGTGACATCGGCAACACTGAACGGGGCCATGACACTGATGGATCCCAAGGGCGTCATCCCCGAGTTCGGCACTGTCCGGGTCAACAAGATTGCTGATCTCGTCATCGTCAAGGAAAACCCGCTGCAGAACTTCAAGACGCTCTACGGGACAGGCGCGCTGCGGCTGGACGATCAGACACACAGGCTCGAACGGGTAGGAGGCGTCAGTTACACGGTCAAGGACGGCATCGTTTACGACGCGAAGAAGTTGCTGCAGGAAGTCGCCGACATGGTCGCCGCGGAAAAGAAGAAGCGCGGCCTGCCGGATCAACTTTATCGACCCTGAGGGAAACGGGCATGCAAAAGTATACTTTTCATCGCCCCGCTCACGGAGAAGCCAGCGAAGGTCGCTACTCCCCATAGATCGGGCCGGCGGGCCCTGTGCGCTTCTGTATCATGTGCCCATGTCGAAATGGGCCGTGATGCTGCTTTCAATGGGTGGGATGTTGGTGGAAAGCCTGTGCTGCGCGCAGGACTTGCATCCCGATATTCCTTCGTTTTCGCATTACAGCGCCGGCGATCAGGGTTGGGCTTGCAATGACGGGTATAAGCAGGTCGCGGGCTTTTGCGTGGAGGACAAGCAGGAGCCGTCCGGCCAGGATGGATTGGAAGTTTTCGAAGGCGAGTGGCGCTGCCGTCCGGGCTACCGCCGTACCAATGGTGTTTGTGCGCTACCGACGGCTCCCGAGCATGCCTCGCTGGTAGGGGGCGGCCGCTGGGAGTGCGACTGGGGATTCAAAAAGGTCGCTGAGCACTGTGAGGAAATCAGCCCTCCGGCCCACGCGTACCTCGATGCCGATGGACGCGATTGGGCCTGTTTCCCGGGTTACGCGCGCGAAGGTGACCATTGCGCTCGGGCACCCGGCACGGAAAAAGCTGCCGCTCCAGCCCCGGCCACCGAGCCTCCCGCTGCACCGGCAGCCAATCTGCCCGCTGCCCCACCCGTTGAAACCCCCGCCGCCCCAGCTGCCGAGCCTGCCGCCGCACCGACTGCCGCACCTGCTGCTGAGCCTCCTGCAGCACCGGCAACGGAGTCTCCCGCCGCACCCGCAGCCGAGCATCCCCCAGCGCCGGCAGCCGAGCATCCCACCGACCCCGCGCCCGATTCAAAGCCGAATCCGCGGTAATCGCAGAGCCAACGCAGCCGCTACGGCCGACGCTGCCGACACAGCCAGCGGAGCCGAGCCAGCCGACGCAACCGACACTGCCGATATAGCCAACACAACCGGTACTGCTGACGCAGCCAACATCTCCGACATCAACAGCACGCCCAACACCAACAGCCGGCTCGGGCGGCATCAGCGTGCGGGACACCCGGGTGCCCAACCAATTCCGCCAGGCGGCTGGGCGAGAAACAACTCACCGGAGGCGCCATCGCCCGCATCACGCGAAAAGATGAAGCTGTGGCTGTCAGGTGCAATCAGTGGTCCGATTTCACTGCCGTTTTGATTTGCAAAGGGTTGTTGCCGGCGCCAGCCGTGCGCCGTTGCAACAACGCGGACCAGGCCCTGGTCTGTTGAAAGAAGGCCCCAGCGTCCATTGGGCGCCGGTTGAAACTCAGACTCGTTATCGGCTGTATTGAATTCGGGGCCGAGGTTTTCGACGCTCCAGCGCCCATTGCGCTCCCGTGCCCGCCAGATGTCATCTTTTCCATGGCCACCCGCCCGACGTGAGCCGAAGTACAGCCAACCATCCCTGGCCGGCCGGGGAAACCATTCGGCCGCATCCGAATTCACCGGTGCCGGCAGGGGCGCAGGCTCGCCCCAGGTGCCATCGGTGGCTCGTTCAACACGATAAATGTCGAGGTCCGCACTGCGGTTGGAGCCGGTTCGGCGCGTCGAGATGAACCACAATGTTTTGCCATCAGGCGAAAACCAGGGGTCTGCTTCCAACCCGGGTTTGGAGATCGGCGCAGCCACCGGCGGCTGCCACGAGCCGCGCTCGCAACGCGCTACCAGCAGATGCCAGCCGGAAAACGACTTGTCACTGCGCACGAACCACAGGTCGCCGGTGCGCGGATCAAAGGCAGGGTGAGATTCCCAGTCCGGGCTCGAAATGGCGGGCGGGCTCCAATGTTGGATCTCCGGCGCAGGCGCGCGCGCGGAGCCAGCGCTCAACAGAGCCACCACCGATGCTGTCGTTACCCATTGCATGCGTTGCTATATTCGCCCCGCCGAGGGAGGGCGTGCAACAGTGGATTGAATCAAAAAGCATTCCCGGTAGTCTCGCAGGTATTACCGGCACTGGAGTCGAGGTCGATGCAACGCCCGTCAACGGGCGGGTGGGGTACGTCAACCAACGCTGCCAGTGTCGGTGCGATGTCCACTGTCTCGATCGGCAAATATTGTTCGTAGCCCGGATGGCCGGGTCGCCAGAACACAATGGGTACACGGCGGTCGTAGTTCCACGGCGTGCCATGTTCCGCTATGTAGAAGCCGTCGGCATCCACCGGGTCCATGGTTGTATACGGTTTAAACGCAATCAGAATATCCGCGCTGCGCTCTGCATCCACGCTTTCCGCGAACCGCTCCTCGAGGGTCATTTCATCGGGCGGCACGCCCGGCCGGATCTTGACCTTCAGAATCTCGGCTTTGGGGAAAGCCCTGGTTACCCACGGTTGTTGGTTCAGAAACCTGACTGTCGAGTCACTGATTGTCTGCCGCTGGTCGGCGGTTAAATTCTGTGAGCGCAGGAAATACAGTCCATAGGAGACGTACTCAAACGCATCTGTACCCAAGTGAAGGTCAGATCCCCGCAAGTACTCGTTGACCTCCTTGGCTACGTCCTTGTCCATCCTTTGCGCGGGAAATCCCTTCAACCGGACCCGTTCGGCCGCGTCCAGACCGCCATGATCCGCCGTGAGCACCACCACATAACGAACTTTGGTTGCATCCAGCTTCTCGAAGAAGGCGCCGAGCCTCTGGTCGAGATGAGCCATCTGGTCGCACATCTCCGGCCCTTCATTGCCATAGCGATGTCCGATGTAGTCGGTGGCGCTCAATGAAATTGCCAGGAGATCGGGTGCGCTCGAGCGTCCCAGTTGGAAACGGTTGAGCAGCGATGTCGCCAGGTCCAGCGTCAGCTCATCAACAATGGGGCTGGCCCGGACCCAACGCTTGAAGGCCTTGTCGCTGCGGTACGGTTGGTCAGCCTTGGCCAGCCTCCAGTCCGGCGGGACATGATGGTTCACATGCAAGCTGCCACCATAGATCCCTTCCGAGTCGAGTCGTTTGCAGGATGCATCCAGCGGCTTCCACACCGGAAGCTTTTTGTCCCAGCGCTTTGCAATGGTCTCATTCACCGCCGCGACAGGCTCGAGGCGCTGGTTCGCGTCCGCCCCGGGCGGCACATACGTGTTGAATCCCAGCTCGTCGTCCCACCAGAAAACGGCATCGGGGCCGTGCCCGGACATGTTGATTGCAGCTCGATCCTTCCCGGATACAGCAATGACGCGCGAGGCGGGATTCCGCGCCTTCATCCACTCACCCAGCGTGGATGCGCGCAGGTTGGCAGGTCCTCGGGGCGCTTCAGGCCGCCCAGGCACGGTCACGCTGGGATCCGACACGCAGTAGGTAGGCTTCGGCCCGGGTCCCAGCCATTCGTTTGCAATGATTCCCGTGCCGGTGGGATGCTTGCCGGTAAGCAGGGTGGAGTGCCCTGGACAGGTTTCCGTGGCCGCGTGGCTCTGGTAGCCATTCGGAAATACCACGCCCGCATCGATCATGCGGCGCAGCCCGGCTTTGTAGTGGTCCCGGTATTGATCGAAAATTCCAGCGGAAAACTGATCCACCGAGATGGCGACAATGAGTGTAGGTTTCTCGGCCGCCCCCGCGGTCAGCGCGAACGGCAGGGAACCCAGGAGGACCGCGAGTGTTTTTGGGATCATTCCAACCTCAAAGCTGATTCCCGAGAATAGCACTGTCCAATGGGCTCGCAGCGTCTCGTCGCGAGCCCGTGGCGCTCGGCCGGATTGGGCCTCGACACCCGCTGACTGACCGGCCATCATTCGCACCGGGCCGCGCAGGCAGAATCAGCCGGAGGGATGCCAATGCGACACGCCATCATGGGTTGGATGGCACTCAGTTTGTGGTGCACGACAGTGGTTGCGCACGAACTGCGCATTGAGCACGTCACTGTCGTGTCCCCTGACCTGGCTACTCCGTTGCGGGACGCGACTGTAACTCTTAAAGACGATCGCATCGCAGGCGTTGGGCCAGGTACTGCGCGCGTGGGCAAATCCGAGGTCCTCGATGCGACCGGCCTTTATTTGACTCCGGGTCTCATTGACAGTCACGTACATACATCGGACCTGCCTGGTCTCTACGATGATCAGATGAAGGCTCAGCCGGTCGCAACGCGCGAATTGCGCCAACAGGTACCGCGTAGTTACCTGTTGTTCGGTTATACGACGCTGGTTGATCTCATCTCAACGAGCACACAGGCGGCGGCATGGAACTCTCAGAAGATCCGCCCGGATCTGTACTTTTGCGGTGGAGCGGAAATTCCTGGCGGTTATCCATCGATCGAGCTGGTGACGCAGACTGATCGTCAGGCTCTGCTGAGATACATGGTCGTGCAGCGAGGGGAGGAAGGGAAAGCGCCGGCGGGCGTTGATCCGGCCACACATACTCCCGAAGCAGTGGTCAGTCGCATGAAGTCCGATGGGGCCCTGTGCGTGAAGACCTTTTACGAGCGAGGGTTCGGCGAGGTGGATGAATTGCCTGCGCCTCGTCTGGACACGATACGTGACCTGGTCGAGGCCGCGCACGCGGCACACATGCCCGTGTTGATTCATGCCAACAGCACGGATGGGCAGGAGTTCGCGGTGCGAGCGGGAGCGGACGTCGTTGCCCACGGGATGTGGCACTGGAATCGTGAGCAGACCGCTACGGAGCTGACGCCCCGGGCGAGGACAATCCTGGATTCTGAAATCAAAGCCAACATGGGCTGGCAACCGACGATGCAGGTGCTGTATGGACTACAGGACCTGTTTGATCCGCAATATCTGTCAGACGCGACACTGGCCACCGCGGTTCCGGCCAGTGCGATTGAATGGTATCGCACACCGCAGGGACAGTGGTTTCACGACATCCTGGCTTCCGGGTTGCTGTCGAAGGCAACTCAGGACTCCCATGATCAGCAGGCACAGTGGAAGGAGGCTCGCGACTCACTGGCACTTCCGCTTGCGCGAAACGCAGTCGCTGTTGGTTATATGGCCGCGCACGGAGGCCGCATCCTGTTCGCTACTGATACACCGAGCGCTCCAACATATGCCAATCCGCCGGGGCTCAACGGGTGGCGGGAGATGCGGCGTATGGTGCAAGCGGGAATGACCCCACTGCAGGTTTTCCGCGCGGCCACTGTGACCAATGCCGAGGTGTTGGGCCTCAGTCACGAGTTGGGCACGGTGCAGGTCGGGAAACGAGCAAACCTTTTGCTCCTGCGCTCCGATCCGACGCGGAGCGTGGACGCTTACGGCTCAATCGCCAAGGTCATCCTTCACGGGAAAGTACTGGAGCCCGAGGAGCTCGCTGCCAACCACAGGGCTCCTCCAGGACACTGACCTCGAGCTGCCCGCACCGAACTCGAGTTGCCGGGGCGAAGCTCGGGTTGCCCGCACCGATCTGGCGGCTATTCCTGTTTGCGGAATGCAGCCTCGCCGGCATCGGATACCGCCACCCACTTCGGGTCGGGAGCCGCTCCGGGGACATAGCTGTCGTGCCAGTTCCACCATTTGTAGGGGCGCGTCTGCGGATAGCCCTCCGGTGACTTTTCCCAATTCTCCTGGCGCCCCAGGGCGGTCATGTCCAGGTAGCTCCAGACGGTGCCCATGGCTTCGTCACCGCGGCCGTTGATGAAGTAGGTGCGGAAGATGCGGTCGCCTTCGCGGATGAACGAATTGTGGCCGTGCCATTCGTTCACACCGAAGTCAGTATCGAAGCTGTCTGTGATCGTGTACCAGGGGATGTGCTGCCATCCCATGCGGTCCTTGAGCCGGGTGATATCGGTCTGTGAGGCTCGCGACGCATAGACGAGAGTGGTGTCGCGCGCATTCAGGTGGGTGAGGTCCGATACCTGGTCGGCTCCGAGGGAGCAGCCGATACACGCATGGTCCGGCCACCCATGCACGCCGGGTTCGAAAAACGCGCGGTACAGGACCAGTTGCCTGCGTCCATCGAACAGGTCGAGCAGGCTGACCTTGCCTTTCGGCCCGTCGAAGACATAGGTCTTCTCGACCGCCTGCCAGGGCATACGACGCCGCTCGGCGGCCAGCGCATCCCGGGCGTGCGTCATTTCCTTCTCCTTGACGAGAAGCTCTTTCCATCGGGCTTCCCACTCCTGAGCGGACACAATCGGTGGCGTTTTCATCGCTATTGGTACTCCACGGGTTAGCGGTTGCCGGATAGTCTGCAACCCCCGTACCGGGCAGTGGGAGTGACAAGTGTGGCGGGATTTAACAACTACTTGCTGCGCAGAATGAGGCCCCGCCAGATTTTCCGGCAGGCCATGTCGTGCGGGGTGACCCGGCTGCGTCCTCGGGACGCAGACCGCTTTATACGGATTACTTTTAGGAGACTTCGACTGTGGCAAAGCAATTGTTCGTGAACCTGCCGGTACGGGATTTGAAGAAGGCGACGGCGTTCTACGAGGCCATCGGGGCAACCAAAAACCCCCAGTTCAGCGACGACACGGCTTCCTGCATGGTTTTCTCGGATACGATATTTGTGATGCTTCTTACCCATCCGAAGTGGGCGCTCTTCACGAAGAAGCCGATTGTGGATGCCCACCGGGAAAGCGAAGTGATGCTGGCGCTGTCGGCCGAAAATCGGCAGGCCGTCGACAGGATCCTCGATGCCGCGGGCGCGAACGGCGGCAAGGCCGACGTCAATCCCAGGCAGGAGCTCGGGTTCATGTACGGCCGCAGCTTCCAGGATGTGGATGGCCACATCTGGGAGAGCATGTACGTGGACCTTTCGCAGCTGCCGAAGGGTTGAAGAAAGCGCACCGCCGGCTGTTGCGTTGCAGTAGATAAAGTTGGCCCCGTGTGCATCCGCCTGATGCATAGTTGAGTCGTTCGCCGTCACAACGACAATCAACATTTCGGGGGCCTGACATGAAGAAGAAAATTGCGGCCGCTTCTCTCGGGGTCGTGTTGACCTGTGCACTCGGTGCGGCAATGCCGGCCGGTGCACAGTCAACCGAAGTCAAAGAGAAGCCGCCGCTGTATACGTACGTCGGATCATTCGCACTGCCAAGGACCAAGTGGGCGGAGCTCGGGAAACAGAACGTCGCCGAACAGAAGATTTTCGACAAGGCACTGTCGAGCGGCCAGCTCATCGGTTACGGAACTGACGCAGAGTTGGTGCACACCAACGACGGCTACACGCACGACAGTTTCTGGTCGAGCATGTCGATGGCCGGACTGCTCGGCGTACTGGATGATCTGGAGAAGGGTGGGTCGACCACCGGCGCGGTGCTATCCAGTGCTACCAAACACGACGACAGCCTGCTCAGGAGCCGCTACTACAACTGGAAGCCGGGCACTGTGAAGGGAGGCTACTCGCATGTTGCGGCCTACACCCTGAAGGAAAACGCACCTGACAACGCGCTGGATGTGCTCAGCAAATCCTTCGGCGTGCCGCTGTTCGAGAAGCTGCTCGCCGATGGCACGATTGTGGAATATGAGATTGACGAGGAGCAGATCCACACTGAGACTCCGGGGCGTTTCTGGGTGGTGTATCTGTGCAAGACCGCGGACGGCCTCGACAAGGTCAACACGGCATTGAATGGCGCCTTCGGCTCGAGCCCCTTCATCGGGCCGGCCCTGGACAGCATGGTGCAACCTGCCAACCATCGGGACTACCTCTCGCGGACGGACGCGGTTTACAAATAGCACTCAACCATCGTACTGGGCTTTGTAGTACGATTTTGCAAGTAGTAACAGGGAGCAGCAATGAAGCGCAGGGAGCTTTTGACCGGGGCTATTGCTGTCTCCTCTTTGTGGCCGGCCCTCGAGCTCCGGGCCGCTGGCGCCCCAGGCTATTCAGCCGAAAAATATTCGAAAGTAATCGTCATCGACGCCTTGGGAGGCCCGGGCGGACATCACCCCGACCTGCCGGATGACGCGCCGCTGCCCGACGGCGACATAGCGGATGTACGTCGCTCGGGACTGACTGCCGTCAACGTGACAGTCAACGAGGTTGGGAACGCCCCTGACCGGTTTGAAAAGGCGGTCGAGAACATCGGGCTCATCAACCGCGAGATCACCGATCACCCGGATGTTTTTCTCCAGGTCCTGCGCGGCAGTGACCTCGCGCTGGCCAAGAAGTCCGGGCGCCTTGGACTGATCTACGGCTTCCAGGACTCCAGCATGTTTGACGGCGACCTGTCGCGAGTCGCCGTCTTTCACAACCTCGGTGTGCGGATCATGCAACCGACCTACAATCGCCGCAATCTCCTGGGCGATGGTTGCATGGAAGAGGCGGATGGTGGCTTGAGCCACCTGGGCTATGACTTCATTGCCGAGGTGAATCGCTCGAGCGTCCTGCTGGATCTGAGTCACGCGGGGCGCAAGGTGATAGAGCAGGGCATCCGCGCGTCGAAGGTGCCCATGGCCATCACTCACACCGGATGCCGTGCACTGGTGGATGTGCCGCGCAATACGGATGACGCATCGCTGAAAGCGCTGGCCGATCGAGGTGGTGTTGCGGGGATCTACTTCATGCCGTTCCTGCGTACCAGCGGTCAGCCTCATGGCGAAGATGTCATCCGTCACCTCGAACATGCTGTGAGTGTCTGTGGTGAGGACCACGTGGGTCTCGGCACGGATGGCTCGATCCCGGGTGTCGAGTTGAACGAGGCCTACTGGAAGAAGCAGCGGAAGTTTGTGGAGGATCGGTTGAAAGCGGGAATCGCCTCGCCGGGTGAGTCACCCGATGTCGCGAACCTGGTCCCGGAATACAACGACGCGCGGCGTTTCCTGACACTTGCCGACGATCTGGCAAAGCGGGGTTGGTCTGCTGCGCGCATCGACAAGATCCTGGGTGGCAATTTTGCGCGGCTGTTCGCGCAAGCGTGGGGGAATTGACACCCTTCATGGCGAGGGCAGGCTGGACGCTCCTTGCGGCATTCGCAGTGTCTGCCGCATACGCGCAGGTGGCGGGCGTCCCGGTTCAGAAACCCCTCGCCGGCTTTCACAGTGCCCGGGTTGGCAACGCCGCCGCAGCGTGCGACGGCTCGGCTATAGCCGCAAGGTACCTCTCGAAGGAGCCATCAACCGCCGCTTTTGCGTTGCCAATGATCTGGCGGCCCCGGGTGTAACCAAACAGATCCTGGAAATGCAGGGGCGCGACCGCCTTGCGCAAATTGCGGACCGCAGGTGGGCTGAGCGGCATCACGTTGGGATAGCTGTACATAAAGGTCACGTGACGGCGGTCCATCACAACCTGCAGCGCATCACCGGGAAACAGGCCGCCACCCGGTCGCGGGCCGCTTTTCCACCACAGGCCGGTGCTGCCGGCAAAATGACCGGGCAGGTGGATGAGCTCCAGATCGCGGCTCAACTGCAGCCGGTCGCCTTCCCAGAGACGGATATGCGCTGAGTTGTGTTGGATCCAACTGCGGTCGGCTGCATGAAGGTAGATCGGCACGCCCCCCAGCGCCTCGCTCCACGCAACCATGGCCGTGTAGAAATGGGGGTGTGAGATCGCAATGCAACTCACGCCTCCGCGGCTTTCGATCTCGGTGACCGCTGCCGGGGTTACCAGGCTCAGGCATTCCCACATCACATTGCGTTTGCCGTCGGGTATGAGAAAAGCGCGTTGGTCAATCGCGAAGCTCGGCCGCATGGAGAACGTGGTAACGCCTTCCTCATCTACGAACTCAACATGCCGGTTTTGTGCGAGTTCGTGCATGCTCGTCCAACGCTGTCCGTCCCAGCCAACGTATTGCCGCTCGTCCTCGCAGATGGGGCAGCCGGCTGGCGTGCTGCCGGTTGGCTCGAACATCGTGCCGCAGGTTTCGCAGACCTTCGCGGCCATTGCTGCTGATGGAGCCATTGAACCTTCCTCACTGAAGAAGTATCTTGGCGTCAAGATAATAACCATTTACCTCGATGTCAAGATATATGAGCGAACTGGATGGGATTGACGAACGACGCGCCCAATGGGCTCAGGAGCTGCCAATGGTCGATACGATCGGTATGGCGATTCTGGGTCGGGCGCGATGGATTACGCTGAATGCACGGCCGGCGATTGAGGCCGTTTTCACGCAGGCGGGATTGGACTCGGGGGAGTTCGATGTGCTCGCGACGCTGTTGAGAAGCGGGGCTCCGTACCGGTTGCGTCCGACGGAGTTGTATCGGTCGCTCATGATCTCATCGGGCGGACTCACCGACCGGCTCAACCGGCTGGAGAAGAAGGGCTACATCCGCCGCGGGGAAAGCGCGGGGGACGCCCGAAGCCTGCCCGTTGAGTTGACCAAGGAAGGCCGCAAGCGTGCCGAGGGGGCTTTCCGGGAGGACATGAAAGTGGAAGCAGCCCTGTTGGATGCGCTCAGCGCTTCCGAGAAGAAGGCGCTGGAGGAATTGTTGAGGAAGGTGGTGCTCACGCTGGCCCGGAATGACGTCACCCGGGCGCCATGAGCAGCGGCGCCCGGCTCTGCATCGTTGTTGGTTGCTTCCTGCTGCTGAGCTGCGGGAGACTGCACGCCCAAATGCCGTTTTATACGGACGACACCGCGACAACCGACCGCGGTAAGTTTCATGTCGAAGTCTTCGAGGAGCTCGACGGGCTGCAATCCTCGCAGTTTCCGGATCTGCGGCAAAGTACCGCCAACATCAAAATGAACTTCAGTCCCATGAAACACATCGAGCTCGATTTGGATGCTCCCTACATAAGGATCTCGCGTGCGTCCGGATCCCAGTCCGCCGGCGGGATCGGTGATACGGATCTGGGTGCGAAGTGGACCCTTCGTGAAACACCGCCGGATACGGATGTTACATCGTTCGCGGCCAGCCTCTATGTTGAGTTTCCGACCGGAAGCACACAGGAGGGCCTCGGTTCCGGCCTGACCGACTACTGGCTCAATTTTATTGCGCAAAAGCCGCTGTCGCCGAGAACGCGCGTCAACGTCAACCTGGGAGTTTTATTCGCGGGTAACACCAGCACCGGCGCGCTGGGCATCCGGACTCATCGGGGGCGAGTCTACACTGGCGGTTTGTCCTTGCTCCATGACATCAGGTCCAGTCTGACAATGGGCGTTGAGGTTTATGGAGGCATTTCCGATGGCGCCGGTTCCGACCGGTCGCAGTTGCAGGGGCTCCTGGGTGCGCAATACGCCATCCGAACTGGGCTGAGCGTGAGCGCGGGAATCCTCGGCGGGCGATACGGTGCCACGCCACGGATTGGCGGGCAGATTGGGATCTCACTCGATTTCCCGGATGCCATCGGTGGACGATGAGGTGCACAACCGATAAAAAAACGGCGGGCACCGGGCCCGCCGTAAATGATCGACACGACAGCGTGTCGGTCGTCGGGTTAGAACTGCGCCGATATGTGGGCAAAGAAGAACCGGCCCAGTGCATCGTAGGTACCCGGGAAGGTATTGCCGTTGCACGAGCTGGCGTTCGGCGTGACCGGATTGCAGTCCGAACCGAAAGGCCCACCGCCTGAAGTGATGAGCGGCGGATCCTTGTCGGCAATGTTGTTGACGCCGAGTTGCAGCCGCACGCCCTTGTAGAGATTGAACATCGCCGTCATGTCGATGTAGTTGTAGGCGGCGATGTTGGCCGTTGCCGGAAACGGATTGCCCGCCAACGATGGGTTGCTGTCGAACTGTTCCGACCGCGCCTGCCCGACATAGCGCCAGCGCACGGTCAAATCCAGTCCGTCCCAGGGCGTGGCCCATGTCGTATTCAACACGTGGCGCCAGCCGGGATTGGAAGCGCCGCACACCGTGCCGAAGTAACCTTCGCAATTATACGAAGGTCCGTCGGTCAATGGCTGCGTGTTGAGTGATATGAGCTTCGTGCCCTCCAGGGAGAAGGACAATGAGCCGAGGCTGTTCAGCGGCAGGCGATAGTCCGCTTTGAGATCGATACCCCGGGTCGCCAGCGAACCGAAGTTCACATTCAGGTCATTCACGTAACCCGCAAGGGTCTTCCAGATGGAGCCATTGGGATCGCGATGGATCGCGGAACAGAAGATCGGATTGCCGGTCGCAATGCACGACGTCAGAATGGTGTCCGCGCCGATGGGTCCGATGGTGTCCTTGACCTTGATGTTGAAATAGTCGAGAGACACAATCAGGTTCGGTACCCAATGAGGTTGCAACACCAGGCCCGCCGAGTACGTGTCTGATTTCTCCGGCTGCAGCTTGGGGTTACCGCCGAGAAAGCCGTTGTACTGTTGCGAGGAGTTGGCGCCGATGTTGCCATATTGGGCGGGCGTCACCCCTGCGAGCGCGCACTGCGCCGCGGTCGCGGCGGGCGCCTCTCCGGGGGCATTGGCGCACGGGTCGGTGTTTCCGTCCAGGCCAACGGCGGTTGCCTGGTAGAGCTCGAATATATTGGGCGCGCGAACCGCTCGCTGGTAGCTGAATCGGGTACGAACGTCCTGGACCGGCGCCCACTCGGCACCAATCTTGTAGGTGTTCGTCTTGAAGCCTTCGCTGTAGGACGAATAGCGGTAGCCGGCAGTCAAAGCGGCGGAGTTGGCGAATGCGACATGATCGGCCAGTGGAATGCTGGCCTCCGTGAACACCTCGCGCACCGTGAAGTTGCCGTGCACGGGTGGGGTCGGACCACCGGAGCCGGCTGCGTTGCCGAGCAGGCTCTGGTAGTCCGGAACGAAGTCCGCGGACTCACTGCGCCACTCCGCGCCGAAGTTGATCACCACGCCGTCTTCGGCCAACGGAAGCTTCACACCGTACTTGCCGAGATCACCCGTGATGGATCCGGACACCACCTGCTCTGTGGTGGTGTTTTCAATCAGCAGCGGGATTGACAGGTACGCCAGCGCTTCCTTGGTGACTCCATTCGGAACCCAGATATTCCAGGGAACGCACGCCGGATCCGAGCCATCCGACACGGACTGGCAGACGGGCGCGCCCGCGGCGAGACCGGGGACGTTGCCCGGCTGGCCGGGGGCCGGGTTCGGGATGACGTTTGTCGCCTTGATGATGTTGGCGTTGCTGAAGAAGTTGTCGTTGGTGTTGGAGAAATCAACCGTGTTGCGCTGCACGTAGGCATCGTAGTGCCAGGCTTCGTTGATGTCGCCTTTTGCGCCAAAAACGATGCGGGCGTTGTCGCTGCGGAAAGTAGCAACACGGCCGCCGCCTTCGACATTGCGACGGGCAATACCGATGTTCAGGCCGGTCGGAGTCGGCCCCCCCGGCGGAGTCTGGGCTGCGAGATTGGCGGGCGAGCAGATGGATGCCTGCTCTTCGGCCGTCAGCAGCGGGTCATTGCAGGGGACGAATGAGTTCTGGAAGAAGTCGCCGCTGCCCGCGATCTGCGCCGCGCTGGCGTTCCGCTCGAACATCACCTCGCCATAGGTGGTGAGGTGCGGATTCAGGTCAAACGTGAGGAAGGCTCCCGCGGTCCAGCGGGTGTTCGGCGTCTGGAAGAAGTTCAGGGGCCCGAAGTTGTAGGCGTCCTGTGCCGATACGT
>Ga0207703_10000767_pt1 | contig 31611 bp, 26 predicted proteins | sample KBSSwiS12_FD_184304 | JGI IMG/M metagenome (GOLD analysis project Ga0207703, IMG submission 184304) | Switchgrass rhizosphere microbial communities from Kellogg Biological Station, Michigan, USA - KBS Switchgrass S1-2 (SPAdes) (version 2) | ecosystem: Host-associated > Plants > Roots >...
GCGGCAAGCCGGTCAGCGACCATCCTGTCGACCATGGGATTGCCGGCGACCGCAAGCGCCGCCCGGCTATCGTCCTTGTGCGGAGCCGCCATAGCGGGCGAGGCAGCGATGAAGAACAGGGCGGTGGCGGCAACGCGATACATAGGGCGGTACATGGGCGCGACTCTCGGTGGCGAAGCGTTCAACATAAGATAGGCCTATCCCCTCGCCCTCGCAAGCGGGGGCAGGCGTCAAATCCAACGCAAGACACTGCTTTGATTCAACTTTGGTGCGCGATGGCGCAGCAGTGCCGGGAATGAGAGTGCCACCGCACGCTGCCCTCGCTCTTTGACATGACCGGAAAAATATCGGGCGATTCCGCTGGCTGTTACCGCGGAAACGCTGGCTGATATGCTGGCTGTTCCTGGCTGTTATTCAATAACAGCCAGCCCCTCGCAAACGCCTGAAAAGACTTCAGGAATCGCGAGCCGAATCCAACATAACAGCCAGCGGAAAAATATCGTCGAAAACAGCCAGGAACAGCCAGCAATCGCGGGTCAGGCCTGCCCCGGCGGAGTAAGGCTATAGGCCTGATACGCCGCCGCGAACGCCGGCAGCGCTTCGCAGGCTTCCGAGTGGCGGGACAGCGCCGCCCAGCCGTCCATCACGAACTGCCCGGCCAGCGCTTCCGAGATGAACCGCACCATCGTGCCGAGCAGGATATCGGCATGACACATCGTCTCACCGAGCAACCATGGGCCCTTCGCGGCAGCCCGTTCGCGTTCGAGCAGATCGAGCGTGTCGATCACCTGGGCCCGGCACCGCTCGACCCACATCGGCAGGCCCTCGCGGAAGGCGCCTTCATAGACGAGGCTGACGCCTTTCTCGGCCGCGCCGCAGGCAAAGCCGCACCATCTCAGCATCGCGCGCCGTTCCTCGCCGTGCCGGGCGAGAAACGCCTTGTCGGGGCCGACCATCTCGTCAAGCACCTCGATGATCGCACCGCTGTCGACCATCACCACGCCATCGTCAAACACCAGGGTCGGCACGCGCCGCAGCGGATTGTGCCGGGCGATCTCATTGGCATCGCCAAAGGTCGAGAGCGGCGCGTGCTCGTACGCAAGGCCATAAAGCCTGAGCGTCACCGCGACGCGCCGGACGAAGGGCGAATCATATTGTCCGATCAGCAGCATGATCCGCCCTCCATTCGACTCACCAGACGTGTACGCGCTTGTCGGGCGCGAGGTACAGCTTCTGTCCCGGCTGCACGTTGAACGCCGAATACCAGGCGTCAAGATTGCGCACCGTCTGCACGCGCCACATGGCCGGCGCATGCACGTCGGTCGCGACCCGCGCGCGGAGCGCCTTGTCGCGCATCTTGGTCCGCCAGCTCTGCGCAAAGGCGAGGAAGAAGCGCTGATCACCGGTTAGCCCGTCAATCACCGGCGCCTCCTTGCCGTTGAGCGATTTGCGATAGGCCTCATAGGCCGCGGTCAGGCCGGCGACATCGGCGATATTCTCGCCCAGCTCCTGCTTGCCGTTGAGGTGCAGGCCCGGAAAGGCTTCATAGCCATCATATTGCGCGGCCAGCGCGGTGCCCGCTTCCTCGAAATGCTTGAGGTCCACCGGCGTCCACCAATTGTGCAGCCTGCCGGTCGAGTCGAAATCGGCGCCGAGATTGTCGAAGCTGTGGCTGATCTCGTGGCCGATCACCGCGCCGATCGCGCCATAATTCGCCGCCGCATCGAACTTCGGATCGAAATAGGGCGTCTCCAGGATCGCGGCCGGGAAGTTGAGCGCATTCTGCACCGGCAGGTTGACCGCGTTCACCGTCTGCGGCGTCATCCACCATTCGTTGCGATCGACCGGCTTGCCGATCTTGCCGATCTGGTGGCGATATTCGGCGAGGCGCGCGCGCTGGAGATTGCCGACCGGATCATCCGCCTTGATCTCCAGATTGCTATAATCCCGCCATGTGTCGGGATAGCCGACGCCGACGATCAGCACCTTCAGCTTCTTGCGCGCCTCCTCCTTGGTCGCGGGGGCGAGCCAGGGCAGCGCCGCCAGCCGCGTGTCGAAGGCCGCGACGATGTTCTTCACCATCCCCTGGATCTCGGTCTTGGACGAGGCAGGGAAGAATTTATCGGCGTAGATCTTGCCGACCGCGTCGCCAAGCGCTCCGTTGACCGCGGCGATCGCCCGCTTGTCACGTGGCTGCTGCGCCGGCGTACCGTTCACCGTGGTGCCGTAGAAAGCGAAGGCTGCGTCATCGATCGCCTTGGGCAATACCGAGGTGACCTGGTTGATCTGGTGGAAAGTCAGCCAGTCCTGCCAGGATTGCATCGGCTCGCTCGCGACCAGCGCCGACAGCCTGGTGATCGCCTCGGGCTGCCAGACCGAGAAATCCTGCTGGTTCGGCAGGCCGGCGGCGCCCCAATAGGCGTTCCAGTCGATCCCGGGCGCCTTGGTCGCGAAATCGCCGCGCTTCCAGCTCTGCGCCTTGTGCGCGTCCTGGCTTGCGATGATGTCGTAATGGGCGTTCGCGATCTTCATCTCGAGCGCCATGATCCGGTCGGCGCGGGCGGCCGCATCAGAGACGCCGGCGAGCGTGAGGAGCTTCTCGACATAGGCTCGATAGGCTGTGCGCAGTTCAGCCATTTCGGGCTTGGCCGACACATAGTAATCGCGGTCCGGCAGGCCGATGCCGCCTTGCATGAGATAGGGGATCGTCACGTCAGGCCGGTTCAGGTCCTGAGTCACGAACAGGCCGAACAGATTCTCGGTCTGGAAGTTGCTCGCATTGATCGGATCGGTGTCGGCGCGCATGGTGGCACCCAGCATCGCGGAAAGCGCTCCCTTGTCCTTCAGCGCCGCGATCTGATCGATCTGGGCCTTGATCGGCGCCATGCCGTGCTTCTCGATTCCGGCGGTGTCAGTATAGGCCGTATAATAGTCGGCGATCCGGCGCTGGTCGGTTCCGGCCGCCGAATTGGCCTTCGCGGCGCCCTCGATCAGCTCGCGGTTGCGCGCCTCGGCGACCTTGAACACGTCGAAGCCAACGCCGACGGACGAGCGGTCCGCGGGGATTTCGGTCTTCGTGGCCCAGGCGCCGCTCGCATAGGCGTTGAAATCGTCGCCCGGCTTCACGGACTTGTCGATCAGGCTCTGGTCTACCCCGGCCAGGCTTCCGGCCGGCTGGCTGCTGGTCGATTGCGTGCAGGCGGTGGTGGCGAGCAAGGCGGCAAGCAGGATCGTGGATCGCTTCATGGAATGACCTCTCAAGGGTGTATGGCGCGTGGAATACACTTGCGTTTTTGGTAACGCCAGATACCTCTCTGCCCCCGTTCGTGCGGCGCCCCGCTGCGTCGCTTCCCATTCATGCCGACGCTGGTTAGGCTGTGCCTACATGAGGATGCAATCATGAGCGCCCCCGTGCTCGACACCAGGCTGGTCGCCGAGAGCGACACCTTCCGCGCCAATGCAGCGCACAATCGCGCCCTTGCCGAGCGCCTGCGCGCGGACGTCGCGAAGGCGGCGCTGGGCGGGAACGAGAAAAGTCGCGAACGACACGTCTCACGCAACAAACTGCTTCCCCGCGATCGGGTGGAGCGGCTGCTCGACCCCGGCTCGCCCTTCCTGGAGATCGGCCAGCTGGCGGCATTCGACCTGTATGACGGCGAGGTGCCTGGCGCGGGGGTCATCGCCGGCATCGGCCGGGTTTCGGGCAGACAATGCATGATCGTCTGCAACGACGCGACGGTGAAGGGCGGCACTTACTATCCGCTGACGGTGAAGAAGCATCTCCGCGCGCAGGAGATCGCCGAGGCCAATCACCTGCCCTGCATCTATCTGGTCGATTCGGGCGGTGCGAACCTGCCCCATCAGGACGAGGTCTTCCCCGACCGCGACCATTTTGGCCGCATCTTCTTCAACCAGGCCAACATGTCGGCCAAGGGCATCCCGCAGATCGCCTGTGTGATGGGCAGCTGCACCGCCGGCGGCGCCTATGTGCCCGCCATGTCCGACGAGACCGTGATCGTCCGCAACCAGGGCACGATCTTCCTGGCCGGACCGCCTTTGGTGAAGGCAGCGACGGGCGAAGTGATCTCCGCCGAAGAACTGGGCGGCGCCGATACGCATGGCCGCAAATCGGGCGTGGTCGACCATGTCGCCGAGAATGACGAGCATGCGCTGACAATCGTCCGCGACATCGTCTCGACGCTGCAGCCTCAGGTTAAGGCGGAGGTAAATCTCAAGGAACCGCGCCCGCCGAAGTTCGACGCCGAGGATCTCTACGGCATCGTGCCCAGCGACGTCCGCGCACCCTATGACGTGCATGAGGTGATCGCGCGGCTGGTCGACGGCAGCGAATTCCACGAGTTCAAGGCGCTGTACGGGTCGAGCCTGGTCTGCGGCTTCGCGCATATCTGGGGCATGCCGGTCGCCATCCTCGCCAATAACGGCGTGCTGTTCTCGGAGAGCGCCGTGAAAGGCGCGCATTTCATCGAGCTTGCCTGCCAGCGCCGCATCCCCTTGCTGTTCCTCCAGAACATCTCGGGCTTCATGGTGGGCGGCCGGTACGAGGCGGAAGGGATCGCCAAGCACGGCGCCAAGCTCGTCACCGCGGTCGCGACGGCGAGCGTGCCCAAGATCACCGTGCTGATCGGCGGCAGCTTCGGCGCGGGCAATTACGGCATGTGCGGCCGCGCCTATTCGCCGCGCTTCCTGTTCAGCTGGCCCAACAGCCGGATCAGCGTGATGGGCGGCGAGCAGGCCGCCTCCGTCCTCGCCACAGTCCACCGCGATGCCGAGAGCTGGACGCCGGAACAGGCCGAAGCCTTCAAGGCGCCGATCCGCCAGAAATATGAGGATGAGGGCAACCCCTGGCATGCCACCGCGCGGCTCTGGGACGACGGGATTATCGACCCTGCGCAGACGCGAGACGTGCTCGGCCTCGCCTTTGCGGCTGCCCTCAACGCTCCCATTCCCGATCGCCCGCAGTTCGGGGTGTTCCGGATGTGATGCGCGACCGAACCTATCAGTTGCCGGAGACACTCAATGCCCCTGATCCTTTCGTTCCTCCTCGCCGCGCAGATCACGCCGATGCAGCCAATGCCGAAGGGCACCGGCCTTCCCCTCGCCGACGTGGACAGCAGCGCGGTCATGGCGCCGATCGACCGGTTGTTCGCCGGTATGACAGCGCGCGATCCGCAGGTGGTGCTCGCTCAACTGCGCCCTGAAGGAGGCGCGACGGTCGCGATCGAGCAGGCCGATGGCACGCGCGCCGTCAGTCATATGGCGTGGTCGGACTTCGCGAGCCACCTGAAGCCGGGCCCGGAACGCTATGAGGAACGCCTGACCGACCCCGCGATCGAGGTCGATGGCGACATCGCCATGGTCTGGTCGCCCTACACCTTCCTCATCGACGGCAAGGTCCATCATTGCGGCATCGACCATTTCGACCTCGTCCGCGAGAATAACGCCTGGAAGATCCTCAACATCACCTGGTCGCAGCGGACCACCGGTTGCGGAGCCTGATTTTGCTCAAGTCCCTGCTCATTGCCAATCGCGGCGAGATCGCGTGCCGGATCATCCGAACCGCGCGGAAGCTCGGCATCCGCACGGTGGCGGTCTATTCCGATGCCGATGCCAAGGCGCTCCACGTCCGCCAGGCCGATGAAGCTGTGCATATCGGGCCGAGCCCGGCACGCGAGAGCTATCTGGTCGGCGACAAGATCATCGCTGCCGCCAAGGCGACTGGAGCCGAGGCGATCCATCCCGGGTACGGCTTTCTCTCCGAGAATGCCGACTTCGCTCAGGCAGTGATTGATGCCGGGATCATCTGGGTCGGCCCCAACCCTTCCAGCATCCGCGCGATGGGGCTGAAGGATGCCGCCAAGGAACGGATGATCGCGGCTGGCGTGCCGGTGACGCCGGGCTATCTCGGCGAAGACCAGGCGCCCGAGCGCCTCGCCGCTGAAGCCGCGAAGGTCGGTTATCCCGTGCTGATCAAGGCAGTCGCGGGCGGCGGCGGCAAGGGGATGCGGCGGGTCGACGACCCCGGCGACTTCGCCGATGCCCTGCTCTCCTGCCAGCGCGAGGCAGCCTCGTCGTTCGGCAACACCCAGGTGCTGATCGAGAAATACATCCTCTCGCCGCGCCATATCGAAGTGCAGGTGTTCGGCGACACGCACGGCAATGTCGTCCACTTGTTCGAGCGCGACTGCTCGCTGCAGCGGCGCCACCAGAAGGTGATCGAAGAGGCCCCCGCTCCCGGCATGGGCGAGGCAACGCGGGAAGCGATCTGCGCGGCGGCGGTGAAGGCGGCCAAGGCGGTCGACTATGTTGGCGCCGGCACGATCGAGTTCATCGCCGATGCGAGTGAGGGCCTGAGGGCAGATCGCATCTGGTTCATGGAAATGAACACGCGGCTCCAAGTCGAGCATCCCGTGACTGAGGAGATCACCGGGCAGGATCTGGTCGAGTGGCAGTTGCGGGTGGCGTCGGGCGAGCCTCTGCCGAAGCGGCAGGACCAGTTGTCGATCAATGGCTGGGCGGTCGAAGCGCGGCTTTATGCGGAGGATCCGGCCAGCGGTTTCCTGCCGTCGATCGGGAAGCTCGAGATTTTCGATCTTTGCCACGATTATCGCGAGGATACGGGTGTCTGTGAGGGAGCGACCATATCGCCTTTTTACGACCCAATGATCGCGAAGATCATCGTGCCTGCCGCATCCAGGGCAAAGGCGCTCACTGAACTGGCCGGGCAACTCGAATGCGCAACGATCTGGCCGGTCAAGACGAACGCCGCTTTTCTCGCGCGGCTGTTGCGCGATCCCGATGTGGTGTCAGGCGCTGTCGATACAGGCTTGATAGACCGACGCGGCGAAGCATTGCGGCTCGATCCGATCCCCTCGAACCATGACCTGACGCATGCCGCCAAATGGATAGGCCGGGAACTGAGTGGCTTTTCATCGATCAACGATGGCCTGTTCGGGTTCAGGTTGAATCGCGGTCCACAGGAGAAGCTGGCGCTCGATGTTAACGGCACGCGGATCGAATTCGATCACGAGTGGGGCGGGCCTTTCCATAGCGGCTTCCGGGAAATGCGCGATAGCGCTCAAATCCTTATGCAAAAGGATGGCGCCAACTTTCTGGTCGGTGCGAGCAGGGCATCGGGCGGGCCCACCGGGTCGGCTGCCGACGGCTCCATCCTCTCGCCCATGCCGGGGCGCATCATTGCCGTGGACGTAACAGCGGGCGCCACCGTTACCAAAGGCCAGAAGCTCGTGACGCTCGAGGCAATGAAGATGGAGCATAGCCTCGTCGCGCCGTTCGACGGCATTGTCACTGAGCTCGACGCCGAGACCGGGAGCCAGGTCAGCGAGGGTGCAGTCCTCGCCAGAATCGAGCGGACCGAATGAGCGACATCGTCTTCCGCACCGCAACCGCAGCCGATCTTCCCGCGATCGTCGCGCTGCTTGATGACGATGATCTCAGCCGGGGCCGCGAGGATGCGAGCCTACCGCTCGATCCGCGCTATCTCGCTGCCTTCGAGGCGATCTCGGCCGATCCCAACCAGATGCAGGTCGTCGCCGATCTGAATGGCCGGGTGGTCGGGACGATGCAGCTGAGCTTCCTCGCCGGCATCGCCTTTCGTGGCAGCTGGCGCGGGCAGATCGAGGCGGTGCGGATCTCCCGCGACCTGCGTGGCCACGGGCTTGGCCAGCAAATGATCGAATGGGCGGTCGAGCGCTGCCGGGATCGCGGTTGCCGGATGGCCCAGCTGACCTCGAAGCTCGATCGCGTCGACGCCCATCGCTTCTATGAACGGATGGGCTGGAAGAAGAGCCACGCCGGGTTCAAGCTGCAGCTCGACCAACCATAAGGAGAGGGCAATGGCCGACGGCTTCGATTTCACCGGCAAGACCGTGATGGTGTTTGGCGGGACCAGCGGGATCAACCTGGGCATCGCCAAATCCTTCGCCCGGCACGGCGCCAGGCTCGCCGTCGCCAGCCGCAGCCAGGACAAGGTCGATGCCGCCGTCGCCGCATTATCGGGCGAGACGCCGGCGCTCGGTTATAGCCTCGACGTGCGGAACTATGATGCGGTGAAAGCCGCGGTCGACGATTTCCGCGAGAAGCGCGGCACGATCGATGTGCTGGTCTCCGGCGCGGCGGGCAACTTCCCCGTCCCCGCCGCGATGCTCAGCTCGAACGGCTTCAAGGCGGTCACCGAGATCGACACGCTCGGCACCTTCCACGTCATGCGTGCCGCCTATGAGCATCTGACCAAGCCCGGCGCGAGCATCATCAACATCTCGGCGCCACAAGCCTTTATCGCGACGGCAATGCAGGTCCATGTCTGCGCGGCCAAGGCCGGTGTCGACATGATCACCAAGACGCTAGCGATCGAATGGGGTCCGGAAGGCGTGCGGGTGAACTCGGTTTCGCCCGGGCCGATCGAGGGGACCGAGGGCATGGAGCGACTTGCGCCCACGCCCGAGGCCAAGGCGCGCTCGGCCAAAGCGGTGCCGCTCGGACGGATGGGCACGGTCGACGATGTTGCCGATGTCTGCCTGTTCCTGGCCTCGCCCTATGCGCGTTATGTGTCGGGCGTCGTCCTTCCCGCCGATGGCGGCTGGACCGCTGGCCGCAGCCTGGGCGGGATCGGCTGATGGCCGGCCGCTATTATGACGAATGGCAGGTCGGCGACCGCATCGTCCACGAACTCCGGCGGACGGTGACCGAGACCGACAATCTGCTGATGTCGACACTCACCCATAACCCACAGCCGCTGCATCTCGACGCCGAATATGCGGCCGGCACCGAGTTCGGCCGGATTGTCGTCAATGGCACTTTCACGTTCGCGCTGATGGTGGGCATTTCAGTCGGCGAGACGACGCTCGGCACGCTTGTGGCGAACCTCGGTTACGACAAGCTGGTGATGCCCAAGCCGGTCTTCATCGGCGATACGCTGCGCGGCGAGACCGAGGTGGCCGAATTGCGCGAGAGCAAGTCGCGGCCCGATGCCGGACTGGTGACGTTCAAGCACCGCATGTTCAACCAGCGCGACGAGGAAGTCTGCTCGTGCCTGCGGACGGCTTTGCTGAAGCGGAGACCGGCATAAATTCGCCTGCGATGTGGCGGAATTTCCCTGTTCCTTGCCGATAACAGGGAATTTTTTATTTTTTTGCGCGCCAGAGCGGCGTTTTTGCCCGGAATAGCTTAATATTTACAGAGGCTTGTTCTGAATTTCCCTGTTCCGGGAACAGGGAATTTCTCTGTCGGAACAGGGAAATTCAGATCGGCCATGAGAAAGAGCGCGCACTGCACCAGGAGACACCGTGCGAGATCAATCCTGCGATCATTCCGCTTCGATTTGAATCGACCCGGGCCGATATCGGTCGTCCTAAACGGTGAAGCTCTCGCCGCAGCCGCATTCGCCCTTGGCGTTGGGGTTCTGGAAGACGAAGCCGGCGGCGAAATCGTCCTCGACCCAGTTCATCGTCGAGCCGATCAGGTACAGGATCGAGCCGCCATCGACATAGAGCACGCCGCCGGGTGTCTCGATCTTCTCATCGAAGGGCTTGGCTTCAGTCACATAATCGACTGAATAAGCGAGGCCCGAACAGCCGCGGCGCGGGGTCGACAGCTTCACGCCGATCGCGCCTTCGGGCGCCTTGGCCATCAGATCGGCGATCCGTGCTTCGGCGGTGGGGGTGAGGATCAGCGCCGCCGGGCGGACGCGGGTGGCGGTCGTCATGCTTCGAGCCTTTTCTGCCAGAAGAGTGCTGATCCCTGAGCGGGATCAAGAACATAGTCGCCATAGCCAAGCGACGCATAAAGCGCCTTGGCCGGGGCATTGCCGCTCAGGACTTCGAGTGTGACCTTGCAGGCGCCGAGCGCGACCGCTTCGGCTTCGATCCGTGCGAAGAGTGCGCGGCCTATGCCGGTGCCACGGAACCGGGCATCGACGACCAGGTCGTGGAGATTGACCACCGGCCGCGCCGCGAAGGTGGAGAAGCCGACAAAACAGTTCGCCAGACCGGCGGGCTGTTCATCGACATAGGCGATCAGCGAGAATGCGTTGGGCAGCGCCGCGAGCGCCTCCACCAACCGCTCGCGCGTATCCGCCGGGAGCGGCTCGCCGCCGCCCATCGGATCGCGGGCATAGCCGTCGAGCAGCGCGACGAGATCGCGGCCATGATCGGGGTCGCGAAAATCGGCGCGCGTGATCGTCAGGACAGGGGCGTCGACGCTCACAACATCCCCAGCTCAAGCTTGGCATCGTCGCTCATCTTCTGCGGATCCCATGGCGGATCCCAGACGAGGTTGACGTCCGCCGTTCCGACGCCCGGCACCGAGCCGACCCGCAGTTCGACCTCGGCGGGCATCGATTCAGCGACCGGGCAATGCGGCGTGGTGAGCGTCATCGTCACCACCGCATGGCCCTCATCCGTCACCTCGACACCGTAGATCAGGCCGAGATCATAGATATTCACCGGGATCTCGGGATCGTAGATTTCCTTCAGCGCAGCGACGACCGCCTCATAAAGCGCGCCGCCGGGCTCACCGCTCGGCTCGGGCTGGGGCTTTTGCGCGAGGAAGCCTTCGAGATAGTCGCGCTTGCGCTCGAACGTTTCCGTCACGCTGCCATCGACACGTGCCCTGGGCGACGCCTCGACCGAGTCGACTTCTTCCACAACAATCTTCCGTTCTTCGTTCATGCCGACCCTACCCGAAAATTCTGGTGACGCGTCCTATGCCCCGCACCAGCGCATCCACGTCCGCCGCGCCGTTATAGACCCCGAAGCTCGCCCGTGCCGTTGCCGGCACGCCGAGCGCCTCCATCAATGGCTGCGCACAGTGGTGGCCGGCGCGGATCGCGACGCGTTCCTCATCCAAGATGGTGCCGATATCGTGCGGATGCACCCCCTCGATGGTGAAGGAGACGATGCCCGCTGAATCCTCGGGGCCATAGAGACGCACTGAATTGATTTGCGACAGCGCCTCGCGCGTTTTCGCGACGAGTGCGGTTTCATGCGCATGGATGCGATCGAGCCCGATGCGTTCGACATAGTCGATCGCCGCATGAAGCCCGAGCGCGCCGACGATATGCGGCGTACCCGCCTCGAACCGCCCCGGTGGCGGCGCATAGGTGGTCTTCGCGAAGGTGACGCGGTCGATCATCGATCCGCCGCCCTGATAAGGTGGCATCGCCTCGAGAAGCTCGGGGCGGGCCCACAGCACGCCAATCCCGGTCGGGCCATAAAGCTTGTGCCCGGAGAAGACGTAGAAATCGCAATCGAGCGCTGCGACATCGACCGCCATGCGCGGCACCGCCTGGCAGCCGTCGAGCAGGATCTTCGCGCCGACCGAATGCGCGATATCCGCCGCCCGCCTGGCGTCGAGCACCGAGCCGAGCACGTTCGAGACATGGGCCAGCGCGACGAGCTTGTGCGCGGGGGTGATCATTGCCGCCATGGCGTCGAGATCGATGCGGTGGTCGGCGGTGAGCGGGATCACGTCGATCGCCGCGCCGACGCGCTCGGCCGCCATCTGCCAGGGGACGATGTTCGAGTGATGCTCGAGCGTGGAGAGCAGGACGCGATCGCCCGTCTTCAGCTGCTCGTACGCCCAGCACTGCGCGACCAGGTTGATCCCCTCGGTCGCGCCGCGCACGAAGACGATCTCGTCCGCCGATCCGGCGCCGATGAAGCGTGCGACGCGCTTGCGGACGGCCTCATAGGCAAGCGTCATGTCGGCGGAGCGCTGGTACACGCCGCGGTGCACGGTGGCATAGGTCTCGGCATAACCGCGGTTGATCGCGTCGATGACGGGCTGGGGCTTCTGGGCGGTTGCGGCGGTGTCGAGATAGGCCCAGCCCTCGGGGATCGCCGGGAAATCGGCGAGGACATCGAGCGAGCGGGTGGCGGTGAGAAGAGTCATGCGGGCGCCCCCTCTTTTCCCTCTCCCCTTGTGGGAGAGGGAGGGAGGAGCGAAGCGACGGAAGGGTGAGGGGGAGTGAGGTTCGGCAGCGCCAACCCAAGGAGAGTCCCCCTCACCCTTCCCATCGCTGCGCGATGGGCCCCTTCCCTCTCCCACAGGGGGAGAGGGAGAAGATGAGCGACCCTCACAACATCCGCTCCAGCGCCGCCTGCGCAGCCGCTTCGACCGCCTCGCGCTCGCCAGCATCGGCAACGTCATCGAACACCGATCCGATGAATGCGCGCAGCAGCAGCGCCTTGGCCTCAGCCGGCGCGATGCCGCGGCTGGCCAGGTAGAAGAGCGCCATCGCGTCGAGCTCGCCGACCGTCGCGCCGTGCGCGCATTTCACGTCGTCGGCGTAGATTTCGAGTTCGGGTTTCGCGTTGGCGGTCGCGGTGCGGGTGAGCAGCATTGCCTTGACCGACTGGCTGGCGTCGGTCTTCTGCGCATCGCGGGCGACCGCGACCTTGCCGAGATAGCTGCCGGTGGCCTTGCCGCCGAGCACCGAGCGCACGACCTGATTGCTGGTCGCGCCGGGCTCGATATGGCGCATCGTGGTGACGATCTCGAGCGTCTGCTCGCCGCCGCCGAGCATCGCGCCGCCAAGCTCGAAATGCGCGCCTTCGTGGAGGGTTACGTCGATCGTAACGCGGCCGAGCTTGCCGCCGGTGTTGAGGACATGGAACGTGGCGCGGGCGCCGGCGCCCAGGGTGACCGCATAGTCGCGGATCGCGACTTCATCAGTCGCGGCATCCTGCACGATGACGCGTGCGATTTCCTCGCCGGCCGGGACGTGGATCGTATCGGGTCCGGCGATCGGCCAGACGGTCGCGACCGCATCGAGATCGCTGTAGCGCCAGGCCTCGTCACGGCGCGTGGGAAGGGCAAGTGTCATGAAAGCCCCTCCCCTTCAGGGGAGGGGTTGGGGTGGGGCAGTTCCCCACAAGCAACGGCACCTCGTTGGCGGAGTCCCCCACCCCCAACCCCTCCCCTGAAGGGGAGGGGCTTAAGAAGAACCAGGTCGCTCATGCAGCCATCGCCCCGTAGCCTTCGGCTTCCAGCTCATGCGCCAACTCGGGCCCGCCCGAACGCACGATCCGCCCGTCAGCCAGCACATGCACGAAGTCCGGCTTCACATAATCGAGCAGCCGCTGGTAATGGGTGATCAGCAGCACCGCCTTGTCGGGCGCGCGCATGATGCGGTTGATGCCGTCGCCGACCACGCGCAGCGCATCGATATCGAGGCCGGAATCGGTCTCGTCGAGGATCGCGAGCCTGGGGCCGATGATGCCCATCTGCACCATCTCGTTGCGCTTCTTCTCGCCGCCGGAGAAGCCGACATTGACCGGGCGCTTGAGCATCTCCTGGTCCATAGCCAGCAGATCGGCCTGAGCCCGCGCCAGTTTCAGGAACTCGCCGCCCGACAGCGGCGCCTCGCCGCGGACCTTGCGCTGGGCGTTCAGTGCCTCGCGCAGGAACTGGACGTTCGAGACGCCAGGAATCTCGACCGGATATTGGAAGCCGAGGAACAGGCCTGCGGCCGCGCGCTCGTGCGGTGCCATTTCCAGCAGGTCCTGGCCCTCAAAGCTGACCGAGCCCGAGGTCACTTCGTAACCAGGCCGCCCGCCGAGCACATAGCCGAGCGTCGACTTGCCCGCGCCGTTCGGGCCCATGATCGCATGGACTTCGCCCGCGTGCACGTCGAGCGAAAGGCCCTTGAGGATTTCCTTGCCGTCGATTTCGGCGTGGAGGTTTTCGATTTTCAGCATTGCTCTTAAAACCAGACCTTGTTCATTTCTTTGAGAAATTCCGGATCGCCGGCCGGGTAGCCTGAGGCGTCGCCAATCACGGAATCGATTGAGCATCGCGGACAAAAGGCGGTACCAGCGCCTTCGCTTAGCCAGTCATCGATAGTGTTCGGTGAGAAGGTTTCACAGCAATAGAAGCAACCTGCGACTTCGCTGCGGCCAAGTTCAGCCCGATTGTTTGTGCTGTGGGTGTGCGCTTCAATCGCTGGCCCGCCTACAGCTTTGAGGCGCGCTAAGGCATTCTGAATCTCAGCCATGGAGCTCACTCCATGCCTCCTCGAATGAATTTCCGAGCCTCATGAGCTCTTCGCCTTCGCATTGGCCATCACGCCACGCATCACTTCAGCGAAATCGTCGATGCTTTTCAGCGTATCTTTTACCATCGTCGTGCGATCGGATTCGCCCTTGCCCGCCTTGACCAGCATCGCGTCGGCGTCGGTCGCAGCCTTCGCACGGAGCGCCAAGCAGTCACCCCCCTTTTCCACCAGCGGCTCAGCCGTCTTGCCGTCCTTGCCCTTGACCGTCGCACCCAGCGACTGAAGTCGACACTGGAGATAGGGCTCTACCGCAGGCGCAACCTCATCCGGTATGTGGAGGCTGTGCGTCTCGGTCTTGTCGGCCTTTTTGAGCGCAGCAGCCGGCGTCGCGGGCAGCGCCAATATCCCGATCAGGCTCAGTGCAATCAGCTTTCTCATCCCACGCTCCCCTCAAGCGAGATCCCCAGCAGCTTCTGCGCCTCGACCGCGAACTCCATCGGCAGCTGCTGCAGCACCTCGCGCGCGAAGCCGTTGACGATCAGCGCCACCGCCGCTTCCTGATCGAGCCCGCGCTGCATTGCGTAGAACATCTGGTCGTCACTGATCTTGGAGGTCGTCGCCTCATGCTCGATCTGCGCGCTCGGGTTGCGCACCTCGATATAGGGCACGGTGTGCGCGCCGCATTCGCTGCCCAGCAGCAGCGAATCGCACTGGGTGAAGTTGCGCACGCCCTCGGCGGTCGGCCCGACGCGGACCAGGCCGCGATAGGTGTTGTTCGAATGGCCGGCCGAAATCCCCTTCGACACGATCGTCGAGCGGCTGTTCTTGCCGAGATGGATCATCTTGGTGCCGGTATCGGCCTGTTGCCGGTTGTTGGTCACCGCGACCGAATAGAATTCGCCGACGCTGTTCTCGCCCGCCAGCACGCAGCTCGGATATTTCCAGGTGATCGCGCTGCCGGTCTCGACCTGAGTCCAGCTGACCTTGCTGTTCTTCCCCTGGCAGAGCGCACGCTTGGTGACGAAATTATAGATGCCGCCCTTGCCCTCCGCGTCGCCCGGGTACCAGTTCTGCACGGTCGAATATTTGATCTCGGCATCGTCCAGTGCGACCAGTTCGACCACGGCGGCGTGGAGCTGGTTCTCGTCGCGCATCGGCGCGGTGCAGCCTTCGAGATAGGACACGTACGCGCCCTTGTCGGCGACGATCAGGGTGCGCTCGAACTGGCCGGTATTCTCGGCGTTGATCCGGAAATAGGTGCTCAGCTCCATCGGGCAGCGCACGCCTTCGGGGATGTAGACGAAGGTCCCGTCGGAGAAGACAGCGCAGTTGAGCGCGGCGAAATAATTGTCGTGCTGCGGCACGACCTTGCCGAGCCACTTCTTCACCAGATCCGGATATTCGCGGATCGCCTCGCTGATCGAGCGGAAGATCACGCCGGCCGCTTCGAGCTCGGCACGGAAGGTCGTGGCGACCGAGACGCTGTCGAACACAGCGTCGACCGCGACCTTGCGCGCACCCTCGACACCGGCCAGCATCTTCTGCTCGGCGATCGGGATGCCGAGCTTTTCATAGACGCGCAGGATCTCGGGATCGACCTCGTCAAGGCTGCCGAGCTTCGGCTTGGCCTTGGGCTCGGCGTAATAATAAGCGTCCTGATAATCGATCGGCGGGACACTCAGTTTGGCCCAGTCCGGCGGCGTCATGGTCAGCCACAGGCGATAGGCCTTGAGGCGCCACTCGAGCATCCATTCCGGTTCGTTCTTCTTGGCCGAGATGAAGCGGACCGTGTCTTCGGACAGGCCTTTGGGGGCGAATTCCTGCTCGATGTCCGAATGGAAACCCCATTCGTACGTCTTGTTCGCGGCGGCATGCGCCTCGGCATTCTTGGTGGCCATTATGCCGGCACCCCCGAAAGACTGGCGAGCGAGACCCCCGCGAGCGCGCCCTTGACGGCGCCGTTTACGGCATTCCAGTGCGGCTTCACCCGGCAACTCTCCTCAATGCAGCAATCATGTCGGCCGCCCTCGACACAGGATGTCATGCCAATCGGGCCCTCGATCGCCTCCACGATATCCGCCAGGCTGATCGCCGCAGCCGGCCGCGACAGGCGGAAACCGCCGCCGGTGCCGCGCGCGCTTTCAATCAAACCGGCGGCCGACAGGCGACTCACCAGCTTCTGCACCGTCGGCAGCGGCAGCCCGGTCTCCTCGGCGAGCGCAGTCGCGTTCAGCCGCGCCACGCCGCCGCAATGGCGCGCGGCGGCCGACATCATCACGACCGCATAATCGGCGAGGCTGGAAAGGCGCATGAGCTCCAATCGGATTGATTCGTTCCGATTGGGCATGTGGGGGCGTTGCGGAGTGAGGTCAACCTCAATTCCTCTCCGCCGCGCGAAAGGATTCAGGTATCGCTGATGAGAGGATGCACTATCCCGCCCAGCGCCGCCCGGCGCTCGATCGTCAGCTGCGACAGCAGCGAGGGTTCGGCCTTGATCTGGCGCGGTGTATGGCCGGTAAATTGCTTCACCTCGCGGATCAGGTGTGACTGGTCGTAAAAGCCCCGCGCGATGAGATCGTCCACCGACTCGCTATCGGTGACGAGCGCCACCGCGGCCCGCAGCGCGCGATATTTACGCGCCAGCAGCTTGGGCGGGGCCCCGTATAGAGCCTTGCATTTGCGCTCGACCTGGCGCCGCGAGAGATCGGTCGCGACGACCAGCTCCTCCATGTCGGGCGACGGACTGCCCGCGAGCCAGGTATCGACCTTGCGCACGAACGCGGCCGCGCCGCGATCACCGCCGCCGATCAACGCGCGCAGCAAATCCTCGGCGACCGCCACGCGATCGGCCATGTTGGCGGCGAGGCGCAGGGCGCTGGCCGCAGCGCGCAGCCGCGGCGCACCGAACAGGCCGCTCGCATCGATCACCCGATTGAGCATGCTCGACGCATCGACGCCGACCAGGGCAGCCCAGCCCGAAGGCGTCAGCCCCATGCCGAACACCATGACCGGCCCCTCGCACCGAGTCCGCATCGCGCCGCTGGTCGGGCCGACGATGTGAGTCGCCGCCGCCTGCTGCAGAGTGCCGTCGGGGAAGCAATAGTCCGAGCCGCCGGGTGACAGGCGGAACCGGAACTGCGCGTGATCGGCGCGTTCGGTATCCTCGAACAGGGGCATATTGGCCCGGAAGTCGTAGAAAAGCGTGACGTATTCGCTCAGGTCCGCGGCCGGGACCGCGTAGTCCAGCTGGATATCCGACAATGTGCGCGCCCCTTGTTCTCTTTTCGGAACGCGCAAGGGGTAGCCCGGCAGCGTAACAAATAAAAGGGCCCGAACGGCAAGCCGTCCGGGCCTAAGTGAAAGAGACCCCTGTAAGGAGCTCTTCGGGTCGCGAGGAGGCTTAGAGCATTCCCCGCGTGCCGTGTATTGGATGAATGCGCCAGATTGGACCGATTTGGATATATTCCGGGCCTTTTTTTGACCGTTTGGCGACCGGATGCCAAAGGGTCGTTCATGCTCTTTCCGCTCCTCCGCCCCGCCCTTTTCTCGTTCGAGGCCGAGCGCGCGCACGAACTGACGATCGCAGCGCTCGAGGCCTGGGGCCGGGCCGGCACGCCGCTGGCGGCCGGCATGGGTGATTCGCCGCTCAGCACCAATGTCGCGGGGCTTGCCTTTCCCAACCCGGTGGGACTTGCCGCCGGGCTCGACAAGGACGGCCGAGCGATCCCCGGCCTGTTCGGGCTCGGCTTCGGCAGCGTCGAGATCGGCACGCTCACCCCGCTGCCCCAGCCCGGCAATCCCCGGCCCCGCCTGTTCCGCCTGACCGAGGACCGCGCGGTGATCAACCGGATGGGTTTCAACAATGGCGGGCTCGAGGCTGCGCTGCCCCGTGCGATCGCGGCGAAACGGCGGGGTCTGCTCGGCGTCAACGTGGGCGCTAACAAGGATGCCGCCGACCGCATCGCCGATTATGCGCATGGCGTCCGGCTGGCGGCGGACGTCGCCGATTATATCACCATCAACATCAGCTCGCCCAACACGCCGGGGCTGCGCGACCTCCAGCATGGCAGCGCGCTCGCCGAACTGCTCGCCGCGGCCGACGAGGCGCGGCGCGGGCCGATCGTCCGCCCGCCCCTGTTCCTAAAGGTGGCGCCCGATCTCGAGCCGGCGGATGTCGATGCAATCGCCCGCGCTGCGATCGAGGCGCGGATCGGCGCGCTGATCGTCAGCAACACGACGATCTCGCGCCCCGAGCTGCGATCCGGCCATGCCAAGGAGACAGGCGGCCTTTCGGGTGCGCCGCTCGCGACCCTCGCCCGCCAGCGGCTCGCGGATTTCCGCAAGGCGACCGGTGCCGCGCTGCCGCTGGTCTCCGTCGGCGGGATCGACAGCGCGGACGAGGCCTATGCCCGCATCCGCGCCGGCGCGAGCCTGGTGCAGATCTACTCGGCATTGGTCTATGAAGGCCCCGGCCTGCCGCGCCGGATCACGCGCGGCCTCGCCCGGCTGCTGAAGCGCGACGGCATCGCCCATATTGCGGAAGCCGTCGGAGCCGGTTGACGTAGCGTCGGCCACCGCTACCGTCCCTTCTCTATGAAGAAGCTGCTCCTCGCCCTGTTCCTGCTCATCGGACCCGCCGTCGCTTCGGCGCAAGGGATGGTGTCCGCCGCCGACCCAAGGGCCGCCGCCGCCGGAGTCCAGATCCTGCGGGAGGGCGGCAGCGCCACCGACGCGGCGATCGCGACGATGCTCGCGCTGAATGTCGTCGAACCGCAGAATTCGGGGATCGGCGGCGGCAGCTTTCTGGTCCATCACGATGCCAAAAGCGGACGGACGACCAGCTTCGACGGCCGCGAGGCAGCGCCGATGGCAGCCGATCCGCACTGGTTCTACGCGCCCGACGGCAACCCCTTGAACCATTTCGCCGCTGTGCCGGGCGGGCGCAGCGTCGGCGTGCCGGGTAATCTGCGGATGATGGCGCTGGCCCATCGGCGTTACGGCCGGCTGCCCTGGGCACGCCTGTTCGCCCCGGCGATCGCGCTGGCACGTGACGGCTTTGCGGTCACACCGCGGTTGCATAATGGACTGGTCAATGGCGGCCGGCATGTCGACGCCTGGGCGCGCGCGCATTTCTTCACTGCCGATGGAAACGCCGTCGCCGTCGGCGCGATCCTGAAAAGCCCGGAACAGGCTGCCCTGTTCGAACAGATCGCGAAGCTCGGCGCCGATTATTTCTATGTCGGCCCGCCGGCGCAGCGGCTCGTCGCCGCTGTCAACGGCGCGGCGCGCAACCCGTCGAAGATGACGCTCGGCGACCTTGCCAGCTATGATGCCAAGGAGCGCACGCCGGTCTGCGGCACCTATCGCAGCTACCGTATCTGCGGGATGGGGCCGCCTTCCTCCGGCGGAGCGATGGTGCTGATGATCCTGAAGCAGCTCGAGCGCTTCGATATGACGAAGCTCGGCAAGGACAGCCCGGTCGCCTGGCATCTCTTCGCTGAATCCGAGCGGCTCGCTTATGCCGATCGCGACATGTATCTTGGCGACAGCGACTATGTGAAAGTGCCGCTGCAGGGCCTGCTCGATCCTTCCTATATCGCCGCGCGCTCGGCGCTGATTTCTCCTGACCACAGCATGGCGACGATCGCGCCGGGCGTCCCCAAAGGCGCGCCGCCGCGCATACGGGTCGCGCCGAGCGAAGTGCCCGGCACCAGCGATCTCGTCGTGGTCGACCGGCAGGGCAATGTCGCCGAGGTGACGACCACGATCGAGGGCTATTTCGGGTCGGGCCTTTCGGTGGACGGCACGATGCTCAACAATGAACTGACCGATTTCGACATCGTGCCGGAGCGCGACGGGGCGCTCGTCGCCAACCGGGTCGAGGGCGGGAAAAGGCCGCGCAGCTCGATGTCGCCGACGATCGTCTATGATGCGCAGGGCAAGGTCCGCATCGCGCTTGGCGCGGCCGGCGGATCGACGATCATCGCCCAAGTCGCGAAGACGCTGGTTGCGGTCCTCGACTGGCATATGCCGGCCCAGGATGCGATCGCGCTCGGCCTGCTCTACGCGCCGGGCCCGAACGCGGTGGCCGAAAAGGGGACCCAGCTCGATGCCATGGTCCCGGCGCTTCAGGCGCTCGGCGAACGCGTCCAGGTGGCGCCGCTCGGCCTGAAGGCGAACGCGATCGAGCGGGTGAATGGCCGCTGGGTAGGCGCGGCCGACCCGCGCAGCGAGGGTGTCGCGATGGGCGAGGATGGCAGCGTCACGCAGATCGTGCGGGCCGGCAGTGCGCCGCGACCGCCGGAGTGATATCAATCGAATAACCCGCGCAGCCGAATACGGCGCGCCTCCCCGGGAGAGACAATGCGTACGCTTGAACATTTCCCCGATCTCGTGACGATGTTCTTCACGCGTGCGCGCGAGAAGGGCGACAAGCCGTTCCTGTGGCACAAGGAGGGCGGAGCCTGGGTGTCGCTCAGCTGGCGCGACACAGCGCACAAGGTCGCGAGCCTCGCCACCGCGCTGAAGGCGATCGGGCTGGTGCCGGGCGACCGGGTGATGCTGGTCGCCGAGAACCGCCCCGAATGGTGCATCAGCGACCTCGCCATCATGGCCGCGGGCTGCATCACGGTGCCGACCTACACGACCAACACGGAGCGCGACCACACCCATATCATCGAGAATTCGGGCGCGAAGGCGGTGATCGTCTCGACCTCGAAGCTCGCCAGGACGTTGCTCCCGGCCGCGATCCGCGCCACCGAGGCGAAGATCGTGATCGGCATCGACGATATCCGCGTCGGCCAGTCGGGCGAGCTCGAGGTCCATAGCTGGCCCAAGCTGATCGCCGATCACGCGACCGACCCGTCCGAGATGGTCATCACCGCGACCCGCGAGGACACGGCCTGCATCATCTACACCAGCGGCACCGGCGGCGCGCCGCGCGGTGTGAAGCAGCATCACGGCGCGATCCTGCACAATGTCGATGGCTGCTGCACCATCATCAGTGAGGATTTCGGCTGGGAGGATGAGGTGTTCCTCTCCTTCCTGCCGCTGAGCCACGCGTACGAGCATAGCGGCGGCCAGCATTTCCCGATCGGGCTCGGCGCCGAGATCTATTATGCCGAAGGGCTCGACAAGCTCGCCTCCAATATCGAGGAGACGAAGCCGACCATCATGGTCGTCGTGCCGCGGCTGTTCGAGGTGCTGCGCACACGCATTTCCAAGACGGTCGAGAAGCAGGGCAAATTCTCGACCTATCTGCTCAATCGCAGCCTGGATATCGGTGCGCGGGAGTATGAGAAGAGGCTGAGGCTGATCGACCAGCCGATGAACCTCTTCCTGAAGGCGACGCTCAAGCCCAAGATCCAGAAACGGTTCGGCGGACGGATCAAGGCGATGGTTTCGGGCGGCGCACCGCTGACGCCCGAGGTCGGCATCTTCTTCCAGTCGCTCGGGCTGACCTTCCTGCAGGGCTATGGCCAGACCGAGGCGGCGCCGGTCATCTCGTGCAACCGCCCGTCGGTCGGCCTGCGCATGGACACGGTCGGCCCGCCGCTCAAGAATACGGAAGTGCGCATTGCCGATGACGGCGAGATCCTGGTGCGCGGCGAGCTGGTGATGCACGGCTATTGGCGCAACGATGCCGAGACGGCGCGGGTGCTGAAGGATGGCTGGCTGCACACTGGCGATATCGGCCTGATCGACGACAAGGGCCGGATCAAGATCACCGATCGCAAGAAGGACATCATCGTCAACGACAAGGGCGACAATGTCGCCCCGCAGAAGATCGAGGGGATGCTGACGCTCCAGCCCGAGATCGTCCAGGCCATGATCTATGGCGACCGCAAGCCATATATGGTCGCCGTGCTGGTGCCCGATCCGGAATGGACCCAGGAATGGTGCGCGAAGAATGGCGATGCCTGCGATTTCTCACGGCTCGAGCAGAACAGCGAATATCGCACCGCGCTTGGCGCTGCGGTGGAGCGGGTGAACAAGGACCTTTCGGTGACGGAGCGGGTGCGGCGTTTCATTCTCGCTGACGGGGGGTTCACGATCGAGAACGAGCAGTTGACGCCGTCGCTCAAGATCAGGCGGCATGTACTGAAAGAGGTTTACGGGCCCCGGTTGGACGCGCTGTACAAGGGATAGCATGCTGGCGATGTTTCAGCATGGATTGGCGATGGGTTGAATCAAGCTCGACCGTCATGCCGGACTTGTTCCGGCATCCATCGTTCCGCAAGAGCCGCTGGCGTGATGAAGCCGGCGCGATGGACCCCGGAACAAGTCCGGGGTGACGAGGAGATTAATTCGCCGCGATCGTGCTCCCGGCAGTCTTGGGCACCACTTCCAGCGTCCAGTCCTTGTCGGGGCGGAGATATTTGCGGGCGGTTTCCTGGAGTTCGGCCGCGGTCATTGTCGCGATCGACGAGTAAAGGTGGCGGAAGGCGTCGATCCGGCGGGGATCATAGCTCGCGCCGCCCAGATTGATCAGCCAGAACTGGTCACCGCTCGACTGGCGGATGATCGACTGGGTCATCGGGCCGATCGTGCGCTTCAACTCGTCGTCGCTGACCGGGTGGGCAACGAGATCAGCCGCAATCTCGCGCGACAGGCGGAAGAACAGCGGCAGGTTGGCGGGCGCGACCTGGCCGATCGCGACCAGCCGGCCACCGCCCGACAGGCCGACCGGCCATTGGCTGGAAACGCTCGGGCTGTAGCTTGCCCCGGCCTCTGACCGCAGCCGATCGAACAGACGGTCACTGAAGATCGCGGCGAGCACGTCGAGGCGACGGCTTTCCTGGATGCCCTCGATCCCGCCGCCGGTCGGCCAGGCGATCACCGCCGCGGCCTGGTTGGCGGGGCCGTCATGGGTGAGGATCATCGGCGTCGCATTGTGCGCCGGGAAGCGGATCGGTGCAGGCGTCGGCTCAGTGGCCGCACGCGGCTTGAGCGCGCCAAGGCTCTGGGCGACGGCCTTGATCGCAGCGTCTGTGCTGATGTCGCCGAACACCTGGACCTCGATCGGCCCGGTCGCCAGCAACGGCTCCCAGAAGGCGCGGAACGCCTCGGGCGTGGTGCCGCTGATCTGGTCTCGGCTCGGCGTTCCCCAGCGCGGGTCGCCGCCGCGCAGAAGCCCGTCGAGATCGCGCGAGATAACGCCGTCAGGCGACGCGTTGAGCCCGGCATAATTGGCGAGCACCAAAGTCTTGGCGCGCGCCAGCGGGCTCGGATCCCAGGCGGGTGCCGCGAGCTTGGCCGCCATCAGCCGAAGCTGATCAGGCAGATCGTGCGGCGAGGTCATCGCGGTCAGCTGAAAGGCATCGTCATCGACATCGAAATCGAGCCCGATCCGGCGCCCGGCGGTGAGCTGCTCGATATCTCCCTGGCGCAGCTTGCCGATCCCCGCCGCGACGAGCGCGAGATCGCCCGACCATGCAGGCGTCGGCCGATCCGCCGGCAACGCATTGTAGCCGCCGCCGAACCGCACCCGGACATAAACCCGGTCATCCTCCGACGTCGTCGAATAGACCATGAGCCGGACGCCGTTGGACAGCACGACCCTGTCGAGCCCGAACTCGGAGACCTTCTCGCGGCTGACCACCTTGGCCGGTGGCCCGAGCCTGGGCAGCTTCGAGAAGCTGACTGCCGCCTGGGCGCTGCGCGCGCCGGCGAGGCCCTTCACATCGCTTGATAGCGCGGCGGCGAGCTTGGTCGCGGCGCCGTCTTCGGGCTTTTGCGTGCTGACGATCGCGCGGGTCGCGACCCCTTCGAAGATGCGCTTGGTCGAGGCGAACACCCGCGCCGGCGAGAACATGCCCTTGCGCTTCGCATCGAGGAACACATTCTGGATCACCGCCGAGGTGGTGGTCGTCTCGCGGATGTCGACTGCCTGGACCATGTCGTCCGCCAGCTTGCTGCCGGCATCGGCGCGCGCTGTATCGACCATCGTCTTGTAGGTGACGGCCTGATCGGCGAGCTCGCGGTCAATCTCGGCCTGGGAGGGCGGCGTTGCCTGGGCGTCGGCGATCACGGCGCGGACATCCTTCAGCGCCGCCTGCCAATCGTCGCCGACCGGCATGATCTGCAGGAAGGTGCCGTTCGCCGATCGCGCCGGATCATCGACATAGACACGCGCCAGCACAAAGCTGCCCCCCGCCCGCGCCCGCGTCTCGAGCCGGCGGTTGATCACCTGCGCGGCGATCATGTCGACCAGCCGCTGCTGGTTGAAGATCACCGTATCATTGTTGAAGTGCCAGGGACGGAGCACTGCCATCTGCACGGAGGCGGGCAAGCCTGGCTCGACGATCGCGGCGGTGGTCGGCTGCTTCGGATCGGGCGTGCCGAAATCAGGCTCGGCCGGCGCCGGGCCGGTGCCACGCCAGGTGCCGAAATATTTCGCCACAAGCCGCTCGAAGATCGCGGGATCGAAATCGCCCGACACCACCACGACAGCTCGTTCGGGGCGATACCAGCGATCGTGAAAAGCCTGGACCGTCGCAGGCGTCGCCGCTTCGAGCTCCTTGACGTGGCCGATCGGTGAACGATCGGCAAAGGGCTGGCCGGCGAAGAACACGGCGCTGGTCGCGTCGGCGAGGCGAACCTGGGGGCCGGGCTGCTCGCGCTGCTCGGCGAGCACGGCGGGGCGCTCGCCATCGAGCGCGACCTGCGTGATCCGGGGCTTGGCCGCCATGCCCGCGAGGATCTTCATGCTCTCCTCGAGGCTCGCCTCGGTCGCGGCGGGCAGATCGAGCTTGTAGACCGTCTGGGTCGCGGTGGTCTGAGCGTTGCTGTCGGACCCGAAGGTCGCGCCGAGCCGCTGCCAGACCCGCTTGGTTTCGCCGTCGGGCACATATTCGGAGCCGCGGAACGAGAGATGCTCGATCAGATGAGCATAGCCGCGTTCGGCATCCGTCTCCATCAGCGAGCCGGCATCGATCCGGATCCGCACCGAAACCTGGCCCGGCGGCACGCCGTTCTTGCGCACCGCATACCGCAGTCCGTTGGTCAGCGTGCCGAAATGCCACGCGGTATCGTGGCCGATGTCGCTGCCCGTATAGAGCCAGGCGTCACGGTTCGCGATATTCCCGCCGGGCGCCGGTGCATCGGCACGCGGCGCGGCATTCTGCCCATTTGCCGTCTGCAGCCCGACCAGGGGCAGGCCAAGCAGGAGGGGGAGGAGGAGCGAAAGGCGCACTGCGCGCGGGAAAGCATACATGAAGCCGATATTAGCCGCCAAATCCACCCACCGCCAGCATTGCCGCGCCGGGCCCTCTTTCCGGGATGGTCCAAAGGTGGGGCTGCCTCGAAACCACACCGCCACCGCCATGTTTTTGACCCAGATTCCGAATAGCCGGTCCTTCTGTCCCGATGGGAGCACGGACAGATCGCCGCACCACATCAAGGGCCGAACCGGCCCTGCAGCGCGGCAGGTTTTGCGTAAACGGAGGGACAGGTGCGCGTTGAGACCAGGCTGGCCGAAGCCGATTTGCGGCAGGAATCGGGCAATGTGCCCGATCCGGCGCCTGAACCGCGCGCCAGCCATGCCCCCGCGCTGGCCCTGATTCCCGGCATGCCGGCGCCCGGCGCGCCGCTGCAGGCGGAGCCGAACCGCCCCCTCATCATCCGGCTCGGCAAGCATCTCCGCGGTGTCTTCGATCGGCTGATCGCCTCCTCCTCGCTCGTCTCGAACGCGCCGGTGCTCGATGTGCGCGATTTCCCCTGGACCGCGTCGCTGCGCGCCAACTGGCAGGCGATCCGCGACGAGGCGATGGCGGTGGCCAGGCATCGCGAGGCGGTGCCGAGCCTGGCGGCGATCTCGCCCGACCACCGCGCGATCGCCGAGATGGACAAATGGCGCTCCTTCTTCCTGTGGGGCTACAGCTTCCCGATCGAGGACAATATCGCCCAGTGCCCGAAGACGGCGGCGATCGTCGCGCAGATCCCGGGGCTGAACAGCGCCTTCTTCTCGATCCTCGCGCCGGGCACGCACATCCCCGATCATCGCGGCGTGACCAAGGGCCTGATCACCTGCCATCTCGGCCTGATCGTGCCGCGCGACGGCGATGTGCGGATGCGCGTCGGCAACCGCATCGTGCGTTGGGCCGAGGGCCAGACTTTGGTATTCGACGACACCTATAGCCATGAGGTGTGGAACGAGACGGGTGGCACGCGCGTGGTGCTCCTGATCCAGTTCGAGCGGCCGTTGCGCCGGCCGGGGAAATGGGTCGCCGATGCCTTTCTGAGACTTATACGACGCTCCGCCTTTGTGCGGGAAGCGCGGGACAATATCAGGATATGGAACCAGGCTATAGAGCAGATGGATATCTGATGGCGCCTTATTTGAAGAAGTAATACTGGGAAAGCACGAGTTCATCTTTTGTGTAATTCTGGACTTTTGTGAGGCGACGTCCGATTTTTCGGAATGATTTTTGATTAGAGGATTTTCGCACAGGAACATCGTCATTCCGCGACTAATCTTGATGGCAAAATTATATTCGTAAATTCTTCCGAGAGATAGTTTGGATTTCGCCGGATATAGCTGGATAGTTTTGCGAGGCGAAAGTGCGCTTTCGGCGCAATTCACGTGCAAAAGCTGGCCACATGCTCCGTCATGCCCTCCCCTTCCCCGGCGAAGGCCGGGGTCCAGCTGAGAGACTGAAAGTAACGGCCGTCCCGCCTGATCATGGACGTGCCCCAACTGGGCCCCAGCCTTCGCTGGGGAAGGGATAGGTGGAAAGACGATTGGGGCGGAGGGCTTCTGGGCCACGTTCTCAACCTAGTCGCGGAGCTCGCGGTAGAGATCCTCGTCGCTGCGGAGATCGCGGTAGAGGTCGTCGTCATCCTCGTCGGGACGGCGGTAGCGCGACGGGTGGAGATATTCGATCAGGTCACGGGGCATCACCGGTTCGGCGAAGGTGAGCGCGAGGGCGTCGGCGTCGTCCGGGGAGGCGAGGCCGCGGGACTTCATATGCTCCTTCTTTTCGAGCAGGATCGAAACCTGATCGGCGGCATAGCCATATTCGACGCCGGTGAGATCGGTCGCCAGCGAATCCTCGTCGGGGATGGCGCCGCCTTCGAGCCAGCCGCGCATATTCGTCCACATCTCGGTGCGCTTGTTGGCGGTGCGCACCGGCATCTGGCCGGCCCAGAGCGCATCCCTGCCCCGGCCACCGAACCAGACTTCATGGACATTCTCGACGCCCAACTGGCGGAGACGGTCGACCACCGCCGCGCCGATATTGCCGGCATCAACGAAGATCGCATCGGGGCGGTGACGCATCGCCTCGATCGCGACGTCCCCGGCGAGCGTCATCGCGTCCACGCCGTGCCAGCGCCGCCATGGGTGTGTACGGGCATCGCGGCCGCGGCGGATCGCGAGGGTCGAGTGATCGTCGCCGAAGCGCGCGCAATCGAGGCCGAAGATCAGCGGATCGGTGATGAGCGCAGCGACGTGGCGGAAGCGCGCGGCATCGACCAGATCGCCCGCGATGAACTGCATCGAGGAGGTCGAGGGGAATTGCCCGCGGACCCGCACGCGGACGATGTCGCTATCCTCGCCGTATGTATCGACCAGCTCCTGGAGATAGGCGCGGTTGACGCCTTCGACGGTGCGGCTGTCGATCTGCGCGCTATTCCAGAGATGGCGGTGGCGGCCGAAGCAATCGCGGAAAGCGCCGGTCGCCTGGGTCGGGTTGCCGAAGACGAGGAAGAGGATCTCGGTTTCGGCGTCGGTGAGCGCGCCGAGCGCGACCTCCCAGATCTTCGCCGGGATGCCCGAGGCTTCATCGAAGATCAGGATCAGGCGCTTGCCCTGGTTGTGGAGCCCCGCGAATGCATCGGTATTGGCGAGGCTCCAGGTGACGAGATCGGCGCGCCAGCTGCGCTCCTTGCCGGGCGTCGTGGAGACCATCGCGGTCACGGTGGTGCGGAAGCAGTCCCTGGTGAGCGAGAGATCGGACCATTTGGCGATCTCGGGCGCTGTCTTGGTGAGAAGCTGGCTCTCGGTGTTGGCGGTGATCAGGATGCGGGTGTCGATGGCGGTATCGAGGCCCCATTTGACCAGCATCGCGATGAGCGCCGACTTGCCGATGCCGTGGCCCGAGGCGCGGGCGATGCGGCAGGGGGTGAAGCGGGTGGCGGGATCGGCGAGGTGGTTCCTGATCGCCGCCATCACCGCGCATTGCCAGGCGCGCGGGCCATGCACGCCCTTGAGGACGCCCTCGCCCCAGGGATAGGCCATCAGGGCGTGTTTGAGCGGATCACCGCTGTGGGCGGCGATCTCGTCGGCCAGTTGCGGGCGACGGTCAGTTCTGGTCGAGCGCTTCGGGGCCTCGGTAATCGGCGACGCGGCGGAGCGCCTTTTCGAGCTGGATGCCGAGCTCGGCATGGGCTTCGCGGCCATTATCGAAACTCCAGAGATCGGGCCGGCGGATGCGCAGCCAGTTGAGCGCGGCGCGGGGATCAGCGGCGACATGGCGCTTGTAGCGGGCGATGACCGGCTTTTCCGCGCCGGCCGGGAGGTAGGGCCGCTCGACCTTATAGTCATAGCCGATCGCACGCCGATACAGCGCGAACTCGACGCGCTTGTCGGCATCGGCCTTGCCGTCGACGGCTTCGGCGAAGGCTGGGTGGCTGTTGCGCCATCGGTACAGGGTGGAGACCGAGATGGCAAGGAAGGCGGCGACGTCCTCATCGGTGGCGCCGAGCTCATAGGCCAGGCGGGCGAGGTGGGCGTGTTCCGCACGGTAGCGGGTGGGGCGTCCTGTTTTCATGGGACGCTTGTGGCATGGGTTGGGGTGGGGTTGAATCGAGGGTGGAGGGGACTTGTCATGAAAGACAGCTTTACGGACGTCGCCGAGATCGCTGACACCGCTGGCGGGCGGACTCCCCGTAAGCAAGTCAGCGGCCTGCCCTATATTGTGCCTCACCGAAGGGTGGCTTCCAGCGGGCAGTTTCGGAGCAGGTAAAAATTTCCCGGCAAAGCCGGGAGATTTTCTCAGTGAGTTGTATCGCCCTTGAAATTAGCAATATGATGGCAAAGTCAATTATTAAGCTTCGATGAAGCTAGACATATCACATACCTGACATTCAAATCGGTTTTATCGCGATGTAAAGACATAGGGCTGCCGCCAATCCAAAAACTAATATAGACACCGCTCTATCTACTCTGTCATTAATCAAGAATCTATACTTAACAGCCGGTCTATTTAATACATGAGCCATAACAATTATAGATAACAACGCACTTAACGCATAAAATAACAGCTTTGAAAGTATCACAGCCCACCTCCACACGATATCACGGGCACAATAGTTCTGCTCCCAAAAGCGTTAATCCGCCTACCGCCACTCCCGCCACCCCAAAGGCATGCGCCACCAGTGCTGGTGGAGTAACTTCTCCAGTTCCTAACGCCACACCTTCTGCCACGCCTCCGATAGCGACTATGACTGCACCGGTTACTTTCGCACGCTTGCAGAGATCGTTCTTACTCTCATCCTGTCCAGAGATTACCGGCGGCGCCTGAGGCGGCGGAGGCGGCGTCGGTTTACTAACTGGGCGACCGCCTCCTCCACTGCCCCCATCGCTACCACCGTGGCCACCGATTCCGCCAATGCCCGCGCCGCTGCTACCGCCGCCGCCTGCATCTCCGCCGCCGACCTCAATATCGCCCGGGCCGCCATGATCATTGCAACCTTCAATGGAATTATCCGGAGATATCGAGCCGTCATGACATCTTTGTATGCCTAACCCCATGGGGTCAGTAAAGTTAACTGGGTCACTGCTGACATAATTATACCAGTTCGGCCCATCGCGATAACCGATCGGATCAGTCTGCGTAAACCGTCCGAGCTTCGATGAGTAAATGCGAGCCTTGTAATAATATAAGCCGAGATCAGGTAGCCTTGCCTGCCCAGTATATTGGAACTTACCGATATTGCCGGTCGCCGCCACGCCATATTCGTCATAGCTGTTGGCCCCGAGCAATGCGCCCGAGCTGTTCGTTACCGCGACTACCGATCCCCGCTCGTCGGCGTGCAACCAGCGCCGGTCGCTCGTACCCGAGCCTTCATACCACACCAACGGCTCGTCATCGCCCGGGCCGAACACATAACGCCTGAGCATCGTGCCCGAGCCATTATATTCCGAGATGCGCTGCTGTTTGTCATAGGCATAGAATTCGGTCGCGCTGCCGGTCGCTTCATATAGCCGCATCAGCGGATCATATGTAAGCGTCGCACTCGACGGCCCCGTCAGCAGCAGATTCTCCGATGAATAGGTGTAGCTGTTGCCCCCAGTGCTGATCAGGTTGCCACGCAGGTCATAGACAAGACTGCCGGCACCGATGGTCGTCACCTGGTTCAGGCCATTCACCGAGGAGGCATCGTTCCGGTTTGCCGCGCCGTTCCACGCATAGACGTCGTTCGAGCGTGTCGTGCTGGAGATCTGGCTTGCCGGATTGTAGCTGAACCCGAGCGTCAGGTCGTTCGTCGTGCTCGCCAGATCATGCGCCAGCGACGAAAGCCGAGAGACATTGTCGAACCCGTAACTCGTGGTCGTTCCATTGCCCCGCGTGATCCCCGTGCGCCGTCCGAGATCGTCATAGGCGTAGGTCGCCAGCACACCGACCCCGGAGGTGGCGCCATTCTCGCGGATCGCGCTTACCTCGCCGGTCACGAGCCGATCATAGTTGACATAAAAGGAGTCGGGCCAAACGGTCTGCGTTCGCCGGCCTGCCAGATCATAGCCCATCCCGATCACGCCGAGGGGGCTCGACTGGGCCGTTGCGCGGCTCAGCGCATCATAGGCGGCGCCGACATAATTGCCGGTGCTGTCGGTAGCCAGGGTCAACCGCCCGAGATTGTCATAGGAATAGCTGACATCCGGCTCGCTGTTTGGAAGGTTCTTGTAGGTGAGGCGATTCAACGCATCATAGGCATAGGCGATATATTTGGTGGAATCGCTCGCATAGCCCCGCAACAGCCGCAGTGTGACATTGCCGTTCGCGTCATAGCCGAGTTGCTCGTAATCGCTCGCCGAACTGTTACCCGCGCCCGTAGTCGTCACCGGATAGCTCGTCTTCAGGAGACGATCGACGCCATCATATTCATAGGTCGTCTTGTTGCCCTGCGCGTCGGTCAGCGTCGCCAGCGTGCCGTTGTTGTTATAGGTGCCCGTTGCAGTATCAGCCTGGTCGCTCGTACCATAGGCGGTGGTTATCTTAATCACATGGTCGGCATTATCGTAGGTATTCCGGCTAATGCGGTCCGGCCCCGCGCTTCCGGCCGTACCCAAGGTGCATGCCGAGGAAGGCAGCGATCCGTAGATCGCCGGGTTCATCCTCACTGCCGTACAATCAAGCCGGCCATCCGTATCATAGCTATATTGGCTCAACGCATAGGTGGTTCCGCCAGCTGCTACCGCGATCTGTGTCTTGCGGTCGGCATTGTCGAGCGTTGTGATCACCTGTTGCTGTGAGTTGAACGCCGCCCAGGATGTGTCATCGGTACCAGTGACGGTTCCCAGTTCGGTCTCGGTGACAATGCCACGTGCATTATAGGTTGTCCGCAACGCTCGCCGT
>Ga0207703_10000775_pt1 | contig 31437 bp, 27 predicted proteins | sample KBSSwiS12_FD_184304 | JGI IMG/M metagenome (GOLD analysis project Ga0207703, IMG submission 184304) | Switchgrass rhizosphere microbial communities from Kellogg Biological Station, Michigan, USA - KBS Switchgrass S1-2 (SPAdes) (version 2) | ecosystem: Host-associated > Plants > Roots >...
CCGCCGCCATTGCCGTTGCCGTTCCCGGAATTCCCGTTCCCGCCGCCATTGCCGTTGCCGTTCCCGGAATTCCCGTTCCCGCCGCCATTGCCGTTGCCGCTCCCGGAATTCCCGTTCCCGCCACCATTGCCGTTGCCGTTCCCGGAATTCCCGTTCCCGCCGCCATTGCCGTTGCCGTTCCCGGAATTCCCGTTCCCGTTGCCATTGCCGTTGCCGTTCCCGGAATCCCCGTTGCCCGAACCGACACCTGTGCCGTTACCGTTGCCGGAGGCGCCGCTGCCATTGCCGGAGGCATCGCTGCCGCTGCCGGAGCTGTTTCCGTTGCCCGCTCCGCTGGCGCCACTATTGCCCGATCCGCTCCCGTTGCCGCTGCTCGCGCTTGAACCATTGCCATTGCCGCCGCTCAGGGCGCTGCCGGCCCCGTTGCCCGAGCCGCCGCTCGTCTCGGCACGCGCTACAGCCACCGCGCTGGCCACCGCGGTACCGTTGCTCTTGCCGCTGACCAGCCCGTCGGTGATTTTGCCGAGATCCGCCGGCTTCGCCTCAATGGGTGCGGCGACGACACTGTTCGCGACCTGCTGCCAGGCGATATCGTCATAGCTCGAGCCAGTGGTGTCCACCGCCCCGGCATCGTTGCGCTCTCCACCACCCGCGCTCGCTCCATTCGGCGCCGGCGGCGCCACCGGGGGGCTCGACCCCGCGCGCCCGCGCGCCGGGGAATCGATACTATGCGCATTCTGGCCCTGCACGGTGAGGCGAAAGCGGTCGCTTGCCATCACGCTTGCCACCGCGCCCGGCCGCACCAGTTCATGGGCGCCGCCGTCAGCGGTCGCCGCCTCGACCGCACCCTCGATCACCTGGACCGAACTGCCCTCGCGCGTGACGGTGACCGAGAAGGTCGTCCCCTTGACCACGGCGGCGAGATACGGCGCCTGCACCCCGAAATGCGGGTCCTTGCGGTGCTCGATGCGGAACAGCGCATTGCCCCATTCCTGGATCATCTGGAACAGGCCGCCGGCCTGTGCCGCGCCCGGAAGCCGCATGCGCGCATTGGCCGAAAGGGTAACGAAATCCTGCCCGCGCACCAATATCGCGCGCCCGGTGGTGCCGGTCATCACGGTCGCGCCAGCCGGCACGGTCGCCCCGCGCGCGCCGGCATGATCGCCCGCGCTATCGCGTATCACGACGCGTCCGCTAGCCTCGCTGATCGTCCAGGGGGCGCTCTGTGCATAAGCGCTCGTGCTGCCCATAAGCGCCACCGCAGCGGCAACCATCCCCGCTCGAAGCATTGTTGAATCCCCCCATCCCTAGCCTGCGGGGTAGCTGGGCCTCCTTGCATCAAGGTTGGCGAGGCTGGTTAACATATTGCTCATCAACCTATTTTTTACGGCTTTCCGCGTAAGTGCGAAGACTCGTGGTAAATAACGGGAATGCCGATGCAGCGCCGGCCGTTCATGGCCCTTGGAAAGCTAGCGCTGGGCTGCGCCGCATTCGCGTTGTCCGGCGGCGCCGCGGCGCAGAGCGCGCTCGATCGCGCCACTCGCGCGACCCAGGGAGAGAGCGACCGGGCGACCGCGCCCGTCGCCACCACCACGCCAGTCCCGGTCGATGTCGCCGATGATGCCACGCCGCCTGCCGCCTCGGGCGAAGCGCCCGTCGCGGTCGGGGCGATCAGACTGGTCGGGTTGCAGGTCCTGACCCCTGCCGATTTCTCGGACATTCTCGGCGACTATGTCGGCAAGAATTGCTCGACCGCCGATCTCCAGGCGCTCGCGACCCGGCTGACCCAGCGGGCCCGGGCCCGTGGTTATGTCCTCGCCTCAGCGACGATCGCGGCGCAGAGGCTCGTCGCCGGCGTGCTCACTGCCTATGTCGACGAAGGCCGTATCGCGCAGGTGCGGATCGAGGGCAGCGACCGCGCCGCGCTCCGCGCGACACTCGATCCACTGGTCAGCGGCAAGCCGGTGACCCTGGCCGAACTCGAGCGTCACCTGATGCTCGCAAGCGATATCGACGGCATCACCATCCGCCACACCCGCTATGCGCGCGAACAGGGGCTGGGTGTGCTGACCGTCCAGGTCGCCGCCGATCGCGTGCGCGGGCGGGTTGTCGTCTCCAATGACGGCACCAGGCCATTCGGCCCCGAACAGGCCCGCATCGAACTCGCCGCCGGTTCGCTGCTCACAGCCGACGACTGGGTGACCTTCACGCTCGGCAGCAGCTTCGAGCCGGGCGAAGTCGCCTATGCCAAACTGCGCTACAAGCTGCGCATGGGTGCGAGCGGCACTGAGCTGGCGCTGAGCGGCTCCTTCTCCACCACGCACCCCGGCTCCTATCTCGCACCTTATGATCTGGTCGGTCATGACGCTTTCCTCGGCGTCTCGGTGCTCAAACCCTTGCTGCGCCGTCGCACCCGGAGCATGTGGCTGAGCGCCGGGCTAGACCTGCGCGATGCGCGGCAATGGTCGCATGGTATCGGCATCCAGCGCGACCGGATCGTCGCGGCGCGGCTTGGGCTGTACGGCTATCAGCGCTTTGCCGGCGGCAATCTGCGCTACAATGCGCTGCTGACCCAAGGCCTGCCGCTGTTCGACGCGAGCGATACGGATCTCGGCGCCTCGCGCTGGCTCGCCCAGGACGATTTCACCGCGGCCTCGGTCTGGGCGGACTGGACCCGGCCGATCGGGGGCGGCTTCGGGATCAAGCTCGCCGGGCAGGTGCAGGTCGCCTCGGGCCCGCTCTTCATCGCCGAGCAGATCGGCCTGGGTGGCGGCCCGTTCCTGCGCGGTTACGATTATAGCGAGCGCTCGGGCGACGAAGGCGTCATGGGCTCCGCCGAGCTGCAATATTCCCTGGCGACAAGCGATGCCGGCACGGTGCGGCGGGCGCAAATCTACGCCTTTGTCGATGGAGGCCGCGTCGAATATCTCGGCGGCGGTTGCTGCGGCGGCGCGCTCGCCTCGGGTGGCGGCGGCCTCCGCGCCGATCTCGCCCATGGCCTCGGCGCCACGCTTGAGGTCGCGGTGCCGCTGACCGGGCCACGCTACGATACGGGAAATATGGACCCGAAGGTCAATGTCGCGATCGCCAAGTCGTTCTGAACGGGGCTGAGCCTATCCCATCCGCACAGCGTGCCGGCGCAGCCTGACCCGCAGCACCCGATCATTCGCGGTCATGAACAGGGTCGCGCCATCCTCGCCGAACGCGCAATTGGCGATCGGCGCGCCCGTTGCGATCAGCGCGAGCGGCTCAGCCTCGGGCGACAGCAAGTACAATCCACCCGGCGCTCCGCAGAACAGAGTACCGTCGCTCGCGACTTTCATCCCGTCCGGCAGGCCCGGGCCGTGCAGCGTGGTCGCATCGAGGAAGATACGCGAGTCGCGTGGCATGCCTTTGGCATCGAGATCATAGACCATGATGCGCGGCGCCTTCTCGTCCGAGACCGACACATAGAGCCGCCGCTCATCGGGCGAGAGCGTGACCCCGTTCGGGCGCGTGAGCGTCCCATCGACCAGCACTGCCTCGCCGCCGGGCGTCCAGCGATAGACGCCGTTCTGCTCAAGCTCTTTCAGCGGGGACGCATCGCCATCGGCAAAGCCATAGGGCGGATCCGTGAAATAGATCGCGCCCGATCGCGCGACATGCAGGTCGTTCGGGCTGCTGAACCTCTTGCCGCGATAGCGATCGACCACGACAGTCCGCTTCTTCGTGCCGAGATCGAGCCTCATCACCGCGCGACCGCCGCTATCGGCGATCAGCACCGCGCCGTCCGCCGCCAGCGCCAGCGCGTTCGATCCCGCCTCGCGCACCAGCTTGGGGTCGAACACCGCCGCCCCCGATGGCTTCAGGAACTCGGTGACACCACCGCTTCGCGACCAGCGCCGCATGATATTGGCGGGCGGATCGGAGAAGAACAGGGCCTTTGCGCGCGGACTCCATACCGGCCCCTCGGCCCATCGGATGTTCGTGGCGATCGTCTCGATCACCGCTTTGGGGTCGATGATGGCCGCCCCCTTGGGCGAGAGGATCCGGATAGTTGCGGTCACCGGCGCAGGCGCCGCCCAACCGGGCGTCGCGGCACACGCCCCCGCCATTGCGATGAAACCACGGCGGCTGATGGTCCAGCCATTGCCGGCCAGGTGCCCGACTTGCTCCTCTGTCACGGTCGCGATCTCTCCGGTTCACTGATGGTATCGCTCTCCTTAAAGCAGTCGAGCAATCCGTCCAGCGGGCCCGTGCTTCCGGGGCGCCAGCGTGCGCCGGGGCGGCAGGCAATCCCGCCGCCCCGGCCAGTCAGATACCGCCGCCTTCGCTGCGCGCCCGGACGTCGGCGAAATCATGCCGCACCAGCAGCTCGCCATTGCGCCACACCGGCTTGAGCAGGTCATCCCCCGGCGCCGTAGCATCGAGCCGCTGCGCGACCAGCCTGCCACCCCGCTTCACCACGGCCTGGCGCCCCGCCTTGCTGCCCTTGCTGGGGTCGGTGGCGGGCGTCTTGGCGACATCGCGCCACACACCCTCCCCGTCCAGCATCGCATTCGCCTTCATCGCGAAGCGCAGCGTATCGCGGTTCACCTGCTGCAACAGCCCGCCGCCCATGCCGAAGGCGATATTGTCGATCGCAAAGCCCTCCTCCGCCACCCGGTCGACGAGTTGGGCGATGCTGGCGATGTTCATGCCATCCCCCTGGATGACGCGGACATGCGGATCGAGCACGCGATAACCCTTGGCGTTCACATGGCCGCCAAAGGCCTCCCACAGCGCCTTCACGGTCCGCACCGGCGTTTCGACAGGATCGCCGCTGTCGGGACGCACCACCAGAGTGCCCTTGCGCGCCAGAACCTTGTCCCGGAGCGTGCCGCCCCAGATGCCCGTCACCGCGGCGTCAAGGTCATAGCTGTCGGACACCACCGCCACCAGCGCGCCTTCGCCATCGAAGCGATCGAGCATATTGGCATAGGCGGCCTCTTCGCGCGCCCGGCCCCAGCTCGTCATGGTGCTGTGTTCAGCCGCCGGGATGGAGAAGCCGGGCATGTCGGCACCATAATAGCGCCGCGCGGCGAGCAGCCCCTCAAGCGTGTCGCTGCCCATGAAATTCACCAGATGCGCCATCCCGCCGAGCGCCGCGCTCTCGCCGGAAGAGACGCCGCGCGCGCCGAAATCATGCAGCTTGAAGGGCAATTGCCCGGCGACATCGTCCGATGTCCGCTCCAGCCCTGCGCGGATGATCGCCTTGCACTTCCAGCTCAGCGTGGCGACCGTGGTCGGATACCAGATCGCCCGCAACAGCGCGGTCTCGACGAAGGTGGGGAGCCAGGGCATGCGCGGATCGGTGTTTTCCACCTGCACCAGCGGCACGCCGCTGGGCACGATCGTCCCTTCGGGCAGCGCCTTGATCTCGATCGGCAGATAGCCCGCATGATCGGCGACGATCGCGTCCCATCCGGCCCGGTTGAACGGCACGCCATGCGCGGCGCAGATCGCCTCGGCCTCGGCGATGTCGGCACTGGTCACCGCCCTGCCGAGATAGTCGATCAGATAGGGCTGCAGACCCAGGAACAGCAGGTCGTCGGAGAAGGCGTTGGGCCGCGCTTCCGCATAGGCACTGATCGCCCGCGCTTCAGGCGGGTATTGCAGGAAGTGGCTGTGCTTGTAGCTGTCGGTCGCCAGGATCGGATTGGTCATGATGTGAACTCCTCACAGATATTATGCGCTCGCGGGGCTCCCCCGCGGGGCGATTCAAAGGTCGGCCATCTCGGTGATGATCGACCAGTGATCCTCGAAAAACATCTCCGGGCGCAGCTCGCCGATGCGGTACCACTGCGCATGGGCGGCATCGTCGCTGCCCTTCACCCGGAACAATTTGCGGCGGTCGGGCAGCCGGAACAGAAAGGCATGGGTGATGATCCGCCCCCGCAGCGACCGGCTCGGCGCGTCGAACACCCGCGTCCGATGGTCTTCGATGAAGCTTGCCAGCATGGCCGGCGGGATCTGGCCCTTCGCATCGGCGATCGCCGTTTCCTCGCGCAGTTCGCGCACCGCCCCCTCGCGGATCCGCTCGCCCGGCTCGACAAAGCCGCCCGGTAGCGCCAGCAGTCCCTTGCCCGGGCAGCGGCCACGCTCGATCAGCAATATATGGCCGGATTGCACCACCACCGCGTCAGCGGTGACAAAGGGGCCCTTGCCCCAGAGCTTCGGATATTCAGCAAGATACTCAGCTTCTTCGAGCAGGCCGCGGAATTCGTCGCTCAGTTTGAATTCTTCCAGCCACCGCGCCACGCCGGCGGGCAGGATGGAGGCGGGCACTTCGGGAATGCGCTGGAAATAACGCGCGCGGACATCGCTCGAGCTGAAAGTGCCATGCGCGCTGTCGATCTGGATATTATCCCATTCGGGAAAGAGCGTCAGGTAAAAGGAGCTGGCATCCTTCCCATAGCCGGTCAGGGCGACGCTGAAATCCTGAAGCCCGGCAGTGTGGAAGCCGTGATCATTGCCCGCATCGAGCACCACCGCCTTGACCCGGCGCTGCACCTCGGCGACCCAGGCGGTGTCGGAATAGATGTGATCGTCGAGCGGCTCGACGATCAGCCGGCCTCCCGCCATTTCATAGGCAAAGGTGGAGCGCAGCATCGCGGCGCGCTCGGCATAGGTGAAGGGGTTGCGCGGATCGCGCGCCACATTGGCCGATCCCACCAGCACGATCACCCGCTTCACCTGCTCGAGCGCCTGGCGGATGACATGCTCATGGCCGATATGCAGTGGCTGGAAACGTCCGATGAAGACGCCGAAATCGGCCTTGGTCGCGTCCTGGTTCATGGCTCGAGACTCCCTCGCTTGCCTGGCTCAGCCCCGGACTCCCCGGGGCATGGCGCACTTATATTCAATTGACATATAACTAGTCAAGCTATAAGTTACGCGCCTCGAATACAGGGATCCCAGATGAGCGAAACCGAGTTTCTCGCCGGATATGATCCCGCCGCTTTTGCCAGGCCTTCGGTCGCAGTGGACCTCGTCCTGCTCACTGTGGCGGATGGCAGGCTGGCCGCGCTGCTGCAACAGCGTCAGGATCATCCGCACAAGGGAGAGTGGGCTTTGCCCGGCAGCTTTGTCGGCATCGAAGAGGGCCTGGACGACGCCGCCCGCAGGGTGCTCGCAACCAAGGCGGGGATCGGTACGGCCTATCTCGAGCAGCTTTACACCTTCGGCGCGCCGACGCGCGATCCACGCATGCGGATCATCACCATCGCCTATTTCGCGCTGCTGCCGGCCGACCTGCTCGCCGCAGCGGTGCAGGATCGAAGCGATCTGGCGATCGTCCCGCTCGATGTGCCCTGGCCGGGCGAACAGGGTGGTCCCGTCACTGCGCGGCAGGCCGGACAGGAGCCGCTTCCCCTGGCCTTCGACCATGCCGAAATCCTCGGCCACGCCGTCAAGCGCCTGCGCGGCAAGCTGGACTATTCGCGAATTGCCTTCGCCCTCCTGCCCGAGATGTTCACGCTGCGCGCGCTGCAGGATGTCCATGAAGCGATCCTGGGCACGACCTTCGGCAAGCCGGCCTTTCGCCGCCGGATGATCGACAAAGGGTGGATCGAAGGAACCGGCATGCGCGAAAGCGGTGCGTCGTTCCGCCCCGCCGAACTCTATCGCCTCGTTCCGGTGGTCGCCCCGGCCACCTAGACAGGGCCCTATGAGGTGATTAGGCGGCGGCGATGGAGCAATCGCATCCCTGCGGCGTCGTCGAAACAGCAGCCGTGAAAAGGTCCATGCCCTGACCTCCGGCGCCGCGCCCCCACCCGCACCTCGCACCGTCCGCAACCAGGCCGCGCTTGCGATCGTCTTCATCACGGCGATGGCGCTGTTCTTCCGCACGCCGATCCTCAGCGGCTTCGATCTCGGCTTTGGAGACCGCGCAGACGGGATGATCGAGATCAGCATTCTCGAACATTGGCGCAATGTGCTGTGCGGCGCCGCAGCCTGGAACACGACCGGCTATTTCTATCCCTATACCGGCACGCTCGGTTACAATGACGGCTATTTCCTCTACGGGCTGGTCTATTCCTTCTGGCGGCTGTTCACCGATCCCTTCCATGCCGACACGCTGAACATCCTGACCTTCAAGGCGATCGGCTTTGTTGGCGCTTACCTGCTCGTCGCCAGAACCTTTCGCTGGGGTCGGGGCGCTGCAGCTTTGGTGGCACTGCTGTTTACGGTCGCCAGCAATATCTCGCTCCAGGCGGTTCATGCGCAGCTGCAAAGCGTCGCCTTGCTGCCGGTCGCGATGATGCTGGCGATCGCGGTCGTTCGCGCGGAGCGGGAACAGCGCCATCGCCGCGCTCGACTATTGGCCGTGGCGCTCGCGGCGCTGATGGCGGCCTGGCTGCTGACCGCTTATTACATGGCCTGGTTCACGATCTTTTCGGCCTGCCTGTTCGCTACCTGCTGGTGCACGCTGAGCGGCAACTGGCGCCCCGCCGCACTGCTTCGCCTCGTGCGACGCCATGCCGGGACGCTTGCCTGCGCCGCGGCCGCTTTCATCGTCCTGATCATCCCCTTCCTCACCGTCTATCTGCCCAAGGTGAGCGAGACCGGCGGAGAGCCTTATCGTCACATGCTCGGCTACCTCGTCACGCCACTGATCGACATGATCAATGTCGGGGCCGACAATTATGTCTGGGGCTGGATCTTCCAGTCATTGCGCGCACTGGTCCATGCCGTCCTGCCCGCTGATCCCGCGCTGCCGGGGCGGGTGCTCGGCGGGGAACATGAAGCTGGGTTGCCGCTGATCCTGTTCATCCTGGTGGTGATCGCGGCGTGGCGGATCATCGTCCGCGGCCGCGTCGGGCAGGATCGGCCGGTCTCGGTCGAACTACGGGCGTTCGCACTGGCGATGATGGTCGCCTGGCTGCTCACCCTGCAATTCTGGGTGGCGTCGCCCTGGGGGCTGGTGTTCGAGCTGGTGCCGGGCGCGAAGGGCATGCGGGTGGTTGCGCGCTACCAGCTCTGGCTGGTGCTGCCGTTCCTGCTGCTCGTCGTCGCGGCCTGGCGGGAGCGCGCGACCCGGCTGGCGCGATCCAGGCCCTGGCTCGCAGTGATAATCGTGGCGCTGCTGGTGGCCGAGAATCTCAGCGCGGAGTCTGCCGCGCGACTGAGCGGCTCAGTCCAGCGCACAGCCCTGTCCAGCGTCCCCGCGCCGCCCGCCAGCTGTACGAGCTTCTATGTGGTCGCAGCCCGCCGGAACGAGCCGCTCTTCGTCAACGCCGAGAAGAATGGGCGCTACCCGCACAATGTCGATGCGATGTTCCTCGCCGAGCTCTGGCGCGTGCCGACCATCAACGGCTTTTCCACCTTCAACCCGCCCGACTGGAAGTTCGCCGACCCGCTGGCGCCCGATTACGATGCCCGGGTGATGGACTATGCGCGGCGCCACGAACTGCGCGGCTTGTGCCGGCTCGACATGCGGCAGGCCCGGCCATGGACTATCACCACCGCAACCGCGACCGGCAAATCGTAGAAAATCGGGCTTCAGGGATGAAGCGCAGCCGTCGATGCTATGGCGTCGCCCTGATGGATCATCTCGTTCAGCCGGCGGACCGTATTCCAGTTTCGCACGGTGCCCGCGCCGAGACGCCTGATCGTAAGCTGGGACACCAGCCGGGAACGGGCCGGATCCTGCTCGAAATGAATCCAGAGATGGCCTTCAGCGAGTTTCAGGGACTCGCCCTGGGTAGCATAGGGCATCAGCGCTTCGATAACGGCGTCATCAAGCGGCTTGCGCATGACGCGCACCGCGACGCGCGCCGGGTCGCGCTCCGCTTGTTCCGGAAATGGATTGCTTCTCGCCAGCCTTCGCCAATGTGCCCTGGTCTTCACGATCGTGTCGACATGGCGGCCGAAAACCTGCTCGAAAGCAGTTTCCAGGCGCTTCTCGAGTTGCCTGACCGTCGCATGCTCGCTTTCAAACACGGCATTGCCGGTCGCGATCAACGTCCGGGGCTGTTTCAACCCGATGGCCTCCATCATGGCACGCCAATCGGCCATGACGAGCCGGCGCTCATTCCCGATCGTGATGCTGTGGAGCAGGGCGACATGGGATGCCATCGATCCCGCCAGCCATAGCCGATCGGCCGGAGAAGCAACAGACGCTCATCCGCAATCGTTGCTGCCGGCGGGGGTCAAGCGCATTGTTGCCGTAACCCTCGATCGCGAACGGCGAGAATTCCGGTCATGTGAAAGAGCAGCGCGCCGCTTCTGACGGCCCGCACCGTCGCTATGGCGGATTTCAGCCTCGGGTTGAATCGCGTGCGCGAACCCAAGGCGACTATGTTGGAGTGTGACATAATTCGGCGCGCATTTCGGGTGCTGGAAGGCGTTTTCACGAGGGGAATGTGCGGAAAACCGAGCGCCCAGGTTGGATAATTTTGTCATGCCTGTCGGGGAGCCGGTGGCGGTCGGGCCATGAGGCGGGGCATAGGGGACGGTGGTCGGCGGTGACCAACGTCTGTTGGGAAAGTCAGGAGGATCGCTGACTTTTCCTACTTGTACAGAACGATTGTACACATCCGATGGCCGGATGGGCGAAAGATAAGGGATTATTGCAACCTCACCGTAATTACGGGAAATGCCGGGCCTGCTGCGAGTTGGCCGCATTCAAGGCGCTGGCCGAACAGCGCTGGCACACTGAGCGGTCAGGAAGTTTTCGACCTGGCCACCGGCATGGTCACGCCATATCCTTCGAATTCAGTGCCGACATCGGGGTTCGCCTTCAGTGCGGCGCGCAGATCAGTCTCCGCCTTGGCTGCTTCGCCTTTGCGCGCCTCCGCGACCGCGCGGCCGTATAGCGAAGCGGCCTGAGTCGGGCTGAGCGCGAGCGCGCTATCATAGCCGTTGATCGCATCGTCGAGACGATCGAGTCGAAGCAGCACGAAGGCGCGGCTGTCGAGAATCGCCGCGGCCTTGGGGCTGAGCGCGAGCGCGGCCTCACAGTCTGCGAGGGCCGAAGCAAGCGCGACACCCGCAGTCGACTTGGTCCAGCACAGATTGTTGAGCGTCGCCGCCGTCTTCGCGAGAGCACGGGCGTCAGCGAAATCTTTCTCGGCCAGCGCCGTGTGGCCTGCCTTCATATGGGCGACACCGCGAAGCACGAAGATGCCGGGTTCGTTAGCGGCCATTCCCTGCGCGGTCGTCAGCGTTTCGACCGCGCCGGCGTAATCATGGTGATCCTCCTGGACTTGAGCCCTGAGCATCAGCACGTTCGAATCTTTCGGATCGAGTTTGAACGCCGCATCGAGATCGGCAAGCCGGCCGGCATAATCGGTTTTCGGACGGATATTGGCGCGGTTGACATAGATATACGCCTCGGGCTTGAGGGCGATCGCGCGATCGAAATCGCGCATCGCCGCGTCGCGCTGCCCGCTCGCGGCCCGGATGCGTGCGGCGACGACATGGGCATAGGCCATATCGGGATTGGCAGCGACAAGCGCATCGGCCTGGCGCAACGCGCCGGGCTGGTCCCCGCGGCCACGCGCGATATTGGCAAGCAGCAGATACATGTCGGTATAGGCCGGACTGAGCTTGATCGCTGCATTAGCGTCGACGACCGCGAGATCGAGCTGATCGGCCGCGCGGTGCGCCTGGGCGCGTTGCGAGATGGCGAAGAGGTTGCCCGGCTCGATCTCAAGCGAGGCGGTGTAGGCGGCCACGGCGTCGGCTGGCTTGCCGACCTGCATCGCGAGCAAGCCGCGAGCGCGAAACACGACCGCGTTGCGCGGATCGATCGCGGCGGCCGCGTTCAGATCCGCAGTCGCGAGCGCGGTCTCCCCTTTCCACACATGCGCGATGCTGCGATTGGCCAGGGCGAGGAGGCTCTTCGGATCGAGCGCCAGCGCCTTGCTGAAATCAGCGATCGCGTCGTCGATGCGCGCGCGATCGAGCAGGCTGCTGCCGCGAGCGACAAAGGCCTCCGCGGTCGCCGGCGTCACACCAAGCTCAGCGGTGGTCATCATATAGTTGTCCGGCCTGCGCACATAGAGAGTCTGTTTGAACAGATCGCGCAGTTTCTCCTGCGCGGCCGGCGCCTCCGCGGCGGGAAATTCGGGCACCAGGCTGCGCTCCTCTTCCTCCACGGTGAAGACATTGTTCTTGATCTCGGCGTGGCGCTTGTACGCAATGCCGGCAACCGAGGTATCGACATCTTCGCCATGATAGAGCGTGAAATCGCCGCTGCCCCGAGGCAGCAGGATGGTCTCGCGCGTGCGGGAGTGAATCGGATAATTGACCGCGAAGGGCGCGTTCTGGTCCGGTCCGGGATCGCGGCTGAAATCAGCGCGGTAGCCGACCCATACGCCGTCAGTTTCGTAAAAGCCGTCATCCCATTCCATCTTCGCGGTGCCGTCCATCACCAGCTTCAGGGTGCGGGCGGCGGCATCGAAGGAATAGCTGGTCGCCTTGGGCTCGATGAAATCATATTTGGCCTTCCAGAATTCGCGCAGCGCCTTGTCGCGGTCGACCGGCGTCATGTTCGAAAGACCCATATTAGTGTCGATCGCCTCATCCTCGCGGAGCAGCCGCTCGGCATGGGCGGGCGCCGGCAGCGTGATGCCGGCGGTGGCATCGATGCGCAGTGAGATATCAGTCTGCGGCTGGGCGAAGGGTGGCGGCATCATCGCGACGAGCTTGCCGTTGCCCGGCACCAGCGGCAGGCCCCAGTAGAAGGCGGGCACGACCAGCGCATCGAGCGCCTTGTCGCCCAGGCGCGTGCCGTCCAGCCAGTAAACCCGCCCATTGATCGTCGCGCGGACCAGGACATGGTTGAACAGCGTGACTGCGGGCAAGCGCCCGTCCATGCCGTCCCCGATCTCAGTGTTGACCACCACCGGCACCGCGTCGATGCCGACGCCGTGGAGCAGCGCGAGCAACAGCACCGTCTTGCCCTTGCAATCGCCGAAGCGCCGCGACCAGGTGGTGTCGGCATCGGCGGGGATCAGGCCGCCATCATTGGTGGCGAGGAGGACATAGCGGACCCGATCCTGTACCAGCGCCAGCGCCGACTCCGCGCGTTTCACCGGATCGGGCGAGGCTGCCTTGATCTTCGCGACCTCGGCCTGGAGCGGAGAGGCCGGCGCGAGCGTCGCGGCCTTGGCGTATAGCGGCCCCATCAGATCGGCCACGCCCGACCAGGATGAGAAATCGGTGATCTGGACCGACCGGCCATATTGGAAGCGCGTCGGCGCTCCCTTGGGCGGGGTGACGATCTTGAGGTCGTCAAGCGACAGCTCGATCGAGGCGAGGCCGCCGGCCTTCGCCGGCTTGAGCGTCGCGAGGCCACCGGTGCTGCGCAGCTGGACCGGCAGCGTGGCGGGCCACTGCGCCCGCATATGGGCCCGCGCAATGTTGATGCCGTTCCATGTCGCGGTCACCGTCTCGACATGATGGCCGAGCGCGGGATCGGTACCGGCGACCGAGGCCGAGAAATCGATGATGTCGCCGACCTGGAGCCCCTCGGGCTGGATGGTCGCGGTCAGCTCGCCGTCAATCGTGGCATTGTCCATATTGGTTTCGCGGCGCGCGACGATGAAGGTCTGGCCCGACGCGAGCACGTCGATTACCTTGTCGCCACGGCGGATCAACAGCTTGTGGATGGTCGGCGCCTCGAAGTCCGGATTCCAGGCAAGGGCGACCATGCCAGCGGCAAGGCCCTGCGGCGTCTGAATCTGATAGGCGCTCTCGAACCAGCGGGTCTGGTGCGCGGGGGTCAGATCATATTGCTCGTCCTGGAGCAGCACCTTGACCGCGACCTCGTCCGGCTTGGGATCGGGCGCGGGGATGACCGACGGCTTCACCCAGGCGGGCGCCGGGCCAAAGGCGAGCTTCTCGGTCCGCGCAGCGCCAGGGGCCGGATCGGCCGCGATTGCCATGTCCGCCGATGCGCCTGTCATTACCATGGCGGCGCCGCCGAGAATCACCCAGTTCTTCATAACTGCCCCTTGTTCGTGGCGCTGATGCTAGCCGGTTTGCGGACGGGCGCAATCGCGACCGAGCGCAGAGATATGCGGGGTTGGTCAACGAGTTGGCGGGTCGGCGCGATGCTGGAGCGGGGACGAGGCGCAGGATGTGCGGGCGAGGGCATATGCGGGACGGTGGTTGGCGGCCACCACCACCTGTCGGGAATGTCTAACTCAATTACGCAGCGTCGCCGTAACTGCCACAACTCCAGTCATTCGATTATGCCGAATTCTTTACGATGGAGGAAAAATTGCAGCGCCAACGTATCGAGAGCATCCGCACCATCAACTCGGTGGCTTAGACGAAGGAGGCCAGAGACAGGTTTGGACACATAGGCACCCCCCGGCGATGCAATAAACAGGTTGGTGGCCCAGTCAGCATAGACATCATCGCCGCGCAGATCCTCCGGGTAGCCAAGATATCGGGTTTCGCACTCGACCACGCCGCCCGACCTCAAACGCTTCATCCTTCCGCTTTCACGCACGAGCCCCTCCGAGAAATCACCGAGAACCTTCTTGTCGCTGCCGATTGTCACCAGCTTGGCGCGAAGATGTAGATCGAAGCAGAAGTCGCGCGTTATCAGCAAGTCTGATTTCCCGATATTGATAACGCGAAACGTGATCGCAATACCCGAAAAACTGGCGGTGACGACCACATTGTCGCTATCAATAAAACTGGGATGGTCGCTCCGCGCATAGGCATCGGATGTGCTACAAATACCCAGCGCTACCAGCAGTGCAACTCTCAAGATGGCGGGAAATGCAATCATTTCGATACGGCTCCTACCGCCTCAGAGCTCTTCCATCGAGCAGGCCTACAACCGCCAGCGCCTATTCGTTTATCGGTCGCCTGACGAGTAGGAAGAGAAATCGCCAAGGGCTGCCGCCTAGCAGCCCTTGGCGCTTACTGCTAACAGCCGTCCCCAATTAGCGTGTCTCACCACAGGGGTGCACTCCACAGCAGCCCTTGGCCGTGACAGCTATCAGCTGTCCCTAATTATCGTGTCTCACCTCAGGGGTGCACTACACAAAAGCCGACGCTCGTATTCCATCCTGCTCTGAACCTATAGGCATTTGCGTCTCTCAGCGCACTCATCTCCACGAGCTCGCCGCCGGGTTCTGCGCCTCGGTCAAATTCCGGTGCCGTCGAGCGGCTAAATAAGGCCATGCCCTTAGTTGGCGACTGGCGCTCGAGATCCAGACACCCACTCCCCGCCCCAACCCAAGCTTCACGCAACAAAACACCGCAGCGGGTTGATCCAGCGCAAGAAAGGGCTAGAGCCCCCGCATGGCTTCCCGTCCGCTTACCTTGTACGAAAAGATCTGGGCGTCGCACGTCGTCGAACGGCGCGATGATGGCACCTGCCTGATCTATATCGATCGCCACCTCGTCCATGAGGTGACCAGCCCCCAGGCATTCGCCGGCCTGCGCGCCGCCGGGCGCAGGGTGCGGCGGCCCGACCTCACGCTCGCCGTCCCCGACCATAACCTCCCGACCACCGCGCGCGTCGATGCCGCCGGCCACCGCCTGCCGATCGCCGATCCGGAAAGCGCAGCACAGCTCGACGCGCTGCAGCGCAACTGCGCGGACTTCGGCATCGACTATATCGATGCGATCGCCGCCGCACAGGGCATCGTCCATGTCGTCGGGCCGGAACAGGGCTTCACCCTGCCAGGCACAACGCTCGTCTGCGGAGACAGCCACACCTCGGCGCACGGTGCGCTCGGCGCGCTTGCCTTTGGCATCGGCACGAGCGAGGTCGAGCATGTCCTCGCAACGCAAACCCTGTTGCTGACTCAGTCGAAGACGATGGAAGTCCGCGTCGACGGCACGCTCGGCTTCGGCGTCAGCCCCAAGGATGTGATCCTTGCGATCATCGGCAAGATCGGCGCTGCGGGCGGCACCGGCTATGTCATCGAATATACCGGCGAGATCATCCGCGCGATGTCGATCGAGGGGCGGCTGACCGTTGCCAACATGTCGATCGAGGGCGGCGCCCGCGCCGGCCTGGTCGCGCCCGACGAAACCACCTTCGCCTATCTCAAGGGCCGCCCGATGGCGCCCAGGGGCGAGGATTGGGACAAGGCGGTCGCCTGGTGGAAGACGCTGCCGAGCGATCCTTCCGCCACCTATGATCGCAGCGTTCGCCTCGACGCGACCGACATTGCCCCCTCGCTGACCTGGGGCACAAGCCCCGAGGATGTCGTCGCGATCACCGGCACCGTGCCCGATCCCGACAGCTTCGCCGACCCCGCCAAGCGCGAGGCCGCGCGCAAGTCGCTCGCCTATATGGGCCTGACGCCGGGTACCGCCATGCAGGACGTGCCCGTCGAGCATGTCTTCATCGGCAGCTGCACCAACTCGCGGATCGAGGATCTGCGCGCCGCAGCCTCGGTCGCGAATGGCCGTCATGTCGCGAACGGCGTGCGCGCTCTGGTCGTGCCGGGATCGGGTCTGGTCAAGCGTCAGGCCGAGGCCGAGGGGCTCGATCGCATCTTCGTGGACGCCGGTTTCGAGTGGCGCGAGCCCGGATGTTCGATGTGTCTCGCAATGAATCCGGATAAAGTGCCGCCAGGCGAACGCTGCGCTTCCACTTCGAATCGGAATTTCGTAGGACGGCAGGGACCGGGGGCGCGAACGCATCTGGTATCACCGGCAATGGCCGCGGCGGCGGCGGTGACCGGGCGGTTGAGTGACGTTCGCGATCTGATGGGGAGGAAGCCGGCATGAAGCGCGCATTGGTCCTGTTGATTCTCGGCACCGTCATCAGCGGCATCGCGGCCTATGCCGCGAGCGCCCGCCCCGCGCCCGAGGTCGCGACCCCAGAGCCCAACCCGGCACGATAATGGAACCGGTCAGCCAGGTTTCGGGCCGCGCCTATCCGTGGGGCGCGAAGAATATCGATACCGACGTCATCATCCCCGCGCATTGGCTGAAGACCATCACGCGCGAAGGGCTCGGCAAGGGCGCCTTCGAAACCGTCCGCGCGCAAGCCGGCAATATCTTCGACGATCCGCGCTATGCGGGCGCACCCATCCTGATCGCCGGCGACAATTTCGGCTGCGGCTCGAGCCGCGAACATGCTGCATGGGCGCTTGCCGATATGGGCATCAAGGCGGTTATCGCGCCCAGCTTTTCAGATATCTTCTCAGGGAATGCCTTCAAGAACGGCATCGTCGCCGTCGTCCTGCCGCAGGAAGCGATCGACCGTCTGGTCGAGGTCGCGAAAACCGATACCGTCACTGTCGATCTGGAGACGATGACGGTCACCACCGCCTTCCAGGATCGCTTCGTGTTCGAAATGGACAGCTTCCGCCGCCAGTGCCTGATGGAGGGGCTGGACGAAATCGGCCTGACGCTGGCAAGGGATACCGCGATTTCGAAATACGAATCCGGTGTTGCCGAGCACCGGCCGTGGATGAGTGGAGACAGGGCAAATGCGGGCACTTTTGTCGAAAGCACCGGGCGGGCCTGAAACACTCGTTATCGACGAGTTGCCTGATCCCGTCGCCGGCGAAGGTCAGGTGGTGGTCGCGGTCAAGGCCTGCTCGATCAACTATCCCGATGTGCTGGTCATCGAGGATAAATATCAGTTCAAGCCGCCGCGCCCGTTCGCCCCCGGCAGCGAAATCTCGGGCGTGATCGAAAGCGTCGGCGCGGGCGTGACCGGCTGGGCGCCGGGTGACCGTATCATCGCGACGACCGGGTCGGGTGGCCTGGTCGAGAAGATCGCGCTTCCCGCTACAAGCCTGTACACCCTGCCCGCGGGCCGCAGCTTCGCCGAGGGCGCTTCGCTGCTGCTGACCTATGGCACCACCATCCACGCCCTGCTCGATCGCGGGCACATCGTCGAAGGCAATAGCCTGTTGGTGCTGGGCGCCGCCGGCGGCGTCGGTCTCGCGGCGGTCGAACTCGGCAAGGCCTTTGGCGCACGCGTGGTCGCTGCTGTCTCCTCCGAAGAAAAGGCCGCCGCGGCGAGAGAGGCCGGCGCCGACGAGACGATCATTTATCCCCACGCGCCCCTCGACAAAGACCAGTCAAAGGCGCTCGCCGACCAGTTCAAGGCGGCGCTCGGCCCGAATGGCGCCGACGTGATCTATGACCCGGTCGGTGGCGATTATGCCGAGCCGGCGCTGCGTTCGATCGGCTGGGAGGGCCGCTATCTGGTCGTCGGCTTCCCCGCCGGCATTCCCAGGCTGCCGCTCAACCTGACCCTGCTCAAGAGCTGCGACGTCTGCGGCGTGTTCTGGGGCGCCTTTGCCACGCGCAATCCAAAGGCGAACAAGTCGAATATCGAGCGCCTCTTCCGCCTGTGGAAAGACGGCCAGATCGCCCCGCGCGTAACCGAGGTCTTCGCCTTTGAAGACGGCGGCAAGGCGATCGCCAAGATGGCCGCGCGCGGCGCGATCGGGAAGCTGGTGGTGACGGTGGCGGAATAGGCATTGGATGCCTTGCGCGAACCCGTTGCCTATCCGCCTTCCCCACCCTATCTCCGACATGACAATCGCACGCCCAAGGGAATGAACAGCATGACCACTTTCGACGATCGCGAACGGGCGTTCGAGACGAAATATGCACGCGACGAAGAGATGGCGTTCCGCGTCACCGCGCGGCGCAACCGGCTGCTCGGCCATTGGGCCGCGGGCCTGATGAAGCTGACCAAGGAAGAGGCCGATGCCTATGCCTCGGCGGTCGTCCAGGCCGAATTCGAGGAAGCCGGCGACGAGGACGTGATCCGCAAGCTGGTCAGCGACCTGACCGCGGCGAGCGTCGAGGTCGATGAGGGCGCGGTGCGTCGCGCGATCGAGGAGCAGACGATCGAAGCGCGCCGCCAGCTGATGCAGTCGGAATAGCAACGATGGCGATGGCTGCGGACGAGATCGAGGCGCTGATCACCACGGGCATCCCAGATGCACGGGTCGAGATTACCGACCTTGCCGGCGACGGTGATCATTATGCGGCGCGCGTCGTCGCCGAAAGTTTTCGGGGCATGCCCCGCATCAAGCAGCATCAGGCGGTCTATGCCGCCCTTGGCGGTCGGATGGGCGGTGTGCTTCACGCACTCCAACTCACCACCGCCATCCCCGAGTAAGGAGTGAAGACAGTGACTGACGACGCCCAGGCCCGTATCGCAGAGATGGTCGCGAAGAGCGATGTTCTCCTGTTCATGAAGGGCAGCCCGCTCTTCCCGCAATGCGGCTTCTCGAGCCGCGCGGTGGCCATCCTCAACCATCTCGGCGCTGAGTTCGACAGCGTCGACGTGCTCCAGGATCAGGGTGTGCGCCAGGGCATCAAGGCCTTTTCCGACTGGCCGACCATTCCGCAGCTCTATGTGAAGGGCGAATTCATCGGCGGCTCGGACATCATGATGGAAATGTACGAGAGCGGCGAACTCGCCCAGCTGTTCGAGGAACAAGGCGTCGCCTCCGCCCACTGAGGTGCGGGCGATTAGGGCGCACGCGACTGCACTTCTTGTCCCCCTCCCGCTTGCGGGAGGGGCCAGGGGTGGGCGCCCGGCTTCGGCGAGCGGCACCGACTATGGAAAGCGCGAGCCCACCCCCAGCCCCTCCCGCAAGCGGGAGGGGAGCAGAAGACCGGCATTCCGCCCATGAAATTACCACCGGCCAGGATCCAGTTGAGGGGCACCGGCGATGTGCGTTGCGCGTCGCTTCCTCCGCGATCCCGACCGGGCGCAGCATCGGCTTTAATATCGCCGTGATGTTCCACCCCGGAAAACGGAAAGCGTGATTCAAAACTCACACAAGCCGCGCTAAGACGCGAGCGTAAGGCGAATTCCAGCGATGTCGGATTGGGAAAAGCCGGGTAAGGCGGACCGATGCGAGATCGGGGGGAGCATCGGTCCGCCCTGCTGAAGCGTCGAAACGCTCGGCATATTCGATATTATGCAGTCAACGTGCCAATCATTGCAAGTGGCAGAAAACCGTACCTCATAATGGTTAACGAATTTCCACGCCCCATCCGAACTGTAAGCAATTCCGACATATTGGCCGCGCTACCCAAGCTTGCCCCGACCGGTTAGGACTAGCGGCATGACGAACCCTCCCATTGCCCCCCGAATTAACCGGCGCACCGGCGGCCGAATCCTGGTCGATCAACTGGTCGCGCAAGGCTGCGACCGTATCTTCACCGTGCCCGGCGAAAGCTTCCTCGCCGTGCTCGACGCGCTCCACGATACGCCCGAGATCGATCTGGTGGTGTGCCGCCAGGAAGGCGGTGTCGGCTTCATGGCCTGTGCCGATGGCGCGCTGACCGGCCGCCCAGGGGTCGCCTTCGTGACTCGCGGGCCGGGGGCGACCAACGCCTCGATCGGCGTCCATGTCGCAATGCAGGATTCGCAGCCGATGGTCCTGTTCATCGGCGATGTCGATCGCGGCACGAAGGACCGCGAAGCCTTTCAGGAAATCGACTTCCCGGCGATGTTCGCACCCATCGCCAAATGGGCGGCGAAGATCGACGACGCCGCGCGCATCCCCGAATATATCGCCCGCGCCTGGACTGTGGCGCTGTCCGGCCGGCCCGGCCCGGTCGTGCTGGCGCTGCCGGAGGACATGCTGCTGGACGAAGTGGTCGCGGCCGATCGGCCAAGGATCGCGCGGGCCGTCCAGGCCTGTGATCCAGGCGTCATGGGAGCGCTCGCCGGCCTGCTCGGCGAGGCCAGGAATCCGGTCGCGATCATCGGCGGCGCCGGCTGGGATGCCGAGGCGACACGCGACTTCCAGCGTTTCGCCGAGCGTAGCGGCTTGCCAGTGGTCGCTGCCTTTCGCCGCCAGGATGCGATCCCCAACAGCTCGCCCGCTTATGCCGGCAATCTCGGCTATGGTCCCAATCCAAAGCTCGTCCAGCGGGTCAAGGATGCGGATCTGCTGCTGGTGATGGGCCCGAGGCTCGGCGAGGCCACCACCGACGGCTATACGCTGGTGACGCCCGAACACCCCGGCCAGACCCTCGTCCATATCCATCCCGATCCCAACGAACTGAACCGCACCTATCGCGCCGATCTCGCAATCTGCGCCGGAATGCGCGAATTCGCCTATGCGCTGCTCGCGATCGAGATCCCGCCGCTCGATACCGCCGCTGCGGCGCGCGTCGACTATGAGGCTTGGTCCACCCCGGCCCCGCGCGACCTGAAGCTCGATCTCGGGCCCTGCGTCGCCGCGATGCGCGAGGCGCTGCCGGCCGACACGATCATCTGCAACGGCGCGGGCAATTATTCGGGCTGGTGGCACCGCTATTGGCGCTATGCCGGCCCGGGCTGCCAGCTTGCCCCGACAGCGGGAGCAATGGGCTATGGCGTGCCCGCCGCCACGGCGGCGGCGCTACGCCACCCTGATCGCATGGTCGTGGCGCTGGCGGGCGATGGCTGCTTCCTGATGAACGGCCAGGAACTGGCGACAGCGGTTGCGCACGGCGCTGATATGCTCGTGCTCGTAATCGACAACAGCACCTACGGCACCATCCGCATGCACCAGGAGCGCGAATATCCCACCCGGCTGTCCGGGACGACCCTCCGCAACCCCGATTTCGCCGCCCTCGGCCGCGCCTATGGCTGCTGGGCGGAAACGGTGGTGACGACCGCGGAATTCGCCCCAGCGCTAACCCGCGCCATGGCGCAGAAAGGCGTGCGCCTGCTCCACCTGAAGACCGACATAGAGGCGATCACGCCAGGCACGACTATCTCCGCCCTGCGCAAACGCTGATCGACGCAAAGCGCGCATAAAAAGGCCACCCCGGTTTCCCGAGGCGGCCCCTTGGCTGCGTGACGGCAGCGTCAGATATCGTCGCCGAGCGCACCCTTCACCTTGCCGATGAACTGCTGGCTCTTGCCCTTCAGCTCCTGACCAGCGCCTTCGTCGCGCGTGACCGGGTTGTCGCTCTGCTGCTTGGCCTTGCCAATCGCTTCGTTGACATTGCCTTTGATCTTGTCGGTGAGTTCACCCATGATCGTGCTCCTGATTCAGCGGCGCCGCCGGGGGGCCGGCGCCCACAATTGCTGAATATAAAACACGCGAGCATGGCCGAGGTTCCGACGCCATCGCTCCTCCCTGGCATACAAGTATTTGAAATATGGCCGTGCGTTCCCGCTCAGGGCGCGACCTTCTTCAGGAAGGCCAGTGCCGAAGCCCAGTTCGCTTCCGCACCCTTGGGATCTTTTGCGGCAATCAGCGTCGACGAACCGTGCACCCCCGTCGCCGGCACATATTGCTCGGCCTTGCCCCCTGGCACCTTTTCGGCAAGCGCCCTGGCCTTGGCGATCTCCTCGGGGTCGCTCGACGAGGTAATATAGGTTGGCACGGCGAGGTGCGCTGCCGCCCGCCCGACCATGCGCGGGTCAGGGAAATATTCGCCCGGCGAGAACGCCATCACCGCCTTGACCTCGCCGGGATAAAGGGGGGCGACGTCAATCGCCAGCGACGCGGAATAGCTGCTGCCCCACAGGATGATTGGCTTGCCGAACGGCCGCGCCCAGTTGACCGCGCCGATCAGGTCCTTCTCGGCATCGAACATCTCGGCCTTGTGCTTGACGTTCTTCATCGTCTCGTTGGTGCCGAACATCGAACCGCCCGAACGCTGGTCTATCGCCATCGCGGTATAGCCCGCCGCCGCCAGCCTGGGCGCGATCGTGGCATATTCGTCCCTGTTCGAATCCGCCTGATGGAAAAGCAGGATGATCGCCTTGGGATTCTCGGCCGCATAGAGATCGCCGCGAACATTGATCCGGTCCTGCGCGGTGACCCACACCATGCTGGGCTTGTCAGTCTCTACCACCGCCGCGTCATTGCCGGCGCTCTCATTTCCCGATGTGCCGGGGTGACAGGCGGACAGGGTAGCGGCAGCAAGCAGCGCAATGCGTTTCATGGACAAGCCCCTCGAATGTTTCGGCTATCCTATAGGGCTCAGCGCGCGCCCGCCAGCGGCCGTGTCAGATAAGCCCCGCAAGCGGACTCGACGGATCGGCATAGCGCCGCTTGCCCATCCGCCCGGCGAGATAGGCCATCCGCCCGGCCTCGACACCCGCCTTCATCGCCGCCGCCATCAGGATCGGGTGCCTGGCCTCGGCAATCGCTGTATTCATCAGCACGCCGTCGCAGCCAAGCTCCATTGCAAGTGCCGCATCGGACGCAGTGCCGACCCCGGCATCGACGATCACCGGCACACTCGCGCCCTCGACGATCAGGCGGATCGTAACCTGATTCTGGATACCGAGCCCCGATCCGATCGGCGCGCCCAGGGGCATCACCGCGACCGCGCCCACATCCTCGAGCCGCTTCGCGGCGATCGGATCGTCGACGCAATAGACCATCGGCAGAAAACCCTCCTTGGCCAGAATCTCGGTCGCGCGCAGCGTCTCAACCATATCCGGGTAGAGGGTCTTGGCTTCGCCCAGCACCTCGAGCTTGACCAGATCCCAGCCCCCCGCCTCACGCGCGAGCCGCAAGGTACGGACCGCGGACTCGGCATCGAAGCAACCGGCGGTGTTGGGCAGATACGTGACCTTTTTCGGATCGATGAAGTCGGTCAGCATCGGCGCATTCCGGTCCGACACATTCACCCGCCGCACAGCGACCGTGACGATCTCAGCGCCGGCCGCCTCTACCGCCGCGGCGTTCTGCGCATAATCCTTGTACTTGCCGGTGCCGACGATCAGCCGTGAACGGAAGGTCCGCCCCGCGACTGTCCAGCTGTCATCGCTGACCGCCTTGGCGTGGTCCCCACCGCCCACGAAATGGACGATCTCGAGTTCGTCGCCATCCTCGACTCGCACCTGCGCCAGCGTCGAGCGCGGCACCACTTCGAGGTTGCGTTCCACCGCCACCTTCTCGGGAACAAGCCCCAGATCGGCGGCAAGTTGCGCGAGCGTCAGGCCCGCATGGACGCGGCGATGCTCGCCATTGACGGTGATGGAGACTGTGTGATCGCTATGCATCCCTCTCCCCTAGCCCTTCGCTTCGCGCGAAGTCGAGAAGGCTTTCAAGTAAAGCCGAAAGCTGCCCTTCGCCGCCCCACCCCTCATCGTCATGTCTCGACTTCACTCGACACGAGCGGGTAAGGAGCCCGCGGATATAGGCGCGGGATCGGCGCCCGCAACCAAACGGGGAATATCATGGCCGCAACCGTCTTCGTCCTGAACGGCCCGAACATGAATCTGCTCGGCCTGCGCGAGCCCGAAATCTATGGCAGCGACACGCTCGACGATATCGCCGGCCAGCTGGAAGACCGCGCGCGTGATCTCGAACTGTCAATCGACATGCGCCAGTCGAATCACGAAGGCCATCTCGTCGACTGGCTGCACGAGGCCCAGGCGACGGGGGCGAAAGCCGTCATCCTCAATGCCGCCGCCTATACCCACACCTCCTTCGCGCTCTATGACGCGGTCCGCGCGATCACCACGCCCGTGATCGAGGTGCATATGTCCAACCCCAATGCGCGCGAGGAGTATCGGCGGCACAGCTTTGTCGGCATGGCAGCGAAGGGAACGATCAGCGGGTTCGGCGCGCTTTCCTACCTGCTTGCGCTTGAAGCCGCCGCCCGTCTCTGACAGGACGCGTCCCCAATAAGGGAGAACCAGGGTCGCATGGCCGAAGATAGCAACGCAGACGCAATGAGGATCGATGTCGAGCTGGTACGCCAGCTCGCCCAGATGCTCGACGAAACCCAGCTGACCGAGATCGAGGTCGAGGACGGCGGCAGGCGGATTCGCATCGCGCGCAAGGCAGCGGCTGCTGCCGCGCCGGTACATTATGCCCCGGCGCCAGCCGCGCCCGCGGCGTCGGCCCCTGCCGAGGCAGCTGCCGCGCCCGCGCCTTCCGCCAACGCGGTCAAATCGCCGATGGTCGGCACCGCCTATCTCGCGCCCGAGCCGGGCGCGGCGGCATTCATCACCGTCGGCAAGGCCGTCGCGGCGGGGGACACGCTGCTGATTGTCGAAGCGATGAAGGTGATGAACCCGATTCTCGCGCCAAGCGCCGGCACGGTAAAGGCGATCCTGGTCGAAAGCGGCCAGCCGGTCGAGTTCGACCAGCCCCTTGTGGTCGTCGAGTAAGCCATAATGGCTGAAATCAAGAAGCTCCTGATCGCCAATCGCGGCGAGATAGCGCTGCGCATCCATCGCGCGTGCCACGAAATGGGCATCAAGACGGTCGCGGTACACTCCACCGCCGACGCCGACGCGATGCATGTCCGCCTCGCCGACGAGGCGATCTGCATCGGCCCGCCGCCCGCCGGCGAAAGCTATCTCAACATCGCCAACATCATCTCGGCGGCCGAGATCAGCCATGCCGATGCAATCCATCCCGGCTATGGCTTCCTCAGCGAGAATGCCCGCTTCGCCGAGATCGTCGAAGCGCACGGCATCATCTTCGTCGGACCGAAGCCCGAGCACATCCGCACCATGGGCGACAAGGTCGAGGCGAAGCGCACCGCCGGCGCGCTCGGCCTGCCGCTGGTGCCTGGCTCCGACGGCGCGATCAGCGACCTTGGCGAAGCAAAGGCAATTGCCGCCGAGATCGGCTATCCGGTGATCATCAAGGCCGCCTCGGGCGGCGGCGGGCGCGGCATGAAAGTGTGCACGTCCGAGGATCAGCTCGAGACGCTGATGATGCAGGCCGGCAATGAGGCGAAGGCCGCCTTCGGCGACGCCACCGTCTATATGGAAAAATATCTCGGCAATCCGAGGCATATCGAATTCCAGGTGTTCGGCGACGGCAATGGCAACGCGATCCATCTCGGCGAGCGCGACTGCTCGCTGCAGCGCCGCCACCAGAAGGTATTGGAGGAGGCCCCCTCCCCCGTACTCGGCGCGGAGGACCGCGAGCGCATGGGCGGCATCGTCGCCAAGGCGATGTCCGACATGGGCTATCGCGGTGCGGGCACGATCGAGTTCCTGTGGGAAGACGGCGAATTCTACTTCATCGAGATGAACACCAGGCTCCAGGTCGAACATCCCGTCACCGAGATGATCACCGGGCTCGATCTCGTCCGCGAGCAGATCCGCATCGCGGAAGGCCATCCGTTGACGCTCCGTCAGCAGGACGTGGTGTTCCGCGGCCATGCCATCGAATGTCGCATCAATGCGGAGGATCCGCGCACCTTCGCCCCCTCGCCCGGGCTGGTGAAGCAATATCATGCGCCCGGCGGCATGAACGTCCGCGTCGATAGCGGCCTCTACGCAGGCTACCGCGTGCCCCCTTATTACGACTCGATGATCGCCAAGCTGATCGTCTACGGCACCACCCGCCAGGGCGCGCTGCGCCGCCTGCGCCGTGCGCTCGAGGAGTTCGTGATCGAGGGCATGAAGACGACGATCCCGCTCCACCAGGCTTTGCTCGACGATCCGGATTTCCAGGCCGGGAACTACACGATCAAGTGGCTCGAGGAGTGGTTGGCGCGGCAGGACGAGTAGGCGTTCCGCCCCTTCGCTTATCCCCCTCCCGCTTGCGAGTTTCAGGTCGGCCAGGCCCCCGGCCTGATCTGAACGACGCGGGGCATCGTTCACCTGAAACTGGGTAAGCGGGAGGGGAGCAGAAAAGTCCGCTTTCCCGAGTCTGACAAAAAGCTAGGCTGCAAGCCCGCGAACGGGCATCATCGCTCCGAAGGGGGAACACCGGATGAGCCTCACCGCGGATCTCAAATCGCTCACGAAATCGCAACGCAGCGCGATCTGGGCGAGCTATCTCGGCTGGACGCTCGACGCGTTCGATTTCTTCCTGCTCGTCTTCCTCCAGTCGGCGATCGCCAAGGAATTCGGCACCGACATCAAGGCCGTTTCCGAAGCCCTGTTCTTCACGCTCGCCGCGCGACCAGCCGGCGCGTTCGTCTTCGGCTGGCTCGCCGATCGGTTCGGCCGGCGGCCGGTCCTGATGATCGTCATCCTGCTCTTCTCCGGCTTCTCGGTCCTGTCGGGCTTCGCCCAGACCCTGGGCCAACTATGGCTGATCCGCGCCCTGTTCGGCTTCGCGATGGGCGGCGAATGGGGCGTCGGCGCGAGCCTGGTGATGGAGACGATCCCGCCCAAGCTGCGCGGCCCGGTCTCGGGGCTGCTCCAGAGCGGCTATCCCTCAGGCTATTTCCTCGCGAGCCTCGCCTATTTCCTGTTCTTCGATCATATCGGCTGGCGCGGCATGTTCATGATCGGGGTGGTGCCGGCTCTGCTCGTCTTCCTGATCCGTATGCATGTCCACGAAAGCCCGGCCTTCGAGGCGCGGCGCGGCCGAGCAACGGTCAACGCCTTTCGTGAGCTGGCCCGGCACTGGAAGATCGCGCTGTACGTCGTCATACTGATGACGGCGTTCAACTTCTTCAGCCACGGCACGCAGGATCTCTATCCGACCTTCCTCCAGAAGCAGCACCATTTCGACACCCATATGACCGGCACGCTGAGCCTGATCATGAACCTGGGCGCGATCATCGGCGGCCTGTCTTTCGGCATCTGGTCGGAACGGATCGGCCGCAAAAAGGCGATCATCATCGCCGCGTCGCTGGCGCTCCCGGTCATCCCGCTCTGGGCGTTCAGCGAGACGCCGCTGCTGCTCGGGCTCGGTGCCTTTCTGCTGCAGATCTCGGTGCAGGGTGCCTGGGGAATCGTGCCGGTCCATCTCAACGAGCTGTCGCCGGCTTTGGTCAGGGGCATGTTCCCGGGTTTCGCCTATCAGCTCGGCAACCTCATCGCCTCCCGCAATGGCCCGATCCAGGCGGGCTTCGCCGAAGCACATGGCAATAATTATGGCCTCGCCCTGGCGCTGGTCGCGGGAGCGGCGGCAGTCGTGCTGATCGCCCTGACCGCACTCGGCCCCGAACGCCGCGATGTCGATTTCGTCGAGGAGGCGAAGACGGGATAGCTTGCGCCGCTCCCGCGATAGACAAGCCGGGATCGACCAGAGCGAGCCGGCCCTTTCATACAGGGCGGTCGAGAAACTTCCCTGTTGCGATGCAGCATGGACCTGATATGAAATGATTTCGCGATCGGCATATCGCCGCGGGACTCAGGCTCGAGCTGCAAAGACCAGCGATGACCGATCAGCTTGTCGCTATTATCCTGCAGGGCGGCGGCGCGCTCGGTGCGTATCAGGCGGGCGTGTTCGAAAAGCTGGCGGCAAGCGCGATCGTGCCGGACTGGATTATCGGTACGTCGATCGGCGCGATCAACGGTGCCATCATCGCCGGCAACAGGCCTGAGCACAGGCTCGAGAAGCTGAGCGCGTTCTGGCATGGCATGGCGCCTGGGCGCAGCTGGCTGGACGCATGGACGCCGGCATATTGGCCGGAGATGCTGAACGGCTTCGCGCCCGGCCTGGCCGCCTTGTCGAAGAACCAGGCGGTGCTTTCGGCGATGACGCAAGGCATTCCCGGTTTTTTCAATTCGCGCGCATGGCCCGGTTTCGATCTGGACGCGCCGGTGGCGACGGACGAAGCGGGTTTTTACGATACCGCCCCCCTCCGCCAGACGCTGCTCGATCATGTCGATTTCGACTATCTGAACGAAGGCCCGGTCCGCCTCAGCGTCTGCGCCGTCAATGTCGAGACGGCCGAGTTCACTGTGTTCGATACCGCCGACAAGGCGCAAGGACCGATCGGGCCGGAGCACATCATGGCAAGCGGCGCCCTCCCGCCCGCCTTTCCGCCGGTCCTGATTGATGGGCAGGCCTATTGGGACGGCGGGATCTATTCGAACACGCCGCTTGAGGTCCTTCTCAACGCAGCGCCCAATCGCGACGCCCTGGTGTTCATGATCGATCTCTGGGACCCGACCGAATGCATACCCGCGACCATGACCGGGGTCATGGATCGCATGAAGAGCATCCAATATACCGGCCGCACGACGGCACAGATCCAGGTTCGCAAGCGCATCGAGGATCTGCAAAAGGCGATTCGCCTCCTCGCCGAGCATATTCCGGAAGATCGCCGTGCCGACCCCGCCATTGCCCAGCTCGCTGCCAAGGGGACCGACCGTACGGTCAACGTCGTCCGGCTGATCATGCAGGCGCTCGAAGGCGATAATCAGTTTCGCGATGTCGACTTCACCACCGCGACCGTCGCGGCGCGCTGGGCGGCGGGCAAGGCTGACGCCGCCCGCGCGCTGCATCACAAATCGTGGCTGAAGCCGGTGCCGCCCCATGCGGGCCTCGTCATCCACGAACTGGACCAGGAGCGCTGACCCGGATGACCGAAGACGAGATACGCCAGAACGCTTTCGCGATGCCGATCTACAATCCGGCCTATCCGCCCGGGCCGTATCGGTTCATCGACCGCGAATATCTCATCATCACCTACCGGACTGATCCGGCGATGCTGGAAAAGGTGATCCCGGCGCCGCTCAAAATGACCGAGCCGGTGGTCAAATATGAATTCATCAACATGCCCGATTCCACCGGCTTCGGCCATTATTGCGAGTCCGGCCAGGTCATCCCGGTGAGCTTCGAGGGCGAAGCGGCAAGCTATGTCCATTCGATGTATCTGGACGACCATCCTCCCATCGCCGGCGGCCGCGAGCTCTGGGGATTCCCGAAGAAACTGGGCAATCCCAGCCTGCAGGTCGACAAGGATACGCTGGTCGGAACGCTGGATTACGGCACCGTCCGGGTCGCCACCGGCACCATGGGCTTCAAGCACAAAGCGCTTGATCCGGAGCCTGTCATCAAGTCGCTCGGCGGCCCCAATTACCTCCTGAAGATCATCCCGCATGTCGACGGCACGCCGCGCATTTGCGAGCTTGTGCGCTACAGCATGACCGATATCGTCCTGAAGGGCGCCTGGAGCGGACCCGGCGCGCTGACATTGGTCGACCATGCCCTCGCCCCGGTGTTCGACCTGCCGGTGCTCGAAGTGCTTTCGACCGTCCACATCATCGCGGATCTGACATTGCCGCTCGGCCATGTCGCCCACGACTATCTTTCATAAGCGAGGATCAGCCATGACACTGAAAGACAAGGTCGCCCTCATCACCGGCGCCGCGAGCGGAATCGGCAAGGAGATCGCGCTCGAATATGCAAAGGCAGGCGCCAGGATCGTCATCGCCGACCTCAATCTGGAAGCCGCGACGGCAGCGGCGAAGGACATCACCGATAGCGGCGGCACCGCGATGGCGGTCGCGATGAACGTCACGGACGAGGCGCAGGTCGACAAGGGCGTGGCCGATGCCGTCGCCGCTTATGGCGGGCTTGATATTCTCATCAGCAACGCCGGCATTCAGATCGTCCACCCGATCGTGGATTTTCCCTATGCGGACTGGCAGAAGCTGATGGCGATCCATGCCGATGGCGCGTTTCTGACGACCCGCGCGGCCATGCGCGCGATGATTGCCGGAAAGCGCGGCGGCGTCATCATCTATATGGGATCAGTGCACAGCCACGAGGCGTCGCCGCTGAAGGCACCTTATGTCACCGCCAAACACGGCCTGATCGGGCTGGCCAAAGTCGTCGCCAAGGAAGGCGCCGAGCACGGCATTCGTTCCAATGTCATATGCCCGGGCTTCGTCCGCACGCCGCTCGTCGACAAGCAGATCCCCGAGCAAGCGAAGGCGCTGGGCATCTCCGAAGCGGACGTCGTCAAGAACGTGATGCTCAAGGAAACGGTGGATGGCGAGTTCACGACGGTCCAGGACGTCGCCGAAACCGCGCTGTTCCTCGCCGCTTTCCCGTCAAATGCGCTCACCGGGCAGTCGATCATCGTCAGCCATGGCTGGTGCATGAAATAGGTCGGGCGGCAATATCCGCTCTGACTGAGGATAGGGATACCAACATGGAAACGATCGGGCGCGACCTGCGCGAAATGCAGCGCGTACCCCTCTCGCCGTCACATGTCGCGGCGCTCCGCGCTGTCGGAACCGTGCGGCACTACCCGGCCGGCACATTCCTCGTGCGCCCGGGCGAACCGGCCGACCGTTTCATCTATGTCGAAGAGGGCGAGATCGAGGTGGTGAACCCGTTCACGGACGAGCGCCACCTCCCGTCCACCCTCGGGCCGACACAGTTCATGGCGGAGATATCGTTCCTCAACGGCGGCAACTGGTCGATGCCGATGCGGGCTGCCGCGGACACGAAGGTGATCGACGTGCCGCGGCGCGAGATGCTGAGGCTGATGTCCGAAATCCCCGAAATGTCGGACATCGTCATCACGGTGCTCGCCGCGCGGCGGCGGCGGCAGCTGGACTCGCGCGATGGCACGCTCGTGCTGATCGGCGAAGACAATGATCGCGCCGTCCGCCGGATCGCCGAGTTCGCGAGCCGCAATCGCCTTCCCTACATGTCCTACGCGATGGGCAGCCCGGAGGCGCGGTCGGTCGCGACAAGCTGCTCGGTGTCGCCGGACTCGCCCGCTGTGATCTTCGGCCGCGATATCGTCGTGACCGAGCCGACGCCCGAGAAGGTCGCGCGCCTGCTCGGCCTGAACCGCGACCTCGTCGATGATGAATCCTTCGAC
>Ga0207703_10000777_pt1 | contig 31435 bp, 23 predicted proteins | sample KBSSwiS12_FD_184304 | JGI IMG/M metagenome (GOLD analysis project Ga0207703, IMG submission 184304) | Switchgrass rhizosphere microbial communities from Kellogg Biological Station, Michigan, USA - KBS Switchgrass S1-2 (SPAdes) (version 2) | ecosystem: Host-associated > Plants > Roots >...
CCTGCATGTGCCGGTCGATTGCGAGCGCTCGTTCCAACACGCTTTCTACGTTCTTGTTGACTCGCCCTAGCGTTTCCTGAATCTGGCGCCAGTCGGGCATCATCTTACGCAACAGTGCGTGACGCTCGCCGCTGGCTTTGCGGTAGTCATCCATGGCCTCATCATGCGCACGGATCATGGACTTGTGGATGTCCTCCAGGATCTCGGTGCCGCCGTTCTTGGCTTCGAGATTGGCAATGACCTTGACGGCCTGGACCCAGCCCGGGGCCTCGGGAGGCACTTCCACGGCTTTTGCCTGGTCCTCCTCGATCCGTACGATGGATTCACTCAGGGCGCGGTGGAGGGTCGGATAGTTGGCGAGGTCCTTGCGTACCGAATCGCCAACACGGACGAATTCGCGCTCGACGATGCGCTCTTTCGCTTCGCGGCCGGCCGAGAGCAACACTTCACGGTTGCGGGCGGCAAGGCGCTCTTCGCCTCGCGCCACTGCGTGTGATGCCAGACGCAGACCGCGTCCCAGCGCGTCAGTGACGGCGCGAATCGCTTGATGGGCGGTTCGTCGCGCGAAGTACAGTGCGACAACCAACAACGCCAGCAGTATGACTGCTGACAGCGCAGGCCACGGCGTGATCGATAACAAACTCGTCATGGACATATACATGCTCCGCTGCAATTCGGCGACAGTTAATGCGCGGAGCACTGGCGGCGTCAACGGCCCCTAAAGCGTCGCCATTTGCCGCCAGTTTTATGTCAGCAGGCGTGAGTATGTGAATTCGCAGGAGAAAGTGTTGGGTGAGACGCGACCGGGACTGTCTTTAATCCCACGCATCCTGAACCAATCGGAACTGCCCTCGCTGCATAATGCGAGGCGCTTCTCAGAGTAACTGACGCAGTGTAACGCCTGCTGTAGCGGCTTGCGGGCCAACAATAACGTGCAGCCAGTTGGGAGCCGCATGCGCCACGCCGCGCAGTCCCAAGGCTGCGATTGCGGATTCGTTCACAACTTTCGGGTCCGCGATGTTGATTCGCAGGCGGGTCGAGGCTGTTTCAATTGCCAGGATGTTTGAGCGGCCGCCCAGGGCGGACAGGAGGGATGACAGGGCTGGTGTTGGAATGGGCGGGGCTGCGGCGTCGGACGCGGGCGACGATGCGTCGGGCGCGCTGGGGGCGCGTGTCGAATCAGCCGCCGCGGTGCCTGATGCGTGCGATGGCGTCGAGCTTGCTGCGGTTGCAGCGGCGTTCATCGCCTGTGCCGCAGGGGCAGGCGCGGCGCGTGAGGCACGCAGGGCGATCTTCATCTCCCCCGCTACCTGGTCAGCCTCAGTGCCTACGACGACCTGTAATGCCGTCGCAGAAGGTTTGATCATGCCCCGTGCGCCGAGGCGCTTGAGGGCCGCTTCGTCGACCAGGGACTGATTCCCCATGACGAGGCGCAGCCTCGTTGTACACGCATCCAGCGAGACGATGTTGGCTGCGCCACCCAGGGCCTGTATGTATGCCAATGCTCTGTCGGCCGGTGGGGGAACATCTGCAGTCTCAGCTGCCACGCCGATGTCCTCGCGCCCGGGCGTTTTCAGGTCCAGCCAGGAAATTACAAATCGGAATAATCCGTAGTAAAGAGCGAAATATGCGAGGCCCACCGGGAGCAACAGCAGTGGGTGGGTCGCTTTATTGAAATTCAGCACATAGTCGAACAGGCCCGCGGAGAAGCCGAATCCCAGGCGAACCTGCAGGGCATTCATGATGACAAACGCCAATCCGGTCAACAGCGCGTGGACCGCATAAAGCGCGGGCGCCAGGAACATGAACGTGAACTCGATCGGCTCGGTCACGCCCGTCAGCAACGAAGTCAGGGCAATCGACCAGAACAGGCCGGCGACCGCCTTCCTCCGCTCGGGACGCGCTGCCCGATACATCGCCAGGCACGCGGCCGGCAGGCCAAACATCATGACCGGAAAGAACCCGGCCATGAATGCGCCCGCAGTGGGGTCGCCGGCGAAGAAGCGTTTCAGGTCGCCGGTCGTGCCGTTGTAGTCACCCAACAGGAACCAGGCGATGTTGTTGATGATATGGTGCAGACCCGTGACAATGAGCACCCGGTTGAGCACGCCAAAAGCGAACAAGCCGAATGCACCAGCGTGCAGGATGGTTTGGCTGAGCGTATTCATGCCAATCTCAACGCGCTGCCATTCAAAGCCGAAAGCCGCAGCGACCACCAGTCCCGCGAAACCGCTGGCAATGGGGACGAATCGACGTCCGCCAAAGAACGCAAGATAGCTGGGAAGCTTGATGTTGTAGAAACGGTTGTAGAGTGCACCGGCGATCAGGCCGGAGATGATCCCGGCCGGCACGCTCAGTTTGCCCAGCTCTTTTGCCTTGTACGCGGCAATCGCCAGGTCACGCGCAGGGCCGGTGAAGCTCGCAACCGCGTCGGCAGGTGCCAGGATCAACACTTCCGCGCCCTTGGTGGTGACCAGGTAGCCCACGACAGCGGCGAGTCCCGCAGCACCGTGGTTCTCACGAGCCAGTCCAACTGCTACGCCGATAGAGAAGAGCAATCCCAGGTTGTTGAAGATGGCATCGCCGGCGGCGGCCATCGACGGGAAATCCAACAGATCGGGTTGGCCGAGGCGCAGCAGCAACCCGGCAATGGGCAACACCGCAATCGGCAGCATCAACGCGCCGCCGATCCTCTGCAGACTGGAAAGGATTTGTTTCATGTCGTTACTCGCGGGCGCGCCCGGTGGCGTCGAGGCCCGAAACAGATTGCAGTGTCAGTGCGCGGACGTCCTCCGCGGTTTCGCGATCCAGCGCCTGATTGGCGAGGGCCGTGCAGTCTTCGCTATTGAGAGTTGAAATCAACGCTTTGAGCTGCGGAATGACTGCGGGGACCATGGAGAGCTCGTGCACACCCAGGCCGATGAGTATCGGGACAGCCACGGGGTCCGACGCGAGTCCGCCACAGATGGCCACCATTCGGCCGTGAGCTTTCGCGGCATTCACGACCGTTGAGATCAGCCGCAGCACTGCTGGGTGGAGCGCGTCCAGACGCGCCGCCAATTCCGGATGTCCGCGGTCCATTGCCAATGTGTACTGCGTGAGGTCGTTGGTCCCAACGGACAGGAAATCGGCCTCGCGAGCGATGCGATCTGCCATGACGGCGGATGCCGGTGTTTCGATCATTGCGCCGACCTGGACGGGATCGGCGCGGCCCTCTTCGTGCCGCAATTCTTCGATCATTGCGCGTACTGCGCGGATTTCTCCTGCGTCGGTGATCATCGGCAGGAGGATTCGGCACTGTCCTACAGGTCGGACTCGGAGAATGGCACGCAATTGGATGCGCAGGAGATCTGGTCGCCAGAGGCTGGTTCTCACGCCACGCAACCCTAACGCGGGATTTTCCTCGGGGGGCAAGGGCAGGTATGGAATGGGCTTGTCGCCGCCGATGTCGAGCGTACGGATGGTCAGCGGACGGCCTTCCAGCGCTGTTGCTATCTGCTGGTATTGCTGGAGTTGCTCTGCCTCGTCCGGCGGAGCCGTACGTTCGAGGAATAGAAATTCCGTGCGCAATAAGCCGGAGCCTTCGGCACCGTTTCGGACTGCCGCGTGAGCTTCTGCTTCGGAGCCGACGTTGGCGAACACTTCGATGCGCGTGCCGTCGGCAGTACGGCAGTCGCGTTGGGCGGCTAGCTGTTCGGCGACGCGCCGCTGGCGCTTCTCTGCGAGTTGGCTACGAGCCAGGTCCACGTGCACTCGCGGGGGGTCGACGTACAGCCAGCCTGCTTCGGCGTCCAGAATCACACTGGTTCCTGTTGGAACACGAAGTGCTTCTGCGCCCGCCGCAACCATCGTTGGGATGTCCATCGCGGCTGCGATGATTGATACATGGGAGGTTGCCCCCCCAGCGGCGAGGCATATGCCAGCGAGTTTGGTGTTGTCCAGGGCGACCAGTTGCGAGGGTAGGAGTTCGTTGGCTATGAGGATGGTTTCGGGCGGGAAACTGGGAGCTACGGAAGTGGTTCCGCTGAGGGCGGACAGGACCCGGGTTTCCAAGTCCAACAGGTCGTCTGCGCGTTCGGCCATGCGGGGGTCGTTTAGGGCGCGTAGTTGGGCTATTCCCCCGCTGAGGACCGCGCGCCAGGCGTAACCGGCGCTCTTACCCTGTTGAATCAGCGCGTTTGCGCCATCGACGAGCTCCGGGTCATCGATGAGAGCCAAGTGAGCTTCGGCTATCTCACGGGCGGTTGTATTGCCGGAGTTAGCGGTGCGTTCGAGGTCCGCGCGGACGGTATCGCGAGCTTGCGCCAAGACGGCTGATTCGTGGGATGCGCTGGCGCCCTGCTCCGGCACGTCGATGACGGCACGGGCGAATTGGTAGGCAGTGCCAACGCCGAGGCCGCGGCTGGCCACGACACCCTTGAGGGCGCGACCGGACGGCATGGCGGTGCTACCGGCACGTGCATGCGGACCAAGCGTGGCGTGATCCACCGATGACGAGCCCGCCGACGGAGCGCCCTGCGGCGTGGCTTCGACACGCGATAGTCCGCCCAATGAGGGGTGCGGGTTCGCGGCGCCCGGCGGCGCGGCCCCGGCGCGCGTCGACCCGACCTCGCCCGCGGGCGCTTGCGGACGCGCGGACGCGGCGGAGGCAGCTCCTCCCTTCACCGCCAACGTCGCCGCGCCCGCGTGGGAGTCCTTTCCGCCGGCAATTGCTTGTTCAATTGCCGCAACGGCTGACTCGGCATCAGTGCCGGACGCCTGAACTAAGATGTGGTCGCCCTTGCGGATGCCCAGGGACATCAGGGCAACAGGGCTTTTGGCATTCGCTTTGCGGTCGCCGAAGACGATGTTGATTTCGGCGGCGAGTTTTTTGGCGACGGCCGCCAGGGTGGCAGCCGGGCGAGCGTGGATGCCGTGCTCCAGCAACACCAACACGCGGCGCTCTACCAGGCCAGCGCGGATGGCGCCCAGCGCGGCGGCACGCATTGCGCTCTCATCGAACGCAGCGGCTCCATGCGAGGTGGCAGCCGACATCAATGCAGCAGTGCGATCCGGCGCGGCGGCGCCAGATCCGGGCTGCATCGTGCCAACAGAAACGTCCGCGGTACCGGTGTCCGCCGTCGCCACCACCTCCATCAAAAAGTCCCCCACTCGCAGCGAACAATTCTCGCTCCGCCGGGAAACGCAAAATCCGGTGGTATCGGTAACCAGCACCGGTGTCACCAGGCTCTTGGCTCGCTGCGCCAGCAGCTCCAGATCAAAGGTGATCAGCCGATCGCCCGCCTCGACCTTCTGCCCTTCCCGCACATGCAGGTCAAACCCCTGCCCCGCCAGCCCCACGGTATCTATACCAACATGCAGCAGGATCTCTGCGCCGTTTTCGGCGCGAATGGTCACCGCATGTCTGGACGCGGCAACCACGATCAAGGTGCCTGCACATGGCGCATGCAACGTCGTGCCCGTGGGATCGATGGCGACGCCATCACCCATCATGCCACCGGAAAAAACCGGGTCAGGCGTTTCGGCCAGAGGTGCGCCCCAGCCCTGCAGCGGCGAGAGCAGAATGAGTTTGGATGCGCCCACGTTTACTCCAGCCGGACCCGGTCAATCACCCACATCGGGTCGAGTGATCGTTGGGTGAACTTCAAACACAGATCGTGCTTCCCTTCGCGGCGTGCAATCTTTGCCGCCGGAAGCACTGTTACCGCATTGTTGGCAAGCGCCGGTTGCAACGACAACGTCGTGACGGGCTCGCCATCGCAGCCATCGACTCTCACTTCCAGCTCTCCGGACGGAGTCCGCGGGGAATTCAGCTCGATGCCGTGGATGTCCGCTCCGAGCTGAAAGTTGAAAGGCACCTGTCCGACCGCAGCGGTCAGGGATTTACCGGTGCTCAGGTCGGCCGCGGGATATATCCAACAAGGGTTCATGATATCAACCCGGAACGCCGCGCGCGGCCCATTCAACGGAGCATCGTCTTCCAACGATAGAACGACCTTGTCAGTACAGCTCTTCAACTCCTGACTCGTTAGTCCCTCATGGGGCTGCCACGAAGCGACGTAAGGCGCGATGCCAACCAGCTCATACCTGTGCATTTGCGCAGGCAGCCGCGACTGGAACCCGTCCCAGCCGCGCTCTCCCGCGGGAGACCAACCGACTTCAGCCATCGCCGCGGCGCGAGGGAAAGTCATGTATTCGACGCGCTCCGTCGTCCGCATATGTTCGGTCCAGATATTCGCTTGCAGACCCAGGATATGTTGCCGGCTCTCGGGGGCCAATGACGCGGGCATGGGGTCGAATTTATACACGTCCTCGAGGCTGATGACATGACCGCGGCCAGGTTGAGTATTGGTGGCGCTCTGCAGGTGGTCTAAATACAGGGTTGGCGATGGAGACAGCACGGCGTCGTGCCCACCGGCTGCGGCGGCGTACGCACCGTCCACACCACGCCACGACATGATCGTTGCGTCGTTGGGAATCCCGCCTTCGAGAATTTCGTCCCAGCCAATCAGGCGCCGATGGTGCCTGGTCAGGAATTTGCCGATGCGTTCGACGAAATATCGCTGCAAACCTTCCTCGTTCGAAACGCCCAATTCCCGAATGCGTTCCTGAATGTGGGGCGAAGCTTTCCATTGATCCTTCACTGCCTCATCCCCGCCGATGTGCACGAATTTCCCTGGAAACAGTTGCACGACTTCGGCCATCACATTCTCTAGAAATTCAAACGTACCTTCGTCAGCGTTGTAGAGATTGGAGTAGACGCCCCAGTCGGACGGCACTGCTGCGGGTGCGGGGACGACGCTCGCCAACCTTGGGTAGGCAACTACGGCGGCCGTCGCGTGCCCCGGCAAGTCGATCTCCGGAACGATCGTGATGTTTCGCTCAGAGGCATGCGCGACGATTTTCCGGACCGTGTCTTGCGAGTAGAAGCCACCGTAGAGACGCGGTCGGCCTGTTGTGGGGTCGATATCAGACGCCGGTGCGGCCCCTGCCGGCACGCGCCAGGCACCAACGCTGGTCAGGCGAGGATATTTTTTGATCTCCAGCCGCCACGCCTGGTCATCCGTCAGGTGCCAGTGCAGAACATTGAGCTTGTGAAGCGCCATCCAATCAATGAATTGGAGGATGAACTCGGGGCTTTGGTAGTGGCGCGCGGAATCGAGCATGAGGCCGCGCCATGCGAAGCGAGGAGCATCGACGATGTGCACGGCGGGCACGGAGATCGTGTCAGACGGTGGTCCGGCCGTGCTCAGTTGCCACAGGGTGACGGCCGCGTATAGCAGCCCACGTGGATCGGTGGCGGAAAGCACGACTCGGCTTGGGCCGATGTCGAGCGTGTAGGCCTCGGGGCCGTGCGCCAAGGGAGCGCCGCTAGTGCGAGGCGTAGGGCCGGCAGGCCGAATCTCGAACACGATAACGCCCGGCGCAGACACGGCCGGCCGGGTGAATGCCGGCGAGTTGGCGCTGGCCGCGGACGTCGGCGGCATTGATGCCGTCGAGTTGGCACCCGCTGCGGGCGCTGACCCCGTGAACGAGTTGGCGCCAACTGCAAGCGCTGGCCCCGTGGACGAGTCAACGCCGGCCGCGGGCACCGACGCCGCGGAAGAGTCAACGCCGGCTGCGGGCGCCGACGCCGTGGACGACTTAGCGCCGACAGCAGGTGCCATGGACAACCGAACGCCCCGCGTCGCAAGCATCAGTTCCGTGAAATAACGCGCGACCCGCGCAGCACGAGGATCGCGGGGGTTGGCGATTCGAGTGCCCGCGCGGATCGCGAAACTGCCACTGCGCGGCTCCACATGAGCGGGCAGCGGAATCACGTTGATCGGAGACGTAGGTGACACCACAGCGGCCGCCGCTTGGGCGATCGGTGCCCCGAGCGCGGGCATAGTCGCGACCATGCCAACGACTACGTGAACCACCGCGCAAGAGAATGCGCTTGGGGCGTACCTGGCGCGAGCGCCAGCCACATATGCCGCGCCCCTTGGAGCCACATGTGCGGTATGCCTTTGAGTCACATATGCCGCACGCAACTGAGTCACTGCCGAGGCGGCCGACCTGCCGACGCCGCCCAATACAGCCTTCACCATTAACATGCCCTAAACAACCGCCCCGGAAGCGGGCACCATAGCGGGTCTACGCACCTGAGTCTGCACCCGGTCCCCGAGGTTTCCTTCATGCCAGCAGCGCCCCATCCTCTTGTTCTCCGTGGCCGTGAAGCTTTGCAACGCGGCGATATGCGTGCCGTTGAGGCGGCGGCTGAAGAGCGTCTGAAGACGGCGGGCCGCGACGTCAACGCGCTGGAGCTCCGGTTCATCGTGCAACAGAAGCGCGGACAGTTCGGCCAGGCCGCTCGTACGTTGGATACGGTAATTGGAATCGATCCGCGTGCGGACTGGGCGTACAACGAGCTGGTTCAGCTCTTCATGGTCCACGGCAAGCCCGAAGACGCTGAGAAAGTCGCCAGAGCGGCCCTCCGCGCCAACCCACGTAATGCGCACGCGCACAATCTGTTCGGCACCATCCTGTCCGAAAAGAACGAGCTTCCCGCCGGTGAATGGCACTTCCGCAGCGCGCTGGAGCTCGCGGGCCCGCACGCCCCTGTGCTCATGAACCTCGGCCTGAACCTGATGAAGCAAGGCCGAGCAGACGAAGCCGACGCCGCCTTCGTTCGTGCGCATGAGCTCGCCCCTCAGGACATGAAAACCCTCGCTTACTGGTCCACCCTCGAGGAAGGCCGGGGAAACCTCAAAAGAGCGGGAGAGCTTCTCGACCAGGCCGAAGCGGTCTCTTCGCCCGCGGACATCAACCTGCTGCGAGCCAACTATCTTGCACGGATCGGACACAACGAGGAGGCGCTGTCGATTCTCGACGCAGCCGGAACGCTTGCGGGAGAAGCACATCTGGCTCGCGGGAGAATTCACGACCGGATGGGTAACTACCCGGCCGCGTGGCAGGACTTCGTTGCCGGCAAAACCAAGTTGTTGAAAGAGAACCCGGGTACCGAGTACCGGGCTGACGCAGTTGAATCGCTGTTTGATCGCTGTAAGGGTTTTTTTACGCGCGAGCACGTGAGCCTGCTGCCCCGCGCCAAACTGCGGCCCGACACGGCGCAGCCGATTTTTGTCATGGGGTTTCCGCGTTCGGGTACCACGCTCGTTGAGCAGATCCTGTGCAGCCACTCGGCCATTGCCGCCGGCGGCGAGTTGCCGTTTGTGGCGGACATGAGCAAACAGGCGAGCAGCCTCTATCCCGCGGCCGAGCGGTTTCCCGAGAATCTCGCCTACAGTTGGATGGCGGACTATCACTACACCGCCACTCTGTTCCGGGATTACTACCTGGCGCGTGCCGAGCAATACGGTCTCCTCAAAAGCGGCATCACCTTTTTCACCGACAAGATGCCCTTCAACGAGATCTATCTGCCGCTCATCGAGATGGCCTTCCCCAACGCGAAAGTCGTTCGGGTCGTGCGCCATCCCCTGGACGTCTGTGTGTCGATGCTGTCGAACAATATGACTCACGGTTTCCATTGCGGCTACCGGATCGAGGACATTTCCAACCACCTGAGCGCCGTTCATGACCTCGTGGAGCACTATGGCAAGGAGCTCGAGCTGAATGAGCTCGTGCTGCGTTACGAAACCCTCGTTGCCGACCAGGAGGGACAGACACGCAAACTCCTCGACTACCTGGGGCTGCCGTTTGAGGCGGCCTGCCTGCAGTTTCACGAGAACCGCCGCTACGCGCCGACTCCGAGCTATGCGCAGGTGACTGAGAAGCTCAACGACCGGTCCATCGGTCGTTACCAACACTACGCCAAACAACTCGAGCCGTACGTGCCACGCCTGCGCAAGATGATGGCAGCGTACGGCTACGAGTAGTCCGTCAGAAGCGCAGCTTCACGCCGGCGAAGTACACCCGGCCGTTGTCGTAGATCGCGCGCGGATGCGACAGGTAGTCCGCATACTGCGTGATCTTCGCGTCAGTGAGGTTCTGCGCTTCAAACGTGACCGCCAGGTTCTTGGTGACGTTGACCGACCCAGCCGCATCCAGCGAGGTATTCGCCGTCTCGTACAGGTTGGTCGTGCGATCGAAGGTGACGAAGAAGTCCGACCGCTGCGTCCATGACAGGCGTGCGCTCACGAGGTCGTTCTCGAAGAATCCCGTAAAGTTGTAGGTATTCTTGGAGTTGCCCGGGAACGGATCGCCGCTGTCCAGCGTGGCATCCGAGTAGGTGTAGTTGGCCTGCACTCCGAAGCCACCCCAGATGGCCTGGGTAATACCCAGCTCGACACCCTTCAGCTTGCCGCCACCGCCGTTCGAACGCACGTTGATGGTGTATGGACAGTTGAACAGATTCGCGCTGACGGTCGTACAGACAGCGGAGGGCGCGGAGTCGCCGGTGAATGGCAGGATCTGCTTGACCGGCTTGTCGGTGATGAAGGACTTGATGTTCTTGTAGTAGAACGCCAGGGAATAAGCAGTATCCTTGGTCGGATAGTATTCAAAGGACAGGTCAGTCTGGGTGGCCCGGTACGGATCGATGTTCGGGTTGCCGGCCGATCCGGTCAGCGCACCCACGTTCAACGTGGTACGCGGCACCATGTCAGTGAAATCCGCGCGTGACATCACCTTCGCGACCGCGAAGCGCGCCACAAAATCCTGCGTGATGTCATAGGCCAGGTTCAACGACGGCAGAGCGTCGTTATAAGTCCGCTCGGCTGCGGTCGGAATATAGGCGCCGAATGGATTGTCGATAACGCCCGGCTGGGTTTTATCAGCGACAAATACCGCACCGGTGGTGATCTGATCGGTATGCACGAAGCGGACACCCACGTTTCCGCGCCAACGCTCGCCACCCAGATTGGCCATCACGTAGCCGCCCTGTGTCTTCTCCTGTGCGGTGAATCCACCCTGCGGATACGGGATGCGTCCCGAAACAGCTTCCTCCTGGGCGAGGATGGCCTGCGCCTTGGCGGGATCGACGATCCAGGCCTGTGTGAGGGAGCCTGTGGTGGCAATGTTGTGCAGGAAATCACTGGGAGCCTGGCCACCAAAGAACTGGGAAGCCGATAGCGTGTTGATGGGCTTGAAGAAACCACCGTAGGTGGTGAAATTGCCCGAGGCATCGCGCTCGTGGTTGCTCGCCTTGAAGCCCACCTTCACGCTCTTCAATACGCCGATGTCGAGCTTCTGCTCGGCATCGAGATACAAGTACGATTCCTTGTCCTTGTTGATGAAGACATCATCGTTGGCGAAATCGAAGATGAAGGAATTGGGGTCTTTCCAATCTACCGTGGTGCCGTTGGCATTCGGCAGCATGGTCACCTGCGGAGCGCCGTTACGGAAATCATAGCTGAACGCGGCGGGCGCGCCGAATTCCGGGAAGTACTGCGGATCGGTCTTACCCGTGGCATCCGTGTAGCCGAAATCCAGGTGCAGGGTCAGCGTATCGGTCGGGTTGTACTTCGTGTCCAGATCGATGTCGTGACTCGTGGTCTTGGCCAGACGATGGAACGAGTCGTAGAACACGCCGAAATCCTGGGTTCCGCCGGCCTTCGACATGACCGTGCCGGCAACATAGGCTCCTTTGTCGAGGACACCATTGGTGAGGGTGCCGCCGTTGGCGATTGCGCGCTGCGGGTCAACGAGCCAGCTCTGGTTGGTGTTCTCGGCATTGAAAATCGACAGGAAGCCGTTCAGGTTGAATTCGAGCTGGTCGGTGGGCTTGAACTGGATGTCGAAGTTGCCGCCCTTGCGAACGCGGTCCTGCTGGAACAGGGCAGAGTTGATCAAGGTCGGGACCAGGTTCGGGTCGTTGCTTCCGGCCGCCGTCTGGTTCATAGGCGCGTAGCCCAGGATCTCGAAGCCGTCGCGGCGGATGTGGCGCTCCTGGTAGATGCCCGCAACCAGCACGCCGATCATGTTGTTACTGTCGTGCCAGCTGAACAGGGCCGTGCCGTACGGATCGAACTTCTTGGAGGTTTCCGTGTAGGCGCCTTCCATCGAGCCGTATGCCGTGAACGGATCCAGCTCGAGAGGTTTGCGGGTCTGGATGTTGACCGTGCCGCCGATGCCACCTTCCTGAACGTCCGCCTGCGCGGTCTTCTGCACCTCGACCTTGCCGATGAGGTCGGAAGGGAACATGAGGTAGTTGAAGCTGCGGGTGGCGCTCTGCTGGTCGAGAAGGAACCAGTCGGCGCTGGAGAGCGCGTGACCGTTGTATGTTGCGTTGGTGAGGGTAGTGAGCGTGCCGCGCAGGTTGATGCGCTCGCCTTCGCCGAAGTCGCGCTGGGTGACGATACCAGGGACGCGCTGGAGGGCTTCCGCCAGGTTCTTGTCAGGGAACTTGCCCACGTCCTCGGCGGAGATGACTTCCTCGACGCCCGTTGCCTCGCGCTTGGTTTCCAACGACTGACGCACGCTGGCGCGGTAGCCGTGAACCACAATCTCTTCGACAGAATTATTGCTGTCGTCCGCGGCGTCAGCGGCCGGCGCCTCGGCGCGTGCGGCTTCGTTGCGCCCAAACAGCGCCATGGCGACCGCTGTTCCCACCAAGGTAGACCGTGCGATTCTCATAAGTTCTTCACCCCACTGTTATTGGCCCGGCGCACGAGTGCTGCTACTCCCAGTGCACTCGCTACCACTTACGTGCCAATATAGTACCACTGCCGTGGAATTGACAACTCTCATGAATACCAATCCCCGTAATTGCCCCAATTTCTTGCCTAAACAACCAGTTATGCCCTTCATAGGGGCATTAGGGGGTACTAATTGGTCTTATCTTGGTAGTATGATGTCGCCACTGGCCTATACCGGAGATGCCCTTTGACCCTGCTGTCGCAGTCTGTGGGGACGCTCGATGAGTCGAGCAGCCTGCCGCTTTACCAGCAACTGCAGCGAGCCCTCAGGGAGGCCATGGAGCGCCGGTTGTTGGGTCCAGACGACGCTTTGCCCGCTGAGCGGGACCTGGCGACCGAGTTTTCCGTCTCGCGCATCACCGTTCGTAAAGCCATCGACGGTCTGGTGAGCGAAGGGCTTCTCGTTCGCCGCCAGGGGTCCGGCACGTTCGTAGTGGCGCGCGTCGAGAAGAACTTCTCCAAGCTAACCTCATTTTCTGAAGATATGCGGGCCCGTGGCCGAACCCCTCGAAGTGTCTGGTTGCAAAGATCCGAAGGCACCGTTTCCCCAGAAGAAGCGCTGGCGCTGCGCTCCAGTCCCGGCACGCCCGTGTTTCGCTTCCATCGCATCCGTATTGCGAACGACGCGCCGATGTCTCTCGAGTATGCAACCGTGTTGGCTTCAACCCTGCCCTCGCTCGATGCCGTCGAGTCATCGTTGTATGAAGCCCTGGAGAAGGCGGGTAACCGCCCGGTGCGTGCCCTGCAGCGGCTGCGGGCAGTGCTGTTGACCGGCGAACAGGCAAAGCTGCTGCAGGCAAAGGAAAGAGATGCCGGCCTGTTGGTTGAGCGCCTCGGCTTCCTGAAGGATGGCCGCGCGGCGGAATTTTCACAATCCTACTACCGCGGCGATACCTATGATTTCGTCGCCGAGCTCAGCAGTTCCTCATGAGTCACACACATCTTTTCGAAGAGGCCGCGCAGGCCGCGGAAGTCATACGCCAGCAGTTGCGTATCAACACGGAGATCATGGAGCGGCTCGCCGACAGGCTGCGGCGACACCGTCCGTATGCAGTGGTCACCTGCGCCCGGGGCAGCTCGGATCATGCGGCCACATTTGCAAAATATCTGCTGGAAACACGCGTTGGGATCCTCACCTCCTCCGCTGCTCCGTCTGTGAGCTCGGTGTATACCGCGCGGGCAGATCTGCGCGGCACGGTGATGTTGGCCATTTCCCAATCCGGAGCGAGTCCTGACCTGCTTGCGACCGTCGCCGCCGCCAAGTCCGCCGGCGCAATGATCCTCGCCATGGTCAACGTCGAATCCTCGCCCCTGGCGAAAGCCGCAGACTATGCGATTCCGCTGTGCGCGGGCCGCGAACAGAGTGTAGCCGCTACGAAGTCGTACATTGCCGCCCTGGCGGCGATTATTCATTTCGTAGGACTGTGGTCGGAGGATGAAGAGCTGTTGGATGCGCTCGCGCAGGCGCCCGCGGCGCTCGAGCGCGCCTGGAAACTGGACTGGCAGAGCGCGGTCGCGCCGCTGACTGCAGCTCACGATATGTATGTAGTGGGACGCGGACTGGGGTTGGGGATTGCACAGGAAGCCGCGTTGAAGTTGAAGGAAACCTGCGGCCTGCATGCGGAAGCGTTGAGTGCGGCAGAGCTGCGCCATGGGCCGATGGCCCTCGTGAAAGCGGGCTTCCCGGTCATGATCTTTGCGCAGAACGATGAAACGCACGGGGGAGTCGAGACCCTGGCCGCGGAATTGGCTGAACGCGAAGCGCAGATCCTGCTCGCTGGCGCCAAGGCACCGAAAACCCTGGTATTGCCCACGGAAAATGCGCACCCGGCCATTCAACCGATGCTCATCATCCAGTCCTTCTATCGACTCGTGAATGCGCTCGCGATCGCGCGCGGTTACGATCCTGATCGTCCTCCTCATCTACGCAAGGTCACTGAGACCGTTTGATGTCTATGGTGAATAGAACAGCCCTGCTCAACGGGCGCGTGCTGATTGACTCTGAGCTCGTCGAAAATCGTTGTGTACTGATCGAGGATGACCGCATCGTTGATGTGGTCGAACCGGCCGATCCCCGTTGCGCCTCCGCGCACAAACACGATCTCGGCGGAAAGCTCCTTTTGCCAGGTTTCATTGACCTGCAGGTGAACGGTGGCGGTGGCGTGCTGTTCAATGATGCACCGGGCGTCGAGTCTATTCGGGCGATTGGCGCCGCACACCGAAGGTTTGGGACGACTGGATTTCTACCGACGCTGATCAGCGCGGACCTGGATGTTGTCGCTGAAGCAATTGCGGCTGTACAGGCGGCGCTCGCCGCAAAGGTGCCCGGCGTGCTGGGAATCCACATCGAGGGACCCTTCCTCAATGTCGAGCGCAAGGGAATCCACGATCCGGAGAAATTTCGCGAGCTGGACCCCGCGGCCGTCGAGTTACTGACGTCCCTTCGTGGGGGACGGACACTCGTAACGCTCGCGCCTGAAATGACGACTCCGGCCATGATCAGGAAGCTGGTGGATGCCGGGGTTGTTGTATCAGCAGGCCACACCAACGCAACTTATGATGAAATCCGAGAGGCGTTGCATGAGGGTTTGACCGGGTTCACACATTTGTTCAACGCGATGTCACAGTTGACAGGCCGCGCGCCCGGCGTAGTGGGCGCCGCTCTGGATGACCCGGACAGCTGGTGCGGAATCATTGTCGACGGCGAGCACACCGATCCGGTCGTGTTGCGGATTTCGATGCGCTGCAAGCGGCATGATCGCTTCATGCTGGTCACCGACGCCATGCCAGGCGTAGGAACCAACAACAAATCCTTCTTGATCGGCGGCCGCAAGATCACCGTCTCCGGCAATCTTTGCCTGGATGATGACGGACGTCTGGCAGGATCCAACATCGACATGGCGAGCTGCGTTCGCAACGCGGTTTCCATGTTGGGGTTGTCACTGCCCGAAGCAGCCCGCATGGCGAGCCTGTATCCGGCGGAATTTCTCGGCGTCGCCCACGAAGTCGGGCGGATTGCCCCGGGCTTCAAGGCCAACTTCGTCGTGGCGGACAATCAGGTGCAGGTCTCGGAGACCTGGATCGACGGCTCGAAGGTTTAAAGGTTCAAAGGCGTTACGGGCTCAGGGAGCCTGAAAACCGTTGGCGCGGTAAGTCAGCACCAGCGTGTCACGAACCCCGCCCTCACCGTCCGGCTGAATTGGTGTCGTTTCGTGAATCACCCTCTCATCGTCCATGAGTAGCAGCGACCATGGCTGCTCCATAGTGAAGCGCACGCCCGATGGTCCGTGTGCATCGAACACGCGCGTTTCACCGCCACGAACGTTCCGACGCTGAACCAGCAACAACGCTACGAAATCCACTCCATCGCGATGGGCACCCTCTGGAGTCGGCCTGCCAATTCCGTCCGAGGTGTCGATCCGGAATTGATGGGCTTCGATGTACCAGCGCTTTACCGCCGGCCGCACGCGCGTGAAGACAGTACCAATAGACTGTACGAGCTGAGTCCACACGGGGTTTTGAAGGATCCCGGGCGCTATCGGCTCGAACCATCGCTCCAAGCCACCGTGTAGCGCGTTGTAGGCCGTTGGCTGCCAGTGAGCTCGGTGGGGCGCCAAAGTCAGAACGCCATCTTCCTGAGTGAAACAGGAGTGACGACGTGACCGATACCGTCCACCGTCGCGTAAGTACTCATCGCGCGGCAGCGCACTCCAGTACTCCTTCAAGGCATCGAGCTGCCCGAGATCAACACGCAGCTCAGCGGTCACCTCGGCAGGAGGCAGGAATGCATATCCGGTTTGCGTCAGGGATTCGACAGCGCTCATAGCCGGCACTTTACCAAGGAACTCCCCGCCCCACGGGGCGTTAAACCGCATACGCCCGCGGGCTGGAGACCAGATAAATGAATCACGTCAAGCAGATACAAGAAATTCGCGATCGCGCCCGCCAGCAGATTACCGATGGCGCCGTGACCCAGGACTACCAGCTGGACCGCAAGCAGGTCATCAGTATTCTCAACGAGGCGCTCGCCACGGAGCTCGTGTGCGTGCTGCGCTACAAGTTCCATTATTTCATGGCTTCGGGCATCCATTCCCAATCGGTGAAGGAAGAGTTCCTGGAGCATGCGAACGAAGAGCAGGAGCACGCCGACCAGCTCGCTGAGCGCATCAAGCAGTTGGGCGGCAAGCCCGAGATGAATCCCTCGATTCTCACGAGCCGCAGCCACAGTGAGTACAAGGAAGGCACTTCCCTGACCGACATGATCAAGGAAGACCTCATCGCGGAGCGCATTGCCATCGAATCGTACCGCGAGATCATCCAGTTCCTGGGCGATAAGGACCCCACCTCCAAGCGCCTCATGGAACAGATTCTCGCGAAGGAGGAAGAGCACGCGGACGACATGGCCGACCTGCTCTTTGCGGTTCAGCCGGATACTGGCGAGGGCGCGCGCAATCTCTACGCCAAGGACGAAGTGCCCGGGGCCACCACCGCCGGTCAGAAGACCGGCAATGAGAAGCCTGCCCCAGGCACCCGGCCCAGCTGAGCCGCGCCAATCAGATCACCGACTTCACTGCCTCCACAACGTGCCCGGCCGTGAAGCCGAAATGCTTGAACAGCTCGCCAGCGGGGGCAGACTCACCGAACGTGGTCATTCCAATGACCACGCCGGTGCGTCCAACATACTTGCGCCACAGATCCGCCGAACCTGCTTCAACAGCGACGCTCGGCAGATCGAGTGGCAACACTGAATCGCGATAGGCCTGGGACTGCCGGTCGAAGACGGTCGTCGACGGCATTGACACGACTCGAACCGCCACGCCCGTCTGCGCCAATGTCTTCTGCGCTTCCACGGCCAGCGCAACTTCAGATCCTGTCGCAATGATCACGGCACGGGGAATCGTAGCCGGCTCGATGAGGATATAACCCCCGCGCGCGATGTTGCCGGCAACCTCCGGTGAGCGCTTCTGGAATACGAGATTCTGTCGGCTGAAAATCAGAGACGCGGGTCCATCCCGGCGCTCCAGGGCGGCGGCCCACGCGTGGACGGATTCCTCCGTATCACAGGGACGCCACAGGTCCATGTTGGGGATGAGACGTAGCGAAGCAACATGCTCAACCGCCTGGTGAGTGGGTCCATCCTCCCCCAGCCCGATCGAATCATGGGTAAACACGAAGATCGAGCGGATCTTCATCAACGCCGCCATGCGCAACGCATTGCGACAGTAGTCAGAGAAAGTCAGGAACGTGCCCCCGTAGGGAATGAAGCCACCGTGCAGCGCGATGCCATTCATGATGGCCGCCATGCCGAACTCGCGCACGCCGTAATGGATGTAATTTCCGCCCGACTGACCGATCGACTTCGAACCCGACCACTTCGTGAGGTTCGATCCGGCGAGATCGGCCGAGCCGCCCAGCAGCTCCGGCAAGGCAGGTGCCAACGCTTCAATCACCTCCTGCGATGCCTTGCGGGTCGCAATCGTGGCCGCTTTTTCCCTGACCTTGTCGGTTAAAGCACGCACATCCTGCGCAAAGTTCGCTGGCAGGTCACCGACGAGGCGACGCTGTAACTCGCGCGCTTCGTCCGGGTACGCCCGTACATATTGGCCGAATACAGTATTCCACTTACTTTCTGCGAGCCCGCCCGCTTCACGTGCATCCCAGGCTTCGTATACGGCAGCCGGTATAACAAACGGCGGATGCAACCAACCGATATTGGCGCGCGTGGCCGCAACCTCTTTATCGCCCAACGCCGCGCCATGTGAATCGTGCGTGCCCGCCTTGTTGGGCGAACCCTTTCCAATGACTGTCTTGCAGCAAATGATTGAAGGACGGTCGGTGACCGCCTTCGCGGCGACGATGGCGCGATCAATCGCTTCGCTATCGTGGCCGTCCACGTTGGGCACCACGTGCCAACCATAGGCCTCGAACCGTCGCGGCGTGTCGTCGGTAAACCAACCTTTGACGTGTCCGTCAATGGATATACCGTTGTCATCATAAAATACGATCAACCGGCCCAGACCGAGCGTACCCGCCAGGGAGCACGCTTCGTGTGAAATCCCTTCCATCAGGCAACCATCGCCCACAAACACGTACGTGTAATGGGAAAATAACTCCAGGCCGCTGCGATTGAATTCCTCAGCCAGGAGCTTCTCGGCAATCGCCATGCCGACGGCGTTGGAGATGCCCTGCCCCAGCGGTCCGGTGGTCGTTTCAGCGCCGGGAGTGATTCCGTACTCCGGATGCCCGGGGGTCTTTGAGCCCATTTGCCGGAAGTTCTGCAGCTCTTCGATGGGGAGGTCGTAGCCGCTCAGATGCAGCAGTGCATACAACAACATCGAGCCATGACCATTGGAAACAACAAACCGGTCGCGATCGGCCCACTGAGGATTGGCCGGATTGTGCCGCAGATGTCGCCGCCACAGGACCTCCGCGATCTCCGCCATGCCCATGGGCATCCCCGGGTGACCCGAGTTGGCCTTCTGCACGGCATCCATCGCCAATGCGCGGATGGCGTTCACTACATCGTTGCGCCCGGCTTCCCGCGCCTGTGGTTTGATTTCTGCATTCATGATTTTAAGCCGCCCCCGTGTTGTATAGCTTCAAATGCGGTTTGTCGGACGTCTGCAGCACACACAACGCCACGATTTCAGTCAGGTCGTCGACGCAGCCGTCAGGCTGGACGTCGCCCGGCCCGCCTGCATGGTCTTTTCCGTAGCCGTAGCTCACCGCAATGACAGGCGACCCCGCGGCGCGCGCGGCCGCGATGTCCATACCCGAGTCACCGACATACAGCATCTCGGCGGGCGCAATGCCCAGTCTCGAGCACGCAGCCTGCAAAAGGTTGGGACTGGGCTTACGGTCTTCGGCGCGATCAGCACAGAGAGTAAAGCTCAGAAACTGACTGAGGCCGGCCTGTTGCAACAGCGGTTCGGCAAATGCACTGTCTTTGTTGGTAATGCAGCACAGAGCAAGGCCGGCCTGGGACAGCGCTTGCAGTGTCGCTACAACGCCCGGGTACACCTTGCTGTGCTTGTACAGATTCTGACCATAGACCCGTCGAAACAGAGCAAGCGCCGCAGAGCGTTGGGCCGCGTGTGTCGCCGAGCTGCCGACACTTTCGTCCAAGGCGCGCAGGACGAGCGTCTCCACACCGTTCCCGACGAGCGCCCTCACCCGTGATTCCGGGAGCTCCTTCGCGCCCAACATCCCCAACATCAGATTGACCGACGCGGCCAGGTCTCCCATCGTGTCAATCAGCGTGCCGTCGAGGTCGAAGGCAACAGCTCGGATGCGTTCATTGAGCCTGGACATGTACTACTCCTGCGCGGCCCGTCCCCCTTCGGGGATAGCGCCTCGCCAGTTAACCAATCGCAGCCGCGTGGAGGGCTGCCAGCCGTTCGATGCTGAGATACGCCGCGCCCAGCCGTTTCTCGTCGGCGGGCGCCAGCGGTTCCGCCGGATCGCCGAGCGATGACAGCAGCAGGTCAGCCGCGGTGAAGTCCTGCTCGTATGTCCACATGCTCGGCGTAGCCACGGTAAAAAGGCCCGCCGCCTTTGCAGAGGCCACGCCAATCGCCGAATCTTCCACGGCAATCGCTCGTGCAGGGTCGACACCCAGGGACTTCAGAGCGACATTGTATATGTCCGGCGCCGGCTTTTTTCTGGCCACGACGTCGCCGGCCGCGATCGCATCGAACCAGTGGAGGGCCTGATGCCCAAATCCGGCCGTAATCAGCGGCTCGATATTCTCTGGAGAGGTGGTCGTGGCAAGGGCCACGCGAATGCCTGCATCCCGAGCTTCCATCATGAGGCGGCGCACGCCGGCTCTCGGCCTCACGTGGCCGACCTGGATCAATTCCTCGTACAGACGCGTCTTCGCCCGATGAATCTCCGGAATGAGATCATTCAGACAACGCCGCTCCGCCGCGGGCAACTGCAGCCGCTCAATGTAGCTGGCAATCCGTTCCTTGCCTCCGGTCACCTGCAGCAGTTCCCCGTACAACGGGGGCTCCCAGATCCAGTCCAGGCGGCAGGCTCCAAAGGCCAGATTGAATGCCTGACGATGCACCTCCTCGGTGTCGGCGAGAGTCCCGTCGACATCAAATATCAACGCCTCACAACTCATCTACGAACAACCTGCGATCCGCGCGCCAGCATTTCCTTCCGGCATTCCATCAACCGCCAGATCATGGGCGTGAAAATCAACTGCAGTGCCAGGTCCATCTTGCCGCCCGGGCATACGATGGTGTTGGCTCGCGACATGAAGGAGTCATGCAACATCGACAACAGATACGGAAAGTCGATTCCCCGTGGGTTGGAGAAGTGAATGACGAGCATTGACTCATCCGGCGTCGGGATGTGACGCGAGATAAAGGGGTTCGAGGTATCGACTACGGGCACTCGCTGAAAGTTGATGTGCGTGCGCGAGAACTGCGGACAAATGTAGTGCACATAGTCATGCATACGCCGCAGGATCACATCCGTAACTGCCTCGGCGGAATAGCCGCGGGTCGCCTTGTCCCGGTGGAGTTTCTGAATCCACTCCAGATTGACCACCGGGGTCACGCCGATCAACAGATCAACGTGCCTGGCAACGTTGATCTCGTCGCTGACGACTGCGCCGTGCAATCCTTCGTAGAACAACAGATCCGTTTCCGCGGGCAAATCTTCCCACTCCGTGAATGTCCCCGGCTCCTGCTTGTACTTCGCGGCCTCGGGCTCGTCATGCAGGTATTTGCGAACCCGGCCGGTGCCAGCCCGGCCATAGGAGCTGAACAGCTCCTCGAGCTCGGGGAACAGGTTCGCCTCGGGCCCGAAATGGCTGAAAATGTGATCGCCGCGTTCGATGGCGCTCGCCAGGCGCTGTTTCATCTCAGCGCGATCGTAGCGATGAAAGCTGTCACCTTCGATGAAACCGGCACGGATATTCTCCCGCCGGAAAATCTGCTCGAAAGTACGCATGACCGAAGTCGTACCGGCGCCCGAGGAGCCGGTGACCGCAATAATGGGATGCTTGGCCGACATGTTGTAGTACCTGCGTTAGGCCGGTGTCTTGAACAGGCCGCGCGTGCCGAACAGGGGCGCGTCAAATTCAAAGTCGTTGTGATCACGGTGATAGCGTTCGATGCGCTCCACTTCGTTGCGGGCACCGAATACAAAGCCGATCCGCTGGTGGGCTGCCTGCGGCTGGACCGCGAGAATCGGCTCGCTGCCGGTACTGGCGCGCCCGCCCGCCTGCTCGATCAGGAAGCCGATCGGATTGGCTTCGTACAGCAGACGCAAGCGGCCGTTCCTGGAGAGGTCCTTGCGGTCACGTGGATACATGAAGACCCCCCCACGCATGAGAATCCGATGCGTTTCGGCAACCAGGGAGGCAATCCAGCGCATGTTGAAATCACGCCCGCGCGGGCCCTGCTGCCCCGCCAGGCACTCATTCACATATCGCTTGATCGCCGGCTCCCAATGGCGCGAATTCGACGCATTGATTGCAAACTCGGAGGTGTCCGGGTCAATGGTGATTTCCGGGTGAGTCAGCATGAACTCGCCGATTTCCCGATCGAGCGTGAAACCGTTGACGCCGCGGCCCGTCGTGAGCACCAGCATGGTAGACGGCCCATAGATGGCGTAGCCGGCGCACACCTGCTGTGTGCCCGGCTGCAAAAAATCCTGCTCGGTAGGCTCCGAGATCCCTTCCGGACAACGCAGCACCGAGAAGATGCTGCCGACCGAGACATTGACGTCAATGTTGGAAGAACCATCGAGAGGGTCAAACAGCAACAGGTACTTGCCACGCGGATACTCCGCGGGAATCGTGTATGGATCATCCATCTCCTCGGAGAGCATTCCGCGAAGCTGACCACCCCACTCGTTGGTGCGGACGAAAATATCGTTCGCCAGCACATCCAGCTTCATCTGCGTCTCACCCTGAACGTTGGTCGTTCCCGCCGTGCCGAGGGCATCCGACAATGCACCCTTGCCGATGACCCGCGCTATGCGCTTGCAGGCGAGACGGACGTCGTTGACCAGGCCGGTGAATCCTCCGGTTGCGTGGTTATACCGACGCTGTTCCTCGATCAGGAATCGCGTCAGAGTCTTGGTCGTGAATATCTTCGTGTAGCCCATCGCTGCACTCCCCCCCGTTTTATTGTCTTTTGGTTGGCTGGCGATTGCCCGGCTGGTCGGCGGCGAACACCCGGCTGGCGCGGATATCCGCCGCTTCAATCGTCATCAGATCGTCCCTGGACAGGAGCTCGCCGCGCTTCTCGAACAGGCGGCTGGCCTGACGCAGACGGGCGCGGTCCAGGGCATTGCGCACCGAGCGTGCATTGGCAAAATGCGGTTGTTGTATTCGCCGCTCGATGTATTCCAACAATACTCGGTCGGCCTCCGGGCTGAGGCGATACTGCATTTGCCGCAGCATCAACCCGGCGATCTCATGCAACTCCCGCGGGCTGTAGTCCGGGAAATCGATGTGGTGCGCGACCCGGGATGACATGCCCGGATTACTACGGAAGAACGTGTCCATACGATCCTTGTAGCCCGCGAAGATCACAACGAGATCCTCACGCTGGTTTTCCATGACCTGCAGCAGAATCTCAATTGCTTCCTGGCCGTAGTCCCGCTCGTTCTCCGGCCGGTACAGGTAATACGCCTCGTCAATGAACAGCACACCGCCCATGGCGCGCTTCAACACTTCCTTGGTCTTGGGCGCGGTGTGGCCGATGTACTGACCCACGAGATCATCTCGCGTGACTGACACGAGATGACCTTTGCGGACATACCCGAGACGATGCAGGATCTCAGCCATCCGCATCGCCACGGTGGTCTTGCCCGTGCCCGGGTTGCCGGTGAAGCTCATGTGGAGAGATGGCGCCCCGGCGGACAAGCCGAGCGACGCTCGGAGCTTGTCTACCAGCAGCAGAGCCGCAATGTCGCGAATGCGGCTCTTCACGGGCGCGAGCCCGATCAGCTCGCGTTCCAACCCATCCAGGATCTCGCCGATCTGCGCCTCACGGAATGCGGCGCCGAGGTCGAACGTCTCCGGTGTCATGACGGTGTCCACAGCGCCGCCCCATCAATACCGCTCGCCTTCGGGGCGATCAACGGCGTAGGACTTCGTGGTGTATTGCACCTTCCGCCCACCTGCCTCGCGGCGCTCGAGGGAGAAGCCGGGTTCCTGGTCCGGACGATTCACAATGAAAGACAACCGCAACGACTCGCGCCCGTGCGAAGAATCAAACGCGTTGATCTTGATGTAGGTCTGGGGGAATGTTTCGCGACACGCTTGCAGCTCGCCCATGATGCCGGCGGCATCGCGGATGTCGAACATGGGGTTGCCGAACATTTCCCAGTAAGTGTTGCGCGGATGCGGATCATCGGTGTACTCGATTGAGACGGCCCAGTTGTTCTGCAGGCAGTATTCGATCTGGCTGCTGATCTGCGCATCCGTCAGGTCGGGCAGGAAGGAAAAAGCGCCTTGTGTGACTCTCATGTCTACTTACTCCAGTGATCAGGCAGCCGTTGGTGTGGGCACGAAGTCCAGAGTGTCCGTGCTCGTGTAGTTGAAGGTGATTTCACCCCAGGTATCCAGGGCCGCCTTCAGTGGCTGGCAGTGTTTCGCTGCGTCCGCGAGAATCTGCGGACCTTCATTCCAGATGTCCTTACCTTCATTGCGGGCGAGGACCATTGCCTCGAGGGCAACACGGTTGGCCTGCGCGCCAGCCTGGATTCCCATGGGGTGACCGATGGTTCCACCGCCAAACTGCAACACAGTATCTTCACCGAGATAAGTCAGAAGCTGGTGCATCTGGCCGGCGTGGATGCCGCCCGAAGCAACTGGCATGACACCTGGCAGCCCTGCCCAGTCCTGCTCGAAGAATATTCCCTTCTGCAGGTCGACCGGGTTGTGGCCTTCGCGCAGTACGTTGTAGAACCCCTGCACTGAAGCCGGATCGCCTTCGAGTTTGCCGACCACGGTACCTGCGTGGATGTGATCCACCCCCGCAAGGCGCATCCACTTGCAGATGACGCGAAACGAGATGCCGTGATTCTTCTGCCGCGTGTAGGTTGAATGCCCGGCGCGATGCAGATGCAGAATCATGTCGTTCCGGCGCGCCCAATTCGCCATGGACTGGATCGCGGTGTAACCGATGACCAGGTCGATCATGACAATGACCGAGCCCAGCTCCTTGGCAAACTCAGCGCGCTCGTACATATCCTCCATCGTGCCGGCCGTGACGTTGAGATAGTGGCCCTTGATCTCACCCGTCGCGGCTTGCGCGCGATTCACGGCTTCCATGCAGTTGAGGAAGCGGTCGCGCCAGTGCATGAACGGCTGCGAGTTGATGTTCTCGTCATCCTTGGTGAAGTCCAGGCCGCCCTTGAGACCCTCGTACACCACCCGGCCGTAATTCTTGCCTGACAGACCCAGCTTGGGTTTGATGGTGGCGCCCAGCAGCGGGCGACCAAACTTGTCGAGGCGCTCGCGCTCGACGACAATGCCGGTGGCCGGACCTTTGAATGTCTTCACGTAGGCGGTGGGAAAGCGCATGTCTTCCAACCGCAGGGCCCGCAGCGGCTTGAAGCCGAACACGTTGCCAATGATCGACGCGGTGACATTGGCAATCGAACCGGGCTCGAACAGATTCAGGTCGTAGGCAATGTAGGCAAAGTATTGGTCGGGTGAACCCGGTACCGGCTCGACCTTGTAGGCCTTCGCACGATAGCGGTCACACGCTGTGAGGCGATCCGTCCACACAACAGTCCACGTTGCCGTGGATGACTCACCGGCAACAGCCGCTGCCGCCTCGATCGGATCAACCCCTTCCTGCGGCGTAATCCGGAACAGCGCGAGGATATCGGTCTCCTTCGGCACGTAACCGGAGTCCCAATAGCCCATCTGGGCGTACTTCATTACTCCGGCCTTGTAACGGGCGGCGCCGGTTTTGACTTTGACGGCCGCGCCGTTTCCGTTGCTGCCGTTGCCCAGACTGGTCTGCTGCATGTGGGTTCCCCTTGCTGATGTCTTCGCCGATGTTCCGGCGAACGTTGTCGCGGTACGTGGGGAGCACTCTGGCGCTTGCTTTCTATTAGGTCTAGTTAGATATTGTTCTCCAGAGCATAAGGATCTCTTATGAGCGTGGGCCGGGGCTGAATGACACCGTGGGACATTTGAATGCGTAACGTGACTTTGCGGCAAATGAAGGTGTTCGTGTCCGTGGCGCGGCATTTGTCATTTACCCGCGCGGCGCAGGAGTTGCACCTGACACAGCCGGCGGTGTCGCAACAGATCAAATTGCTGGAGGAAGAAGTCGGCCTGCCGCTGTTCGAGAAGATCGGGCGAAAGGTGCAGCTCGCCCCCGCGGGCGCCGAGCTGTTGCGTTATGCCACTCAGACGATCGAGCTGATGCGCGAGGCCACCGAGGCTCTGGCGGCCATGCGAGGCTTGAAACGCGGCGTTTTGAAGCTGGGAGCCGTCAGCACCGCGAAGTACTTTGCCCCCTCTTTGTTGTCAGCTTTCGCGCCCGCCTACCCTGAAGTCCAGATCAAATTCGATGTCGGCAATCGCGAGGAAATCATCAAACAGATGGCCGCGAATGAGATCGACCTGGTCATCATGGGACGCCCGCCCCGCGAACTGGAGACAATCGCCGAACCGTTCGCAAAACACCCACTCGTCATCATCGCGGCCCCCGATCATCCCTTCGCAACGCGCAAGCGGATGCCACTGAAGCAACTCAGCAACCAGCAGTTTCTCATCCGCGAGGAAGGCTCTGGAACGCGCGCATCCATGGAACACGTGTTCCGGGAACGACACGTGCCCTTCCGGGTTTCTATGGAGGTGAGCAGCAATGAAACCATCAAGCAGGCGGTCATGGCAGGGATGGGAATCAGTTTCATCTCGGCGCATACGGTCGGGCTCGAGCTCGCCGCGGGCAAGCTCGTCTGCCTCGATATCGTAGGGCTGCCGATCGTGCGCGACTGGTATGTGATGCACCTGCGCGATAAGCATCTGTCACCGATTGCCGCGGCCTTTCGAACCTTCCTGCTCGAGCAAGCAGGTCAGATTATTCACAAGACCATCGGCGAACCGCCGGGGACACGGAGAGCACAGTGAAGAGTTTGCTGCTGGTTGCCTTGGCCGCGCTCAGCCTGAATGGAGTCAACGTGCAGGTTGACTTCCGGGATACCCGCTTCAGCGGCGGCACCCAGCCCCTGCTGCAATGGATCGAGCGCTCGGAGAGGATCGTGGCCGCCTACTATGGTCGATTTCCGACGTCCTCCCTGCGGGTTCAGATTGTTCCGCAGGATGGCGCCGGCGTGCGCGGCGGCAAGACCTGGGCCGGGTTTATCCGTATGCAGGTGGGCCGCGAGGTCACGACGGCCCAACTCATGGATGACTGGGTGTTGGTGCATGAGATGAGCCATCTCGCCCTGCCCGATGTCGGTGACAATCAGACCTGGCTTTCCGAGGGGCTGGCGGTATATGTGGAGGGAGTTGCCCGCGTTCAGGCTGGTAACCGGTCGCAACAGGATGTGTTTGCCGAACAGATGCGCCAGATGCCCAAGGGGTTGCCCCGGGCGGGCGAGCAGGGACTGGATAACACGCACACCTGGGCGCGCACCTACTGGGGCGGCGCCATGTTCTGTTTCCTCGCCGATGTTGAAATCCATCGGCGCACCGGCAATCGCCTGGGGTTGCAGGATGCCATGCGGGCGGTTGCCCGGGAGAGCGGCGGCCTGTCGGCGGATTGGCCCATCACCCGGGTGTTTGCCACTGCTGATGCGGCTACCGGTACGAAGGTACTGGAGGAAATGTATGCCCAGATGAAGGACAAACCTGTTGCCCCTGATTTGAGCGGACTGTGGGCGAAACTGGGGGTCGTGTCGGAAGACGGTTCGATAACACTGCACGACGATGCACCGCTCGCGGACATTCGTCGAGCAATCATGCAGCCCCGGGACCTGCGTCCGGCGAATAAAACATAGTCATTATCGCCGTTGCCGTCAGAACCACAGTGATCAGGATGAATTCGACTATCACCGTCCTCTCGAACGCCGCGGTGTTGCCTGCGGCACAGGCCGGCCCGAAGCTCCATTTGTTCAGTGAGGCCATGGCCATCAGCACGGCAAATCCCGCTAACTTGACCAGAAGCAGCTGACCGTAGGCGTGCCTGAATGTGTCCAGGCTCGGCAGCAGGATCGCCGTCAGTCCGATGCCGGCCAACAGGATCAGCGGCACCAGCCAGGTGGCCGTTGACGAGAACCTGTCGATTACTCGCGCGGCGATGGCCGGCGGCTCTTTTTTGGCGGCCATGTACAGGGGCCACAGGGCGCCCAGCCAGAAGGCAACTACCAACAGGTGTAGGAGTACCAACGCCGCCGCCGCCGCGCGGTGTGGTGTTGTGGTTGTGTGGCCTTGGAGGGTGAAGGAGATGATTGTCAGCAATGTGCCAAGCAGTGCAGCCATGGTTGAACGTGACACATTGGCCGGCCTTGCCGCGTTGGCCGACCCTGGCGCATTGGCTGAGCCTGTCGCGTTGGCCGGCCCTGCCGCATTGGCCGACCCCGTCGCGTTGGCCACTGTCGCCGGGTCGAGCCGCTGGGCATTTGAAGGCAACGTCACCGCGCTGGGTTCCGCGGCCCGGCCGGCGTGGGGCGGCGCGTGCGTCGGGGCCCCGTAGCGTCGCAGGCCGATTGCCACCAACGCCAGTCCCACCATGCGTGCGGCAAACGCGGCGCCGGCCCGCGATTCCAGCGCCATCTTCTGCATCGCGGGGTCGAGAACACCGTTCATCTCCCCTGCCATCCGTGCTGCCTCGAGTGCCTGATGTGCTGCCACAAACACCATTGCACTGATGGCCAACGACCACCCGAGCTTTCTAACATCAGGAAGGCTGCGGGGCGTTAGACGCCCAAAGGCGGCCAAGAAAATGGGAATACCTGCCGCGTTGAGCAGCAGCGTGAAGCTGACAGCCCGGAGCGCGGCAGATAACGCATCCGGGCCGTCCATCATCATGGACTGGTCGAGCCGGGCGCGGCGGTCGTTGCCGGCGTGGCACCCACGGTAAAGGTCACCTTTCCAGGCAGCACGTGACCATCACCGCCGACGGCTCGCCAGGCGAGCACATATTTACCTGGTTGCAGCTTGGGCGCAGGAACAGATATCTCAGCCGACGCGTCAGTCGGCAACGGGCCGATCTTCTTCGCGGGCTCAGTGTCCTTCTGCAGCGTAAGCGTAGTCAACTTTGCTGGCTCGCCAAACGTCAGTACGAACTTTGTCGGGGCCGCCTTCACCGTCGTACCTTCGGCGGGATCGGACTTGACCAATTTCGCATGTGCAAACGCGAGCGCGCTGCAGCCGAGTAACACCATCACACAGGCAATTCGAGCGGTTTTCATAACAACTCCTATGACTCCTAAAACCAGACGCGCAACCCCGCCGTCAGTTCCAAATCACTGACTTCCCCTCCGGCTGCGCGCACCAGATCCGCAGTCCCACCGAAACGCCGCAGCCACACCACTCCCACATACGGCGCAAACTGGCGGGACACTTCATATCGCAACCGGGCGCTGATCTCCAGATCCGAAAGTCCCGAACCGATTTCATGAGCAGGATCTGAGTGCCCGTAGAAATTCGCTTCCGCGAATGGCTGGAGCACGAGGCGCTGAGTCAGCAGCAGCTCATATTGTGCCTTCAAACGCGCAGCCGTACGGCCCTCGTCGCTGGCAAACACGGACGCTTCGGTTTGAAACCACTGCGGTGCAAGTCCCTGGATCCCGATGGCGGCCCAAGTACGTGATTGCCCGCTCCCAAAGTCCTGCCGGGCTCCTGCCTGGACGTTCCACCAAGTCGAGATCACTCGATCCCACAGGACTTCGACATCGGCGTCGTGGACCCCCGGGCGCCCCTGCGATACGTACTTGCCCTCGGTCTTGATCCACAGCTTGTCGTAATCGCCCCCGTAATACGCTTGGGCGTCCCAAGCAGCGCGCCCTTCGTTCATGCCGCCATTGCGCCATTCGAGCTGCTCGAGCATGACTTTGGCGAACCGCGAGGTGTCGTCCATTTGCATGAGGTCCGCCATTTGGCGATAGGGCATCTCTGAGTGGTCGGACATGTCGTTCGACGGGTACTGCGCGTTGGTGTGAGCTCCAGAGTGCGTGGCCATCGCGTCGGCTGCGGAGGCGTCGGCTGCGGAGGCGTCGGCTGCGGAGGCGTCGGCTGCGGAGGCGTCGGCTGCGGAGGCGTCGGCTGCGGAGGCGTCGGCCGCGGAGGCGTTGGCCGCGGAGGCGTTGGCCGCGGAGGCGTTGGCCGCGGAGGCTATGGGCGCGTTGGCGGCAGTCGTGACGTCTGCCGCGCGCGCGCTCAACGCGCCTGCGATCAGCGGAACGGCGATGAGTAAGGCGTATGTCGCTTTCATTGCGGGCCGCCCTCCACCACTACCTCCCGAAACATACCGGCCTCCATGTGGTACAGCAGGTGGCAATGAAACGCCCACCGGCCAGGCGCGTTGGCCGTGACGCGGTAGCTCAATTGCTGACCGGGTTGGATGACAACGGTGTGTTTGCGGAAGCGGAACTCGCCGTCAGGTGATTCCACCTCGCTCCACATTCCATGCAGGTGGATGGGGTGGTTCATCATGCTGTCGTTGATGAGCACGACTCTCAACCGCTCGCCGTAGTTGAATCGCAGTGGTTGGCTTTCGGAGAACTTCTGGCCGTCGAAGGACCAGATGTATCGCTGCATGTGCCCTGTGAGGTGCAGGCGTATTTCGCGACCTGGCTCTCGCGGGTCAATCGCACCACCGATGGTGCGCAGGTCCGCGTAGGTGAGTACCCTGCGGCCGTTTTTCCTCAGGCCAACGCCGGGGTCCGAGAGGTTTGTGTTGGGTTGCTCCGCCACCATGTCTACGGTGGGCCCGGTCTTCTGTTGCCGACCTGGTGGTGCGTGGGACATGTGGTCCATGCCGGGCATGCCCGCGTGATCCATGTCATGCGCGGGCATGTTGCCGCTGTTCGACATATCCATGTTGCCCATGTCATGGCCGGCCCCGTGCGCGTCGCTTGGGGCAGTTGAATTGGCACCCATGTCCATGCCGGCCATGTCATGCGCGCCAGAGCCGCCGTGATGCATCGAGCCCATACTCATGCCCATGTCGGCCATACTCAACACCGCCGGCGGATCCAACGGTGGAACTGCCGCCGTCATGCCAACAGCCGGTGCCAACGTGGCGCGAGCGTAGCCGGTGCGATCCATGGACTGCGCGAATATCGTGTACGCGCGGTCGTCTTTTGGCTCGACTATTACGTCGTAGACCTCCGCAGCGCCGATGCGGAACTCGTCGACCGCGACTGGCTCCACATCTTGCCCATCTGCTGCAACCACCGTCATCTTCAAACCGGGGATGCGTATGTCGAAGAAAGTCATCGATGATCCATTGATGACTCTCAGCCGAACCTTTTCGCCGCGGCGAAACAAACACGTCCAATTGCCGGCGGGTGTCACGCCATTCGTCAAATACGTATATGCATGCCCCGACACGTCGAGCAAGTCGGATGCGTTCATCCGCATCTGTCCCCACATCCAGCGATCGGACACAGTAGCGGACAAGCCATTTTTGCGCGTATCACTGACAAAGTCGGCAACGCTTCGTCGGTTATAATTGAAATAATCGCTTTGGACCTTGAGCAAGCGGTAGACGCGCTCGGGGTCGATATCGGTCCAATCGGATAACAACAGCACATGCTCGCGATCGGCGTGATGGTGCTCACCATCGCGGGGCTCTATCACGATC